>MKWU01004599.1_pt1 | contig 16020 bp, 12 predicted proteins | sample 809101 | NCBI WGS metagenome assembly MKWU01 (sample SAMN05860141, study PRJNA318959) | sponge metagenome | host: Aplysina aerophoba | place: Slovenia: Piran, Adriatic Sea, Gulf of Piran | collected 2013-05-07 | reverse complement strand
ATTCTCGACGGTGACCTCGAGGTTCATCAGGTCGTCCCACGTCAGGGCCGTGGCCGGGGCTTCCGGCACCTGGTTGTGCACGTCGTGCCCGGGTACCGGCTCCCCGCCCCCGCTGCCCCACCGGGTCACGGCCGCGGGGCGGGGGCGGGGCCGTGCGCGAGGCCGACGAGGAGGGCGAAGCCGGAGGCCGCGAGCGACGGGAACATCGTTTTCCGTATTCGTGCATGCATCATGACTGGTCTACCGTGAATGAACGGGCGCAGCCGCGCGGACAGGGCCCCGCGGAGCTGCCCGGTCGCCCGAGCAGGAAACGGGTGCTTCGATGCGGCCCCGCTCGCCGAAGTGGTCCCCAGGCGATCATGCGAACCGCGCGGCATGGCCATCGCGCTCCGGCCACCGTGCTCCGTGGCGCCGGAGCCCGCCGACACTCGTCGACGGGTTCCGGCACCGCTCGATGTCCGGCGTTCTCAGCGGATCGCGATCGGCGAGCCGTGCGAGCCGGTGCCGCCGCGGATCGGGGACGGCGAGTAGATGTACGCGAAGACGTACGCCTTGTCGTCCGCGAGCTGCGTCAGGGCCAGGTTCTCCTGGGTGACGATGCCGTGGCGGGTCTGCAGGTAGTTGTGCACGCAGAACGCGCACGCGGGTTCGTCCGGATACGGGACCGGGTCCGTCGCCGGCCAGGTGTCGCCCGCGACCACGCCGGCCTTGACGTCCTCGGCCACCCAGCGCGCGACGTCCATGCAGATGCCCGGAGTGCCCTGGTTGTAGGCTGGCGGGTCGCCCCAGTGCCGCTCCCAGTTGTAGCGGAAGAGGAGCGCATCGCCTTCGGCGAACTGGAACGCGCTCATGCCCTGCATCTCCAGCACCTTCCCGAGATCATCCATGTTGGCGCAGGTGCCGTGCTCCATGTCGCCGTGGACCAGGGTGAAGTCGATGAGGACCCCCCGTGCCACGATGGGATGCAGCTTCTCGATACCGAGCTGCTGCAGCCCGTACGCACTTTGCATTTCCTGCACCGTGTAGCCGTTGTAGAAGCGCATGTTGCTCTTGTCGCCGTCCGCGCCGACCTGCACCCCGACGTGCCCGAGGCCGTCGAACTGGGTCCCGGCCTGCCCGATCTCCGTGGCGAGGAACTCGTCGTGCCAGACGATCCTGTTCTGCCCGACCGGGCCGCCGGTGGGGGAGGCGGGGATGCGCAGCACCCACTTGCGCTCGCCGAACATCGGCATGCCGCTGTGGTACTCGTGTCCCAGCTGGTACGTCTTGCCCTCTCTGATGGCGCCGAGCGCACGTGCCACCACCTTGGGCATCTTGTACCAGTTGGTCGAGCCGGCCTGGTCGCCTTCACCCCAGATTGCATGCGGCCACCAGATGCTCCCCATCGGGGTGTCCATCACGTCGCCGTCCACCCAGGGCTTGCCGGCACACTCCTTCCAGTCATCCTCGCAGGCGGCCTGCGCGGTGGCGACGGCGAGGCCCGCGACGACTGCGAACGCGGCCGAAATCAGCTTCTTTGTCATGATCGTGGTTCTCCACCTGATGAGACGTGCCGGCCCCGCAGGCCCCGGCGATGGGGGCGAGCGGGTCGAGATTGCCCCCGCCGCCGACCGATCGAGTATAGCTGCCACTTGGCGGAGAAGAAAATTCGCGGAGACGAAATGTCATAATATTACAATCCGTTAGCGGTGGAAGGGCGAAGGGTCAGACCCGCCAGAAGCCCGGGGTCAGGATAACCAGCAAGGTGAAGATCTCGAGCCGGCCGAGCAACATCGCGAGACTGAGGAGCAGCTTTGCGGCGGGTCCGATGTCCGCGTAGTTGGAACCGACCGCGCCGAGACCCGGCCCGAGGTTGTTGAGGCACGCCGCGACCGCGGAGAACGCGGTGACCTGGTCGAGCCCGGTGGCCATCAGCGCGATGAGGAAGAACACGAATGCGACGACGTAGCCGGCGAAGAACCCCCACACCGCGCCCACCACCCGGTCGGAGAGGGCGGTCTCGCCGACCTTGATCGACACCCGCGCGTTCGGGTGGATGAGCTGCTGGATCTCGCGCAGCCCCTGCTTGAGGAGCAGCAGCACGCGGATCACCTTGAGTCCGCCCCCGGTGGAGCCCGCGCAGGCGCCGACGAAGCTCGAGAGCAGGAGCACCACCGGCAGCATCCCCGGCCACGCGGTATAGCCGCTCGTGGTGAAGCCGGTCGTGGTGGCGAACGCGATCGCCTGGAACGCACCCGCGCGGATCGCAGCGAGGGCGCTCTCGAAGGTCCCCGTGGCGTACAGGTAGGCGCTGGCGCCCACGACCATGACGACGAGGAAGTACGCGTATGCGCGCAACTCCGCATCCTGGAGATACGCCGCCGGGCTCCGCGCCCGCCAGGCGACGAAGTGCAGCGCGAAGTTGATTCCGGCGAGGATCATGAAGACCATCGCGACCCCTTCGACGGCCGGGCTGTCGAAGTGGCCGAGACTCGCGTCGTGGGTCGAGAACCCGCCGATGGCCACCGTCGAGAAGCTGTGCGCGACGGCGTCGAACCACTCCATGCCGGCCGCCCGGTAGCCGAGCGCGCAGAGGATGGTCAGGCCGAGGTAGATGTACCAGAGCGCCTTCGCGGTCTCCGTGATCCGGGGGGTGAGCTTCTGGTCCTTCATCGGGCCGGGGGTCTCCGCCCGGTAGAGCTGCAGTCCGCCGATTCCGAGCACCGGCAGGATCGCGACCGCGAGCACGATGATCCCCATTCCACCCAGCCACTGGAGCATCTGGCGGTAGAAGAGCAGCGACCGGGGGAGCGAATCGATGCCGGTGATCACCGTCGCGCCGGTGGTGGTGAGGCCCGACACCGCCTCGAATACCGCGTCGGCGACCGACATCTCCGGCTCGTCGAGGAGCAGGAACGGCACCGCGCCCGACAGCCCGAGCACCCCCCAGAACGCAACCACCACGAGGAAGCCGTCGCGGAGCCGGAGATCGCGGCGGTGGCTGCGCACCGGCAGCCACAGGGCAATCCCGCATCCGAGAACCAGCGACATCGCGATCGCGAACGAGACGACGTTGCCGTCCTCGTAGATCCACGCCACCGCGAGCGGCGGCACCATGGTCAGGCTGAACAGCCCGAGCAGGACCCCGAGGATGCGCTGAACGGCGAACCAGTGCATGCAGGCGTGGTGGGCGGGTCAGGGTCCCGGAGCGGTCAAGAGTCGCGGGGCGCACGGCCGGGGCGCCCTCCGTACGTGCTCGCGGCCGGTCCCGTCCGAGGCGGTGGACCTCACGGTGGGTAGTGCATCTCGGTCGTGATCTGGAACAGTTGCTCGACGTCCGGGACCCGTCGCTTGTCCAGCAGGAACAGGATGACGTGGTCGTCCGCCTCGATGACCGTGTCGTGGTGGGCCATGATCACTTCGCCGTCGCGCACCAGGGTGGTGATGGTCGTGTCGGGCGGGAGGTCGATGCCCCCGACCTGCCGGCCGATCACCCGTGAGGTGAGCCGGGTGCCGTGCGCGACCGCCTCGATGGCCTCCGCCGCGCCTCGTCGCAGGGAATGGACCGCGACCACGTCGCCGCGCCGCACGCGCGCGAGCAGGGTGCCGATGGTGGTCTGGGCGGGAGAGAAGGCGATGTCGATGCTGTTCCCCTGCACGAGGTCCGCGTACACCCCGCGGTTGATGAGGGACATGACCTTGCCGGCCCCGAGCCGTTTCGCGAGCATGGCGGACAGGATGTTCGCCTGGTCGTCGTTGGTGACCGCGCAGAACACGTCCGTGCGGTCGATGTTCTCCTCGAGCAGCAGGTCCTCGTCCGCCGCGTCCCCCTGCAGCACGACCGTGCGGACGAGCTCCTCGGAAAGGCGCGTGACCACCTTGTCGCTGCGCTCGATGAGCTTCACGCGGTAGTTGGGCTCGAGCGCCTGCGCAAGCCGCCGGCCGATGTTGCCGCCCCCCGCCAGCATCACCGTCCGCACCCGGCTCTCCCGGTTGCGGAGCTCTCCGAGGACGTTGCCGATGTCCTGGCGCGCCGCGACGAAGAAGACCTCGTCGTCGACCTCGATCACCGTGTCGCCGTCGGGAATGATCGCTCCGCCGCGCCGATAGATGGCCGCGACGCGGGCGTCGACCGTCGGGAGGTGGTCGCTCAGGGTGCGCAGGGCGTGTCCGACGAGCGGCCCGCCGTGAAACGCGCGCACCGCCACCATGAGCACGATGCCGTCCGCGAATTCGAGGACCTGGAGGGTCCCCGGATACTCGATGATCCGTTCGATGTGGTTCGTGACTTCCTGCTCGGGGCTGATGAGCTCGTCGATGGCGAGGCATCCCGGCTCGAAGAGCGTCTTCTGGTTCAGGTACGAACGGGCGCGCACCCGTGCGATCCGGGTCGGGGTGCCGAACAGGTGGCAAGCCACCTGGCAGGCGATCATGTTCGTCTCGTCGCTGTTGGTGACCGCGAGCAGCATGTCCGCGTCCTCCGCCCCCGCGCGGCGCAGCACGTCCGGGTGCGAGGCGAATCCGGTCAGGGTCCGCAGATCGAAGTGCTCCTGAAGGTGGCGAAGCGCCTCGGGGTTGCTGTCGACGACGGTGATGTCGTTGGCTTCGCCCGAGAGCGACGCGGCCACCGAGCTGCCCACCTGACCGGCGCCGAGGATGAGGATGTTCACGTCGTGAACCGCCCTCCGGCCGCCCGGCGGTCGATGCCGAGCTGCTTCAGCTTGCGGTAGAGGTGGCTCCGCTCGATCCCGATCCGCGAGGCGATCTCGCTCATGCTGGAGCCCGGACGCTCGAACTGGTGAAGAAGGTAGGCGCGCTCGAACCGTTCGCGGGCCTCCTTGAACGGCAGGTCCAGGTCCTCGGACGAAGCCCCCGCGCCGGCGACCGCTCCCAGGCTCGCGTCCACCTCGCGAACGTCGATGTCGGGTCCCTGCCCGAGGATCAGCAGCCGCTGGACGACGTTGCGGAGCTCGCGCACGTTCCCCGGCCAGCGATGGTTGCGCAGGCGGTTCTTGGCCGCGACGTCGCAGCGCCGGAACGGGACGTTCTCCCCGGTCGCGAACTCGTCGATGAACCACTCCACGAGGGCGGGGACGTCCTCGGCGTGCTCCCGCAACGGCGGAACCTCGATGGGAACGACGTTGAGGAGGTAGTAGAGATCGTCGTGCAGTTCCCCCTGCGCGACCGCGGCGGACAGCTCGCGGCGCGAGGCGGCGATGATCCGCGCGTCCACCTTCACCGGATCGCGTCCCCCGGAGCGCAGGAACGAGCCGTTCTGGAGCGCGCCCGCGAAGCTCGCCTGCATGGCGGACGGCATGTCCGCGATGTCTTCCAGGAAGACGGTGCCGGCGTTGGCGCGCTCGAGAGGACCGTAGTGGATGGTGGAGCCTCGTTCGGATCCGAACAGCTCCTCCGGACTCGTCAGCCCCGCCACCGACACGGCCACGAAGGGTCCCGCCCGGCGCGGACTGAGCGTGTGCACGTGGCGGGCGAGGCGCGACTTGCCGGTCCCCGACTCGCCGGTCACGAGGATCGGGGCGTCGTGGGGCGGCCCCCGGGCGGCGCGATCGCGCAGCTCGTCCATCGCGGTGCTGGTGCCGACGAGGTCGGTGCCGCTTTCGGTGCGGCGCCGCAGGCGCAGGTTCTCGCGGGCGAGGCGATCCGCCTCGAGCGCCCGGCCGACGGTAAGGATGAGCTTTGCGAGCGAGATCGGCTTCTCCAGGAAGTCGTAGGCTCCCAGCCGGGTCGCCTCGATCGCGGTCTCGATGGTCCCGTGCCCCGACATCATGATGACCGGAGCGTCGAGGCCCCCGCCGGACGACCATTCCCGAAGCAGCGAGATGCCGTCCGTTCCGGGCATCCAGATGTCGAGGAGGATCAGGTCCGGGCGCCGGACCCGGCGCAGATCGCGGGCCGCCTCCGCGCCGGCCGCCGCGACCACTTCGTAGCCCTCGTCCCCGAGGATTTCGGTGACGAGGGAGCGAATGTCCGGCTCGTCGTCCACCACGAGGACATGGCCGCGCCCCTCAGCCACGCTGTCCTCCGGCCGCCGCCGCGGTCGCTGCCGTCGCCACCGGGGCCCGGGCCGCGAGAGCCGCCTCCCGGGCCACCGCGGGAAGCCGCACCATCACCCGCGCGCCCCCCTCCGGACGATTCTCCGCCGTCACGCTGCCGCCGTGCTCGTCGACGATCTTCTTGACGATGGCGAGTCCGAGGCCGGTCCCCTTGGGCTTCGTCGAGACGTAGGGCTCGAAGAGCTGCCCCATCACCTCGGGAGGTATGCCCGGTCCGTTGTCGTCGACCCGGGTCTCGACGTACTCCCGGCCCCGCACCTGAAGCCGGCGGGTTCCGAGCGAAATGGGCTCCGGACTCGTCGTTCCGCCGGCACGCTCCCGGTTGGCGTGGGCCTCGCCCGCGTTGCGGATGAGGTTGTGGAGCACCTGACGGATCTGCCCGGGATCGACCTCGACGGGCGGGAGCGGTCCGCCGAGCTCGAGTCGCAGCGCCTCGTTGCCGCCTTCGCCGGAGTAGAGCTCCGCCACGTCGGTCACGAGCTCGTTGACGTCCACCGGACGGGCGCGCCGATCCGGGGTGCGTGCATACCTCGAGAACGCGTTGACCATGTCCTTCAGGCTTTCCACCTGCTGCACGATGGTGCGGGTCAGACGGTCCAGGGACTCCGCGTCGGAGTCGTTCATGCGCCTGAGGTACTTGTGCCGGAGGCGCTCGGCGGAGAGCTGAATAGGCGTCAGCGGGTTCTTGATCTCGTGGGCGAGGCGCCGCGCGACCTCCTCCCACGCCTGGCTGCGCTGCGCCTCGATGAGCCGGGTGACATCGTCGAAGACGATGACGTGCCCCGGGCCGGCTCCGTGCGGACCGGGGAGCACGGTGCCCCGGCACATCAGGATCTGGCGCCCATGCCGACCCTCGATCTCGACCTCCTCGCGCCAGTCCGGCCGGGCGGCGAGGATTCGCGCCCCCACCGCACGGGCAAACGGGGCGAGCCGCGGCGCCCTCGCGTCCAGACGCTCGAGCGCGGTCCCGGTGTGCCGGTCGAGGGGGGCGTCGAGGATGTCCTTCGCCATCTGGTTGTACGTCACCAGATGCCCGTCGTGGCCGGTGGTGAGCACCCCCGACGACAGGCGCGACAGCACCGCTTCGAGGTAGGTCCGCTGCTCGTCGAGCTGACGGTGGCTGTCCCGGGCCTCGTCCCGGGCGAACGCCAGCCGGCGCGTCATCTCGTTGAACGACCTCACCAGGAACCCGATCTCGTCCGCGCCCTCGGCCGCGATCCGGGTCTCGTAGTCGCCGGCCGCCACCGAGCGGGTCAGCTCCGCCATGCGCCGCAGTGGGGCGGTGAGGCGGCGGGCCGCGGACACCCCGGCCCCGACCGCGCGCAGCCGGCCCACCCGCCGCACCAGCCGCCGGGGGAGCACGGAAAAGGGCTTGAGCGGCGGGCCGCGAACACCGCGGCCCAGACCGCGCTCAGCAGGCTCACGAGCAGCACCAGCGACAGGGTGAGCATGAAAGAGGTCTTGAGCGGCGCGCGGAGGTAGATGAGGTCGCGATAGCGTTCGAACGCGGTCCGCACCCCGGTCTCGACCTCGCTCACCCGTTCGGCGACCGGAAACAGGGCCTGAACGAACCGCGGCTCCTGCCCGGGTGCCGGATTCGCGATGTTCACCACCACCCGAAGGAGCAGGCCGAGGTCGTCGATCGGGTCCAGGCCGACGTAGGTGCCGCCGTACCGTACCTGGATCAGGATCGCTTCGTCCGGCGGAGTCGGCACGAGCGCCGCGGTGTTCGCGCTCGCCGCGACCACCCGCCCCTGGGACGACATGAGGGTGAGCTCCGAGGCGCCGAGCATCTCGAACGTGTCGTGAAGCCGTTCCTCCGCATCGGGCTCGGAGAGATCGGAGAGCTGCGCGGCAAGCAGCTCCACCTGCTTCAGGCGTTCGCGCATGTTGCGGTTGAGCGAGGCGCGGCTGAGCTCGAGCGCACCTTCGAGGGCCTGCTCGATTCGCACGTCGAGCCAGTTGTCCACGCTGCGGTGCAGGAACTGGACCGAGAAGAAATAGATCAACATTACCGGGGCGGCGGCGACCAGGCTGAAGATGATCACCATCCGCGCCGTCAGGCGCGCCCCCGGGCGGACTTCCCGCACCTCGCGGGCGAGCTGGACGAAGTCGCGAACGAGCAGGGCGGTGAGCACCGCGAGCCCGACCACCGTCAGCACGATGAGCGGGGTGTAGAACTCTCCGAACCGGGTGGGGTTGCGGGTCACGTCGCTCAGCATGAGGAGCGACAGCAGCAGGAACGTGACGACGACCGCGATGCGCCACCCGCCGCCGCGCGAGGCGTGAAGCTCGCGATCCGCGCTCGCTTCGGGCGCCGATGCGGTCATGGACCCTTCTTTGATACGCACGCGTGGAAGAAGCCGTCCATGTCGTTCTCGCCGGGAAGCACCTGGCGTCCGGGACCGCAGGCTCGGCCCCCGTCGAACTCGATCGGTTCCGCGTCGCGGTGGCGCTCGAGGAACCGCGCCATCTGACGGGAGCCTTCGCGCGAGAGGACCGAGCAGGTAGCGTACACCAGCCGGCCGGAGGGAGCCAGCATGCTCCACGCGGCGTCGAGGAGGGCGGCCTGCCGCGCGGCGAGCTCGTCGAGGTCGGCGGCGCGGCGGTGGAGCTTGATGTCCGGATGGCGGCGGATGACGCCGGAGCCCGAACAGGGGGCGTCGACGAGGACGCGGTCGAATGCCGCTCCGTCCCACCAGCCGCCGGGGTCGCTCGCGTCGGCCGCGACGAGCCGCGCGCCTCCCCCCGTCCGGGCGAGATTCCGTGCGGCCCGCGCGAGTCGATCGGGGTCCACGTCCACGGCGACCACCTCTCGCAGGCACGGCTCGACGTCGACGATCTGCGCGGTCTTGCCGCCGGGAGCGGCGCAGGCGTCCAGCACCCGCATGCCGGGTCCGAGGTCGAGCAGCGGCACCGCGAGCTGGGCGGCGGCGTCCTGCACCGACACCGCGCCGTCCTCGAAGCCGGGCAGGGCGTCCACCGCGACCGGCTCGTCAAGCACGACCGCGTCCGGCGCCACGGGATGCGCGCACGCGCCGAGATCGGCCTCGCGAAGCGCCTGGAGACAGGCGGTCCGCCCGCCCGCGCGCCGCGCCGCGCGCAGGGTCATGGGCGCGCGCGTCCGGTTCGCGGACACGATCGCCTCCCACTCTCCGGGCCAGTCGGCGCGCAGCCGGTCGAGCATCCATCGGGGATGGTCGTAGCGGGCTTCGAGGTCCGGGGTGTGCGCGAGACCGGCGAGGAGCGCGTCGCGCTCGGCGGCGGCGCGCCGCAGGACCGCGTTCGCGAGTCCGCGTCGCCAGGGCCGAGATCCCGCAAGGCGCACCGTCTCGTGCACGGCGGCGTGAGGAGGAACACGCGTGTGGAGGATCTGGTAAAGGCCGAGGAGAAGCACCCCCTCGAGGCGCCCTTCGGAACTGCGAAGGGGGCTGTCGAGCAGACCGCCGAGAAGGTGGCGAAGCGACGGGAGGTGCCGCACCACCCCGGTCGCGAGCTCCCGCGCGAGCGCGCGTTCGCGCGGGTCCCGCACCTCGCCGAGGCGCTCCGGCACGGCCGCGGAAAGGGAGCGCCCGCCCAGCACGTCGTCGAGGATGGCGGCCGCGGCCGGCCGGCCTCCGGCCCTCGCACCGGCCGATCGCCGTTCCGGTCCGGTCCTCGGCTCACGGGTCGGGGCGGGGTTCTTCATCCCGGACGCGGCGTTTCGCCGAGGCGGCCTCCAAGCCGTTCGCCCGGTGCGAGGTTCCGGCCGTTCAGGAATTCTCCCGCGTTCATCGGTTGTCGTCCGGGGCGCTGCAGGCGCAGCACCCGAAGCAGGCCGCATCCGGTCTCGACGTCGATGCCGCTCGCGCCGGAGCGGACCACCGTCCCGGGCGGCGCGCGCTCCGAGGATTGGTCCGCGCGGGCCTTCGCCCGCAGGATGCGAAGCGGCTCCCCGCGCGCGAAGGTGAAGGCCACGGGCCAGGGGTCGAACGCCCGCACTGCGCGTTCCAGGCGAGATGCTTCCCGCGTCCAGTCCACCAGCGCATCGGCCTTGCGCAGGCGCGGAGCGAAGGTCGCCGCGGACTCGTCCTGCGGCCGGGGCTCGATGCGGCCCGCGGCGAGCCCGGCGATCGCGTCGCGGAGCGTCCCCGCGCCGAGGTGGGCGAGCCGTCCGGTCAGCGAGCCCGCGGTGTCGTCCGCAGCGATGGGACAGGTCCTCGCGAGCAGGATGTCTCCGGTGTCGATTCCGGCGTCCATCCGCATGATTGTCGTTCCCGTCCCGGTGTCGCCGGCGAGAAGCGCGTGCTGAACCGGAGTCGCGCCGCGCCAGCGCGGCAGGAGCGACGCGTGCACGTTGATGCATCCCGCGGGGGGAATCGCAAGGACCTCCGGGGTGAGAATCTGCCCGAAGGCGGCCACCACGATCAGGTCCGGACGGTAGCCCGCCAAGCGATCCCTCGCCGCCGGGTCGCGAAGGTCGGCCGGTTGCTCGACCGCGAGTCCGAGCTCGATCGCGGCCGCCTTCACCGCGCTCGCGACCATCTTCCGCCCGCGGCCGGCGGGCCGATCCGGGCGGGTATAGACCGCGGCCACCCGGTGCGGCCCCCGGGTGAGCGCGCGCAGCGACGGGACCGCGAACTCCGGCGTCCCGGCGAAGACGACTACCATCGGTGCGGGATCAGGCGGCCGCCTCGCGCATCCGCTTGATCGCCCGCTTGCGGATGCGCTCGCGCTTGAGCCGCGACAGGTAGTCGACGAACAGCCGTCCGTCGAGGTGATCGATCTCGTGCTGCAGGCACGCGGCCAGGGTTCCCTCCGCCTCGATCGACACCTCCCCGCCATCGCGGTCGAGCGCCTCGACCCGAACTCGCGCCGAACGCGACACGGTCTCGTAGACCCCCGGCACGGACAGGCACCCCTCCTCGAACTCGGCCGGGTCGCGCGCGTCCGCGACCCGCGGATTGACGAGGGCGAGGGGTGCGTTCCGTTCCGGTGAGACGTCCACCACGATGACCCGCTTCGCGATGCCGACCTGGACCGCCGCGAGACCGATCCCGCGCGATGCGTACATCGTCTCGAGCAGGTCGTCGGCGAGCGCCCGGACATCGCCGTCCACCGTCTCGACCGGGGCGGCGACGCAGCGAAGCCGGGGGTCCGGATGATGGAGGATGTCGAGCACTGCCATGGCGTGGATTATAGACTTCGCCGGTCGCGACGGCGCGCGCGAGCGTTCCGGCGACACGCGCGTGGCGCGCGCGTGGCGGGTCGATCGCCGCTCCCGCTGCCGGGATTGTCCCCCGCCGGCGGGGCCGGGCGGGGGCGGCCGGGGGCCCGGGGGGGGGCGGGGAGCGGGACGCTGGCCGCTCCGGCTGCCGGTATGATCCCGCGCCGTCGGGGCCGGGCGGCGCCGCCTGGAGCACGAGAGGGGGCATGGACGCGGAACGCATGGAACGCGAACGGTTTCTGCTCGCGCTCGCCCGGCGCCGGGAATCCGCACGCCGCCGCAAGGGCCGGCGCGGCGCGGCGGCCGGCGGTGAATCCGACCCGCTTCGCTCCTCGTCCCTTTCCCCGGCGCCCGGTCCGGGCCGGGTCGAGGCGGACGCCGATCGGCTCCGCACCCTGGGGGCGAAGGTCATCGGAGCGAACGACCCGGAGATGCCGCTGCGGCTCCGGGCGCTCCCGGACTGTCCCGAGGTGCTGTTCCTGCGCGGCGATCCGGACGCCCTCGCCGCGCCGCAGATCGCCATCGTCGGCAGCCGCCGGGCGACCCCGTCCCGCGGCGCCGCAGCCCGCCAGCGCCGGCGGCCGCCGGGCGCCCCCGCCCGGCGCCGCCGTCGCCCGCCGGCTCGCCGGAGAACTCGCGGCGCTGGGTCTCGTGGTCACGAGCGGCCTCGCGCACGGCATCGACGCCGAGGCCCACCGGGGCGCGCTCGACGCGGGCGGGCGGACCATCGCGGTTCTCGGCAGCTCCCTCGATCGGGTCTACCCGGCGGAGCACCACGGGCTCGCGGATCGCATCGCGGCGCAGGGCGCGGTGGTGACGGAGTTTCCCTTCGGCACGCGCCCCGTCCCCTGGAACTTTCCGTGGCGCAATCGGATAATCAGCGGCCTTTCGTTCGGGGTCCTGGTCGTCGAGGCGGCGGAACGAAGCGGCTCCCTCATCACCGCCCGGCTGGCCGCGGAGCAGGGCCGCGAGGTGTTCGCGGTGCCGGGCTCCATCCTCAATCCGCAGGCGGCCGGATGCCACCGGCTCCTTCGCGACGGCGCGAAGCTGGTCGACAAGGTGGAAGACATCCTCGAGGAGCTGCCCGCTGCGGAGGTCGAGGCGCTCTCGGCCCCGGCCTCGCCGCGGCGCACGACCCGGGCGGCCGGGGCCGGGCCGGTGAACGGGGGCGCGGCGGTTCCCGCGGCCGGTTCGGACGGGGCGGCGTTGCTCGGTCACCTCGACCTCGAGCCGATCAGCGCCGAGGCGCTGGCGGAGCGCGCCGGATTGACCCCCGAGCGGGTATATTCGATTCTGTTGACCCTGGAGATCGGCGGCTCGGTCCGGACGGACGCCGCCGGACGCTACATGCGGGCGGTCTGATCGCCCGACCGCTCACCAACCGGATTCCCCAATGGCTCCCAAACCTCGAACCCGACCGTCCGGCGGTGACCGCCGCCCCGAACGGGCGGCCGGTGAGAAGACCCGCGCTCGACGGAAGAGCGGGGATGCGAAGGGCGGGTCGCGACTGCTCATCGTCGAATCGCCGGCCAAGGCCCGGACCATCGGGAAGTATCTCGGCCCGGACTTCAAGGTGCTCGCATCCTATGGGCACGTTCGAGATCTGAGGCCCTCGAGCGGGGCGGTGGAGCCGGACCGCGACTTTGCGATGCACTTCGAGCCGGTGGCGCGGGCCGAAAGCCACGTGGAGGCGATCGTGCGGGCAATGCGCGGCGCGAGCGCGCTGTACCTCGCCACCGACCCGGACCGCGAGGGAGAGGCGATCTCCTGGCATGTTACCCAGCTCCTCGACGAGCGTGGCGTGCTCGCGGACAAGCCGGTCTATCGGGTGCAGTTCCACGAGATCACCCGCCGGGCCGTCCAGGAGGCGATCGAGCACCCCGGAGAGCTTCAGACGAACCTGGTGAATTCCCAGCTTGCCCGGCGCGCGCTGGACTACCTCGTCGGATTCACCCTCTCGCCGGTGCTCTGGTCCAAGGTCCGTTCCAACCTCTCCGCCGGCCGGGTGCAGAGCCCGGCGCTTCGCCTGATCGCCGACCGGGAGTCCGAGATCGACGCGTTCGAAGCCCGCGAGTACTGGACGATCCTCGCGGACGCCCCGGGCCCCCCGCCATTTTCCGCCCGACTCTCGAAGTACCGGGGGGAGAAGGTCGAGCAGTTCACGTTCACCACGGAATCGGCCGCGTTCGCCGCGCAGGCGACCCTCAAGCTGCACGCCTCGCGCGGCCTCGAGGTGCTGGAGGTCACGAAGAAGAAGCGCCGCCGCTCGGCGCCGGCCCCGTTCACGACCGCCACCCTCCAGCAGGAGGCCTCGAACCGGCTGGGATTCAACGTGAGCCGCACCATGCGAGTGGCTCAGGAGCTCTATGAAGGCGTCGGAGGCGAGGGCCTCATCACCTACATGCGCACCGACTCGGTGAGTCTCGCGGCCGATGCGGTGGCGGAGATCCGCGAGTTCGTGTCGGCGACGTTCGGCCCCGACGAAGTTCCGGCGACCCCGCCACGCCACCGCACGCGCACGCGCAACGCGCAAGAGGCGCACGAGGCGGTGCGGCCGACCTCCGCCGCGCGCACCCCGGAGTCGCTGCGGGGCTCGCTTTCGCGCGATCAGTTCCGCGTGTACGAGCTCGTCTGGCGCCGGGCGGTGGCAAGCCAGATGAAGCCCGCGGTGATGGACGACGTGACCGTCGACCTCGGGTGCGGGGAGGACGGCGTGTTCCGCGCGACCGGCTCCACGGTTGCCGCTCCGGGCTATCTCGCCGTCTACGAGGACCCCGCGGTCCACCCCGCGCGTTCGGCGGATGCGCAGTCCGGCGGGGCGGATGCGGCGGACACGTCCGCCGCGGGCGGCAAGGCGTCCGCGCCCGTGCGGCTTCCGCAGCTCGTCGAGGGGCAGGTGGTGACGGTGTCCGAGGTCCGGGCCGAGCAGCATTTCACGCGGCCCCCGCCCCGCTACACCGAGGCGACCCTGGTTCGCGAGCTCGAACGATGCGGCATCGGACGGCCTTCGACTTACGCGGACATCATTTCCAAGCTCCAGCAGCGAGACTACGTCGAGCTCGAGAAGCGCCGCTTCCGGCCGACGGACGTCGGCAGGGTGGTCAGCCGTTTTCTCACCGATCACTTCAGCCGCTATGTCGACTTCGGCTTCACGGCGAGCATGGAGGACGATCTCGACGCAATCTCCGAGGGCCGCAAGGAGTGGGTGCCGGTGCTCGGCGAGTTCTGGAACGACTTCGAGGCGCAGGTCCGGCACAAGCAGGCGACGGTCACCCGGCAGCAGGTCACCCAGCAGCGCATCGACGAGAACTGCCCCGAGTGCGGGCGCCCGCTCGCGATCCGTCTCGGCCGGAGCGGGAACTTCATCAGTTGCACCGGGTTTCCCGAGTGCCGCTACGCGCGCAACCTGCCAAGGCCCGGCGAAGACGCGGCCGAGCAGGGAGAGGCGGGCGGTGGTGCGCCGTCCGCCCTGGAGGGCCGAAGCTGTCCCAAGTGCGGGAGCGCGCTCATCGAGAAGAGCGGGCGCAGCGGCAAGTTCGCCGGGTGCAGCCGCTACCCGGAGTGCCGCCACGCGGAGCCGCTCGAGAAGCTGCGCGAGACGGACATCGCCTGTCCGGTGTGCGGCGAGGGGACCATGCGCGAACGCCGCTCGCGACGCGGCAAGCCCTTCTTCTCGTGCTCCACGTACCCGAAGTGCGACTACGCGACGTGGGACGAGCCGCTGGACGAGCCCTGTCCCCGCTGCGGCTGGTCGTTGCTCACCCTCAAGCAGACCCGGAGGCGAGGGGCGGAAAAGGTGTGCCCGCAACGCGAGTGCGGTCACCGCGAACCGGCCCTCGAGTCGGACGTGGCGGTTCCGCAGGCCGGCTGAACCCGTCTGCGGACGCGACTCGACCGCCCGGGTCAGGGGGCCCGTGGAGTACCGGCGCGCGGACGCCACCCGGACTCGTTTACGCTGTCCCGGCCGTTCGAGACCACTTCGCAGACGTACCAGGAGGCCGAGACGATGTCCGAGCGCTTCGTAGCCGTGCTGATGGGGTCGGACTCCGACCTCCCCGTCATGCAGACCACCTTCGATGTCTTCGATCGCCTCGGCATCGCCTACGAAGCGCGCATCACGTCGGCCCACCGCACGCCCGATGCCACCCGCGCCTACGTGCACGACGCGGCCGGGCGCGGTGCCGCGGTCTTCGTCGCGGCCGCCGGTCTCGCCGCGCACCTCGCCGGGGCGGTGGCCGCGGAGACGGTTCGCCCGGTCATCGGGGTGCCCATAGACGCCGGGCCGCTGAACGGGCTCGACGCGCTCCTGTCCACGGTGCAGATGCCGGCCGGGATCCCGGTCGCCACCGTGGCCATCGGCCGCGCGGGCGCCCGCAACGCCGCCTGGCTGGCGGCGCAGATCCTGGCCCTCGAGGAGCCCCGGGTCGGGGAGCGGCTTCTCGAGGAGCGCGCGGCGGCTCGCGACGCGGTGGCCGCGAACAACGAGGGCCTCGCCGAAAAGCTCGCTCGTCGGTGAAGCTCGTCCGGGCGGTCGAGACCTTGCGCTCCGGCGGGGTCATCGCCTATCCGACGGAAGCGGTGTACGGGCTCGGCTGCGACCCGTGGCGCGAATCGGCGCTGGCGCGGCTCGCCCGGCTCAAGCGGCGCCCGCTCGCGAAGGGCCTCATCCTGATCGGGGCCCATTGGCGGCAGCTCGCGCCGTTCGTGCGCCCCGATTGGCTGGAGTGGCTCGAAGGGCGATTGGGCACCGTGCCGCGGATG
>MKWU01004598.1_pt1 | contig 16021 bp, 13 predicted proteins | sample 809101 | NCBI WGS metagenome assembly MKWU01 (sample SAMN05860141, study PRJNA318959) | sponge metagenome | host: Aplysina aerophoba | place: Slovenia: Piran, Adriatic Sea, Gulf of Piran | collected 2013-05-07 | reverse complement strand
CACCGCCCGCACGGCACCGAGGCCGCCGCGCGACGCCACGACGCGGACAAGCGCCACGTCGAGCCCGGAGGCCAGGGCCGCAACGTGATCGGCGGCACCCTCCGCCGCGCCGAAGTAGCCGACCGCGAGCAGCAGCGCGTCCGAGACCGCGTCCGCGAGCTCCCCGTCGGAGGCACCCGCGTCGCGGCGCGCGTCGAGCTCGGCGAGTTCGTCGCGAAAGCCCATGCGCTCGAAGTGCGGCCGATACGCGAAGCGGCGATCGCGCACGGCGTTCCGTGGCCCGAGGGCGTAGCCCAGCGTGGCGCGGGCCAGCGCGCGCCGCGCCGCCTCCACGTCGTCATCGACCGAGACGCGGATGTACTCGACGAGCGGCACGCTGCCCGGAGGCCGGCCGGCCCGGCCGGCCGCGCGGTCCACGATGCGGCGCGCCTGCGCCACCTGCTCGGCCGAGCACCAGTTGAGGCAGATGCCGTCGGCGAGCGCACCACCGAGCCCGAGCATCTGCGGACCGAGCGCTCCGAGATAGACGGCGGTTCGCGGCGCCGGGTGAATCGCCAGACTCTGGCCGTGGACCGAGAGTGCCGCGCCCTCGTAGTCGACCGTCTCCCCGGCGAGGAGGGCGCGGATGGTCGTCAGGTAGTCGCGCATGATCGCGAGAGTCGAGCCGGAGCGAAGGCCCATCGACCGCCGGAACTCCGGTCGGTGAAGCGCCCCGCTCCCGATCCCCAGCACGAAGCGGCCGCCCGTGCGGGCCCCGATCGTACCGGCGCTCATCGCGAACGCCATCGGCGTCCGGTAGGCGACCGGCGAGACGGCGATCCCGGTCGCGAGGCCCCCGGCCACGACCTCCGAGCTTGCGCGCCAGCGCATCGCGCAGAGCTGGAAGGAGTCGAGGCCGGTCCCCTCGGGAGTCCAGATCTCGGCGTAGCCGAGCTCCGCCGCCTCGCGGGCGAGCAGCTCCTGCTCGGAGAAGCCGAGCCCGAGCGTGAAGTCGAGACCGAGGCCCAGTTGCACCGCCGCCTCCAGATCGCCCGTTCAGCCGGCTCCCAGGAGGCTCAGGGCCGTCGCCTCCGCGACGATCGCTCGCCTCAGCTCCCCGAGATCCTGGCTCTCGTCGGGCCCGTGCACAGCGCTTCCCGGATCCCCGACGCCCGTGAGCAGGAGCTCGGCCTCCGGGTAGGAGGCCGCGAGCTCGGCGACGAGCGGGATCGAGCCGCCGATCCCGCCCTCGCCCCGCGTCCGGCCCCCGGCGCCGGGGGGGGGGGCGATGCGATCGCGGCGAGGGGTGTGCCGGCCCCGCCGAGCCCGCCCTCGACCGGCGTCCGGCCCCAGGCGCCGGCGAGCCCCCGCCGGAACGCGGCGTACGCCGGTCCGGTCGTCTCGAGGAGGAAGGGCGCAGCGCGCGCCCCCTCCGTGATCATCACCTCGGCACCCCAGGGCGCCCGGGACTCCAGGTGCCGCCTGAGGGCTCCCATCGCCCTCGCCGGATCATCTCCCGGCGCGAGTCGCACACTGATCTTCGCCGCCGCCGACGGGACGAGCTGATTGACGGCGTCGGCCGTGCGCGGGGCATCGACCCCCAGCACGGAGATGGCGGGACTCATCCAGAGCCGCTGCGCCATGCTGCCCGTCCCGAGGAGTTCGACGCCCGTTCCCACTCCCGCCTGACGGCGGATCGCCGCCTCTGTGACCTCGACCCGCGGCGCCGGGCCCGTGGTCAGCCCTTCCACCGCCGTCGAGCCGTCGCGCTCGTGCAACGTGGCCAGCAGGCGTGCGAGGGCGGTGAGCGCATCCGGCACCGGCCCGCCGAAGAGGCCGCTGTGGACTCCGGCAGCGAGCATTCTCACCTCGACGGTGCAGTCGATGATGCCGCGCAGCGAGGTGGTCAGGGCCGGCTCTCCGACCCGCCAGTTCTGGGAGTCCGCCACGACCACCGCATCTGCCTCGAGGCGATCCCGGTATGCGGCAAGAAAGTCGTCGAGGTGGGGCGAGCCGATCTCCTCCTCGCCCTCGACCAGAACCTTCAGGCTGACCGGGGGGCGCGCTCCGAGCGCCCGTATCGCCCCGAGGTGCGTCGCGATACCGGCCTTATCGTCCGAGGCACCGCGCCCGTAGAGACGATCGCCCCGCTGCTGCGGGCTGAACGGGGGGCTCGTCCACGAGGCCTCGTCACCAGCTGGCTGGACGTCGTAGTGGGCGTAGAGCAGGACCACCGGTGCGCCGGCGGGTCCCGCACGCTCTCCGAAGACGTAGGGCGGCGCGCCCGCGATCTCCCAGAGCTCGACGCGCTGCAGTCCGGCCTCTGCCAGCAGCGCCGCCGTCAGCTCGGCGGCATCGCGCAGCGGTGCGGGATCGGAGTCCGCGGCGCTCACCGAGGGAACCCGGACGAGCCGCTCAAGCGCCTGACGGATGCGGTCGAAATCGCGGTCGACGGCGCTGGAGAGCTCGGACACGGCGTCGCTCCTCGCAGCGTCGGCGGCGGGACGCGGCACGCACCCACCGGCAGCGTCGCCCGACGGCCATGTGCCGCACCGAGAGCGGCCCGGGTCAGGGCGCGAGCGGTCGCCAGTCCCCGGGCAGCCGTCCCGTCGAGACTCCCCGCCGCTACTCCGGTTCAGGCTCATCGCAGAACGCGCCGATGGCGCCGTCGTCGTTGGCTTTCACATGGCATGCCTCGCCCAGGGCGAGGAGCGCTTCGGCGTGCTGCGCGTCCAGCACCACGAGCACGCGGTGCTGCTGGCCGCCGGGTCCCAGGGCACGCACGTCATGCCATGCGCCGCCGTCCTCCACGATCTCGACGGGCATGTCGCCGATGGGCTCCGGCTCGCTCCCGCCGCAGGCCATCGCCGCGAACGCGGCGATGGCGATCAGCAGAACCCCGATTGACCTCATGCGAGCGCCTCCTGCCTTCCCGGCATCCAGGACGGGCGGATCATGCCGCAAAGCCGATCCGTGCGACAGCCGCCAGCGTACCGCGGACATAGCCTGCCAGATGGTGCTGCCGATCCCGCCCGGGCGTGTCGTTGCGGCGCTCGAGCTCCGGCGCCTGGCGGACGCACCCGAGCGCCGAGGGCTGCAGCGCCGGCTCGATCGCCACGGGCCGGGCGGAGGTCGCAAGCGCCTCAGGCCGTACTAGTGCCCTCCGACTGGTGGGTCCGGAGCCATCCTCCCAGATCGCTCGGCTCCTCCGGTTCGGCCCCCATTAGCCCGCGTGGGCTCCCGAGTCCGTCGTCCCTTCGGGACGTGACTTGCGGCCGAGGGGAATCGAGAGGAGGGAGTGGCCGACGCCGATCTCGCGCCGCTGGAACCTCACGAGGGCGATCCAGACACAAACCAGCGCAGCGGCGAGCAGTCCACCCTGGTGCCACCACACCGTGCCCTCAGTCAGCACGCGCTGGGCGTCGGAGTAGTGGTACGGAGTGAGGTAGCGCAGCCAGTCGAGCGACGGTGCGAGGTCGGCGGCGATGAGCAGCACATACGCGACGAAGGCCGCGGCCGTCATCAGTGCCGCAGCCTGTCCGCGAGTTCGCCCAAGCGTCGCGGCGAGCATCGTGGCGGCGAGCGCGAACCATGTGAACGTGAGCAGCGAGAGAGGTGCGACCACGAGCTCTCCGACGGCGATCTCTCCCCTGAGGTCGATCCAGGGCGCCGTCAGCAAGAAGCCGACACCGGCGAGCACGAGGATCCCAACGGCGGCGAGCGCAACGCCGGTGGCCTTGCCGAGGAGGAGCGCACGTCGGGACAGCGGCTGCGAGAGCAGCAGTTCGAGAGTGCCTGCACCCTCCTCACCGGCGAGTAACGCGCCGCCCGCGATGATCGCGAACACCGTCATCAGGACGGGGGACCACGTGAAGAACTCGATCTCGAAGAACTCACGGGGATTCGAGAGATCTCCGATCTCTCCGAAGCCGATGTTCTCGATCTCGATACCCTCGAACTGCTCGGCGATGAGCGGGTAGAGCAGCACGAGCATCGCGGCGAGGCCGGCGAGACCGACCCCCCAGCCGACGACCTGCCAGCGCAGGTCGCGCAGCGTCTTGCGGACGATCGATCGGTAGGCACGGACTGTGCTGGCGCTCACTCGGCCCGCTCCGGCCCCTCGTAGTAGGACAGGAACAGCTCCTCCAACGTGATCTCGTGAGTCTCGAGGGTCCGCACGCGGTGCTCGGCGAGCGCCTGGATCAGCGCGTGCATGCCGTCGTGCGTCTCGAAGACGGCGTCGCGACCCTCCAGCGAGACGAGTCGTACGTCGGGCAACTGCTCGAACGGCGCGGCAGGCGGGGCCTCCTCGAACGTCACGGCCACGCGCTGCGGCGCCAGGCGGCGCTGCTCGGCGAGGTCGTTGACGGCGATGATGCGGCCGTCGCGAAGCATCGCCACCCGCCCGGCGAGCTGCTCCACCTCGGCGAGGACGTGCGAGGAGAAGAACACCGTGCGCCCCTCGTTGGCCGCCTCGCGCAGGATCGCCTCCACCTCCTCCTGCACGAGCGGGTCGAGGGCATTGGTAGGTTCGTCGAGGAGGAGCACGTCGGGCTTCGACATGAGTGCGGCCACGAGACCGACCTTCTGGTAGTTGCCGCGCGAGAGCGAGCCGATGCGGCGCGTGCGATCAAGGCGAAGGCGGTCGGTGAGTTCGTCACGGTAGCGCCGGTCGACCCCGCCGCGCAGCGCGGCGACGAAGTCGAGGCACGCGTCGACGCTGAGTGAGTCGTACAGGGCGAGGTCGCCGGGGAGGTAGCCGCATCGGCGACGCACCTCGATCGTGTCGCGCTGCGCATCGAGGCCCAGCACCTCGGCACGGCCGGCGGTCGGACGGATCAGGTCCATCAGGATGCGGAGGCCGGTGGTCTTGCCCGCGCCGTTGGGACCGACGAAGCCGAAGATCTCGCCGCGCTGTACCTCAAGGTCGACGCCGTCGAGCGCGCGGACGTCGCCATACGATTTCGCGAGTCCCTCGAGGCGAATCGCGGGAGAGTCGCTCATCACGGTCCACCGTCAGCCGCTTCGCGTAGCCGATGGTGCCAGGCAGCGCGCCGCGCATCACCCACCGTCGACGGGCAGCCTGGCAACTTGAGGCCCAGTCTAGACGCTATGGAGCGACTCACTCCAAGACCGACCGGCGCGACGCGCAGAACCTGGCAGAGCTGCTGCGGGCGGCGCTTCTCACCGAGGTCCATGCTCCGACCCCCGAGCAGGAGGCGGTGCGCGACCTCTCCCGGGCGCGCGAGGACGCGGTCGCGGACCGCAAGCGGGCGCAGCACCGGCTCGCGAAGCGGCTGCGCCGTGGGCTCAGCGACGGCACGGGAACTGGACCCTGGAGCATCCCGCCTGGCTGCGCAGGTCAGCTTCGACCACCCGGCGGCGCAGGCGACCTTCGACGGCTACCTGCGCGCACTCGAGGCGGCGGAGGAGCGGGCTCGCCTGCGCGGAGGGAGACGACTACCGCGAGGCGGTGGGACTCCTGCGCTATTCCGCTGGTGGGCGGGTGTCCGTGGTTGCAGGCGCCCTGTAGGCGCGGACGCCCTCGCCGTGGGTTACGTAGACCACTCCGTCGACCACCCGGTAGAGCCCGTATTCGGGCGCGAGATAGTAGCCGATTCTCTGGGTCCAGAGAGATTCTCCGGTCTGGAGGTCCAGGGTGTGCAGGTCGCCCGTCACGGTGTTGGCGTATACGACGCCATCGGCCACCGTGACATAGAACACTCGCCAGTCATTGTTCAGGCTCCATTTCCTCTGCCCGGTTGCGGCCTCGATCCCGTAGAAACCTAGTGCGCCTTCGGCCAGGACCATTCCGTCCGCGACGCCGGCTATCCGATTGATGTGGTCCTCGTCAAAGAACCAGCGGGGTCTTCCTGTTCTCGCGTCCAGGGCGATCACGGTTCCATCGCCTGCCAGCGGCCATATCCCGTCAACGATGTGCGGCGGGTAGTCTCCGACGTATTCCCACTCGGTCTCCCACAGGAGTCTTCCTGTTGATTCATCCAGCGCGTGGATGCCCTCGTACGACCGGACGAACACGGTTCCGCCGGACTGCGTTGGGGCCACCGGGATGATGGAGCCGACATCGTAGGTCCAGACCCGGGTTCCGGTCGCTGCGTCCACGGCGTGTACCGCGGTTCCGGGGGGGAGATCTCCTTCCAGCCGGACGGTGCGTCCGGCTTCGGGGCGCGGCGGGTCGGTGTGCTGCGGTCCTCGCCCTTCGTTGGTTCCCAGCACCTCTCCGGTGGTCGCATCGAGGGTGTAGTAGACGCGTATGCTTCTCAGGTAGACCCTTGAGTCCCTGATAACGGGCGGCGGGTCGAGCTGGGCGTCCAGCTCGGTGTGCCACCGGACGTGTCCGGTCCTCGCGTCCAGGGCATAGACCTGTCCCGAGCCGGAGGCAGCGTAGACCGTTCCTTGTGTTACGGCCGAGGCCAGCATGAGGAAGTCGCCAGAGTCCCTTGGCTGCTCGCCGGTGCTGAATTCCCACAGAAGGGCATGCTCCGGCGGTGGCGGCCCAGGAGGCTCCGGTGAGTCTGCCGACGGCCCGTGATTCTCAAGGCAAGCGATCTCTCCTGTCAGAAGCTTCGATGCCAGGAATACTTGCTCATCGGTGGCGATTTCGTGGAAGCCCCATGCGGCTTTGGCGATGTCTATCTCTTCAAGAAGATTCCTCACGCATGCGAGTACTGCTTCCGAGTCCTGCGCGGCTGCTTCGTAGAAGGCCATGAAGACGTCGTTGGCGGTCTCCCGTTTCAGACAATCGAATATCGCGGCTGGCTGCCAGTGCTCCGGGTGGTCATAGAGCCCGCCTTCCGGGGTCCGCAGGAATATCTCCAGGTCTTCCTCGCCGAGCTGGTCCTGTATGCACTCCTGTTCAGGGCCGCTCAAGGCGTTGTACGTTTCCTGCAGCCGCGGAGCCGTGTCCGGCTCTGATGGCCCTGATTCCGGCGGCCTCGCTTCCCCCGGGGTTGGTGCGGGCGTAGCAGTCCCCTCTGGCTCCGGCGTGGCCGGTGTCGCCGGCCTCTCCGGCGCGGACGTCTCTTCCTCTTCTGCCGTGCCGGTGGGCGCAGGCTCCTGTGGGGCAGTCGCTACCGGAGACGCCGTCGGCGTGGCGGCCGGGTCCGGTGGTACCTTGGTCTCGCCGTTGCTACAGGCGCTCAGGGTCAGGGCGATGACCAGCGTCCCCACGATGGCGATCCAGCGGGCGGGAAGCCGGTGTGTCTTGATTCGCGTGGTGCTGGCCCCTACCGGCCCGGCCCGCGGATGGTGACGGTGCGAGAGTTGGACAACTTACTGCTGTCGGCTCTCTTGGTGAAAAACGCGCCGTCTGCCATGCAGTCCAGTCCCCTCCAGCCTTTCTTCCGGAAGTGTTCCCTTCCCAGCTGGCGCTGCAAAGGTGCGAAGAGGAAGATCTGACTGGTTCTTGCGCTCACTTCTGGGCAGTCGTTTTGACCAGTGCCCGTTGGAGCGAACGCAGTCTCGCCTCCGAACGAGCTGTGAGCGGGCTGGCGGAACTCGAGCAGGAGGCCGTGACGCAGTTCGCCAGCGGCGGGTCCAACCCTGAGATCGCCGAGGCGAAGGGCAACAGCGTCTTGACCGTGCGTGATGCCTCTACTGGATCCAGGACAAGCTGGGAGTCGAGACAGAACAGGGGCTCGCGACCCGGCCTGTCGGTGCCCTGGCACATCACCGAGCCAGTGGGCGCTGGTCGATCTGAAGGCTTGGTAGGGGTGGAGGAGCGGCAGATGCTCCATAGCGCTGACTGCCACCCAACTCAGGGGGGTCATCAAAGCCTTCCGTGACGAGGTATGCTCGCTCTGGAGCATCCAGCGCAGAGCGAGCCTGTCCCGGGGCGGGGTTCATGACACTCACGACAGAAGGCACTGCAGCGCGGACCCTGACCCTGCCCGATGAACTCCTGCTAATGCTCCTCAGCGAGGAAAGCGGATACTTCCACCAGGTGCCTGGTTGGAGCCTGAATTGCGCGGTCGTGGGGGCAGCGCTTGCGGAACTGTCCCTTATCTCCCGCATTGACACCGACATGGACTCGCTGATCGTCCTGGACGATACCCCGACAGGGGATCCGGTCCTGGACGACGTTCTTCGGGAAATCGCGGACGAACCGGGCCAGCAGAGTGCCCAGTACTGGATCGAGCGCCTCGCGCCCCGAGCAGAGACGATCGTTGACTTCACCCTCGACCGCCTGGTCGCGTCGAACATCCTCCAGCATCACGATGGGGACTTCTGGACGCTGTCCCGGACTACCTGGCAGATGCCGACGACAAACGGCTCGACCGGGGACAGAGCTGAGTTCGTCACGACGCGCATCAGCAACGTGATCTTCAACAACAGGATCCCCGATCCGAGGGATGCCATCATCATCGCGCTCGCGAACACGTGCGATGTTCTGCGCTTCATCTTCCCTATCGAGGAAGAACTCGAGGAGCGCATCGAGCTGCTCTGCAAGCTTGAACTGATCGGCCGGGCGATCGCCGACGCGGTCGCCAACAACCTAGCCGGCCCGCTGCTCCGGCGTCCCACGCTGACCAAGAAGATCCCGACGGTTCCGATGCGCAAGCTGCTGTTCAACCGACGCCTCTGGCGGGGAAACCTGCCCGCGCTCTTCGCCGATCTCGCGGAAGAGTACGGCCCGGTCTTCAGGTTCAACCCACCGCTCCAGGATTCCATGCTCTTCCTCGCCGGGCCCGAGACCAATCGCTGGGCGCACCGGCACGGACGCATGTACCTGAGGGCAAAGGACTATCTTCAGGAGTTTGAGAAGGTGTACGGTGCGTCAGGGATTCTCCCGGCCCTTGATGGCGCCGACCACTTCCGCTTCCGCAAGTACCTGGCGCCGGCCTACTCGCGCGCGCGGCTGGAAGGGCAGCTGGATACCGTCTTCGATTACGCCCGCGCTCACATGGCGACCTGGTCGGTCGGGGATGCCATGCCCGCAAGCCCCATGTCCCGGGAATTGATCAACGCCCAGCTTTCGCAGCTCATGCTCAGCGTGCAGTCGCAGGATCTCATCGCCGATTTGAGCACCTACAAGGAACGAGCGCTCACCACGCGAGTCGTGAAGGTTCTGCCCAAGTTCTTGCTGAAGACGCCGTCCATGAGGCGGAAGGCGAAGGGCATCGAGACACTGCTGGATCGGGTCCAGGGCGTCCATACAGCCGCCCAACGGGCTGGCTGTCCTCGGGATATCGCCGACGACCTGCTCAGCCTGCACGCCAGCGATCCGCAGTTCCTCCCCGAGTCGAATCTGCGTTTCGCGCTCTCGGCGCCGCTGATTGCGAGCGTGTACCTCGGCGACGGGCTCAGCTTCGCGCTCTATGCCATGGCGACACAGCCGGAACTCTATGAGCGGATCCGCGCTGAAGCGGATGCCCTGTTCTCCGGTGGTGATCCCTCCCCTGAGGACTTCACCATGGAGGCCATCGATGTCACCCATCGCTTCATCATGGAGGCGATGCGCGTCTACCCGATCGTCCCGGTGTCGATGCGAACCGTGATGAACACCTGCGTCGTGGAGGGTTACGAGCTCCCCGAGGGATCGGAGATCTATATCGCCCAGACGGCTTCACACTACATGAGCGATGTCTTTCCCGATCCCGAGACCTTCGATATCGACCGCTACCTGCCTCCGCGTGACGAGCATCGCAGTCCCGGCTATGCCCCGTACGGGCTGGGCACGCACACCTGCCTCGGCTCGCGGTGGATGGAGCTGCAACTCGGCGTCAACCTGCTGATGCTGGCGCACTACTTCACGATCAAGGTGTCGCCGGAAAACCGGCCGCTTCGGATTAGTCCGTTCCCCTCGCTGTCCATCAGCAAGAAGGTAAAGTTCGTGATCGCTGAGAAGAGGCGCGAGATCCCCACTGCACCGGCTGGGGACTGACGCATCTCGGACTAGGGTCGGCCCGAGAAGGGGATGCGCCACATGCAGTTGGGCAGACTCTCACGGGAGTTGCGCGATGCCTTTGGGGATTCGGACGTCAGGCGCCGCGTGCAGACCTTCGACAGCTGGATTGATCGAGCGTCGCCGCGAGCCGCTAGCGCAGGCGGTTACGACCACGCGGAGACGGTGATGGACTACTACGACCTGTGCAGCGCGCTCATGGTGTGGGGCTGGAGCGAGTCCCTGCACTTCGCGCCCCTCCGCCCAAACGAGAGCCTCGAGGAGTCCCAGGTCCGCCATCAGCGGTTGATGTTCTCCCGGCTGGAGTTGCAGCGAGGCATGGCGGTGGTCGATGTCGGTTGTGGGATCGGCGGCCCCATGCGTCGCTGCGCTGGCGAGGCCGGCGTCCACGTCGTCGGCATCAACAACAGTGTGATCCAGTTGGAGAAGGCGAGACGGTTGACTGCCGAGGCCGGGCTCGACCACATGATCGACTACGAAGTTTGCGACTTCATGGACATGACCAACATCGCGGACGACACGTTCGATCGCGGGTACGCCATCGAGTCCACGTGCCATGCGCCGGACAAGCAACGTGCGTTCGAGGAGATATTCCGCGTGTTGAAGCCCGGAGCCCTGTTCTGGGGGCAGGAAATGTGCCTCACGGACGCGTTCGATCCGAACGACCACAGGCATCAGGCCATCAAGCGGGACTTGATGCGCGGTATTGCGCTGAACGACATCGCCACCTTCGGAGAAGTGGACCGAGCGCTCGAAGCCGCAGGATTCTCGGTGATCGAAGGGGCGGACCGGGATATCCAGCAAGGCCCGTCCACGCCGTGGTATCAGCCCATGGACGGGCGCCACGGGACGTTGGGGAAGGCCCTTCGCAGGCTCCCGCTGGGCCGCAAAGCGTTCTTCGCGGGAATGAAGGCTGCCCAAGCGCTGCGACTGTTCCCGAAGGGCTCCGCGGAAGTCGTCCGACTCCTCGATCGCACCGCCGACGCCTACGTCGCCGGGGGCCGGGCGGGCGTCTTTACGCCGCTGTACTGCTTTCTCGCCCGCAAGCCCCTGTAGGCACCGCTGCCCTCCGGCCAGCGCTGCCTGCAACCCCTCCGTCGACTCCCGCACGGCATTCGCCGAGTCGAGGACGCCGCACCGAGATCGCAGGCCAACGATTTTGGGGACACCAAGGGGCGAAGATCGCCTTGCGCCATGAGTTCGGAACCTGCGCAGACCTCGCCCTCGCAAGCTGGAATGGCTCATGGGCGTGAGGGTGGCCCTGGCCGCTTCGTGGTGCCGGGTGCACTTCGGGAGCTAGGTCCAGCCGTCGGAAGACCTCATGCAGGAAGAGTTCGAAGAAGGCGGCGTTCCGCGAAGGGGCACGGGATCGCGCGCGACCACCTCGGCGTGGTACTCCGGCGCTTTGGCTCGGGGTGGGGCGCTGTCGGCGAGCTTGGTGCCCGTGTCGGGAAGACGCGGACGAACCGCTAAGGGGCGCACCCCTGCTTCGGGGGCACTCACCATGGATGTCGACGGCAGCGCCAGAGTGGCGGGAGCACCTCCGGTTCGCCGAATCGACCGACAAATGTCTCCGAAATGGCCCCAGTGGCGACGGAAACGACCATTCCAAGCCGCTCCCACACCCGCATTCGAACCTAGAATGCTTGGTGCCCCCAGGGGGACTCGAACCCCCGTTTCCACCTTGAGAGGGTGGCGTCCTGGGCCGCTAGACGATGGGGGCGCGGCTCCGCTCCCCGACAACAGAACCGGCGCCTAGCTTATCGCCCCTTCCCGGGAGCGTCACCGCCCCGCCACTCGGCCGCCGCGACGGCCGGCCCCCGTGTGCTCAGTCCAGCGGCGGACGCCTCGAGATCCAGTCGGTCGCCTGCTCGTAGGCGGCCGCAGCCCGATACACCGCCGCCTCCTCGAACGCGCGCCCGGCGATCTGCATGGAGAGCGGCAGTCCGCTCCGCGTGTATCCGACGGGCAGCGCCAGCGCTGGAACTCCGATCACGTTGAAGGGCTGGCGCGCCTGCCGCGGGTAGGTTCTGGCGATCTCGTCCGCGTCCTCGATGCGCGGCGGCGGATCCATGGAGGAGACCGTGACCGCGACGTCGAACCCTTCCATCGCATGCTCGAACTGCTCGACGAGACGGCGTCGGAGCCGCGTGGCGTGCACGTAATCGACGGCCCGGACGAAGGCACCCGGGAGAAGGCGCTGCCTCAGCGATGCGCCGTAGTCGTCCGGCCGCTCACGCAGCCACTTCTCGTGGACGGCGTACGCCTCGGACGTGATGAGCGTGCGGCTGCAGGCGGCGTATAGCTCCAGCGGTTCGAGTTGCAGTTCCCGGACCTCCGCACCGAGCCCTGCCAGGACCTCGACGGCCTCCTCGACGGCGCCCGACACCTCCGGATCGGCCACCATGTCCTTCGCGTAGAAGTGACGGATCAGCCCCACCCGGAGCCCCCTCACGCCGGCACCAGGGTCAGCCGCAAAGTCGGGGACCGGCACCCGCGCGCTGGCGGGATCGAGCGGGTCATGTCCGGCGATCGCCGTGAGCAGGAGGGCGTTGTCCTCAACCGTCCGCGTCAGTGGACCGACGGTGTCGAGGGTGAACGCGAGCGGGAAGACACCGCGCCGGCTGACGCGCCCGTAGGTCGGCTTCATCCCCACGATCCCGCACAGCGATGCCGGGCCGCGAACCGAGCCGCCCGTGTCTGTGCCGAGCGCCGCCGGCAGGAGCCCGGCCGCCACCGCCGCCGCCGAGCCGCTGGAGGAGCCACCGGTGAAGTGGTCGGTGTTCCAGGGGTTGCGGGGCGGCGGCCAGGGGAGGTCCCAGGAGGGCCCCCCGAGCGCGAACTCGTGCGTCGCCATCTTTCCCATCAAGACGCAGCCCGCCGCCGTGAGCCTCTCGGTGACCGCCGCGTCCCGGTCGGGCACGTTTCCCTCGAGGAGCGTCGAGTGCGCCGTGGTGGGGACGCCCGCGTAGTCGATGATGTCCTTCAGGCCGTACGGGATGCCGTGGAGCGTTCCGCGGTACCGGCCGGCTGCGATCTCCGCCTCCGCCTCTCTCGCCGAGCGCAGGGCGATCTCACGGGTGGGATGGATGTACGCGTGGAGCCGGTCGTCGAGAGCGTCGGCGCGCCGGAAGAGCGCTTCGACGTACTCGACCGGCGAGAGCTCTCGCCCGCGCATCAGCGATGACGCCTCGGTGATCCCCATCCACGCGAGGTCGGTCACCCTCACGCCTCCTCGCGGGCGCGGAAGACGTGCGCCGGCTCCTCGGCCGGAGCGAAGTCGCGGGGGAGCCCCGCTATCAGGTCTCCCATGTACAGAGCAGCCCGGGAGAACTCCTCCATCTGCTCGGGCGTGAACCTGGTCAGGCCCGTTCTCCGGGCGAACGCCTCGATCTCCTCGCGCGTCGTCAGATAGCCGCCTGGCATCGATCCCTCCCCCCGCCACGCCGGAGACTATCCGAACGCGGGAGGGGTGGCTCCGATCCGGGATCGCGGGCTGCCGGCCCGCCCGCGCCGCGAGCCCGCGAGCGAGCGGTATGCTCGTGATCCCAGGGCGTCTGGAGACGATGCGTGAGCGCGCGCGTAACCAACCTCACGATCCTCGCATTGCTGCTGATCGAGCTCGGGTCCGGGCTCGGCAGCCTGCTCGTGGGCAGCCCGGGCGGAAGCTGGGTCTTCTGGCTGCACGGAGCCGGCGGGCTCAGCCTGGTCGTGCTCGTCACGTGGAAGTGGCGGATCGTCGCGCGCTCCTTCGCGCGCCGGCGCGCGGGGGCGTGGGCGGTAGCGCCGGTCCTGCTGGGAACGATCTTCGTGGCCACCCTCGCGACCGGGCTGTGGTGGGCGGCGGTCGGCCGCGGGAGCCTGCCGCTGCCGATCTACGGGTCGATGAGGCCGCTCGTGCTGCACACGGTGCTCGCGCTCGTTCTCATTCCGCCGTTCATCGTCCACGTCGCCGTCCGCTGGCCTCGCGCACGCGTCGCCGATTTCGCGAGCAGGCGCGCCGCGCTCCGCCTGCTCGGGGTCGGCGCCGGCGGGCTCGTGCTCTCGCGCGGCCTCGTCGCCTCATCGGTACTGATCGGCCCCGATCGTCGCTTCACCGGTTCGCGTGAGGAGGCGAGCTTCACCGGAAACGCGCACCCCGTCACCAACTGGCTCGCGGATCGGCGGCAGCGGATCGAAGTGGCGGGCTGGCGCCTGAGCGTCCGCGGCGAGGTCGCCCGTCCGGCCGAGATCGACCACGCCGAGCTGTCGGCCATGCCGATGCGCGAGCAGCGCGAGATCCTGGACTGCACCGGCGGCTGGTACACCTGGCAGGACTGGGCCGGCGTCCCGCTGGAGGCCGTGATCGCGCGCGCGCGCGCCGCGCCCGAGGCCCGCAGCGTCGTGGTCCGGTCCGTCACCGGCTACTCGCGCCGCTTCGCGCTGGGCGAGGCTGGCCCCCTCCTTCTCGCCACACACGTGGGAGGGGAGCCGCTCAGCGCCGGGCACGGCTTCCCCGTGCGGCTGGTTGCGCCGGGGCGCCGGGGCTACCATTGGGTGAAGTGGGTGGAGGCGGTTGAGATCAGCTCGCTCCCCGCGTGGTGGCAGCCGCCCCTGCCGACGCAATAGCGTCCGGCGCACCGGCGGCGCGGCGCCGTGAGAGAGCCGGATTCGATGGAGGCCGACCGCGTCGCGGCAGCCGGGGCCTACGGCGACCGGATCGCGGCCGCGTACGACGAGCTGCACGCGCACATGGAGCCGGCGCTCGCCGTCGAGGCGCTGGCGGCGCTCGCCTCCGGCGGTCGCGTGCTGGAGCTGGGGGTCGGCACCGGGCGGGTGGCGCTGCCCCTCGCCGAGCGCGGGCTCGAGGTGCACGGCATCGACGCGTCCGAGGGCATGATCGCCCGGCTCCGCACCAAGCCGGGCGGTGACGCCATCGCGCTCACCGTGGGTGACTTCGCCGATGTCGGCGCCGAAGGGGAGTTCGCGCTCGTCTTCGTCGTCTTCACCACCTTCTTCGGACTGCTCTCGCAAGAAGAGCAGGTGCGCTGCTTCCGCAACGTCGCGGCACGTCTCGACCGCGGCGGGGTGTTCGTCGTCGAGGCCTTCGTGCCGGACCTCGGGCGCTACAACGAGCGCCGAGAGGCCCTGCGGGCCGCACACCGCGCGGAGCAGTTGCGCTTCCACCTCTCGCACCTCGATGCCGTCGCGCAGCGGATCTCCACGAAGCTGCTCGTGATCGACGACGGGCAGCTGGCCCAGTACCCGGTCGAGATCCGCTACGCCTGGCCGTCGGAGCTCGATCTGATGGCGCGACTCGCCGGGCTGCGCCTCCGCGAGCGGTGGAGCGACTGGCGGGGCGCTCCCTTCACGTCGGCCAGCGGCGCGCACATCTCCGTCTACGAGCGCGCCCGCGAGTGATCGGGCGCGGTCTCCGCCCGCGCGGCACGGCCGGCGTGTCCATCTTCGCCTCCGACCGCGAGCGTCGCCTCTGGCTGTGGACGCTCGTCGTGGTGGTCGCGATCTACGCGACGCTCGGCGTCACGGGAGTGCTGGCCGAGGAGTTGCGCGATCGGGGTCTGCTGGCGGGCGGATTCGCCACTGCCATGGTCCTGGTCGGCGCGACCGTGCTGACGCAGGGGCTGAGGACGCGCCCGCGCGGCATCGAGATCGCCGTCGCGCTGGGCGTCACGGTTGTCTACCTGATGGTGATCGTGCGCATGGCGCTCGAAGAGCGCACACATCTCATCGAGTACGGCGTGGTGGCCGTGCTCATTCTCGAGGCGCTCGCAGAGCGCGTCGACCGCGGCCGCCGCGTCCCGCTCCCCGCCGTCCTCGCCATCGTTGCCACGGCGCTCCTCGGCGCCGTCGACGAGGGCATCCAGGCTGTCATCCCCACGCGCGTCTTCGACGTGCAGGACATCGTCTTCAACACGCTCGCCGCCATCATGGCGATCGCCGCGAGCCTCGCGCTGGGCTGGGCGCGGCGGCTGCGGCACCGCACCCCGGGGGCTGACTAGCGAGCGGCCCGGCACTGCAGCGCCGCCGGGCAGCCGCGGCGGGGACGTGGCGGCGTGCGTTCGGCTCGGGCTCGCCGTACTTCCCGACGCCATCGACGTCACCGCCGATTGGAGCGGC
>MKWU01004596.1_pt1 | contig 16023 bp, 12 predicted proteins | sample 809101 | NCBI WGS metagenome assembly MKWU01 (sample SAMN05860141, study PRJNA318959) | sponge metagenome | host: Aplysina aerophoba | place: Slovenia: Piran, Adriatic Sea, Gulf of Piran | collected 2013-05-07 | reverse complement strand
CCCATCCTGCCGACATCGCCGTGGCTGCGCGCACCTCCTCTCGAATTGGGGCTGTCCGACCCCTGAACACCATTCCCCAACCGGCCCGACAATACGTTTCAGGCCTCAAAATGTGTCCAAACCATAGGGTGAACATGCCCTACCACAGGCCGCATCAACATCCCTGTCTGTCAACTGATGGTTATAACCCCCAACGAAACTCACGGAACAGGATTGCCTGGTTCAGCGGCAGGCTGGCCGTATTGGCCGGCCTTCACCGTTGGCGGCCGTTCGTTGGTGTTGGCGGTTCGCGTCCCGTTGCGCGGTCGTCGTCGGGATCGTCCGGCAGCAGCAGGGACCGCCATTCGCTCGGAGCCCGCAACGCGTCCCGGACGCGTCGGAGGGCGTCCGCCGGAGGACCGTCCCGACGCTAGATCAACTCGATCCGGTCCAGATGCACATCCGCCAGTTCCGGCCCCAGGAATTCGCGCAGCGTGTCAATGGTCGCTTCCAACCGTTCTTCTGTCCTGCCTTCGTTTTTGCCTTCCTGACTGATGCGATCCCGCTCGTCGCCCGCGCGGTCGCGCCAGCGGTCCTGTACAGCGCCCCACCACTGAAAGAGCGGCGGTGGCCTGCGCCCTGCCGGCATCTGGCGAAACTCCTTGGTGTCCTCCTGTGGGTCCGGCAGCATACGAATGTATGCGTCGAATACGCCGCTCCAGAAGGCCTGTGCCTGTGGTTCGGACAGCCCGGGGTCGGCCGGAACCTGCCGGTAGGCATCGCCTTCCAGCTGGTACACCAGCAGTTCCCGCAGCGAATCGTCCCAGCGCCTGCCGCCCAGGTCATACAGCAGGTACTCGCGGCCCCCAAATACTCGTACAGTCGCCGCTTGCCTTCCTGGTCCCGCACCGCCGTGGACTCCGACAGGATCTCCAACACCAACTCCGGGACGGCATCGTCGGGCCGAGGTTGGCCATCCTCCAGAAACCGGGACGGGTCCAGATCCTCCTCCGACGGCATCACGATCAGATCCGGCTTCACCGTGTTCGAAGGGTACCCCTGACGGGTGCGCAACCCCACGCGTTCCGCGATCTCCGGCACGAAACCGTAGCGGGTCTGGTACACGACGCGGTGACCGAGCCGGTCCCGGGCGGTGTCGCGCATGCGCACCCTGATGGCCAGCGGTCGGTCGTCGTCGGGGTACGGCACGCCGTCCTCGTCAAATTCATAGAGGTGGATGCCTTCAGGCCCGTAGTCGGGATCGGTCGTCCAATCGACATCGTACTCGTGGGCAACGTCGTATGCGTAGCCCGGATCGTAGTGGTCCAGGCTTTCAATGTCGCGCTGCCATTCGTCGAGGTGCTCCAGCCGCCAAGCAATCCGCGCTTCCCGCGTCATGGTGGGATCGGCGTAGGGGTGTGGTTCCTCCGCGCGTCCGTTGGCTTCCACCGTCCCCGGCGGGCATTCCCATTCCGCAAAACCCGCTTCATTCACTGCCGCCCCCATTGCACAAGTTGCCCATTCCATCCGGCCGGACGCGGCCTTCCTGTCCCCTGTTCCGCCACCTGGATCACCAGGCACAGGACCGCACGCGTCATGTCGAACCCGGTCCCCGGGGCAGCAGGTGTGCGATGCCAAGAGGCCGTCCGGACCAACACCGTCAGTGACCGATGACGACCACTGTATTGCTGCGCTGGCACACACCTATCGCAAACAGTCTGTAATGTAGTAGTGCCATACAACCGGCCGCTCGTGACCGCGGCGGGCGGAATGTACGCGGGGTCGGAAATGATCCGCGCCCGGAACAGGATATGCCCAGCTTCTCATTGCCATCCTACGGCAGGCCCAAACCGACTGCAAACAGCCCTGTCCAATGGCCGCCGGTATAATCCGCTCCAGACCACACCCGACCAGGAATGACATGAGCGCCACCACCTTCGAACCGAACGGGACCGCAACCGGCCTCCTGGAACCTTTTCCCGACCCGCCGCCCCGCCATCCCGACGAAATGAGCAGCCACCGACATCTCTCCGGACGAGGTGCCCCCTACCTCCTGAACTGGCACTTCGGCAACCCCGATACCACCCTGATCACCACCGAACTGTACATCGCTCCCGAGGTCCAGTCGGGCATCAAGGGCCTGCGCGCACCCGACCTCATGATCGCCTTCAACGTTGACCCCGAGGCCTACCACCGCAGCAACGCCTACATCATCACCGAGCAGGGCAAGCCCCCCGACTTCGTCCTTGAGGTCGCCTCCCGCTCCACCGGCCGCATCGATGTCCGCGACAAGCCGGCCGACTATGCCGCCCTGGGCATCCCCGAGTACTGGCGCTTCGACGAGACCGGCGAGCACCACGGCATGCGGCTGGCCGGCGACCGGCTCGTGGGCAACCGCTACGAGCCGATCGAGATCACGGAGCTGCCCGACGGCAGCCTGGAGGGCTACAGTGAGGTGCTGGATCTGTACCTGCGCTGGGAGGACGGATGGCTGCAATGGCACGACCCCGAGACGGGCAGGGCCATCATGAACCTGGCCGAGATGCAGCGCATCGCCGAGGAGGAACGTCAAGGCCGGCTGGAGGCAGAACAACGCGCCGAGGAAGCGGAACAACGCGAGGAGACGGAGCGGCAGGCCCGGTTGGACGCGGAACACATCGCGGCGGAACGCATCCGAGAACTGGAAGCGAAGCTGCACCGACGCGGGCACTGAAGGCATTGGGCGCATCTCAACCGGTCCTTCAGGAGCGTGTCCATTCCGACATACCGGAGACCGACCTCCGTGGCCTGCCGCGTCAAGGACAGGCAGTCCCCATTGGACGCAGTCCGGGACCGCACCGGATGCACTCCCGCGGGCACAACCCCGTCTGCCGGACCGCCCGGACCGCACCCACCCGCCCAAACCAACCAGGTTTGATATGAGCGCCACACCCCACGGCACGGCCGAACCGGACATCGGCCACCTGCAACCCTTTCCCGACCCGCCCCGGAATCCCGACGAGGCGACTTGGTTCCGTGTTCTTGCCCGATCCGGTGTCGCCTACTGCCTGGCCTGGCACTTCGATGCCCCCGAGACCACCGTGATTAACGGGAAGATGTACATCGCGCCGAACCCCTTGTCGGAGATCAAGGAGCTGCGCGCCCCCGACCTGCTGATTGCCTTCAACGCCGACCCGGACACCTGTGCGCGGCGCAATGCCTACGTCATCTCCGAGCAGGGCAAGCCGCCCGACTTCGTGATGGAAGTGGCCTCCCCTTCCACCGGCCGCATCGATGTCCGGGACAAGCCGGCCGACTACGCGGCCCTGGGCATCCCGGAGTACTGGCGCTTCGACGAGACCGGCGAGAGCTACGGCGCGCGGCTGGCAGGAGACCGGCTGGTGGGGGATCGCTACAAGCCGATCGCAATCGCGAAGTTGCCCAACAGCAAACTGGAGGGCTACAGCAAAGTACTGGGACTGAAACTACGCTGGGAGAAAGGACAGTTGAAGTGTTTCGACCCAACAACCACCAAGCCCATCATGTCCCTGGCCGAGATGCAGCGCATCACCGAGGAGGAACGCCAAGGCTGGCTGAAGGAACAGAAAGCCCGGCTGGAGGCAGAACAACGCGCTGAGGAGGCGGAACAACGTGCCGCCGCGGAGCGGCAAGCCCGGTTGGACGCGGAACGCATCGCGGCGGCACACATCCGGGAACTGGAAGCGAAGCTGCACCGACGCGGACACTGAAGGCATGGGTTCCATTCACGCGGGGTGCATCCCAACCGGTCCTTCGGGAGCGTGTCCATTCCGGCTTACCGGAGACTGGCCTCCTTGACCTACCGTGACAAGGACAGGCAGTCCCCATTGGACGCAGCCCGGGACTGCCCCGGCTAGCGAAACCGATGCACGCCATCGGCCCTGTACAGCATCCCACCACTGAAAGAGCGGCGGCGGTCTGAAGGATTCGCATGATCGGGATGATCCGCAGCCGGACATGTCCCGATCCGGCACTCCTGATTCGTGGTTTGGCAGGCGCAAGGCCTGCTGCAACGAGCATGGGCATGGATACTGTGGCACGAAAAGGGGGTCTACCGACAGGCTGCGGATTGTTGAACCCGCCACAACCTGCGCCGCCTCCCCACGACCACCGTGGTACCGTTGCGCGCGACCTTCTTCATACCCACCCGCATGACAACGGTCCCTGACAACCAACATGGTTTCCAAATCGAGTTACATTGCCAGTTTCCAGTCATCACACCCTTGGCTGTGTACTCGCCAGGCAGTCGACACGCGAGCCTGCTGGTCGTACCTTGGTGGTATCACGGCCCCTACCCTGGAAGAAAGCCCATGCCTGCCAACGAGGACCTGTTGAAACGCATCACGGCCCGTCCCGATGTTTTTGGAGGAAAGCCGATAGTCCGCGACATGCGCATATCCGTGGAACTCATCCTCAGCCTGCTGAGCCAGGGCGCCACCACGGAGGAATTGCTGGATGATTACCCAAGGTTGGAACCGGACGACATTCGAGCCTGCATCGCCTATGCCCACGCTGTCATCGCAAGGAACAGACTCGACACGGTTTCGGTAGCCGACGCATGAGGTTGCTGGTTGACAGATGTGCTGGACACCGACCGGCGGAGTGGCTCCACAACGCGGGACATGATGTGCTTGAAGCCTTGGCATTGGGTCCGGATCCCGGCGACAAAGCCCTATTGGAACTGGCGGAAGCGAAGAACCGGGTCCTCATCGCAATAGACAAGGATTTCGGCGAACTGATTTTCCTGTACCAAGTGTCCCATGCCGGCCTCATACGCCTGCCTGACGTTCGGATGTCACAGCGGATCGAAATGGTTGAAGAAATTGTCGAAGCCTATGGTCCCGAGCTTGAGGAACGCGCCGTGATTACCGTACAAGGCCGGCGCATCCGCATTTCACACCCTCCAAGCAACTAACCTGCAATCCCGTGTCCTTGTGCTTGAAACCCGACCAATCAAGGGCCTACGGACTGTCAGTCCGGTTTCACACCCCATTCCCCCTGCACCATCAAGCGTCACGCCTGCAACGACAAGGAGACTTAGCTGCCTTGGGATGCAGGACCGATTGGCGTCCGTGGAGCACGTTCACCAGTGTGTCTACAGACCGATTCCCACAGGCCAGGCTCAGTGCAGACCACCCAGATGGGGACCGTTCTCGACCATAACTGTTTTATCATTATTGCGTCTGTTGAGGCAGGTTCACCCTGCCGGCGCGGATGCCTTTATCCGATAGGAGAATTACTATGGCGAGACACAATCTCAGTCGTCGCGACTTTATGCGCGTCTCCGGCGTGGCAGCCGGCTCGTTGGCCTTGGCAGCCTGTGCCGTGGCACCTGTGGCACCCGGCGGGGACATGGGACCGGAGGCGATAACGATCAACTTCTTCAACCGGGGCGGCGCCTTCATCGAAGGCGTCATGGATACGCAGATGGAACTCTACCGGGAGAGCAACCCTCACGTTGAATTCGAAATCAACGCCGTGGCCGGCTATTCCCACCAGGAAGCCCTGCTGCTCATGATTTCGGCCGGCACCGGTCCGGACTGCTGGTTCGACGCCAACCGCACCACGGGCATGCTGACCCGCAAGGGCGTGACCACGGACCTCGAGCCCTACCTGGCCGCCGACCCGACGTTCAATGAAGACGACTACGTGCCCAATGTCTGGATCGCCCAGACCTACGACGGCAAGCGCTGGGGCCTGCCCTGGGACTCGGGTGCCATGTGCCTGGGTTATGACAAGGACATCTTCGATGCCGCCGGCCTTGAGTACCCGGCGCCCGACGTGTGGCTGACCTGGGACGATGTCCTGGAACTGGCCCTGCAGCTGACCATCGACCTGGACGGCAACAAGCCCGGCGACGCCGGCTTCGAACCGGCCCGGGTGGCGCAGTACGGGTTCAAGCCGGGCCTGGGCCACGGCCGCTACACCTACCTCTGGTCCAACAACGCCGAAATCGTCGCCGAAGACGGGACGATGCCCATGGACACCGACGAGTTCATCCAGACCATGAACTGGCTTGCCGACCTGGGCCTGGAGCACTACGTGGCGCCTTCACCGGCCTACGAAACTGCGGCCCCCGTGGACATGCGCTCCAAGAATCTGGCCATGCAGCACATCGGTGCCTGGTCGATCGGCCGCATCAACGCCGCCGAGGTCAATTGGGGCACCACGCAGGTGCCGTACAACCAGACCCCGGTCTCCTACGGCCACTACTCCCCGCTGTGCGTCTTCTCCCGAAGCAGCGTCCAGCAGGAAGCGTACGACTTCATCAAGTTCGCCTGCTGCAGCTTCGACGGTCAGAAGATCCTGGTGGATCTGGGCATGCAGCAGCCGATTCGCAAGGACCTGCGCGAGCAGTTCCTGGCCAACCCGGAGGGCCCGGACGGGCCGTCCCGCCAGGTGTTCTACGACGCCTTCGAGAACATGGACACGTTCCGCTGGCCGGGCGACACGATCGGCTCCTACTTCGGTGGCTGGTACCAGCCGCTGCTGGACTACTGGGCCCCGTACAACGACCAGTTGTTCCTGGGCGAAGTACGGTGGGAGGACATCGCCGCCGAGGTCCGGGCCGGATCGGAACAGATCCTGGCCACGGGCGAGCTGGGCTAGTCCCCGACGCCCACGACTTCACTGTAGACACCGGAAAGGGCGGACCGCGGTCCGCCCTTTCCGGCGCGTCGCCGAAACACCTCACCACCACCAACCCGGCCCATGGCTTCGATTTCGACCACGCCCTCCGCCCAGCCGCGCCTGAAGCTCTGGCAGCGGCTGAGCTTCGAGGAGACAATGTTCGGCTGGCTGTTCATCCTGCCCGCCGTGCTGGGCCTGATTCTCTTCCAGCTAGGACCCGTGCTGGTCAGCATGGGCCTCTCGTTCACCGAATACGACATCATCAACCGGCCGACCTGGACCGGTTTGGACAACTACACCCGGCTGTTCCAGGACGACCTCTGGATCAAGTCGATCCAGGTCACGCTCAAGTACGTCGTCATCTATGTGCCGGCGGCCCTGGTCTTCGCCTATCTGGTGGCGCTGCTGATGAGCGGCCGCATCCGCGGCATCTCCGCCTGGCGCACGATGTGGTACCTGCCCTCGATTGTGCCGTCCGTGGCCGCCGCCGCCGTGTGGCGCTGGGGCCTGCACCCGGAATTCGGCCCCATCAACTTCCCGCTCAAGGTGATGGGCCTGCCCGCCCCGCGCTGGCTGGCGGACCCGGACTGGATCGTGCCCTCCATTGTGTTCATCAGCCTGTGGAGCCTGGGCAACTCCGTCCTGATCTTCCTGGCCTCCATCACCGGGGTACCCCGCTCCTTCTATGAGGCCGCCGAAGTGGACGGCGCCGGCATCTGGAGGCAGTTCACGACCATCACGCTGCCGCTGACCTCCTCGATCATCTTCTTCCAGCTGATCATCACGGTCATCAACAGCTTCCAGGTCTTCACCTCCGCGTTCATCCTGTTCGGCTCCAATGCCGCCGGCTCCGTGGCCGGCCCCGGCAACGCGGCACTGTTCTACATGCTGTACATGTACCGCAACGCCTTCGGCTACTTCCGCAACGGCTACGCCTCGGCCATGGCGTGGCTGCTGTTCCTGACGGTGGCCATCCTGACGTTCATCCTCTTCAAGACCCAAAACCGCTGGGTCTACTACGAAGCCGGAGATGACAACGAGTGAACGTCATCCGCTACGCGTTTCTGATTGGCGGCGGCATCATGATGCTGACGCCCTTCTTCTGGCTCGTGTCCAGTTCGTTCAAGACGCCGGCCACCATCTACGTCTTTCCGCCGCAGTGGATCCCGGATCCGTTCCGCTGGCAGAACTACGTGGAGGTGTTCGAGGCGGTGCCCGTGCTCCGGGCCTCCTGGAACACGATCTACATCACGATGTTCGCCAGCATCGGCGTGATCCTGAGTTCGGCGATGGCCGCCTACGGGTTCGCCCGCCTCCGCTTTCGCGGCCGCGACCTGACCTTCTCCCTGCTGCTGTCGACGGTCATGCTCCCCTACGTGGTGACCATGATCCCGATTTTCATCATGTTCTCCCGGCTGGGGTGGATTGACAGCTTCAAGCCCCTGATCGTGCCCCACTGGTTCGGCGGACCGATCACGATCTTCATGCTGCGCCAGTTCTTCCGCACCATTCCGCTGGAGCTGGAGGCGGCCGCCCGCATCGACGGTGCCAGCCGGCCCCGCATCTTTCTGCAGGTCATCATCCCCCTGGCCCGGCCGGCGCTGGTAGTGACCTCCATCCTGGCCCTGGTCTTCAACTGGAACGGCTTCCTGGAGCCGCTGATCTACCTGCGCAAGACCAAGCTCTACACGCTGGCGCTGCTGGTCAATTCCCTGAGGGAGTTCGAGTCCGGCCTGGACTGGACGCACTACATGATGGTCGTGTCGACCATCATGGTGGTGCCGGTCCTGATTCTGTACTTCCTCGCCCAACGGGCCTTCATCGAAGGCATTGTCCTGACAGGCCTCAAGGGCTGATACCCGGTTGCCGTCGGCCGAGCCCGGAACGGCACCTGCGCGCACCTCGCCAAACCAACAGACCGCGGACGCGGTCAGGGGACCCCATGAGAAACCTCGACCACTTTCGTTTCGTCGCGACACCGTCCGAACCCTCGGAGCTGGTGGCGCGCAGTGCCCGGATCCTGGCCGACGAAATCGCGTCCCGGACCGACAGGAACCTGTCCGTGACCGACAGCCTGTCGTCCAATGCGGCCGGTTTCGTCCTGGGAACCACCGAAGCCCCAGGCCATCTGCAAGGGTTGTGGAGTGCCGAGGATCTGAGTCTGGGCACGGATGCCAAGGATGCCTACCGGATCCGGACCACCGACTCGGGCGACGGAGAAACCATTGGGATCCTGGGCAACAGTGCGCGCGCAGTGCTGTTTGGCGCGGGCCGCGTGTTGCGCCAGATGCACATGACCAAGACAGCTTGGACCGGACCGGCCAGCATTGCCGTCGATGCCGTGCCGGACTACTCGCTGATCGGCCATCAGCTGGGCTACCGCGACAAGACCAACTCCTACTGCGCCTGGGACGAGGCGCAGTTCCGGCGCTACATCCTGGACCTGGCGTTGTTCGGCACCAATGCCATCGAGGTCATTCCGCCGCGCACGGACGATCTCGACAACAGCCCCCACTTCCCCATTCCGCACCTGGACATGCTGGGAGTCCAGTCCCGAATCTGCGATGAGCTGGACATGGATGTCTGGATCTGGTTCCCGGTGATGCAGGCGGACTACACGGACGAGGCCCAGATCGAAGGCGAGTGCGAGTTCTGGGACGAGGTCCTTTCCAGCATGCCGCGCCTCAACAACGTGTTCGTGCCGGGCGGCGATCCGGGCCACACCCGGGCACCGGTCCTGATGGACCTGCTGGAGCGGTTGTCGAAGGTAGTAGCCAAGCACCACGAGGGGGTTGGCATCTGGATCTCCCCGCAGGGGTTCGACCACGAGGACATGCCCTACTTCCTCAACTACCTGGAGGAACGCAGCCCGGACTGGGTGGGTGGAGTCGTGCACGGACCCTGGGTCAACATCCCGATGGGCCAATTCCGCGAGATGGTTCCGGACCGCTACCCAATTCGCAACTACCCGGACATTACCCATACGCTGAGTTCGCAGTTCCCGGTGCCGGACTGGGACGTGGCCTTCGCCACGACGATCGGCCGCGAGCCGGTCAACCCGCGGCCCGTGGACGAGGAACACTGCTTCCGCATCAGCCAGCCGGGCACAACCGGCATGTTGACCTACTCCGAGGGCTGCAACGACGATGTCAACAAGTTCATCTGGAGCGGCCTATCGTGGGGTGACCAGCAGGATGTATTCCAGCTGCTGGTCGAGTACAGCCGGATGTATATCGATCCGGACATGGCCCACGACTTCGCCCACGGCCTGCTGGCCCTGGAGCGGAACTGGCGCGGCCCCCTGGCCGTGAACCGGGGAGTCCAGACCACCTTGCGGCAGTTCCAGGCCATGGAAAAGACCGCCTCGCCCTTCCTGCTGCACAACTGGCGCTTCCAGCAGGCTTTGTACCGCGCCTACTACGACGCCTACGTGCACCAGCGGCTGCTGTATGAAACCGGCCTGGAGGCCGAAGCCCTGGACGCGCTGGGCAAGGCCACGGTGCAGGGCAGCCGCGCTGCCATCCGCGAAGCCTTCCATATTTGGGACCGGGCGGTCACGTCGCCCATTGCCCAGAACCTGCGCACGCGGGTCTTCCAGCTGGCGGAGGCCCTGTTCCAGAGCATCCGCATGCAGCTGAGCGTGCCCATGTACGGTGCCCAGTACGAGACGCGCGGCGCGAACCTGGATGCCATCGACTATCCGCTCAACGACCGCGTCTGGTGGCGCACCCGCCTGAGCGAGGTCATTTCACTGAAGACAGAAGACGAACGGCTGACCGCCCTTGGCGGCCTCCTAAGCCGGCTGGATGCCACGCCGGGTGGCTTCCACGACGACCTGGTGCGGCCCCACGACCTGTCTCGGGTGCAGGATCAAAGGCCGTATGCGGAGGATCCGGGTGCCCTGCGCACGCCCAGCAGGCGCTTCCCCTACAGCAAGGATGCCCAGCTGCTGCCAATCTCCTGGCGCGGGGGTCTGGTCATGCTGGGCACATCGCCCCTGCGCATGCACTACGAGAACCTGGAACCGGGCGCGGACTACGAACTGCGGATTGCCTATGCCGGGCTCTCGCGTACCTACGTCCGTCTGGACACGGAGGAAGGGGTGGAGATCCACGACTACATGCCCACCACCCGGACTCCCGACCTGCAGCGGTTTGACGTTCCCGCAGCCGCGGTTGTGGATGGAACCCTGAACCTGATCTGGCGGCCGCACGAGGGCGGAGGCAGTGCGGGGGTGGTCTGCGATATGTCGGAAATCGTGCTCTGCAAGAAGTCCTGGGTGAACTCCGACTGAAGCCCATCAAGTCAATTCAGAAGCAGAGGGTTCCGCCATGCCTGGAAACAAACCCAACATCCTGTTCCTGATGAGCGACGAGCACCGTCGGGACATCCTGGGCTATGCGGGGGATCCGATCGTGCGGACACCGCGGCTTGATGCACTGGCGGAAACCGGGGTGGTGTTTACCCAGGCCTATACGCCTTCGCCTATCTGTATTCCCGGACGACAAGCGATGATGTCCGGGCAGTTGCCCCGAACCTGCGGAGTCGAGTCCTTCGGCCAGGATCTGGCCCCCGGCTACATGACGTTTGCCCGACGGCTGGCCCAGTACGGGTGGCACACGGTCGCAGCCGGCAAGCTACACCATACCGGTGCGGACCAAATGCAAGGCTGGATGCAGCGGCTGGGTTCCGAGATACGCATGGCCGACCATTGGATCGAGGATCGAGACGAGGCAAGCTTCGCGCCGTATGCGGAGACATTCCGACGACACAAGTGGTCCGACACCAAGGAGGTGCTGCGGGCCGGGGTCGGCCGTCCACCGAGCCATGTGGCGGACGAATACGCCTTGCAAGGCACGCTGAACTTCATCCGCGACCACTTCACGGACCCGTACTTCGACCGGGCCAGGCCGGAGCGACCAGTATTGCTTAAGGTCTCCTTCAACCAGCCTCACTACCCTTACCAGACGGATCAGGCCAAGTTCGAGTACTACCTGAACCGGGTGCGACCCTACATGGACGAACCGGTCTTCGACCATCCCTTCCTGTCCCAGCGCCAGGTGGATGTCGGAACCGACGTGACCGAGCGGGACATGCAGCGGGCCACGGCCGCCTACTACGGGATGATCGAGACCATCGACGAGTACTACGGCACTGTGCTCGACACCTTGGAGGCGGCAGGCCAAGACCTCGACGAGTGGATCATCATCTACACATCGGACCACGGCGAGATGCTGGGCCAGCACGGCATCTGGGAGAAGCAGAAGTTCTTCGAGGCCAGTGTCGGTGTGCCGTTGTTCATCCGCTGGCCCGCGGGGTTCGGGTCCGAGGGGCGCACGGTGACGGAGAACGTAAACCTGTGTGACTTGTTCGCCACGCTCTGCGACTTTACCCGTGTCCCGATCCCAGACGGTTTGGACAGTCGGAGTTTGTCACCGCTTTGCCAAGGTGATGCTACGGGTTGGAGCGGGGAGTCGGTGTCGCAGTTTGGGGGTCGAAACTTGATGATCAAACAGGGGGACCTGAAGTACCAGTACTACGGTCCCGACATTCCGGAGGTGTTGTTCGACTTGGCGAGGGATCCGTTGGAACAGGTAAACCTGAACGGGGATCCCGCGTATGCCAAAGACCGCCAGCAACTCCGCCGCCGGCGCAGAGAACTGAGTTTCGGCCCGGACGCAGACCCGAATTATTCCAATGCCGGTTACGCGCAGGGATCATAGCAGTTTCAATTCTCTGGAGCCAGGTTGAACCCGTTGCAGTCTCGTCTCGTGTCAACGTCAACATAACAAATGGAAACAGATTGACCAAGTTCCCGGTGCTCCACACCTTTTTCTTTACGACGCGTTGGATAACTTTGGCGCCCCTTCCACCCAGCCTGACGTCCGGCGCCGAGACAGAACCGCCCAAACAAATCCAAACCAGTTCAAACATGAACGAAGCGGCCATTAGTCCTCTTGTACCGGTTTGGGCCGGTACGTGATCCCAAGTCTGCGGCAAATCGACTGTTCGATGGACGCTTTGCTTCGATGAGTGTTCATATACTGTTGGGTCCGAATCGACAGAACATGCCGAAAAAACACATCATCGCGGTCTTTCCAAAGCCGATACAAGACATCTCGTTCCGTCGACGTGAGTTGTTCGGCGCTATCCAATAAGGCAAAATATTTAATGAGGTCATAAGCAGCAGTGTTCTTCTGTTGGGCAACCATTTGAACGGTGCCCTGGATCTCCGGCACGCTAACTTCGCTGACAACCATACCTACGTGAACCATCGTCCACAAATATGAAATCACCTGGAGAGCCTCTTTAATATCATTCAAATCAGAATCAGGGGACTGCGCATGAAGGCGCATTGCATATTTTTCTAACTCACTTTCATCCTGCAACAACAAATTCACTAGACGCAGGCCACTATCTGCGATCGCTGTGATGATTTCTTGGATTTTGACACGTTCCAAGTTGCCATATTTGGTGCGCAACACCTGACCCATGATCTTGTTATTTTTCAATATTCTATAAATACCATGCGAAATTTCGTCGACGCCAGGCACATCCGACCGCTCTGACAAATCATCCCCGCCATCAACAAGCTTGCTTTGCCTTGCGCGTTCAATTTCCCTCTCTTTCGCCACGCTATTATTTGATTGCACATCGCCAGGGAGTTGATCGATGAAGTTGGCAAATTTTTTTGTTTCATCACTGTCCAATTTTGCAACAGGCACAAAATCCAACGTCCCCTTGGTCTTACTCAGAATGTCATCGATGATATTAGTGTCATTTGTATGATGGATAGTGAAGAGGATCGTAAGATAGTTAATCTCCTTGTGGCTGTTACGACACATTGACTCGATGATACTCACCCCTTCTTCATTGCTGTTATTAGCCAAATACTTACCCAGAAAGTAATAAAACATGTACTTGACTCTAAAATTTCCACCACTGTCAATGAGGCCATAGGGCTTCCGCTTCAAGCAGTTGACAATAGAATCTTTAATAATGAATTTCTTCTTGTATTTTGCCAGAAAGTTTTTGAATTCAAACGGCTCATTGCAGCCTTTCTCGTCACTCCTATAAATTGCGTGAGCTAGATGCTCTGCAAAATTGAAACAGGCATTGAGTTGATCGTCCTCTCTTGCAATCCCCGATCGGATTAGATTTGCAATAATTAAGACCAAGTAACAATGCCCATATGATGTTATCGACATGCCAGCCGGCATATACGCCTCGTAGGTCTGCAATATAGACAGTATATAGAACGGATATCTTGGCAGTATTCTATTTGAAATGACAATCGAGTTCACACGGTTTTCCACTTGGTCAACCAACCCATCTGGTAACTCCTTTTCACTGTGGGAAAGGCGTAGCCGTTTCTTGATCAACTTCTCCTGCAGGTCTAGTGTAAGGGGATCGATCTTCATATGCCTGAAGTCTAACATCCGGAAATGATCTTTGAAATAGGCATAATAGTCATCAGTGGATAAGATGACGATGACCTGATCGAAGGATTCCTTTGCCAATTCAATAAGTTCATGCAAATGGGCCGGTGCAGTTGTCGTGTCCATAATCAGCGTCTTGACGGATTGCTGGCACCATAGAGAGTAGTCTCCTTGATATTGTGATCGATAGGCGCGTAAAAAAGTTTCTTTGTGCTTTCCTGCCATGTGCTCAAATTCCACCAAGAGTACCGGGTGGGACACCTTGAGCAATGACAAGTATAAGTGCCTAGCCAGAGCTGTCTTTCCAGAATTTTCTTGCCCATAGACAAGGACATGTTTGAAGGATAAAAGTTCAGATTGGTCAAAAATCTTGGTGTCTGATATTTTCCGGCCATGGGATAGCGATTCGACGCGAGTCAGTCGAGGGAAGACGAATGTGTCTTCCAATTTTAGATGTGTGTCAGCAAGGAATTCGGTCTGATTTATTGTTGATAAGTGTTCCTCTGTGGGCGTGAAAGTGATTCTTATTTGATTGACTACTTGCTTAACTCCTTCATAAATCTGATGCCAAGCTTCATCTTCATCTTGAAATGAGGTTACTGGCTGACCGTCATTCGGCAAGGCTTTCACATCATCTTTACCAAGAAAATCTTGCCATGGACATTGGCGTAGAATTATAGGGATTCGGAACACTGATTTGCCTTGTGACTCTAGTTCGCGGAAATAATTCCACTCTTCTCGACACGATGGAGATGCAATGAAATCAGGGCTCAATAGAAAAATTGCTATGTCGACTTCGTCCATCTTGGCCCGGATTTGGTCAGAGATGGATCGACCTGCTAGCGTGTGATTGTCGCTCCATTGGCTAATTATCCCTTTTGGCTGAATCGCGACCAAAGTTCTTTCCATTGATTTTCTATGGTCGAAATCGCGGTGTGAATACGAATGGAAAATTCGGATAGTGTACAGATTTTGATGTTGTTTCATGAAAGGTCTGACCTACAGTATAGAATGGTTGCGGTCTGGGTTCAGTGGTGTCGTGTTGTTTGGATTAGTTACCTGCATATTAGTATCCCAATTCAACTGGTGTTCAAATCTTTTCGAAACTGGAGCATACTTCAGCTGTGCTGACGCATCACGGAGTTAGCATTACTCGTGCCAGTATAGCATGCCTAGCCCTTGCGGTTGTCCAATGTTAGCTAACAGGAAATGCTGTTTGGGTGAATGTGGTCACAGGACGTGGCATTGGGCAGCGCAAATGCAAAGTCGCGGGACGGGGGTTAATCGGGGCCGTGCAGAGCCGGTTCCGGGTGTTGTCTGCGCGCGAACGGCACGGAACAAATCCGTCGTTGATTGAGGACAATACAGCACAGACAAGCCAAATCAGGGATCGGTTCTCGACCTCCAAACGCGCAACAAAGAGAGCCGCCGTGCGTCTTATGGGGTGACTTATTTCCTTCACAGGACACGCTGCAGCCCTCATGGACTACATTACAGCGTTGCATGCCCCGACCCCAAGCTCCTGGAAGCCCCGTGCTCCTTCGCCGACCATCTGGCCACGCTTCCGGGTACCCTGGCCGGAGACGCCAACGGCATGGCCGCGGTGGCCGCCTTCACGCACGACCATCAGGCCTGGTTCCGGCTGTGGCTGCTGGACGGGGCCAGCCTGCCCGGCCTGCGGGAACTCATCCTGGCCCTGGACGGCAAGGTGGCGCGCCGTTCCGGCGACCCGGGCGCGGGCACGCGGGCCCTGCACCTGGTCAGCGCCTTCCTGGTGCGGGAGGGACTGCCCCCAACCGGGAGCCGTGCGCGGCCAAGAGCAACGAGATCACGGCCATCCCCCGTCTGCTCGACCGCCTGGCCCTGAAGGGAGCCGTGGTCACGATCGACGCCGCCGGCTGCCAGACGGCCATCGTGCAGGCCCTGCGGGCGGCCGGCGCCGACTACGTGCTGGCCG
>MKWU01004594.1_pt1 | contig 16028 bp, 10 predicted proteins | sample 809101 | NCBI WGS metagenome assembly MKWU01 (sample SAMN05860141, study PRJNA318959) | sponge metagenome | host: Aplysina aerophoba | place: Slovenia: Piran, Adriatic Sea, Gulf of Piran | collected 2013-05-07 | reverse complement strand
CGTGGATCGGCGGCTTCGAACGAGGCATGCGGCTGCGCCGGGCCGCATGGAGGCAGATTGCTCGGAGCGACGACGGGGAGGCAGCGAGGTCGCTCAACCTGATCATTGCGCTGAGCGACTCCTGTCGCGGCCGGTCGGAGCAGACCGAGGAGGATGAAGAGAAGCTCAGGGGGCTCGCGCCGGAGCTGATCCCCGATTTGGTATGCGAACTGCACGCATGGAGGAAATCCCGGCAAACCGGGTGATGCGAGCTGGGGCCGGGAGCGCAGCCTGAGGGCTACCGTGAATGGGGATCCGTGATCATGACCGTCCGGCGTGAGAAGACTGCGACTGGTAGCGGCCCAAACCGCCTGTATGTTGATTCCAGGCGATTTCTATACGATGACGGTGGCCCTGCGAGAAGCCGGAGGGCCATCCGGAATACCCAAGGCGCCTGCCGGGCTGGGGACTGTACCGCAGCAGCGGCGCGTGGTGCGTCACGTATGAGGCAAGTAATCTATCGACGCGCCGCAAGAGCCGGGAACATTCTGTGGCTGGCGTTAAGGGTCTATTGGGCGAAGGCATGATTGCGATTTATCGTGCGGCAAAGGACATCGGTTACGCGTCCAGCATCTTCCTTCGAACGCTTCAGAGGTTTTGGGATGGTTAGTAGAGATGGTGAAATGTCTGATATTGATCGTGAAACCCGTCCTTGGATAACAGCCGAGAGAACGCTATGAGCTCAAGCGAAGAAATATCCGACGATTTCACGAGATTTCAACTTAAGGAATATGACAATATTTCGCAAGCATATTTTAAAACAAATGAAGTTCTTGCAACATTCTACCGATATTTCCTTCTGATTATCGCAATCCCTATTACAACAGTAGGCCTAGCTCTCCTAAATTTTTCCGATGCCGAAATTAAGCAAGATGGTCGCATTCTGGCTTTCTTTATCTTCGGTGTTTCAGCTATTTTGCTTAGCGTGATTGGTGCAGCTGTCATACTATACATTGAAAAACTGCGTCTTAATTCAGTTGTATACGCTAGGTCTGTAAATTCCATCAGAGATTTCTTCTTCAAGATGCAGGGCGGAGATCTCTTCGGAGATCCCGTTCTTCCAACCAGCAAAGACAAGCCGCCATTTGGCGGATTCGGTGCAAGTTTAGTATTGTATGTTGTCTGTGCGTTCATGAATTCCGCTTACTTCGGAGCTGGAATACTTGCGCTGTTTTTCGACAAGAGCTCTTCATTGGGAAATTTGAAAGTGGAAGTATCTCAGTGGGGGGTAGCCATTGCGGGGTTCTTATTGCTTATGGTCTTTCAAATCTGTGTTCGTGGTCGATTGATTGCCGACAAGACCAGGAAAGGTTACTAGAATAAAATTTCGAGAACAGTTGTCTTGGTCCGCCTAAGCGGTACATATTTGAACGTTCTGAAACGGGAGAAGGCCAATAGTTGCAGGTCGCAGGATGGCTCCGTTCAGCCCATCGAAGATTGGAGTCGGTGGTTTCTCAATGTTGGCGGGCTCGGCAAGCAAAGCAGACGACGAGGAAAACCATGAGGGTGTGGTGCTCCGCTCTGCAGGCGACATGGCGGTCCGAGAGGACAAGTCGGGCGTGCAGGGTGGGCTTCGGCATGGAGGCCAGCTTGCCGATGGGCGAAAAGCACCCGTTGCGCCTGCGATGGCCGTGGTGGATGCGAAGCAGGGCGGCGGCATAGCGTGCATAGAGGCTGAAGTCGGCGCGAGCTGTCGAGACGGTCCAGCGACGCTCCGGTTCGGATGGCTAGTCTGGTTGAGAATCGGCTGCCGCTTTCGAGTGACTGAGGGCCTCTGGCCAAGCTGGCCCGGCTCACCTAAGGTCGGCGGGCTTCTAGTGGGGGTCTCCTGATGAACAATTCCGACCGCCGAGACGTGAGCGTTGTCCGTATCCAAATGACGTTCGAGCCGAAATATCCGGCATATCGAGAGGCGATGACCTCCCATGCCGCCAGCATTCAGTCCTACTGCCGGAAGCCACGCCCTATGCCAGTGACGCATCGTACTTCCGTATAGGGCCATGACCGGCATCCTCGCTGCCCTGCGGGAGGGCAAGTTCATCTGCTACGCACCCGCCGGTGTCGAAGACGTCGACCTTTCATTCGTTCCCGACGACCGTGACACCAAACCTCCGCGGGGCAAGTTCCTGGAGACCCCACGCCCGGGCAGGCGCTTTCTGCCGGTTTCGGGGCTAGCCGACAACGACCCGCTGCTCTTCAGGTTCTTCATCGACGGCTCCCAGAGGATCACCAATGCAGGCTACGTCGTGGACACCAAAAAGCGCTATCTTCCGCTGGTTATTGCCCAAATCGGGGTAGCGACGACGGAACTGAAAGAATCGCAGCTCCGGCTCAGGCACTACGATTCGAGCAACACCCTGTTCTTTCCCGATTCGTTTTCCCCGGAAGACCTCGCCGGGGCTGAAGCGGCAGCCTGCAAGGCTGCTAAGAGCTCGCGTCTACCTCTGGACCTTTCGTTTGACCGCTATGAGGTTGACGATACCGATAGTAGACCCCCAGTTGACCGTGCTCGGGCCCGAGTGCTCCACAAGATGCACAGAATGGAAGTGGACCGCATCGTCAGTCTGGCCAAAGCCGGCGATATCTCCCGGGAGGCGCTCCTGCTCATAGACGGTTCGATCGAATTCTACTTCGACATGGACCGCCACAAGGAGGCCTTCCGGAATGTCGTCGGCGTCGCGAAGTCCTTCGATCTGCACAGGCCCTATCAGAGCGGCAGTGGCGCCGAACGGGTCGGCAGTCTGGTTTCGCGCCTCCCAGCGGGCCATCGGACGCCGGCTCGCGGAACGGCTCACCGCAATCTGACCATTGCCTCCTGGTACCTGCGGCTACAGGGGCGAAGTCGTATGGCGAGCCTCGAATACCCGGACGGCGTGGTGAAGATCGAGGTTTTTCCGGACAACCCCTCCCATGACTCGCCCACCATGGATGCAGCAAGGTGCGATCGGATAAGCGAGCACGTCCTTGCGCTCCGTGCCCCGGCCACCCCGAACACCGACGCTCGTTGGGCAAGCCACCTCTATCCGGTGCACCTTACGGAGCGGTACATCAAGACGCAGTTCCGCAGTGACCGGACCATTCGAGCATGCCTCTGAAGCTGCCGCCTCGCATTAACTTCGGACGTCCTCTATGAGCACCAACTCCCCGATAGGCCGTGTCGTTGCGACAGAAAGCCACCCGACATCGACGGGCTCATTCCGTTTCTGGTTGGCCGCCGGAGTCAACCTCAAGCCATTCGATTTCGTCCAGGTGCTGCCGCCCGAGAACGGCGACCCTGATATAGGCCGCTTTTATGCAATCATCGACGAAATCCACCAAGTCTCGGACGAACCGAGCCCGCTGAGCGGTTTCATATCGTCCGACTTTGGGAACTCCTCGCAGTCGCCACGCGTCGGTCGCGTCGTCACCACCTACGCCGATGCTACAGTGCTATACAACACAAACGACATCGAAATGCCCGTGCCCCACGGGGCCCAGGTGCATTGGCCAGATGAAGATGGCGTCCGCAAGGCACTGGGGATCGACGAGTACCGGCGCAATACCCCAGCGGGATACATCACCATGTCCGGGCCCGACGACAAGAGCATTGTCATCAGTGTCGATATGGACGCGGACTACCTCATTGGCCCGGAAGGTGCCCACCTCAACATTTCCGGTATCTCCGGTTTGGCGACCAAGACCTCGTACGCCATGTTCATCCTGTCTGCGATCCAACAGAAGGCCGCGGACTGGTCTGCCGGCAATAAGCCAACGTTTGTCGTACTAAACGTGAAGGGCTCCGACCTCCTTCGCCTTCACGAACCCGACCCGGAACTGAACGATCACACTCGTGGCGAATGGGAAAGATGCGATTTGCAATGCGAGCCGCTCTCCGATGTGACGTACTTCTACCCCTATTCAGCCAGCGATCCCGCCAGGACTCAGACCATGCTGAGCGGGGACGACGTCTCCGCCAACGTGGAAGACGGGCGCGCCTATCGATATTTCTACGATGTTGAACATGCCCTTGAACGCCTCCACCTACTGTTCGAGGACATGGACGATCCCAACCAGACACTCGTCAGCTGCGTCGAGTTCTGTAGGGAAAACGTCGCTGGGGCAGATCCGTGGAGCGCGCTGCGTAGCAAAGTTGCCCAGTGGGCCAGGGAGACGCCAGACAAGAATCGGATACCGGTCGTGTCCTGGCGCCGTTTCTACCGTCTCTTCGGTCAGCGTACCCGCAACGGAATGTTCTCGGAGCCGGCGCTACGCGCGGTCGACTACCGACAGGTTTCATTATCGGACGGTCTCCGCCGCCTTCAGCCAGGGCATGTTGCCGTAGTCGACATCGCGCAACTGCCTGACTACCTGCAGGCATTCGTCGTCGGCGACGTCATCTCTGCCCTACGAGACCCACGGGCACCGGACTTGGACGACGACGAGGAAGGAACAAGCGCGGAACGTGGCACCGTCGTGCTTTTCGCGGACGAATTGAACAAGTTCGCGCCCAAGCACGGTGGGGCCCGGTCCCTGACCGGACACCTAAGGGAGATCAGCGAACGCGGCCGCTCGGAAGGCATCATTCTGTTCGGCGCCGAGCAGTTCCGCACCAGCGTCGATGACCGTGTGACCGGCAATTCCGGCACGCACGTCTTCGGCCGGACGACCGCTGTTGAGTCCCAGAAAGATACGGAGATCCGCTTGCGACCCCAATCGAGGCGGGTTCCCTTCCTTCGCAAGGGCGAGCTACTTGTCAGTCATACGCGTTTCAGCGCGGGAACGCTGAAGCTCCGCTTCCCGCGCAACGCTTACCGGCAGGGATAGCGCATGTCCCAGACCCCCGAGACACAACTGGGCGTCCATCTGCTCGAGACCATCACGCTCGGGATGTACAGCGAGCCGCTGCACTGCGTGCGGGAGTACATTCAGAATGCATTCGACAGCATCCGCGCCGCACGCCGCCTAGGGTTGCTAGGGCCCGAAGAAGGTTGCATCGACGTCACGGTCGATCCCCACACAGCATCGCTCCGGATCAGCGACGACGGCACGGGGCTGAGTCCTGAGGAAGCGGTCGTCCGGCTCGTGGACATAGGCTACTCGGATAAGGCGGGCACCGCGGACGGAGCAGCAGCGAATGCTGGCTTCCGCGGAATTGGCCGCATGGCAGGAATCAGTTACTGCGACCGGCTTGTCTTCGAAACCGGCGACGGCGGTGACGTGGCGTGCGCTGTGACGTTCGACGCTCGGGCCATCAATTGTCTGACGCGTCCGGGGCAGGAGCCGACCACTATCGCAGAGGCGATCAACAGCAATTGCACGCTTGAGGAACGAGCGTCCGATTCCAATGCAAGATTTCTGCGGGTCTCTCTCGAGCAGGTGAACAACCCTTCCTTGCTCGATGTCGACGCCTTGTCGAGCTACCTGGAGCAGGCGGCGCCAGTTCGCCAAGATCCCACGACCTGGAAGTTTCAAGCCAAGATCTGCTCGTTCGCCGAGAGCGCCGGATATCCCGAGTCCCTCGATACTGTCTCGATCCGTATTCGCGGGGCAGACGGCGCGGTCCTTCGCGAAGTCTATCGCCCGTTCAAGGACTCCTTCGCGACCAGGGACGGGCGTGGACAAGGGCGTCGCCGTGTCGAAGTCACAGATGTCGTCGCTCTACCCAGAAACGGCGATTACCAAGGCTGGTGGGGTTGGCTCGCCAGACATCCTAGGCGCGGGGCGCTCTCCGACGTACCCTTTGGTGGGATTCGCGTCCGCATGCACAACATTGCGATCGGCGACGAATCCGTGATCCAGGCGCTCTGGAAGACCCGTCTCCTGGCCATGTGGTGCTTCGGCGAGGTGCATATCGTGGATCCGGCCCTGGTGCCCAATTCTCAGCGAGACGATTTCGAACCTTCGGACGCGCTTGCTCGGCTTCACGCACAGCTCGCCGACGAGATGCGGCGTATCGAAAAGGAGATCCGAGACGAATCCAAAGACCGCAACACCTCGGTGCGCAAGATCACTCAGAGAGCGGAAGGCGCGACCACGCAGGCTCGACGCCGACTGGAAGAAGGGCTTACCTCCCACAACGAGAAGACGCAGCTAATCGAGGCGCTGGATGACGAAGCCGAGCGGCTCAAAAGCTCGATCAAGGGACGCAACCGCACCGCGGAGGAGCGCACGCAACTCGAAGAGACGCTCCGAACAGTGGAAGAGCTGCAGGAGGAAATCCGGAGAGTCGAGCGCACGGATGCCGACGCATCGATGTCCCATCTCAACAAGCAGGCGCGTGGGGCCGTCCGCACCGTTCTGGCTGTCGTGAAGGAGGAGCTTGACGATGACAAGCGCTTCGCCGCGATTGAGCAACGCGTCATTGCCGCGCTGCGGCCGGGAGGGCAGAACCGCTGAAAATGGCTACCGCAGTGACACCCGGCATAAGTGCTCGCCGTAGACTAGAATCACGGGCGGGGTAGGTTCGTCATGCCCAAGAAGAACATCCTTCTCGTTGAGCCCGGCTACCGGAACAAGTATCCGCCGCTCGGCCTCATGAAAATCGCGGCTTATCATGGCCCTCACGGATGCGGCGATGATGTTGTCTTCGTCAAGGGAGATGTGCCGGAGGCGCTTGAGCGGGTTTGGGACCGCGTGTACGTCACGACGCTGTTCAGTTTCGAGTGGCGGCGAACGGCGGCGGCCATAGATTTCGCGTTGCGCGCTGCGCGCGGACAGGCGGAGCGGGTCTTTGTGGGCGGCATCGCCGCCTCCCTTATGTTCGACGACTTTATCCGCGAACCCCGCTGGGCCGGGGTGCGGTTCATTCGGGGCCTTCTAGACCAGGCGCCAGCTCATTCCCTCCAGCTGTCAGCGGAAGACGGGGATTTCGGTGCTCAGGACATTGCCGGCACACCCATCGAGGAACTTGTTCCCGACTACAACATTCTCGAAGACATTGCGTACGATTATCCGGTCCAGGATGCCTATTTCGGTTACGCCTCCCGCGGCTGCGTACGCAAATGCGCTTTCTGCGGCGTCCCGAAACTTGAGGGAGGTCAACGCGAGATGCCTCCCATCACCAGTCTCGTTGCCGGAATCGAAGAGCAATTCGGTCCCAAGAAGGACCTGATACTCATGGACAACAACGTCGTGGCGAGTAGTCGGTACCAGGAAGTGATCGCCGAAATCCACGACCTCGGTTTCGGGCGCGGCGCGATGTTTCAACGGGAGGGTGCCCCTCCAATCAAGCGGCGCGTCGACTTCAACCAAGGAGTCGATGCCCGCATCCTCGCGAAGACCCCTATGTATCTCCGCGAGATGGCAAGGATCTGCATAGACCCCCTGCGTATTGCTTTCGACCACGTCGGCATGCGCGGTGTCTATGAACGCTCGGTTGAAATGGCTGCCGACTACGGCCTGAGGTCTCTGTCCAACTACATGCTTTACAACTTCATGGACACGCCGGGTGACCTCTACCAGCGCATGAGCATCAACATTGAGCTGAACGCGCGTCTCGGCGTTCGTATCTGGTCATTTCCAATGCGCTACCTCCCGGTCACCATGAAAGATCGCTCGCACGTGGGTAAACACTGGGCCCGCTATTACCTCAGGTCGTTCCAGATCATGCTTCAGGCGACCCATGGAGTCGTGTCCGGAAGCGACGAGTTCTTTCACAGGGCGTTCGGGAACAGCTTCGAGGAGTTCGAACGGCTGCTGGCCCTTCCGCACGCCTTCATATTTCAACGCGACTTCTTCGAGCATGGTGAGGGCCGACCAATGCTCGACGAGTACCAGGCGCTCCTCCGGCGTCTCGCTCCTGGAGAGCGGACTGAACTCATCGCTCGACTTAGCGACATCCTGCTCGTGAGTCCTCGCCGTGAGGCATACCTTGCGCTTGTCTCCGACAAGTCCGTGAACCCTTCCATCCGCGAGCTTGCTCGATTCCATGCCATTGACACGAAGGCTGCCAAGGTCACCGACATCGCTCAGGTCTTCCCGGAGCTCACACCCGACGAGTTGCTGCGCGAATCCGACGTCGCGGTCGAAGACGCGGGGCTATTTGAGCCTATTGACGAAATATCCATCGACGGGGTCTCGGTGCATCAGCTCAACGTCGGTACTGCCTGATGACTGAACCGCCTGTTCTCGGCGGTGAGTTGCTTCGTCTCGTCACCGCTGGCATGTACGACAACCCGCTTATGCTGTATCGGGAATATGTGCAGAACGCAGCGGATGCGATCGCGGCCGAAGGTGCAAGCGCGGGTTGCGTGCGGATCACGATCGACCCGCTAAATTCACAAATCACCATTGTCGATGACGGTACAGGCCTGTCGCCCGATGAAGCCGTTCGCCGGTTGATCGACGTCGGGCGCAGCCCCAAGGATCGGTCGATCGATCGCGGCTTTCGAGGCATCGGAAGACTGTCCGGGCTCGCTTTCGCTGAAGAGCTGCATTTCACCACTCGCGCCTGCGGGGACTCTCCTCCCACACGCGTCTCTTGGAACGCTCGTGCACTCCGGGAGTTCGACTTTGCGCGCGTGGACGCCGAGACCGCCATTCAAGAGTCCACCACGGTCTCCCAGGTCGCGTGCGGCGAATGGCCGAAACGTTTCTTCCAGGTCACCATTGATCGCATCAGCCGTCATGCCGCCTCGACGCTTCTCAACGAAGAGGCGGTTCGCAGCTATCTTGCAGAAGTGTGCCCGGTGCCGTTGGCGGCGAGCTTCCCGCTCTCGACGGGGGTAGGGAAGCTCCTCAAGGCACACTCCGATCATTTGGTCTTGGATATCCGGATCAACGACGACGCGCAGCAGATCGAGCGACCGTTCCGAGACGCCATTCCCCTGAAAGATGATTTTCGTGCCCCCTTCGAGACTCTTGAAGCTCGTATTATTCCCCGCATCGACGGCGAGGATCCAGCGGCCGTGCTTTGGCTCGCGCACACACCGTACGCGGGCTCCATTCCCCGCCGGCTAGGAGTCCGGGGTCTACGCGCACGGGTTGGAAACATGCAGATCGGTACGGACCGCATTTTTGAGCACCTGTTCCAGGAGCCGAGGTTCAACGGCTGGTGCGTCGGTGAAATCCACGTCTTGGACCGTCGCGTCGTTCCCAATGGCCGACGCGACTATTTCGAAGCCGGGCCCCACCTGCGTAACCTTGAGAACCATATCGGCGCCATTGCGCAGGAAATTAGTTCGCGTTGCCGCCGGGCGTCATCCCAGCGCAACAAGCTGCGGAATGTCGACGCCGCCATCCAGAGGCTCAAGGCGGCAAACGACCTCGCCCGTTCTGGTTATCTCCGCCCTACGGATGCTGTTGCTCTTATCGAACGTGAGCGCGATCGGATTCCTGCAATCCGGCAAGTTCTGACGCGAGTCGGAGGGAGAAGACCTGAAACCGATCTAGAAACAGTCTTTCATTATGAGAGCGAACTCCGTGCACTCGAGACCGGCTCCGCGCCGGCGTTCAACACGGTACCGTCTGGCGCCCGTTCCGCCGTGCAATCGGCATTTGGCACCATTGTAAACAGCCTGCCTCCTGACTCCGCGCTGGAACTGATAGAGGCAATACTGAAACACCTATCCGAAGGACATACCGCCGACGAAGCTGGTCCAGAAGCACCTGACGTCGCACTTGAGAATTGATCGAAGTAAGTGGGTACGGACGGTGCCGGCTGTGTCGGTTTCGATGTGCGGTCTTACGCATTTTGTGGAACAGAATGTCATGCGCCGATCCAGGAAATGGTCCCGCACCAAGAGCAATCAGCAAATCGAGCCCGCTCTAGGATGGACGTATCTATCGCGGGATGCTCTGGCCCGCGCCAAGGCGCAGATGGATGAAGAATCGATGGGTGTGCGCGACGAAATCGGTTTCCTGACGATCCATCAGCGTTATGCGGACCGTTTTTTTCCCGGCACATCGGTGCTTCATACCCGTGCCCGCTACGCGCTCATCGTGCCATGGCTGTTCGAGGATTTGGCAGGGCTGACAGGACGGCCTGCTGAGCGTGCTCGGCGTGAACGTGAAAGAGAGCTTGCAGGCCGGCTGAAGGACGCGGGAGAGGCGCAGGTGATCGGCGGACGCGTGTTTCCGAAGCCGTCAAGCCAGCCGCCGTCAACCGTGTATTGGAATGCGCTCGCGGTCTGGGGAATATTGCGACCGCGGTTGGACGGACGGACCATTTCGCGCGCTCAGGTGCATCGGGTATTGCACAACGCGGGCGGAGCAAATGATGACGATGGCCAGCCGCTGCTCGGCTTCGATCCGCCGTTCGTGTCGCTGCCCGATCGGCCGGAGAGTTGGCGCCACGGACATATCACCCTTCAGTTGGAGGCCGAAGAAGCAGCATTCCTAAGCGAGTTGCTTGCTCGGCTGCGCCGCAATGGAGCCCATGAGGTTTCCCTGCTTGCGAGGCTGGTGCGGACTGAGGCTGCGGCGCCGCCTGAAATGTGGGCCGAAGAGGTGCTCACGGTCGCCGGCCCCGATCGGGATGCTCTAGCAAGGGCGCAACAGGCCGCAAGCCTCGCGGGTGTGGGTCGTGCTGTCTACGACGCGCTGCTGGAACGTATATTGCAGACCGTCGACAAGCAGGAGACATCGACGCGGCATCGCGACCACCTTGACGAGTTTGTCGAGGAACACGGTGATCTGGCGACCAAGCTCGATCTCGATGCGCTTGAGGTGGACGTTGGTGCAGTGCCCACCAGATTGCGAGCTGTTCTGTCGGCTACGAAGGAGTGGTTAGCGTCAAGATCGGGGGACCCTGGTCCTCTTTTCGACACCTACATGGCGGCAGAGGCTCGAAAGGGTCTTCGCGCCCGGCTTGCACCCACACCCAACGGACGCGCTCGGCGGCTAGAATGGTCGAGAGATGAACACGTTCTTGCGGGGCCGCTTCACTATAGATGGGGGCAGGTCAGCACACTCCTGAACGATCTAGCGAACGCCGAGTGAGCGGTGCTGTCGATAGTTGGCCCGCACTCTCGTTCCTCGAAGGGCTGCGACCCGGTGCCGATGAGAGCATCGAAGTAGCTCTGCTCGCGTCCTATTCAACCGATTTGGGATCGATCGGCGCGGCCCTGCTCGCCTTGGCTGGCAAGGATACCGATGCGGGTCGTGGCAGTCCGGCTGAATTCGCCGATGCGGTCGAGCGATTGCGCGGGAAAGTGCGCATTATCATCCAGCGTGGCCGGCTCGCAAAGATGCGCCGGACGCCGCGCATCGCGGCGGTACTGGACCAATTCGTGCGGGAAGTGGAATTCGATGAAGCGACCCACAGTTGGCACCCGAAGGCTGCGTTGGTTCGAACGCGGCGCATGGACGGCGAGGTCGGTTGGCGGCTCTGGATTGGGAGCCGGAATCTAACCGAGTGCTCGAACCTCGACATCGGGCTTCTGCTAGTTTCCGCCGGGAAGGGTGGATCTCCAATTCCAGGTGCAGACGCTCTGGCACGCGCTCTAGCCGACAGGGCCGCCCTCAAAGGGCTACGCTCGGGCTTCTTCGCGGCAGCGGTTGCGAAGGTGGCGTGGCGACCGCCAGCGGGTGTACGCGTTAACCGCATTCTCTGGTCGCCCGGAACCGGAAACCAGCACGTTCCCGCTCCGCCGTCGGGAACGGATGAAGTGGTGGTGGTGAGCCCATTTATCGATAGCAATTTCCTTGCCCGACAGAAACCGAAGCAGGAAAAACCGGCGCGACGTGTCCTGCTAACGACAATGCGCGAGATCGAGCGGGTCGGCCCGTCGCTGGCGGCGTTCGACGATCTGCTAGCGCTGGACGCGCCCGATTATTCTGTCGGAGATCCCGAGCCTGAACCGCAGCTAGCAGCGTCTTCGGGCGATGTCAGTCCGGCTGACGACGAGGAAGAAGAGGTAGGCTGGGGTCTTCACGCCAAACTGCTGTTTATGCGATCCGGGCGAAAGCGAACGCTATGGTTGGGAAGCGCCAACGCGACCATGCGCGCCTGGGACGGGCGTAACGCCGAAGTGACTTCCGAGTTACTCGTCACGGAGCCGGTTGAAAAAGGGTTGAGAGCGCTTCTTGGTTCGGCCCGTCTTGTTGAGCCGCGCAGCACGGAACACGAGCCAGATGCGGCAGCCTTGGAGGAAGATGCGCTTGAGAGGGCGCGCGCCCAAGTGGCGGCGCGATGGGCGGCAGCGCTCAGCATAGATGACGAGGGGGTACGCCTAACGCATTGCTCCGATCTCTGTCCTGGCGGTCCGCATCCTGACGAAACCGACATCGTGCTGGAAGTGGGTGCACTTCACGGGGAGCTCCTCGTATGGCCAGCACAGGAAAACTTGGTACACCTAGGACAAGTCGCGCCTGCGGAGAGAAGCGAGTTCGTCCGACTGCGAGTTAGCCGCGGGGACAAAGGCCTTTCATGGCTGCAACGAGCCCCGGCAGACCCACCTTTCGGGGAGGATCGTGATCGCGCCGCTTTTGTTCGCATTCTCGGCGCCAAAGGGTTCCTTCTCTGGCTGGCTGGTCTACTCGCGGACGACGATGGGCAGGACGAAGGCGACTGGACGAATGACGACCCGAAGAAACGGAACGGCTTGGGAGTGGCACTTGGGCACGATTCCTCGCTGCCCACGCTGGAGGAAATGCTGGCCGCATGGGCGCGTGATCCCGACAAGTTCCGCGAGATAGAGCGTAGGGTTTCTCAATACCTGCCGGCGGTGCTTGAGCAAGCCCAGCAGGAAGACCCGCAAACCGCAGAGATGCTAAGGCGCTTTGTCGAGTTGTGGGGCAAGATCCGAAGCGGGCTCGGCGTGCCCGAGACGAAAGGCAAACGCCGATGAGCACGCCCAAGCCCTTCCAAGAAGCAGCCGTCAATGCGGCGCTTGCGACCTTCGCCGACAGGGCCGGTCGGCGCCGCTTTCTGGTCGCCGATGAAGTCGGTCTCGGGAAAACCGTTGTGGCCAAGGAATTGGCTCGCCGCATGTCTGAAGATGGCCGCCAGCCTTTCGTGATCTACTACATTGCCAATGGTCATGCGGTCTCGCACCAGAACAAGGGTCGTATCGTAGATTTTCTCGGCGACGCACAACGCAAGGCCGCCGTGGCCACACCGGATCGACTTTCGCTGGCGGCGGTTGCCAGGCGGCCGGACAATCTCGTTGTTATCTACGCACTGACTCCAGCTACGTCGTTTCCAGGTACGCGCGCGCGTCTCACAGGGGGGCGCAAGGAAGAACGTGCGTTTCTCAAGGTGTTGCTTGAGAAGACCTATCCCGCATTCGCACGCGATCTTGATCCCGACAAATTGCGTCTCAACGTGGGGGAATCGTGGGATTGGGTTGTTAAAGACGCGGAGACCAAATTCGCAGCATCGCCCTACCGACTGCGCCAGCGGTTTCGTGAAGCGCTGGCAGTTGAATTTGGCGAGCCCGTGCGTACGAGGCTAGATCAGGCAGTGTATGGCGACACCCGCAATGAGATAAGTCCCCTGAAGCCGACCAAGTTCGTTGGCCGCCTCCGGCGCGCTTTGGCGCTGGCGACGCTCCGCCATCAGCCGCCTGATCTGGTCGTTCTCGACGAGTTTCAGCGCTATCGACAGATCCTTGACGAGAAGGATGCCGACCCGCTGATCGAGGCGCTGCTGAGACCTGAAGGCTCGGCAGTGCCTCCGGCAATTTTGTTACTTAGCGCAACACCTTATCGGCTCTTGAGCACGCGTTGGGACGAAGCAAGTGGAGTGCTGGCTCACGAGGAGCTTCTGAAATTGATCGAGTTCCTTGCCGGCCCTGATGTTCGCCAGCGTGCCAAGACACTTTTTTCCAGTTTCGGAAACAAGCTACGCGACATTGCGGCGTATGACGATGCGAACCGTCCGGAGTTACAGGCCGAAGTCGCCCAAGCCAGCAGACTGAGAAATGAGCTTCGTGCCCTGTTGATGCCGTTCCTGTCGCGAACGGAACGGGGCAGCGTGATTTCGTCAGATCCGCTCGCTGGAACGGAATTTCTTCATGCAGACCCGTCACCTCAGGATTTTGGGGTTTACCGGCACCTTGTAGAGAGTTTCGGTGAGAACATGCGGTATGCCGCGCTGCCCTATTGGTCATCAGTTCCTTTGCCCGCTCAATCTCTGGGTCCCCGGTACGCGGCTTGGAAGCGGGCGAAAATCAAGGCCGCGTCGCGGCTCACACGGATGACGCGAGAGCGTCGCAACACGCTAAACGCGCCAACGGCGTGGCCGGACGCGAAGCTTCGCGCGCTCAGCAGCGTCGCTTTGCCCAAGATGCTGGCGCTTCCGTGGGTCGCCCCATCATTTCGCTGGTGGCCGCTTGCCGGAGGATGGCAGAAGACGGCGGCCGACCCAAAGCTGCTGATGTTCAGTCGCTTCCGCGCAACGCCACCTAGCGTTGCGGCTCTTCTGAGCTTTGGCGTGGAGGCGCACTGTCTCCCTGAGAATCACGGGGGCTACGAGAAGGCCTACAGAAACCGGCGTTTCAAATTGACGGCCACCCCCGGGCCTGTGATGGCCGCGTTCCATCCATCGCCATGGCTGATCCGCAACACGGACCCGGTAGCGAAAGCCGGGACGACACTGAGCGCTGTTCGCAAGGAGGTTCGGAGGCAGATTCTCGTCGCTTTGCCCAAAGGTATCATCAAAAGGGACACTGTTAGGGCCCGCCGACGCCACAGATCGATTGCGCGGACGCTGGCGGCGATTGAACAGATGGCGGGTGTCGCGGAACAGTCAGCCGCAGGCTGGAGGAGCGCGATTGGTGACGATCGTGCTGCGCAGTCCGCGATCCAGAAATGGCGCCAGGAGCAAGCAATCGACTGGCTGTCTCCTATCGAACTGTCGGACCTCGTGGATTATGCGATTGGGGCACCCGGCGTCGCGCTTGGCCGAGCCCTGCTGCGGCATGACCCGACGATTCTTGAGCCAGAACGCTATTCTTTGCTGGTCCAACTAAGTTGGCAGGGACTGCGCACCTATTTCGACAATCCCGTGATCCTTTCGGCATTGCCGGGTCAGAGCGCGGTTGGACAAGTTATGCGTGCGGTCGTCGACGGCGGCCTCGAGAGCGTTCTCGACGAGCATTTCTGGCTTCGCACCCAAAATCTCTACGAGGGCGCCACTGGTCTCGCCAATGATCTGCAATCGTCGCTCGGGTTACGTGCGGGCGGTTTTAGCTTTCATGGCATTGGGGGACGTCCGCACAAGATTCCGGTGCGTTGCCATGTCGCGGTGCCGTTCGGCGACGCCGAAACCCAGCCCGTCGCCAGGGTAGCGGGCAGCGAAGCGAATGCGACTCCAATTCGCCCCGATGAAGTTCGCCGGAGTTTCAATACGCCATTCTGGCCGCATGTCCTGGCGACCACGTCTGTGGGGCAGGAGGGTCTGGATTTCCATCCGTGGTGCTCGCAGGTGGTTCATTGGGATCTCTCGTCGAACCCACTTGATCTCGAGCAACGAGAGGGTCGCATCCAGCGATACGCGGGCTTGACGGTAAGGCGCCGGCTTATCGAAGTGCTACGTGACGAGGTGTTGAACGATCCCGACATGGCCGCAGGGTCCCCTTGGCGATGCGTCCAGAGGCACGCGGAGCGGTTGGTCGACGAGAGCGGCCTTTGCCCTTGGTGGGTGCTTGAAGGTGCCGAAATCAGCCGTCGTGTCTTCGAGCGGCCCTTTGGAAGGGACGTCACCCGTTTCGCAAGACTTCGAGAGCAGCGGATGATCTATCGACTGGCTCTTGGACAGCCCAATCAGGAGGATTTCGTCGAGATGTTGTCACGCGGTGGGGAAGCGATCCGCTCGATTTTGCAAACTTTGACTCTTGATTTCTCTGCAATGGGACGTCCGGCGTGATCGGGTGTCGGCTTGCTGCTGGTCGGGGGATCGCTCGGAGTGGCCGTGGCATTATCTAGCGATTCGTCCGCGTGAGGGCGGAAGACCAAGAGGCCTGGCTCGGCAATGGCGACAAAGGCGAATCGGGCAGCAGCCGGCAGCGCCGCGTCGGTGACACCGGGACAGGCGCGGCCGATCCTCGCCGCCTTCGAGGCCGGCCCGG
>MKWU01004591.1_pt1 | contig 16040 bp, 13 predicted proteins | sample 809101 | NCBI WGS metagenome assembly MKWU01 (sample SAMN05860141, study PRJNA318959) | sponge metagenome | host: Aplysina aerophoba | place: Slovenia: Piran, Adriatic Sea, Gulf of Piran | collected 2013-05-07 | reverse complement strand
GACGTGCCGGACGTGCCGGACGTGCCGGACGTGCCGGACGTGCCGGACGTGCCGGACGTGCCGGACGTGCCGGACGTGCCGGACGTGCCGGACGTGCCGGACGTGCCGGACGTGCCGGACGTGCCGGGCTGCGTCAGCGTCGGCGATACCTGGGACGAGATGCAGGCCATGATCCGGGAAGCGCTGGAGTTCCACATCGAGGACCTGGTAGAGCAGGGAGAACCCCTCCCCGAGCCAAGGATGTCCATCGACGACGCGATCGCCTACCACACCGAACCCATCCCCGAGGACGTCCTCGAGTCCTACGCCGAGTACGGCGACGACCCGCCCACGCTCTCAACGCGATTCGAGCTGGTGGAGATTGAGATCCCGGCCCCGCAGGCGTCGCGGGCGGGATGACACCGGACCCTGCCGCAGTCCCCGACGGTTGGCAGACTCTGCGCCTGGGGGATGTCATCGCAGGCTCTCCGGGTGGAGGCACTCCCTCGCGGGCTGTTCCTGCCTACTGGGGTGGCCCGATTCCATGGGCCACGGTCAAGGACATGGGCGACCGTGTCCTCACTTGTACCGAGGAGTCAATTACCGAGGAGGGCGTCGCCGCGAGTGCGACTCGAGTGATCCCTGCCGGAACGGTGGTGGTTGCGACCCGTATGGCCGTGGGCGCCGTAGCCTGGACGGCGATCGCGACGGCGATCAATCAGGACCTTAAGGCGCTCGTACCGGGCGATCGTCTGGACAGCGGGTTCCTACTGCATTTTATGCTCTCCCGCGCGTCGCAAATGGAAGCAGCGGGCACCGGGACGACAGTGAAGGGCGTCTCTATTGATTTCATCCGTCGGCTTGAGCTGCTCCTCCCACCCCTCCCCGAGCAGCGAGCCATCGCCGCCGTCCTCGACGGTATCGACGACGCGATCGAGCGCACCGAGAAGGTCATCGCCGCCACGGAGCGCGTTCGCGACGCCCTCCTCCACGAGCTGCTGACCCGCGGCCTGCCCGGCCGGCACTCGGAGTGGGCGGAGGTGCCCGGCCTCGGGACCGTGCCGGCGTGCTGGGACATCGTGCGACTGGGGGATGTGACGACGGTGCGGAACGGGGCTACCCCATCTCGCTCGTGCGCAGGGTACTGGGAGGGGGACGGTGTGCCCTTCGTCAAGACCGGTAGGGTGAACGATATCTCGATTGAACAGCCTGACGAGTTCATTTCGTCGCGAGCGGTTGAGTCTACGAGTGCTGTCATCGTTCCCGCTGGCTCAGTGCTCATCGCGATGATCGGACAAGGGCGAACTCGCGGGAAGGCGGCCCGTCTCCGCTTTGATGCGGCCATCAATCAGAACTTCGCCGCGGTTTACGATGCCGTCGGTGAGCTGAGCCTTGATTTCATATTCCTCTGGGCTCAGCACAACTACGCAGCGATCCGGAACCGAGGGCAAGGAACGAATCAGGACGCGCTCAATTGTGACCTGATCGAGGGCCTGCGGTTGCCTCGCCCCTCGGGTGCTGAGCAAGATGAGATCGCGGCCTTTGTGGGTGCCTTGTCTGAGCGAGAGGCCTCCGAGGGACGATTGCTGCGCGAACTTCGTCACGCGAAAGCTGCAGCCGCCGAAGCGCTGCTGACGGGGCGCGTCCGGGTGGCTGTCTGAGGGGTTGAGGAATCTTGACCTACTACCACGTCCGGATTACGGAGAAGTCGAAACGTTCTAGGCCCGAGACCTGGCTTGACCTCGGTCTGGATGACTTGGAGCGCAGGGTTCTCGGGCCATACCGTCGAGGGACGCCGATCACCATTCACGGCAAGTCAATTGCTATACATGACCTCGAGCGTATTCGCATAACCAGAACCGCAGAGAACTCTGCTGCGCTCCAACCACTTGCTGAACGGGAGCGCGCAAGGTCCAGAAACTCCGGTGCCATCCTCATTCCGCCCATTCCGCTGTCGTGGTACATCGCGGGAATAGGTGAAGACGTGACTGACCAATTGATTACCGGGGCTCCCGGAAGTGAGTCTGAAGCGGACCCAGCAGATCCAATCGGTCTTGAGGTGTCTCAGAAGCTCACTGACACCAGAACGGTCTTCGTTGCACACGGGCGAAACGAGCGGGCCCGAGAAGCCATGTTCGTGTTCCTCAGGGCGATCGGGCTCCATCCGCTAGAGTGGTCTGAAGCCGTCCGAGCAACCGGGAATCCGACTCCGTATGTCGGGCAAATCATCGAGACGGCATTCGCGACCGCCCAGGCAGTGGTAGTTCTGTTCACCCCTGATGACGAAGCGCGGCTCCGCGACGCGTATTGGGCGGCGGGTGACCCTCCCCACGAAACCGAACTCACGGGCCAAGCAAGGCCGAACGTACTGTTCGAGGCTGGCATGGCGATGCAGCGCAGCCAGGAACGGACAGTCCTCGTTGAGCTGGGCTTGCTGAGGCCCTTCAGCGATATCGCCGGGCGTTACACCATCCGAATCGACAACACCTCACAGCGACGCCAAGAGTTGGCTCAACGTCTCCAAGCTGCTGGCTGTGCAGTCAGTCTCGACGGTATTGATTGGCACTCGGCGGGCGACTTCGATGCTGCTATCCAGACAGTCCAATGACCCCCTCTCGGAACCTCAATGAACTCAACCACGCCCGATGCCCGCGCGGGACTCCGCGAACTCCTTGAGCGGATCAGGTCCGCCGACTCCCCTCGCCAGGCGCTGGCAGCGTAACGCGAGGGCGTAGGATAGCCGCATGGGCCACATGACTCGCGACGAAGTCATCGACACGCTGCGCGCGCACCGCGAGACGCTGACCGAACGGTTCGGCGTCGCGAGCCTCGCGCTGTTCGGCTCCTACGCGCGTGGCACGGCCACGGACTCGAGCGACATCGACATCCTCGTCCGGTTCGACGGACCGGCCACCTCGAGGTCGTATTTCGGCGTGCAGTTCTACCTCGAGGATCTGTTCGGCCGGCCGATCGATCTCGTGACGGACAAGGCGCTGCGGCCCCGGTTCCGCCCCTACGTCGAGCGCGAGGCGGTGGATGTCTGAGCCGGACGACGCGCGCGACTGGCGGCTCTACGTCGAGGAGATGCTCGAGTTCGCGCAGCAGGCGGCCTCCTATGCGCGGGGGATGGACCAGGAGGCGTTCATCGCCGACCGGCGCACGTACGACGCCACGCTGCGCAACATCGAGCTGATCGGAGAGGCGGCGACGCACATCCCGGCCCAGGTGCGACGGGCGTATCCCGGGGTCGCGTGGCAGCGAATCGTAGCAACCCGGAACCGGGTGGCTCATCCCTACCTCGGCATCGACGACGACGTCATCTGGGACATCGTCCAGACCGAGATCCCGGAACTGCTGGTCGGGCTCAGGCACCTGCTGGAGCAGGAGCGGGCGTGACCACCCCCGCCAGGCTCAACGAGTTGAGCGCGGCCGAGAGCCCCGCACGCAATCTCCTCGAGCGGCTCGGCTACGAGTACGTGCCGCGCGAGGCGCTGGCGGCGGAGCGCGAAGGCGAGCGGGCGGTGCTGCTCAAGGGCCGGCTGACGGCGGCGCTGCTGCGCCTCAACGAGTGGATGACCGAGGACCACGCGCAGCGCGTCATCTTCAACCTGCGGAACATGGACGCCTCGGGCCTCGCGCGGAACCGCGAGATCCACACCTATCTTGCCTACGGCATGCCGCTCACCGTCGACCGCGACGGCCGGCAGGAGACGCCGACCGTCTGCTTCTTCGACTTCGACTACCCCGAGCCCGGCGCCGGGCTCAACGACTACGTCGTCACGACGCAGTTCCGGGTCCGCCGCGCGAGCGAGCGCGGCGGCGCCCGCACGAGCGAGGACGACGAGAAGGTCGTGAAGCCGGACCTCGTGCTGTTCGTGAACGGCATCCCGCTCGTGGTGATGGAGGCGAAGTCGCCGACGCTCGGCGATGTCTGGCGGACGCAGGCCGTGCGCCAGCTACGGCGCTACCAGGAAGCGGGTCCCGAGTGGCACGGCACCGGTGCGCCCGAGCTGTTCGACACCAACCTGCTGTGCGTCGCGCACTGCGGGACGGACGCCGCCTTCGGGAGCCTCGGCGCGCCAGAGAACGCCTATGCTCGATGGAGGTCGCTTGACCCGCTCACGGACGCGGAGTTCGAGCAGCGATACGGGGTTCCGCCCGCGGGCCAGGCGCGGCTCATCGGCGGGCTGCTCAACCCGCGGGTGCTCCTCGACATCCTGCGCGACTACGTTGTCTTCCAGCCCGAGGGCGGCCGGCTCGTCAAGAAGCTGCCGCGCTACCAGCAGTACCGGGCCGTGACGAGCGCCCTGGAGCGCATCCTCGGCGGCCGAGCGCCCGGGGAACGCGGCGGGGTGGTCTGGCACACGCAGGGCTCCGGCAAGTCGCTGACGATGCTCTGGCTCGCGACGAAGCTGCGGCGCTCGCCGGCCCTGCGCAACCCGACGATCGTCGTCGTCACCGACCGCACACAGCTCGACCGGCAGATCACCGGCACGTTTCGCAGCGCCTCGGCCGCCGACGAGCCCGAGCGCGCCGTCACGACGCGGCGGCTCCGCGAACTACTGACCACCGGTTCCGGCCGCACCGTCATGACGACGATCCAGAAGTTCGAGGACGTGCTGAACGCGCCGGCGGGCGCCCTCGGACACCTGAACGACTCCGAGAACGTCGTCGTTATGGCCGACGAGGCGCACCGCTCCGAGTACAAGGTTCTCGCCGCCACGATGCGGTCCGCCCTGCCCAACGCGACGTACGTCGGCTTCACCGGCACGCCCATCGAGAAGAGCCCCGAGCGGTCTACCGTCCGCGTCTTCGGCGGTCTGATCGACTCCTACACGATCCCGCAGTCCGTCGAGGACGGCGCCACGGTCCCGATCTACTACGAGGCGCGCCTGCCCGAGCTGCACGTCGAGGGCCCCAAAACCCTCGACAAGCTCTTTGAGGCGCTCTTCGGCGACGAGCCCGAAGAGACGCAGGGGGAGATCCGACGGCGCTACGCCAACAGGGAGACGACCGCGGAGGCGGCGAAGCGCATCGAGGCCATAGCGCTCGATATCGCCGGACACTTCAAGGCGAAGATCCAGCCCAACGGCTTCAAGGCCCAGGTGGTCGCGCCGAGCCGGCGCGCCGCACTGCGCTACGCGGAGCACCTCGTCAGTTTCGGACTCCCCGCCTACCCGATCATCACGACGACGCACAACGACGGCCCCGATTTCAAGTACGCGAGCGAGCTGAACGAGGACGAGGTCGTCTCGGCCTTCAAGGATCCGGACGGCGAGCCCCAGATCCTCGTGGTCGTGAACAAGCTGCTCACCGGTTTCGACGCACCGATTGAGCAAGCGCTCTACCTCGACCAACCGATGCGCGAGCACACGCTCCTGCAAGCCATCGCCCGCGTGAACCGCCCGTACGTCCGTACGCTGGACGGCGTCACCACGGAGAAGCAACACGGCCTCGTCATCGACTACTGCGGCGTCTCGCGCGAGCTCGACGCCGCTCTCGCGATCTTCGACCAGGGGGATGTCGAAGACGCCCTGCGCGAGTTGCCCGAGGATCCGGGTCCGGTCATCCAGGCCGCGGCCGACCGGGCGGAGTCGCACTTCACAGGGCTCGACCTCGATGACATCTGGACCTGCGCGAACCGGTTCGCCGCAGATGCCGGGACCGAAGGCGACTTCAGGGCCGACGCATACGAGCGATTCGACCGCGACTATCGCGAGTACGCGACGCTCATGGACCGGTTCCTCCCGGACCCCGCGGCCCTCGGATATCGCGACCGGCTCCGTCGACTGGCGGTCATCCGGGGAGCCGTCCGTGCCCAGTTCCGGCGCGAGCGCGCCGACATCGACTGGACGGCGGTGGGCGCGAAGGTGCAGGGGCTCCTCGACTCGCGCATCGACGCGAGCGTCCGCGACCTGATGAAGCCGGTCTCGATCCTCGACCAGGACTTCGAGCAGAAGATTGAGCGCCTGCCGCACGACGAGGCGCGAGCCTCGGTCATGGAGCACGCCCTCCGGGCCCAGATCAACGAGCGGATCGACGAGAACCCGGCCTTCTACGAGCGACTCTCGCAGGCCCTCGAGCGCATCATCCGCGAGCTCCGCGACCGGCTCATCGATGCCGCCGAGGCGTGCAAGCAGTTGGCCGAGCTCCGGACGGAGATTCGTCGCGAGGAGACAACCGCCGCCGAGCATGGACTCACGCCCGTGTCGTTCGCGGTGTACGGCATCCTCGCTGGCGAGGCCTCCGGCGCCGCGCGCGCCGCCGGGGAGCCGGGTGAGGACCGGACCGAGCTGGACGACGGCTTTCGCACCGCCGCCCTCGATATCGAATCGGAATTCGAGCGGGTCCGCTCGATCGTCGACTGGCACGAGAACCTCGACGTCCAACGTGAGTTGCGTCGAGACATCAAGCGGCTGCTCCGGGACGCCGGGCGATACGAGGAGGACGCCCTCGACGAGCTCGTGAGGCAGGTCGTCGAGGTCGCTCGGCGTCGCATCGCATGACCGAGCGCGGCGAGATCCGCTACGGGTACTCCCGGATCGCCTACGAGGTCGTCCGCAGCGCCCGGCGTCGCAAGACCATCGAGGTCACCGTCGACGCGCCGGGCGTCGTCACCGTCGCCGCACCCGCCCACACGCCGCCCGAGCAGGTCGAAGCGACAGTGCGCCGGCGCGCGGGCTGGATCATCAAGCACGACGGCGAGGCCGCAGCAGTGCTGCCGCCGCGCCGGTTCGTGAGCGGTGAGTCGCTCCCTTACCTCGGCCGTTCCGTCCAGATGACCGTTCAGGCCGTCGACGGCGGCAAGGTGGCGATCCGGTTCCATCACTGGCAATTCGGTGTGGATGTCCCGCGCTACCTTGAAGGCGAGTCGCGGCTCACGGCAGTGCGCACGGCCTTCGAGTCGTGGTACCACCAACGAGCAGTGCTGAAGCTCCCGCCCCGCGTTGTGCGCATCGGTAGCCTGCTCGGTGTCCAGCCGAAGGCGATCTTGATCCGGAGCCAGCGCAAGCGCTGGGCCAGTTGCGCTCCCGACGGCACGCTGCGCTTCAACTGGCGCGCCATCATGGCCCCGCCTGCTCTCGTCGACTACATCGTTGCTCACGAACTCGCCCATCTGCGCGTTCGCGGCCACACGCCCGAGTACTGGGCGATCGTCGCCCAGGCAGTGCCCGACTACCGCCTCCGCCGCGAGCGCCTGCGGGAATTCGGCCCGCGCCTGGGCATCTGAGAGCGCACTCAGCCCGCGTCCTGCAGGCAGTCCCGCCGGGACCCCCCTATTGCCACCACGGTCGCAACGTGAGCACCCCTCCTCGACGAGTGGCCAAGCCGCGAACAAGTCGCCCACGTCCCCCACGTAACGGTCCTGCATGAGTGACTCTTCATGAGCGGGGGTGCTCCCGGCTCATCCGATCAGCCCGTCCAGCATGGCCGCCCGCGGTCGGGGCGTGCGGTATCCTGCCGGGTCGAATCGCATTGAGCGAAGGAGGGCCTGTGCCGAGGTTCGAGAAGTTGGCCCCGAAGAATGTCGCCGTGGGCCGCAGCCGGGCGGCCGTTCCCGCACGCGAGCCCTACATAAAGACCCTGAAGGCGGGTGCCGCCGGGCGCGTCGAGCTCAAGCGTGGCGAGACGCAGGCGGTCGTGAAGCGGCGTTTCCGGGAGGGGGCCCGCGAAAGCGGCGTCAGGATCCGCTCCTCGTGGGAAAGGCCGCACTCGCTGGTGTGGAAGCGGACCGGGCAGGGTTGACGGTGCATGTCGGTGTCTGGAGCGTCGAGGACGACGTCCCGCGGCGCGTGAGTCGCGGCGGCGTTGGGCTGGAGAGGCGACTCGAAGACTGGATCGCCCGCGACGCGAGCCTGCTCGCCGACGGCCTCACGATCGTCGGCCGCCAGGTGCATCTCGACGGCGGTTTTCTCGACCTGCTGGCCATCGACTGGCGAGACCGCTGGGTCGTCATCGAACTGAAGCGCGGGCGGCTGTACCGCGACGCCCTGGCGCAAGCCCTGGACTACGCATCCTCGATCGCACGGATCGCAGCCGACGAGCTTGATGAGCTGCTTCGCCCCGGCGCCCGCGCCGCCGGCCAATCGCGGACGCTTCCTGATGTACGCGCGACCCGGTTCGGGCCGCATCGTCCTGAGCGCGGGGCCGGCTCAGTTCGCGGAGTTCTTCCCGCCCCTGACCGAGGAGGAAGCGACCGCCGCGATCGGTCCGTATGAGCGCCGAGGCGCTCCGTATCTGGGCGGCGCGGACCTCGAGGCGCGCCTCGACCAGCTCGAGGCCTTCCTGCGGTCATTGCCCCGTGCGGAGGAGGACGGTGAGTAGCGCGGCCCGCGCGCCGTCGTCTGGTGACCGACGGACCGGCGCACGGTGCGTGTCGCCGGAGTGCGGACCGCCATCAGCAGCGCGAGGGGGATCGACGTGGGCGAACGCATCTACCTGATGGGCCCGGGGGAGCGCCTCGAGCCTCTCGAGGAGGAGTTCTTCGGGACCGAGGATGAGCTGCAAGCCCTGATCGCCGATCACCCCGAGTTGCTCGACGGGGAGCAGATGCGGTCCGGCGATCCCCTGCGCTGGGTGCTCGTCACCCGCGAGAAGAGCATCTCCGAGTCGCCGGGGGCGGGTGGCCGGTGGTCCGTCGACCACCTCATCGTCGACCAGGACGCGGTGCCGACCTTGGTCGAGGTGAAGCGCGGCGAGAACTCCGAGATCCGCCGGAATGTCATCGGCCAGATGCTCGAGTACGCGGCGCACGCGGCAGCTACTTGGACCGCGGATGAGCTGCGCCGGTCGTTCGAGGAGTCGTCGCGGGAGCGGGGCCGCGATCCCGGGGAGGCGATCGCCGATCTACTGGGGCCGTACGAGGCCGCGAGCGCCGATCGCTTCTGGGACGATGTGTCGCGGAACCTCGCCGCGAGCCGCCTGCGCCTGCTCTTCGTCGCGGATGAGATCCCGGAGCCGCTCAAGCGTGTCGCCGAGTTCCTGCACGCCCAGATGCCCGGGATCGAGGTCTTCGCGGTCGAGGTGAAGCGGTTCCGGGGCGAAAGGGTGCAGACGCTCGTGCCGCGCGTCTTCGGGAGCCCCGCGTCGCCCCGCTCTCGCGATCGCCCGCCGCGCTTGACCCGCGAGCTGTTCCTGGAGGACTTTGCCGTCGAGGCGCAGCGGCAGACGGCCGAGCAACTGCTCGATGCCGCGAGGGACGCCGGCGCGACCTTTGCTTGGGGCCCCAGCGGGGTCAGTGTCCGGGCCGCGTGCCCGCTCTGGCCCCAGCCGGTCGCGCTAGCCTGGCTCTACACACCGTCGAAGTCCCAGGCGGGACTGGTCTGGATGAAGACCCGCGACTTCTCCTTCGGGACGGCCGTCCTCGACTACGGTCCGGACGAAGACGTGAGCGGCGAGTGCCACGCGCCTCCGACCCCCGAAGCGGTGACGCTACCGCGAATCGGGCGGAATCACGCCAGCAGCCGGTCGCCCACGGGGCAAGCCCGGTGCTGGGGCCCGGGAGTACGCACACTCCGCGCATCGCATCCAACACCGGATGGGGAGCACCGCTCCCATCGATCCGGGTGCGCACGAGGCACCGGGCGTGACGCGATCGCGGTGGTCGTCGGAGCCTGCGACCGCTAGTCATCGTGACATAAGTCGGGAGACGTTTTCGCCGACCGTAGAGTACCTTCGCGGCGAGTATGCGGCGGTCGTGCGGGCGATCTGGGAGCGCAGCCGGACGCGCCGTGAAGATGCGGACGGGAGGGGGGATGCCTGAGCAGGAGGAGCGGCCGGCTACGTCCGCGTCTCGACGGGGGAGCAGGTCGAGGGATACTCACTCGACGCGCAGCAGCGGGAGATTGGGCGCCACTGTGAGCGCCGGGGCTTCGAACTCGTCCGGGTCTATCAGGCTACCGGCACGATCCTTATAAGGCGTCTTAAGGCCCAACGCTCGTCAAGCGTGCCCAAGAGACGACCGACGCGCGGCGTGACCCTCGACTACTGATCGGTCGGGAGTATTGGCGTATGATCGGGCTTCCGCCGACGATCCCCACATCTCCCCGCTCGTAAGAACTGGCTCGTGGTTGATACTCGCTGTAGCACAGTCAGCGTCGATGATGCGCCAGCGGACGAGGACGTCTTCGGCTCGCACGCGCCGATAGCACGCGCTATCGACGAACTGATCACCACCGAGGACGGTGGACGCACGATCGGCCTGGAGGGAAGCTGGGGTTCGGGTAAGTCGACGGTAGTCAGGCTCCTTGATGCGGGCATGGAGGGGCCTACCGCCCATCTCGTCGTGTTCGATACATGGGCGCATGAGGGCGACCCTCTGCGCCGCTCTTTCCTCGAGACCTTGATCGAGAGTCTCTCCGCGAAGCGCTGGATCGAAGCGCAGTCGTGGGGGAAGCGGCGGGCAGAACTGGCCCGTCGCCGCCGCGTCGAGCACACCCACCCGGTGTCGAAGATCGAGCGCCCGGCGATCCTCGCAGGCGCAGGCGCAGCGCTCCTCGCGATTCTCGTGCCCTTGGGCGCCGCGCTAATCGACGCAGGCGTGGCGGCCCCCAATAGTTGGGCGCTCTGGATTGGGGTCGCGTTCTATGTCGCGCTGGTGGCGCTCGTCGCCACTGGTGCGGTCTGGTTGCTCCATGGCCGATCCGGGCCTGCTGGCGGCGCGTTGCTGTCGCTGTTCTCGGTGGAGTCGGTGACGGAGTCCTCGAGCGAGACGATCGAGACGCCCGATCCAACATCGCTCGAGTTCGAATCGATGTTCACGGAACTGATGCACGAGGCGCTCGGCGACGACCCTGCTCGGCGGCTCGTGCTCGTCGTCGACAATCTCGACCGCGTCTCTCCGGACGACGCGCGCTCGATCTGGGCGACGCTGCAGACGTTCTTGCACCACTCGCACGCTGACCGCGAGCCTTGGCTGAACTCGCTCTGGGTGCTGTTGCCATACGACCGAGGGGGCATCGCGCGCCTTTGGGACAGCTCGGCAGTCCTTGTTGGCGATGAGACGCAGCGCCGTGCCTCACTGGTCGATTCCTTCATCGACAAGAGCATCCAGGTGCGATTCGAGGTCCCGCTCCCACTGCTCTCGGAGTGGCGGACCTACCTCGAGTCCAAGCTGCGCTCCGCACTCCCGGACTGCGGTGAAGCCGACGGCTACACGGCGTACCGCATGTACGCTCGTCAGCTGGCGAGCGATCGGCAGGTGCCGAGTCCCCGCGAGGTCAAGCAGTACGTGAATCGCATCGGTGCGCTCCATCGGCGATGGCAGCACGAGCTTCCCTTCGCGAGCTTGGCCTACTACGCAAGTCTCGGTCTCGATGGAATCAAGGTCGCCGAGCGCATCGGCCGAGGCGAGCTTCCCGGGCCACTACTAGCCGGCTTGCTCCCCGAGGACATCGACGGTCACCTAGCCGCCATCGCGTTCAATACTGATCCGGTGCGTGCCCGCCAGCTGCTGCTGGGACCGCCGATCGAGCACGCGCTCTCACGCGAGACTTCCGAGGAACTCCTCGACCTCCTCGACCGGCCCGGGTTCTGGGAAGCGCTGCCACAGTCGCCGACACTGCTCGTGGACATGGGCACAGCGGCGATGCTCACTGCGGCTCGTCGACTGCTGGAAGTCCCCGAGGAGCAGCGCCCCGAAGGCGAGTGGCGGGAAGTCACCCTGCTGCTCGGCCGGCAGGGACTCGCGGTCGAAGACTGGCCACCGCTGACCTCTGAGTCGGCCGACGAGATGTCGGGGCTACTGTCCCTGCTCGACCAGAGGATGGCAGCGGACATTGCGGAGCGGGCGACCGCCGCGGCGATCCCGCCCGACGGGGCCGCGGCATGGAGCGAGGGCGCGCAGCGGCTTCTTTCGCTGTTCGAGTGGCTGACCGTGAGGGCTTCCGGGGCGCCGGAAGCTGTCTGCGCGGCACTTGCCCACTTCGCAAGACTCGACGGCTGGGCGGAGCGCGCGGACAGATTGAAGATCGATCCCAGTGGCCGGCGAGAGCTAGACGACGTGATCGTTGAGCGGATCGCTGAAGAGCCAGTCGAGGCGTTTGGCGCTCTCGTGGCGCTTCACCGCATCGAGCCCGACATCAAGTGGGACTCGTTCGTTGGAGCTGCCGTTGATCGCCTGCGGAACGGTGCACCGACGCGAGGGGCAGCACCGCGGCCGACTCCGGTGGATTCGCGGGCCCTGCTAGGGATCCTACGAATTGCGCGACAAGGCTCGTCGCAGGAGCGCCGCGCGCTCGTGGATGAAGGAGTGGCTCTCGAATACGCCTGGCTTGCGGATCAAGAGGGTGACACGGCGGCACTCGGCGACTGGCTCTACGAGGAACTCCGGGAGTTCTCGCCCGAGGCGTGGGCTTCCCGGAGCTATCCCGGATACGCGGCATCGGGCAAGCACTTGGTTGAGGCACTGCTCGGCGAACCCTCGGCCCAGAGCGCCGCCCCGCTAGCTCAGGCGATCGAGCGGCAGCACGACTTCGGCGCCATAGAATCGATTGGGGCCTCCGGGGAGGGCGAGGCGTTAGCCTGCGCGCTGGTCGTGGAGCTCTGGGAGTCCGAGCAGTTCACGGCAGCCCTCGATGGCCGTCGCTTCCGCGCGCTCTGGCCACACATCGCCCGCGCTGGTGGATCGGGTGCGATAGACCTTGATGAGTTGATCCGGGGCGCGTGTGCGAGTCAGACGTTTGTGGAGCAGCTCGAATCCGAAGGGTTTGCGGAAGACTGGATGGGCATGTACGGGGCCGTGGTCACTGTCCTCCCCAGCCGCGACGAGGCGGCCCGCCTGGCCGAATGGGTCGCCGCGTCCCTCTCAAACCTCACTCTCGCCCAGTGGCAGGCCGCTATGGCGGACTCCGACGAGTGGTTGGGGCTTCTCGCAGCGGTACGCAACGCTGCCCCAAGCGCCCGTATCGGAGGCGCATACGCCCAGGGGCTCGCCAAATTCCTTGAGCAGGTTGCCGAGGGCCGCCCCGTCGCTGCCCTAGCGGCCGAGCAGTGGGAGCGCGTGGTGGTTCCTCTGATCGCACCCTCGATCGAAAGGGCCTACGCCGAGGGCGTGGCCAGAGCCGCTGCGATGGCTGGCGGTCAGGTGTCCGAAGCGTTCTTCGCCCTAGTTGGGGACACCCTTGCGGAGCCCGCGATCTTCACCCGTCCCGAAGTGCTCGCTGGCCTGCTGCCGAGCCTAGTAACGGAACGAAACATCGCCGGGCGCTCGTGGCTCATCCGTGCTCTCAGCCGTGAAGATGTGCGCAAGAACGCCCCCGAAGGCGGGTTCAGCGCGCTGGCGGAGGTGGTGCGCAGCGCTCTTGCGCAGGAGCCGGACGACGTTCAATCAGGGGAGATCGCGGAACTAATCGACCTCGACGTGGAATCGCGTCCAAATCCGTAGCCCGCTTCGCAATCCGAGGGAACTGGTCGTGCCCCGCGATGAGGCGCTCGTCGAAGAGTACGAGGCCGGCTGGAAGCTCAGGGACATCCGCTCCGGCCCGCCTTCGTCAGCACCGCGGTTGTCCGGCGACCAGCGGCGCCAACAGCCCCAAGGATAAGGAGGAATACTATGCCTATTGTAGAAGGCAATGAACAGGTCATATTCCTGGTCTGGAAAGGTCGCCCGGTGTCGGTAAGGTGTGCCGGTCTGGAATCTCTTACGGAAGAAAAGGTTACATACATCCAGACTGCTATCGAGGAATTCTTGGTTGAGTGTCATCATGAGTTCATTCATTATGTAGCAGTGCAGGCAAGCCTAGACACGGTGAGAAATCAATTGCGCCAAGGAGACAGAGAAGGAGACCTTATAGTAGCCTTTGGCCGACCCGGAGAACAATCAACGCTAGATACTAGAGTTACTTGGGGGGAAGCAGCCGACTTTTTTTCGGAAGAGGGAGAGTCGAGGGGACTGTCTGGGAGGTCGTTCGTAGTTCTTGTGTATGCCCTATGGGAGACAGTACTCCGTCCTCGCCTAGCCGAAACCATCGGAGTGGAATTAAGCGACGTCAGGTCAGACATCATGGGAGATTGGAGGCTTCTTAGGCATTGGCTACTGTACCGAAGCAGAAGATCAGAGAGAAATTTTTTTGCGAGAGCTGAGGGCTTAGCCACGGCACTAGGATCCAAGAGGAATGCTCCTGAGGTAACTCCACAGAATATAGCTTTCCTAGTTCGTTGTCTCGACTCGTTAGAGATCATTGTAGATCCTAATGGACAGGGACTACTAGCTACTCCAGTCACGGCCGATCCTGCAACATGGCACCAGATGCAACAAGACGCTCAGTCAAAAGGAATGGTGCCTCTCCCTCTGTTTCCAAAAAAGCCCTATTGATACCGTGCATGGTGGTACGTCAGGCCAGCGAGCCAGCGCGGACGATGTGGTACCCGCTGCGCCCCGCGCTTGGTCACCGACCAGTCGGATCGTGATTCATCACTGCGTGTCTCCACCCGTTCGTCGCGCCAGCAGGAAGACCGCGCGCGATGGCTCGGCGCTACAGGTGGGGCGACTGATGAAGGCTCTTGTCTAGCCGCTTGAGGGGGTTGGGTCGCTACGATGCGGCGGTCCGCCTCCGACCCCTCCAGCGTCCAGATGCGGACCGCGTAGCTACCAGCGTGTGCCGACCTCTCTGTGTAGCGGATTTCGCGGATCTGACTGTCGTCCTCGTAGAGAGCAACCTTCTGTAGTTCGCCGAGGTGACTCAGGTCGCGCCCCCGGAACGGCCGCACCTTGTCCTGCAACACGTCACCGATCCCGCCCAGGTAGTTGGTCGCATCCGACCGGTGGGAGTCGCTAGCCAGATAAACTACGAGCTCTAGGCCGATCGGTTCCCCGGTGAGTTGCCACACTCCATCGTGCAGCGCGAATCGTGCTGCCTCGAGCAGAGCGCGCACACGCGAAGCGTGAGGGTGCCTCGGGCCGAGCATCGACAGTGCCTCGCCCTTGGCGGGCGGAAGCCCGCTGATGGTGAACTGAATCTCGCGCATGACTCAATCCCGCCGGTCGCTGTGCAGGCCCAGCACCGCACCCATCGTGCAGCCGGAACGCGGAGGGGCTCGGCGGAATACCATCAGCGCGCTGATCCCCTTGGCATGCCGACCATCAGCGTATTCGCACTTGTCGGTCTGTCGAAAGGAAGAGGTGGAGCGAACTTGGCTGTATCGCCGTGGCTCGCATGAACGGAGACCACACACGGACAGATGCGTCGCGACTGGCAACGGCCCGAAAGTGCCCTTGGAGGCGGCAAGGCCAAGCGGCCTGTTGTAGGCGCGCCCGCGCCCTAGAGCCGCCGGGTGACCGGTTTCCCATCGTTTAGCGCGATTAGGGCATCTCGGATCGCTTCCGGAAGGCTGCGCCAGGGCTGCGGCACGTATCCATCGAACTCGGCCACCGCCACCCACTCCCCCGGCGTGACCTCTTCCTCGATCGCTTCGATCGCGTAGTTGTGTAGCCCCCAGCTCTGCGTGCGGCAGCGGTAGGGACCGGCGGCCTCGATGGCGGCGACCACCTCGTCGGTGAAGTTCGGCCCGTCCCCGTCATCGAAGCCAAACTTGGAGAACGCCTCGCTGATCTCCCAGTCGATGATGCTCCGCGGCATCGGATTCTCCCTCCGTGTTCCGTGTGTGCTCGTCAGTGGCGCACTGGCACCCGCGCCCGGGAGCGGCCGGGCAGGGCGGCGCCCGGCGGCACCGATGGCCGCGAAGAGCCGCCCCGCCCTGCTCTGCGTCCGGACTCACTCCTCCCCGGGCCGGCCGTCCGCCTCCTGTCCGGGCCGCTTCCCGAGGATGTGGTCGGAGGCGCGCTGCCCCTGCGCGGCGGCGACGATGACCAAGCGCCGGTCGTCGTCGAGCACGCGCAGCCAGGAGGCGATGTAGGCGGCCGACTGCTCGACGCGCGAGGGGTCGATGCCGGCCTCACTCCCGAGGAAGGCCGCCGCGAACTCCGCCACCAGCTCCTCCTGCGAGTAGCGCTCGGAGCCGAAGCGCGCCGCCGTGCGGTAGCCCTCGCGGGCGAGGCGGCGCGGGTGGCCGGTGGAGTGGGCGAGCTCGTGGAAGAGCGTCGCGTAGTAGCCGTGCGCGTC
>MKWU01004590.1_pt1 | contig 16041 bp, 12 predicted proteins | sample 809101 | NCBI WGS metagenome assembly MKWU01 (sample SAMN05860141, study PRJNA318959) | sponge metagenome | host: Aplysina aerophoba | place: Slovenia: Piran, Adriatic Sea, Gulf of Piran | collected 2013-05-07 | reverse complement strand
CCGATCCCAATGCTCAGGGCGAGAGTGGTAGCACGCCGTTGCACCGGGCCGTGGCGGAGGGTGTGGTTGAGGTAGTCGGGGTGTTGCTGGATGTCGGTGCCAATCCCAACGTTCAGGACCAGAACGGTGAAGCGCCGCTGCACTTAGCGGACTTTGGGTCTGCGATCTTCGATGCATTGTTGGAAGTGGGAGCCAATCCCAACATCGTGTACGGAGATGCCGGCACACCGTTGCACCGGGCCGTGTCTGAGGGGGCTTTGGACGCCGTCAATTCGCTGCTGAAGGCCAAAGCGGATCCCAACATCCAGAACCAAGGCGGCGACACGCCGCTGCACTTGGCCGCGTCCATGGGGAATTTGAACTTAATCAGGGAGTTGCTACAGGCCGGTACCGATCCCAATGCTCAGGACGAGAGTGGTAGCACGCCGTTGCACCGGGCCGTGGCGGAGGGTGTGGTTGAGGTAGTCGGGGTGTTGCTGGGAGCCGGCGTCAATCCCAACGTCCAGGACCAGAACGGCGGCACGCCGCTGCACCAAGCCGTGTCCAAGGGGGCGGTCGATGTGGTCGGCATGTTGCTGGGTGTCGGTGCCAATCCCAATGTCCAGGATCAGGTTGGCATTACCCCGCTGCACTTAGCAGACTTTGGGTCTGCGATCTTCGATGTATTGTTGGAAGCGGGAGCCAATCCCAACATCGTGTACGGAGATGCCGGCACACTGTTGCACCGGGCCGTGTCCGAGGGGGCCATGGACGCAGTCAAGGTACTGCTGGAAGCCGGTGTTGATCCCAATGTCCAAGATCTGGGCGGTAATACGCCGCTGCACTTTGCCGCGTCCATGGGAGCTGTGGACTTAGTCAAGGCATTGCTGGCGGCCGATGTCGATCTCAGTATTCAAAACAAGCGGGGTAGGACACCTCTGTATCTTGCAAAAGTGAGGTCTACTACCTACGCCATGCTACTGGGAGCCGGTGCCAATCCTAACATCCCGTACGAAAGCGATACCAACCCACCGTACCTGTCCGTTTTTAGGATTGTGAATGTCCTCGCCGTGGTCATAGCAACTATGTGGGGCTATACCCCGCTGCCTCTGGCTGTATCCGGAGAGGCCGTTAACGTAGTCAAGGTGCTGCTTAAGACAGGCGCTGATCCCAATATCCAGTACATGGGCGGCAGCACGCCGCTCCATTCGGCGGCCTTGGGATCTGAAGTCTTCAAAGTGCTGTTGGATGCCGGCGCCAACCCCGACATCGTGTACGGAGACGGCAGCACGCCGCTGCACCGGGCCGTGTCCGAGGGGGCCTTGGATGCAGTCGGAGTGTTGCTGGGGGCCGGCGCCAATTCCAACGCTCAGGACGAGAGCGGCAGCACGCCGTTGCACCTGTCGGTGTCCCAAGGGGCCATGGACGCAGTCGGAGTGTTGCTGGGGGCCGGTGCCGATCCCAATGTCCAGGACGAGAGCGGCAGCACGCCGCTCCATTTGGCGGCCTTGGGATCTGAAGTCTTCAGGATGTTGTTGGATGCCGGTGCCAATCCCAACATCGTGTACGGAGACGGCGGCACGCCGCTGCACCGGGCCGTGTCCGAGGGGGTGGTGGAGGCGGTCGGGGTGTTGCTGGGGACCGGCACCGATCCCAATGTCCAGGACGAGAGCGGCAGCACGCCGCTCCATTTGGCGGCCTTGGGATCTGAAGTCTTCAGGATGTTGTTGGACGCCGGCGCCAACCCCAACATCGTGTACGGAGACGGCAGCACGCCGCTGCACTGGGCCGTGTCCCAAGGGGCCATGGAGGCGGTTGGAGTGTTGCTGGGGGCCGGTGCCGATCCCAATGTCCAGGATGAGAGCGGCAGTACACCGCTGCACCTATCGGTGTCGGAAGGAACGGTGGAAGTGGTTGGGGCGTTGCTGGAGGCTGGTGCCAATCGCAATGTTCAGGACGAGAGCGGCAGCACGCCGCTCCATTTGGCGGCCTTGGGATCTGAAGTCTTCAGGATGTTGTTGGATGCCGGAGCCAATCCCAACATCGTGTACGGAGACGGCGGCACGCTGCTGCACCGGGCCGTGTCCCAGGGGGCCATGGAGGCGGTCGGGATGTTGCTGGGGGCCGGCACCGATCCCAATGTCCAGGACGAGAGCGGCAGTACGCCGCTGCACCTGTCGGTGTCGGAAGGAACGGTGGAGGTGGTTGGGGCGTTGCTGGAGGCTGGTGCCAATCGCAATGTTCAGGACGAGAGCGGCAGCACGCCGCTCCATTTGGCGGCCTTGGGATCTGAAGTCTTCAGGGTGTTGTTGGAGGCCGGTGCCAACCCCGACATCGTGTATGGGGATGGCACCACTCCGCTGCACTGGGCCGTGTCCCAGGGAGCCTTGGACACGGTTAGGGCGTTGCTGGAGGCTGATGCCGTTCCCAACGTCCAGGACAAGGGGGGCAATACGCCGTTCCATTTGGCGGCCTTGGGATCTGAAGTCTTCAGGGTGTTGTTGGATGCCGGAGCCAATCCCAACATCGTGTACGGGGACGGCAGCACGCTGCTGCACCGGGCCGTGTCCCAGGGGGCCATGGAGGCGGTCGGGATGTTGCTGGGGGCCGGCACCGATCCCAATGTCCAGGACGAGAGCGGCAGCACACCGCTCCATTTGGCGGCCTTGGGATCTGAAGTCTTCAGGATGTTGTTAGAGGCCGGTGCCAACCCCAACATCGTGTACGGGGACGACACCACGCCGCTGCACCGGGCCGTGTCCGAGGGGGCGGTGGAGGCGGTCGGGGTGTTGCTGGGGGCCGGCGCCAATCCCAATGTCCAGGACGAGAGCGGCAGCACGCCGTTGCACCTGTCGGTGTCGGAAGGAACGGTGGAGGTGGTTGGGGCGTTGCTGGAGGCCGGTGCCAATCGCAATGTCCAAGACGAAGGCGGCAGCACGCCGCTCCATTTGGCGGCCTTGGGATCTGAAGTCTTCAGGGTGTTGTTGGAGGCCGGTGCCAATCCCAACATCGTGTACGGGGACGGCAGCACGCCGCTGCACCTGTCGGTGTCGGAAGGGGTGGTGGAGGTGGTTGGGGCGTTGCTGGAGGCCGGCGCCGATCCCAATGTTCAGGACGAGAGCGGCAGCACACCGCTCCATTTGGCGGCCTTGGGATCTGAAGTCTTCAGGATGTTGTTGGAGGCCGGTGCCAACCCCGACATCGTGTATGGGGATGGCACCACTCCGCTGCACTGGGCCGTGTCCCAGGGGGCGGTGGAGGTGGTCGGAGTGTTGCTGGGGGCCGGTGCCAATCGCAATGTCCAGGACGAAAGCGGCAGCACGCCGCTGCACCTGTCGGTGTCGGAAGGGGTGGTGGAGGTGGTTGGGGCGTTGCTGGAGGCCGGTGCCGATCCCAACGTCCAGGACAAGGGGGGCAATACGCCGTTGCACTTGGCGCGGTTGGGGTCTGCAATCTTCAAAGCGCTGTTGGACGCCCGTGCCGACCCCGACATCGTGTACGGGGACGGCACCACTCCGCTGCACTGGGCAGTGTTCTGGAGGAATATGGTTGCAGTCGGGGCGTTGCTGGAGGCTGATGCCGATCCCAATGTCCAAGACGAAGGCGGCAGCACGCCGCTCCATTTGGCGGCCTTGGGATCTGAAGTCTTCAGGGTGTTGTTGGAGGCCGGTGCCAACCCCGACATCGTGTATGGGGATGGCACCACTCCGCTGCACTGGGCCGTGTCCCAGGGAGCCTTGGACATGGTTAGGGCGTTGCTGGAGGCTGATGCCGATCCCAACGTCCAGGACAAGGGGGGCAATACGCCGTTGCACTTGGCGCGGTTGGGGTCTGCAATCTTCAAAGCGCTGTTGGACGCCCGTGCCGACCCCGACATCGCGTATGCGAGCGGCGACACACCCTTGCACCGGGCCGTTTCCTTGGAGGATGAAGATGCTGTTAGAGAGTGGCTGAAAGCGGGTGCTGATCCCAATGTCCGGGACAAGGGCGGCAATACGCCGTTGCACTTGGCGCGGTTGGGTTCACCAATCTTCAAAGTGCTGTTGGACGCCCGTGCCGATCCCGACATCGCGTATGCAAGCGGTGACACGCCCTTGCACCGGGCCGTTTCCTTGGAGGATGAAGATGTTGTCAGAGAGTGGCTGAAAGCCGGTGCCAATCCAAACCTCCGGGACAAGAACGGCAACACCCCGCTGCACTTGGCGCGATTGGGTTCACCAATCTTCAACGCGCTGTTGGAAGCCAGAGCCAATCCCAGTATTGCGTATGCGAGCGGCGACACGCCTTTGCACCGGGCCGTTTCCTTGGAGGATGAAGACGCTGTCAGAGAGTGGCTGAAAGCCGATGCTGACCCCAACGTCCAGGACAAGGGCGGCAATACGCCACTGCACCTAGCGGTGTCCGGACAAGATATCGACTTGGTTGAGTTACTGTTGGACGCAGGAGCCAATCCTAATGTTCAGAACAGTCAAGGCACCACGTCGTTACACCAAGCCGTAAACCTACAACAGAGTAAATTTGGAAGGCTATTTGGTGACATCAAAGTTCAATTCGCAGATGCTTTAGTGAAAGGTGGTGCTGATCCCTGTATTCAGAACAATCAAATGGTTACACCTCTAAACTTGGCTGAACAGTCAAACAACAAAAGACTGATCAACATCCTTTCCAAAGCATGTTAGTAGTTCGCAGTGCAATTCAGGTTCGACGAATCCATCTTACATGCCGTAGACCTATCTATGGACTTGATAGTAAGTCTCGGCTTTGCAGCTGAATCCATCCTGGTAATTGTGTTTGTCAAACCCGATGTCCAACTAATTGAACAGTACACCTCGCGCGGAACGCCATCATTGGCAAACCTGTCGCTATCTGCAAGATCTGCCGTCGAGCGGAAAACCCAGGTCAGCAGAAGGATGGTGCTGCACCATGCACACATGCACAGAACAAAGGACACACAGCTCATCACGTGATCCAGCGTGGCATGTGAGACGGAGGTAGGGTTCTGACCCAGTATTGACTGTAGGATCAGGACCTGTCCCGAGGTCCCGAGCGCTGATGGTTTCTCGTCATGACACTCTGAGCCATCGCGACTACTGGCGTGTGAATGAGGCTCATACGGTGTACTACGGTGTCTTCGGACCGGGAGATCCATCCTGTTCAGTCAGAAACGGGAGTGCAGGTATGGGAGATCAGCCTCCTGCTAGCGACAGCCGATGTTTCCGCCAGATAGGCTCACGTGGGGTGGGGCCTCGGGTTGCGACCGGGAAACGGCGAGGTGTCGCATGCGGGCATCCCCGCGTAAAATTTAGCTTGGTGGAAGAGATGCTGGCGGTCGTGCGGAAGACCGAGCTGGCCTGACCTCGACTGCCGGGACGCTACCCCAGTGACCGGTCTTCTTCAACACTACAGTTGGGGTCCCCTCAGCTGGCGGCGTTGGTGACTATAGTAGCCGCGTAGTCCCGGTTCGGTTTTACTTCTGTTAGTTTTGGCCCGAGGCCGCAGGCGACGAGCACGCCGTACCGAATGTCGTCATAGCAGTCGGTACAGTACGCGATGGGATGCAGTGTGCCGCCCCGTCCGCAGTGGGTGGATTCCCGCATCAACGGGAAGGCAACAGTGCCTCGGGTAGAGCCATGTTTGTTTGAAAACTACCTACCTAACTAACTATAATGGTGTTGGGTACTGGTCGAAGACGAAGTAGATGGAGGCTTGTCATAGTGATGGATCGAGAGCAGAAGTACCGGGAGATGGCACTCCAGGGCAAGTATCGAAGGCTGTACACGCATCTATGCAGCCTTCCGGACCAGGAGTGGAGAACCACCTTCGGTGAGATTGAGGCGATCATAGGCTTTGAGCTGCCTGCGTCCGCGCGTCTTCATCGGCCCTGGTGGTCCAACCAGAGCGGCGGCAACGGGCACAGCCAAGCGTTGGCCTGGGGAGCTGCTGGTTGGAAGACGTCCGAAGTGAATATGGATGATGAGACGCTGCTCCTCAGCAAAGACAGTCGCCCAGAGGCGACTCGCAAGCCTAGGCTGGACGAGGTTTGGCCTGTCCATCCCACCGCGGTGTGGCCGGAGGGACTGAGTCTCAGGCGGGAAGACATGTACGAGGACAGGGTTTCGCTCTGATGTTCATAGACACCAACGTCCTCGTAAATTCCCGCATCGCTCAAGCCCCTCACCATGAGATTGCCAGGGAGTGTCTTTCTCGCGCGCTCGATGGCAATGAACCGCTGAGGATTAGCCGGCAGGTTGTACGGGAATACCTGTCTGTCATGACACGGCCTCAGACTTGGTCGGTTGCCATCATGCTTGAGGACGCGCTGGATGACGTGGATAGATTGACCCGCAGCTTTGAGGTGCTTGAGGATGGGCCCGTGGTGACCGAGACCCTCATCGCGCTGTGCCGCGCGATTCCCATAGGTGGCAAGCAGGTCCACGACGCCAACATCGTCGCGACCATGCTGGCGCATGGGACGCGCAGGCTTCTAACGTTCAATACAGCGGACTTTCACCGCTACGGAGACCATATTGAACTCGTGGACACTCAGTCGAATCGTGATAATCACAGACGAGGAACATGAAAAAGCACCTACAGTCGCTCACTCCGGTAGCGCTCTACGCCCGGGTGTTCCACGGGCTGGATGCAAACTTCTCCGTATCCTTCCAATTGAGGACACTCAAGGTTTAAGCGGGCACTGTCCGACCCAACTGGTCGGCCGTGGGTTCCGCTCAGCAAAACCAGTCCTCGGTGAGGCGCGGCGGCGGAGGCAGTTGCGGCCCCAGCGGCCGCTCGTTCATGTCTTCGGCGAGTGCCCTGATCTGTCGAAAGAGCCGTTCGCCGGACCAGTCCGGCCTGTCTGCCACCAATCGTTCCACCTGGGTCTGGAGGGCATCCATCCCGGGATCCGGGTGATGCCAACGCCACTGGAACTCCGCCGGTTCCAGTCGTTCCAGCCATGGTGCTCCCCGGTTCGAGTCCAAGAGCCGACTGTGCGGCGGGATCAGAAGGCGCAGGGCCAGCTGTACGGGCGGCACGGCGTTCACCAGGCCGTGTCCCTCGATCCAATCCAGCATGTCCAGGTAGTCCCGGCGCGAGGTCCAGGGGGTGAACGGCAGCCAGGTCGGATGGACGGGCAGGTCGAGTTCCGCCAGCAGCGGCAGGACCCGTTCCATATCCCGTACGGTGTGTCCCTTGTCCAGCCGTTCCAGGATGTCGTCGCTGGCGGCCTCGAAGGCCGAGACCACGAACGCGGCCCCGTTGGCCTTGAGTGCGGCCAGGTGCCGTGCACGTCCGAGCAGGTGTTCGACCTTGGCCGTGAAGTCGAAGGTGACCTCCGGATAGGTTTGGTGCAGCCAATCCGTCACTTTCAGGGCATGGCCGGGTCCGTTCAGGAAGTCGGGATCCACAAACGAGATGTGTCCGGCGCCGGCTTCGACCTGCTGCCGGATGTCGCCGGTGACGGACTCCAGGTCCCGAATGAAGAAGCGTCCGCGATAGATCGGCACCACGGGACAGTGGCGGCAGGTGTGCAGGCAACCCCGGCTGGCGGCCACTTGCCCGGCCGTGCGGAGGGAACCGTCGGTGGCCTGGAAGCGCGCGTATTGTTCCAGGTCGGGAAGTCCGGTTCGGTTGGGTCGGGGCAGATCCAGCCTTTGTCTCAGGGATATCTCCTGCAAGGGGATCTCGGCTGTTGCGGGCGGGCATGCCTGCAAACGCGTTGCCTGTTCGCACCACTCTGCCAAGGCAAGTTCGGACTCCCCTGCCAGCACGTGGTCGGCCGTACCCGTTTCCAACAGGTAATGGGCATTCAGACCGGCGTACAGGCCGTAGAAGGCGATGGGCACGTCCGGCCAACGCGACCGCAGCGCGGATACCGCGGACACCGCGAGCCGCAGAGCGGTCTGCATCGGTACCGAGACCGCAATGGCGTTGGGAGGTTCGGTTGGGAGCTCGGCGAGGGTTTGGACGGACAGGTCCAGCGTATCGACTGCAAACCGGCGGTGTTCCAGAACCGCCTTGGGCTGGGCCAGGTTTAGGGGCTGCAGACCGGACTCGTAGCAGGCGATCAGGAGGACCCGGCCGGTTGCCGGCTCGGAGTCCGATTGCTTGAGAAGGAGTTGGTACCCGACCATACTGGTGGAATTTGAAACCATGCAGCCATTCTGGCACAGTCGCCGGATGCAGTGGAATTCCGTGAGTTGCAGCAAACCCCTCCCCGACCGTGTGACGACCTGCCGACGGGTAGCGAAAGCGGTAGAGGCTGAGAAGATGGCGGGGGCAAGTAACCGGGTCTCGTTCCCATGGTCCGTTGGGGAACCGCCACCGGGACCATGATCAGTCCAGGGGGGCTTAAGGAGAAGGTCCCTGCCGGTGCAGCAGGGATTGGAGCCGTGTGATCTCCGCCTCTGCTTCCCGCACTCGTGCGGCTTCCTGGTCTGCTCGTGCGGCTTCCCGGTCCGCCCGTGTGGCTTCCTGGTCTGCTCGTGCAGTTTCCTGGTCCGCCCGTGCGGCTTCCTGGCCCGCCCGTGTGGCTTCCCTCTCGTGGGCCGTCCCGGCTTCCTGCACTGTCAGATACCATCTTCGATGCACCGGATTCCACAACCGCAGGGTACCGGTGGCCATGTCCAGCCCCCAGTCCGTATCCAGGATCGAACTCCGCCCGACCTGCGCGCCGCGCGGACGGTCGAGCTGCAGAGGGATGGGGACATAGGCACCATCCCGCAACTGCCAGCCCAGCAAATCCTCGGTCAGATACTGGTGGTGGGGGTCGTACTGCCAATATTCGGGAATACCCAAGGCGGCGTAGCGTTCCCACTTGAGGCTGCTGTCCTGGGCATGCGTGGACGGCGAGGCCATTTCCATGACCAGGTCCGGCACTTTGTCGTAGACCCAGGGCGCATAGCCTTCCTCGCTCGGGACCGCCACCCCGTAGGCCAGCAACACATCGGGAGCCACATAGGCCGTCAGATTGGCGGGATCGTAATACAAGGCACAATTCCCCCGGACCGTACCCGCACGCCCCAACTGCTGCAGATGCATCTTCAGGGCAAAGACGGCGTCGGTGATGGCGTAGTACTGGAGTTCGGTATCGGCCATGGGTTCATCATCATCGGACGGGTACAGGATCCCCGATTCCTGTGGGGGGTCTCTCAGGACCACGCCGTCCCAGCCGTTCCGGTCTCGGGTCAGTGCCATAAGCGTTGTGCCTCCTATGCTCCCATTGTAGTAGAGGTCGGCGACTCTGTTTGCCTCCAAATTTCGAGACCGTTGCCATGCATGTGGGGATCGGTGAAGCGGCGCCTACAGGGTGGAGTTCCAGCACCGTGATAGCTATGTGGATCCTCGTAAGGGCCATGAGCACGGGATGCCGGATTTCCCGGAACAGCACTTTGGAGAATTCCGCCATGTCATCGCCCACCCATCGGCGACATCAGACGCGCACTGTGTTGACGGAACCGTGCACAGGGCGGTCTGCATCGGCACCGACACGGCAATGAGATGTCGGAAGGCTCGGCTGGAAGTTCGGCGAGGGCATGGACGGACAGGTCCAGCGTATTGACCGTAAACCCGCGATGTTCCAGAACCGCCTCGGGCTGGTCCAGGTTCAGGGGTTGCAGACCGAATTCGTAGCAAGCAATCAGGAGGACGCGGCCGGTTGTCGGTTCGGAGGCCGATTGCTTGAGGAGAAATTGGCATCCCGACACGCTGGTGGAAGTTGAAACCATGCAGCCACTCTGGCCCAACCGCCGGATGCAGTTGCCGACAATGATGTGAGTTGTCGCGCCGGATTGGCTCTGCTTCGAGATTCCAACAGCTCCGGCGTGGCGGATTGCTTTCTGTCACAACGCTCCCGACACCGCGACTTGGGAGTTTCCGGTTTCAAGGCCGAGACGGCAATAAGAGCAACAGTGCTCGGCTGGAGCCGGGCAGGTGATGTCCCTGGCCTTCCAGGGAGGTCAACTGTCCCGGAACACGCGCCAGGTTAATCGCAGCGAAGACGCGGCAGGGAACGCACTGCCGCCGTTGCCTCGGCAATCATCCAGTTCGGGGCCTACCCCTGCTCAAATTGTTGCCGGACCTTGCCGGTCCCGACCAGTTGCGAGAGGAGCCGGTAGTTGCCGGTCCTGTACCTCACCCGGCCAGCGACGATGGCCGGGTGAACGCCAACCCTGTGCGCGAAGTGGACCACGTCCAAGGTGGTTGGTTTGCTCCGGATCATGCCGTTGTCCCATTCATCACTCGGAATGAGTGCTTCCTGTGCCCACTTGTCGGCCTCGATTTCGCGGACGTCATTGCCTGCAAGCTCGAGGTCGTCGACAAAGCCCAAAGTGCCGTCGTCGAGATGGCGGCCAAGATGCGCCAGTTCATGCAGGAGACAGAACCAGAAATTGTCGATGCGGTCATGGCGCAGGGATAGGCCGATGACGGGCGGCTTTTCCGGCAGACGGAAGGCGGCTCCGTCCAGATGTGTCTTCGGGAGATGTCGTTCCACGATGAGGACAATCCCGTGGTCGGCGAGGTAGTCCCGTGCCTGCAGCGGTCCATCTTCCGAGGGGCTCAACCGCGCGACGTTGGCGAGAAAGTCGGGATTGACGGTGCCGGACTCATACGGTGTACGGGGACAGTTGTCGTTGGCGGAGGCAAGTACCTGCCAGCACCAGGCGCGCAGGGCATACGGATCCGTCTTGGCGTTGATGCGTCGGTGATCGTTTTTACGGTAGTGCGGAACCGCGGCGAGTGCATCGGATCCGCCGGCGCGGTTGACAAGCCCCGCCACCAGCTCGTCTGCCCGGCTCTTCAAGTCGGGCAGGTTGGGGATCCATGCGCGCCTCGCCATCTCCTTCAGGGGAAAGCGTTCAGCGGCGAGACCAGCGGGAATTCCCTCATCGTTGTCGGGCACCGGTTTTTGCAGCAACACCTCGGCGGGAATGGCAAGGTACTCGTGAAGGGCGCGCGCCATGGACATCGTGATCGGACGCTTGCCCGACAGCACTTCGGAGACCCGGGCTCGGCTTCCGATGTAGGGCATCAGGTCGCGCGGGGTCAAATCCTGCTGGTCCATGCAGAACTTGATGGCGGCGACCGGGTCGGGGTAGCCAAAAGGGAAGTGCCTATCTTCGTAGACCTCGACGAGATCAACGAGTATTTCAAGCTCCTCCTCATCGGGTGTCCCTTCGGCAGCGTCCATCAGTTCCGCGACACGAGCCAGGGCGGCCTCGTAGTCGGCTTCGGTGCGAATAGGTCTAACGTCAACCATCGTCACACCTCCCGTGCGTCGATATGGTCGTAGTCGGCGTGCGTGCCCACGAAGCGGACGAACACGATCCGGTGCCGGTAGTCGATTTTCGCGACCAGGCGGTAGTGGTTCCCCCTGATGTTGAAGACCACGCGGCTGTCGCCGATGATGCTGGCCTTGGGGAATCTGGCCTTGACCTTCGCGGACGTGTTCCAGTCCTCGTGTTTAACCGTTCGGTACCAGGCAAGCAGCGGTGCCTCAGCGTTGGGGTGCTTCTCCCAGAATGCCCGCAGGGCTCGTTTGGCGATGATACGCACGGCTGACTACATCGGTCCCATTATGGGACCGATTATAAACGATCGCAAGTGATTGCATAATGTCCCGGGGCTTGTTCCGGAGACCCTCAAGGTTGACAGGACTGCGAGTGTCCATCCGGACCTCTCCACCGAGGAAACCCGAGACAGGGAGTACTTCCCGTTGATCGATTGCCTCTGGAGTCCGGAGATGTCGGCAACCAGACCTCTGGCCGTCGGCACGGCTTGGCGTCACTCGCTGATACCATCATGCCGACTGTCGCGGTTGGGTACCAGGCCGGCGGATTCGGGGATCCTTGCCTCTCTCCGGTTGGTTCCGCAGGAAGTTGCGGATGCCCACGGCACGGGCAGGCGGCATACCATCTTCATGGAGGCTCGTGTCCCGTCTTCGTAGGGGTGCGGCATCTGGCACAGGTAGAGCGCGAGCGGGGCAATCAGGCATGTCAACCCTCGACCAAGTCACCATCCGTGGCTACAAGACCATCAGGGAGTTGGGCGACTTCCGCCTGGGTAGGATCAATGTGCTCATCGGAGGCAACGGATCCGGCAAGAGCAACTTCCTTGGGTTCTTCCATCTGATCAGCAACTTGGCAAACGAAACTCTTCGCGTCCATGTCCAGAAATCCGGAGGTCCCGATGCGCTGTTGTCGGGAGGTTCGAAATCCACCTCTCAAATCGATGCCCACCTGGTTTTGGGGCTTATACCGAGGAATTGACACCCGGTACGGGGGCGGGGCCTGATGGCCCCGCCCTTGCAGGTGGGGGATCGCCCCGCCTGCCTGGTTCACGGGTCGTCGGGGTCCCGGACGGGAACGCCCCTCGCCGTGCAGATGCCCCTACCCCGCGGGCCGGTCGGACCAGAGTCAAACCCCTGGCCAAAATGTTGATGGCGGCGTTGTGGTCGGCATTCGCCGTGTGGCCGCAGGCCGTACACTCGAACAAGGCCTGGGTCTTGCGATTCGCCCTGTCCACGTGTTGGCACACCGCACAGGTCTGCGACGTGTAGGCGGGATCGACCTTCACCAATTCCCCCGCCTTGTAGGCCAGTTGGCGTTCCAGGAGCCCCCAGTTGGACTTCAGGATTTCCCGGTTGAGCCCTGCCTTCTGCTTGACGTTCCGGCCCGGGGCTTCCACCGTGCCCTTGGCACTCTTGGTCATGGCCTTGGTGTCCAGGTCTTCGATGACCACGGTGTGGGCCGTGTCGGCCATCCGGCGGCTGTGCCGGTGGGCTGCGGACTGCCGCTTGCGTTTCTGCTTGCGGCGCAGCTTGGACAGTTGTCCGCAGATGCGCCGACCGCGGTGGGACAGGGGCTGTCCGTTCCGCCGGGAACGTTCCCGGGCCTTGTCGGCCTTGCGCTGCTTGCGCTTGATGTTGGCGTCCAGGTTGGCGGTGTCGGGCACCGCGTAGACGCGTCCGTCGCTGTCCGTGGCCTGTCCCACGTTGCGATCCACACCCAAGGCCCCCGTCGCGGCCGGTGGCCGCACGCGGTCGGCCGGCACTTCATGGAACACGTGCGCATACCACCGGGGATGCCGTTCGTCGCCTTCCCTCAGCAACCGCACCTGCTTGGCTGGGCAGCCCAGGTATCGGCCCTGATTGCCGGCCAGGCGCACCCAGCCGACCTTGGGGATGTACAGACGCGTGCCGTCCAGGCGCACGTTGTCGGGGAGGGTGAAGCCGGGCGTGGTGCGGTGCCGGGACTTGAAGTGGGGCAGGCCCGCGTCGGCGATGGTGAACGAACGCGTGTACGCGTCCGCCAGGTACTTCAGGGTGTAGCGCACGGCGGCACAGGGCAGGGCCTTCAACCAGGCATGGGCCGGATCGTGGCGCAGCTCGGTGAAGCGTTGGCCCAGGGTGAAGAAGGAGACGGACGGCCGGGGTCCGATCCGGTAGGCCTTCCACATGCGGTAGCGCCCTTGGCAGTCGGCCAGCATGTGGTTCCAGACGTAGCGGCAGGCTCCCGCAATCTGGGCGCACAGGGCTGCCTGCATGGGGCTGTCGAAGCGCACCCGGTAGCGCTCGGCGCGGATCACCGAGGCCGGTGTTGTAGAGTCGGATGTAGCAGTCCGGGTTGGCATTTGCAACCTGCCTGTGAGGAAGCCGTGCAGTGTTTCAGCACTCACGGCTTCCGTCAGCGTAGCATGGATCCTGTCAATTCCTCGGTATAAGCCCCATTACGGCACTGTTTCAATCTCGTTGATATAGGTTGCGGGCCGTCATCGGCAGCCTCCCTGCCGGCGGGGTTCCGTGCGTCGGTTCAGGCCATGCCGTGGGCCATCACATGCACGAAGTTGAGGGTGCCCGCCTCGGTCTTCAGCCCCCGCGTCAGGCGGGCCCGGGGCTTGATACCAATCCATCACGATTGAGTTACTTGAGTGTCGTCGGCCAAGGCCGTCAGGGTGTCCCGGATCCAACCCCAGCCGCACAGTTGCCGCACCCGCGCCGGGTCGGCCTGCCAGGCCCTCAGGATCGGTTCCAGGGCCGCCTGTTTGGCCTCCGGTCCCCCAGGGCCCGGCGCAGCTCCTGGAAGAAGCGCGCCACCGGATTCGGTTCGGGGGCGTAGGGCGGCTGCACGACTTGGGGTGCCTCGATGGCCTGCATGTCCGCGCCCTTGTGGCCGCTGGCCCCGTCCCAGACCCAGCCGTCAATGCCCGGCTCCTCGGCCCAGGCCCCCCGGATGTTGACAGGTATATGTGACGTTGCGGTCCTGCCGTGCCGGGGCACTTTGTGCGGCCATGGCAGGAGGTCCGACGCATGGTCGTCCTCGGGTAGAGTGGCGATATCACCCACCCACCCCACCCTGCGAGGGCTGTCATGCGTCGGTGCCGGTCATGGTACAGGATCCATCCGTTGCTGCACACCCGTCTGCCGCTGCCGCCGGGACCGCTGCGGGACAGCCTGGCCCTGTGGCTGCAGGGCACGCTGCGGGCCGAGAACGGCTGCCTGGACCGGGTGGCGACCGCGCTGGCGGCCCGCGGGGGCAACGTCCACACGCTGCGCCGCCGGCTGTGCGACGCGCTGAAGGACGACGCGGAGCGGCAGGAGGCCTGGGGCGCGGACCAGGAACGGGACGTGGAGACCTGCTTTGCGCCGTTGCTGGCCTGGGTCCTGTCCTGGCGGGTGCCGCCCGGTCCGGAAGCGCCGCCGCCCCTGGTGCTGGCCGTGGACCCCACCCACCAGGCGGACCGACTGGTGGCCCTGACGGTCAGCGTGGTCCTCAACCAGACGGCCCTGCCGGTGGCCTGGCGGATGGTGCCCGCGCAGGCCTCGCTCTCCTGGATGGACATCCTGTGCCGTCTGCTGGAACTTCTGGCCCCGGCGGTGGCGACGGGGATGGCAGTCCCTGTGTTGTGCGACCGGGGGCTGTACAGCCCCCGGCTCTGGCGCCGGATCCGGGCGTTGGGCTGGCATCCCTGCCTGCGCTGCGCCCCCGACCTGACCTTTCAGCCGGACGGGCAGCTCGAGGCCCGTCCGGCCGCGGGGTGGCCTCGCCCCGCCACCGCCCCCTGCAAGGCACGCGGGTGGTGCTCCACGGGCGAGGGCATGAACATCCCTGGGTCTTGTTGACGGACACGCCGCCCCAGCACACGGAGGCGACCCTGTATGCCTGCCGGGACGGGATTGAGCAGGGCTTCCGCGGGCCAGGCGCGCCGGCTGGCAGTGGCAGCGCACGCGTCGCATCGACCCGGTGCGCGCGGGACGGCACTGGCTGGTGCTGGCCGTGGCCACCCTGCTGGCGGTGGCCTACGGCACGCGCCGGGAGGAAGCCGCGGCCCTGGGCCGGTCCCCCGCACGGCTGCGCACGCCCCCGGCCACCGTCCCGGCCGCGACGGCCCCCCGGCGCCCCCGCCTCCCGCGCCAGGGCATGGCCTGCCTGGGGGCCCTGCTGGCCCAGGGGCGGTGGTGGACCCGGCTCTGGCTGCGGCCCCGGCCCGGACCCTACGGGCCGCCGGCCGTGCGCGCCCTGGCCCAGGGGCCCTGACGCGGCACTCCGCCTCCGACACGCAGACCCCGCCATCGGCCCCGCGGGGCGCGTCGCCGCGGGCCGGCCGGCCCGTCCCGAACGCCCCCACCCGGTCCCGCATCCCGCCACCGAAGGCCCGGGCCGCGGGCGAACGGCGTTCGAAGCCGCCGTCTTTCCCCCACACCCGGAGCCATACATATACCTGTCAACCCCCCGGATGCGGGCCATCTCCTCACCCTTCATGTTCTGCTGCCACGCCCACCACAGCTGCCCCGTCATCGGATCGAGGGCGACCGCCACATACAGGTAGGACCGGCCGCTTGGGACCTCCCGGGACACGGCCACCCCGCGCGGCGCCCACACCTTGCGCACTGCGTTCCACAGGCCCAATCGCATCCCGTCGCCCCCCCCTTGCGCACTGCGTTCCACAGGCCCAATCGCATCTCGTCGCCCCACCCGATCCCCTGCCCCGCCTTCAGGCCGACCGCGGCCAGGCACTCCCCGAGCCCCCCTTTTTCCAGGTCTCCTGGGCCTGGGGATCCGTCTT
>MKWU01004589.1_pt1 | contig 16051 bp, 14 predicted proteins | sample 809101 | NCBI WGS metagenome assembly MKWU01 (sample SAMN05860141, study PRJNA318959) | sponge metagenome | host: Aplysina aerophoba | place: Slovenia: Piran, Adriatic Sea, Gulf of Piran | collected 2013-05-07 | reverse complement strand
TAGGCCCACTACCCACGCATCTAACGGGTCTGGTCTTTGCTACATATAAGAGATGCCGATGGCAAACGACAGACCGCACGTTCTCCTAATTAGCACCGACCATTGGTCCGCTTCCCTCTTGGGCGAGGCCAACCATTCCGCCATTCTCACCCCCACTCTCGACTCCTTAGCCCGCAGCGGCACCCGCTTCGCCAACGCCTATAGCGAATGCCCGGTCTGCATCCCCGCTCGTCGCACCCTGATGACGGGCACTTCGCCGCGCACCCACGGCGACCGGGTCTTCAAAACGACCGCGCCCATGCCCGAGCTGCCGACCGTAGCGCAAACCTTCCGCGACGCTGGCTACCAAGCGTATGCCGTTGGCAAGCTCCACGTCTATCCCCAGCGCGACCGCATCGGTTTCGACGACGTGCTCCTCGACGAAGAAGGGCGACCGCACTTGGGAACGGTTGACGACTATGATCTTTTTCTCGCGGACCAGGGCCATGCGGGCATGGGCTTTGCCCACGGCATGAGCAATAACGAATACTCCTTCCGCCCTTGGCACTTGCCCGAGGACTGCCACCCCACCACTTGGGCGGCGCGCCAGATGAGCCGAATGGTTAAGCGGCGCAACCCGGCCAAGCCCGGCTTTTGGTACCTGTCCTTCCGCCATCCGCATCCGCCGCTAGTGCCCTTGCAGAGCTATCTCGACCTCTACCGCGATATTGAGATCGACGCGCCGCACCACGGCACTTGGGCACGCACCTTCGACGATCTGCCCTATGCGCTCAAAGTCATTCAGGGTGCCAACGCCCACCTCAAGGGGCCAGAGGTTCTGCGCATCCGCCGCGCCTTCTACGCGCTCTGCACCCAGATCGACCACCAACTCCGCGTGGTCATCGGCACCCTGCGCGAGGAGGGACTGCTCGATAATACCATTATTTGCTTCACGGCTGACCACGGCGATATGCTCGGCAACCACGGCCTCTGGGCCAAGCGGCTCTACTACGAGCAGTCGGCCAACGTGCCGATGATCTTGCTCGGAGGCCGAGACGGACGGGTGCCGCACCACACCGTCGATGACCGCCTCGTCGGCTGGCAGGACGTCATGCCGACCTTGCTCGACTTGGCGGGCATCGACATTCCAGATACCGTCGAGGGCCTATCGATGGTCGGCGAGGAACGGCGCAGTTATCTCTACGGCGAGTGTGGCGAAGGGGCGAACGCCACCCGCATGATCCACGCGGGGCGGCACAAGCTGATCTACTATCCAGTGGGCAACCGCGTCCAGCTCTTCGACCTCGCAAGCGATCCCAGCGAGCTGAACGACCTAGCCGGATCACCCGACCACGCCGCAATCCAAGCCCAGCTCAGCAAGCGACTCGTCGGCGAATTCTACGGCGGCGACGAAGCCTGGGTCCAAGACGATCAACTCGTCGGCTTGCCCGACCAGCAGTGGTCTCCCCGTCCCAACCGCAACCTCTCCGGTCAACGCGGCTTGCACTATCCCGCACCGCCCCAGATCGGCGGCGACCAAGTCGTGGGTGCGCCGTGAAACCGAGCAATTTCCTCTTCATCTTATCCGATCAACACCACCGGCTCGCCAGCGGCTGCTACGGCCATCCGCTGGTGCAGACGCCTCATCTGGACTCCTTGGCCGCGCGTGGTACCCGCTTCCACAATGCCTATACCAACTGCCCGATCTGCGTCCCCGCTCGCGCGTCATTGGCCACTGGCCGCTACGTGCATCAGATCGGCTACTGGGACAACGGGCATCCCTACGATGGCACACCTGTCTCTTGGCACCAGCGCCTGCGCGACCAAGGCTTCTGTTGCGACTCAATCGGCAAGCTACACTTCAAGGGGCAAGGCGCAGACCACGGGTTTAGCGAGGAAATCGAGCCGTTATACGTAGTCGATGGCGTCGGCGATGTCCTCGGCTGCATCCGCGATCAACCGCCCTTCCGCGACAAGCACGGCGAGCTTGGGCGGGCGGGCGCGGGCGATTCGACCTACTTGCAATACGACGCCCGCTGTACCGAACACGCCTTGCGCTGGCTTGCCGAGCACCGCGACGATGCCAAGCCTTGGGTGGTTTTCCTCAATTTCGTCTGCCCGCATCCGCCTTATATCGCCCCACCGGAAATCTACGCCCAATATCCGCTCGCAGACGTGCCGCTGCCGCCGCAGTGGACGCCCGACACGTGGCCCGACCATCCGGCGCTAGACTACTTCCGCCGTTTCTTCCACTTCGACCAAGGGCACAGCGAAGAAACCGTGCGACGAGTTACAGCCGCGTACTACGGTACCACTACCTATCTCGACCAGCAGATCGGCCGCGTACTCGGTGCGCTCGACGAGTTTGGTTTGACGGATTCCACTCGCGTGCTCTATACCTCCGACCACGGAGAATGTTTGGGAGCCCGCGGCATCTTCGGCAAATTCACTCTCTACGACGAAGCCGCGGCTGTGCCGATGATTATGGCCGGGCCTGACGTGCCGGAGGGGAAGGTGGTACAGACGCCGGTTTCTTTGGTGGATTGTTTTCCAACCGCGCTCGAATGCGTCGGAACCGCATTGATCGACGAAGATTTGCCCGGCCGCTCGCTGTGGCAGATCGCGCAAGAGGACGATCGAGAGCGCACCGTCTTTAGCGAGTATCACGCGCTGGGCACCGAACACGGCACCTATATGCTGCGCCGCAAGCGCTACAAGTACAATTACTACGTCGGCGCGCCACCGCAGCTTTTCGACTTGGCAGAGGACCCCGACGAGCTAAACGACTTGTCCGGCATCCCAGAGTACCAAGACCTGTTGCGAGACTGCGAAAGAGAATTGCGCACCTTGCTCGACCCGGAAGCGGTTGACGAGCAGGCCCATGCCAGCCAGCGGGCGACAGTCGAAGCGGCGGGCGGGGCCGCTGCGGTGATTCAACGCGGTGCCTTCGACCATTCGCCGACGCCCGGGGAAAAGGCCGCGTTTAGGCCGCACAAGTGAGGAGTGAGTCTCCAGCAACTCGTCTCCGCAGCCAGTCGCGGCTGATCGGCGTCGCGGTTAGCGGCTCGATCAACAACGCCCTCCTCACTTCCATCGTCCCCCTCTTTCTCCTCTCTCTCGGTGCTTCGCCCTTTCTCATCGGCTTAGTCGCCACCAGCGAGTACCTCCAAAAGATGGGGCGCGTCGGCGGGTTGCAGCTCATGCAGCGCACCGGGAAGGCCGGGCTCTTCTTTTGGGGCCGACTCTGCTCGGTGCCGGCGGGGCTAGCGCTGGCGCTGTTGGCGTTCTACGGCGCGAACGGGATTTGGGCCGCTTGGATCGGCCTAGCCCTGTTTAGCGCCCGTGGTCTCATACAACAAGCAGGCAACACCGCTTGGTGGCCCCTAGTCCAAGACAACACCTCTAGCGGTGGAATCGGTGCCTTTCTCACGCGCATGCGTCTTCAGCAGCGCCTGCTCGAACTCGTCTTGCCCATCCTGATCGGCTGGTACCTCGGCTCGCAGCCCATGGCCGACGACTTTGGCCCGCTCTTCGCCCTGGCGGTTTTCTCCACCTGCGGTGGAGCCTTTTTGGTGCGCGCCGTAGCTGAGCAACCGCTGTCCCCTCCCGGCGAAGGTCTAATTCGTCGCTTGCGCCAAGCGTTGGCCGCGCCCCAGATCCGCGCCTATGCGCTCTTCATTATGGCCCGCACGGCCGTGCTAGCGGCGACTTTTCCGCTGTGGGTCGTGGCGCTCACGGATGGGGGGCTGCCCGTTAGCTACTTCGTCTGGATGACGCCAGTACAAGCCCTCGGCTATGTGATCGGGCTGCATGGCTGGGGGCGGATGGTGGACCGGCACGGCAGCCGAGGACCGCTGACCATCACTCTGTTGCTGCAAGCGGCCATGGCACCCGCTTGGCTCTTCTTGCCTACGGGACTCCCGTGGATCGCACTCTGGGCAGGGGTCGTCTATTTGCTCTGGGGCACGCTAGACGGCGGCTATCAGATGGGGCAATCGCGGGCGATGATCGACGCCGTTTCCAAAGAGTACCAAGCCGAGGGGTTCTCCCTTGCAATGTACGCTTCGGCACTAGGCGGTATCGTCGGCGGCATCGCGGGTGGAGCCTGTTTCCAATGGTCCGCTGCGTTAGTAGGTCCGCGGGGGCCGATTTTTTATTTATGTGCGGTTCAACTCGCATTTGTTGCGGCCTGGCTGCTCAGTACTCGGCTGGCCGGTTACCGGAAGCAAACCCCCGTGCGTCGCTTCTGGCGCTTGTCATCTTAGAGCCTCCGTCGTATGTTGCTTAATCCTCACTTCAAGATGCCCATGGACGCATGATTCACACTGCAAAGGCCCTTGCCGAACTTATCGAACGCGCTCTAGACTGTGAGCGCGTTGCCCTAGACACTGAATTCGTTTGGAACCGCACCTACTATCCCAAGCTAGGCGTGATCCAATTGGCTCTCGCCAACGGAGACTGCCACCTGATTGACCCGGTGGCGATTGCGGATCTCTCGCCCCTTGGAACCCTGTTAGAGCACCCAGGGGTCGAACTGATTCTCCACGACGCCCAACAGGACTTGGCTATTCTGCGCCGGGTCGCGGGTGCTTTCCCGCGCAACGTCTTCGACACTCGCTGCGCAGCCGGGCTTGCCAATATGAGCTCTACCTCTTCGCTGGCCGAGCTTTTGGAGCGAACCCTCGGCGTGGTCCTCGACAAAACCGAGACGCTCACCAACTGGGTTCGCCGCCCGCTCTCCGAGGACCAGCTAGCGTACGCCCTTGAGGACGTGCGCTATCTGCACGAGACGCGCGACGTGTTGCGGGCGCGCGTCGAGGAAATTGGTCGCAGCACTTGGCTGGCAGAGGAGATGGCTGCGTATGACGACCCGCAGCTATACGAGGAGCGAGACCCACGCGAGCAATTCACGCGGATCAAGGGCACGGGCCGCGCTTCCTCGCGAGAGTTGGCCATCCTCCGCGAGTTGACCGCTTGGCGCGAAGAGGAAGCCCAGCGCAGCGACCGACCGCGCAATCACGTACTGACGGACGAAGTCCTCGTGTTACTGGCCCGGCGTAAGCCCCAATCGCCGGAGGAACTAGGCCGGCTCCGCGCACTCGGCAATCACCGCTACGCCCGCTTCGTCCTCGAACAGATTCGCCGTGGCTTGGCCGTCCCCGACGCAGAGTGCCCACCCCGGCCGCGCCGACCACAGCTCGACAAGGAGGTCGTCGAACGCAAGCTCGCCCAGTCCATGGACCACTTGCGCCAGCAAAGCGACGCAGCGCAGATTGACGCACCTTTTGTCGCGGCCCGCGCCGAAGTGCGCAACCTAGTCATCGACGCGGGCGCTGCCACGCCCAAGGATCATCGCCTCCTGCGCGGGTGGCGGCGCGATTTTATTGGCGACGCCCTCTACGGCATCGCCACCTGCCCCGAGTGAAGCGTGCCGCATAGTAATGAGACCTGGATCTGATCTACTCAATGCTCAAGGTAGAGACAACGAGTAACGTTCCAACCTGCCGTTTGATGTTTCACCTTCTTCCGCAGAAGGCGGTTTGTACAGGTACAGGAAGTCTTGATAGGTTGCCAAGGCTCTGGACTTCCATATGACTAATTCGACGGCTGCATCGTCGAGAGAATAGGCTGGGATTATACCGGCTTCCGCGAGATCGTAGATAATCACAAACTCCTTGTAGTCTTTTGGATTGTAGTACCCAACGATGAGATAGCGTTCGTCCAGCAAGGCCATCCGAGCCAATTTAGAACTGGACGAAAGCGCCTCATCAAAAAGCGCCTCATCAAATTCATCAAGATTATTTTTAAATTCGGTGTAGTATTTCTCCGCAAGCGGGATGAATTCAGGCGGCTTCCAACCGAATCGACGGAGGATCTTGCCAGTGGCCACGTCGATTTCTTTCACCATGTACTCCGCCGCTCCTACATGATAGGCACGATTCAAGGTACCATGATAAGGTAGCAATGACGTACGATGTATAGTAAGATCGTATTTCCTCGCAGAAAGCCCCACACTACATTTTATCTGCCAATTTTTTGGGTTTATTTTTTGAAAAAAAATGATCTTATCGTGCCAATGGCTCGCTACGATCAACAGGTCACCATTTTGGGTGCCCTGCATAGCTTTAACTCCAACTAAAGCGTCCATCTTTTTGTTGTTTAGGTAGGCACCCTGCCGGTCATAGCACAGGATTCGTCCCGATTTGGCGTCGTAGGCATATACATGGTTATCAGGTGATAGCCATACATCATACACTCCTCCATATTCGCCAGGCCCCTGGCCCCGACGCCCAAACGACCGTATGTAACGACCATCTTCCAAGCTGAACTCATACACTTCCCCAGAGATCGTATCTGAAAATATAAATGACTGGTCGGGTGTGAAGACCATCCGATATATTGAACCGATGCCTGGCGTCGCCTCGTCGAAAGCCAGTTCGACCGCTCCTTGTAACTCAAGCCCTATTTCTCCCCGATATTCTACTGCCATCTCGGGAATGGCGTCCTCATCCAGCAAGCCAACCGGAGTACGGCTATGGCGAAATAACTGGCTAATGCGGTTCCACATAGGATCTGATTCCCCGTTGAATTCACCACAAGCTAGCGATATCCAGCTAATCATTATCGAGAAGAATACCCTTAAAAAGCTACTGTGCATACATACTCCAGTCCATCCTCCCTACTTCAGCATCTATTCGGAATAGATATTTACTAGAATAGAATTTCGCGGTCATAATTTCCCTCGATGAACTCTAATAAAAAACTCTCTTCAAGTTTTCTCAGCGGTGAATCCTCGAATCCTTCTATATTCACTTCTAAGAAAGGTAGATGGTTGAATACCAATTTATAGAAGAAATGTGCCGAGAAATGTTCCTTGCCAACGACTGGACTATGGCATTGAAGTATCGTGTTATTTGAATCGACTAAGAAAACTATGGGGGTGTGTTCGACAAGACGAAGCGGCAACGCATCCTTTTGTAGTGGAACGCCCAACAGGTATTCGAGCTTAAAAGCCCGTTTATAGGCCGATAGCCCTTTCGGTGTAAAATTTAAAGCAATGCCGTATATGGGCAATTCGACCGGGTCTTTCAGATTGGTGTGGATATGTTGTAAAGTTTTCAAGAGTAATTCCATACATGGCTGACAGGACGTTGGTTCGAAAAGCATGACCAGCCCCGCCTTGTTCCCGGAAAAATCGGTCTGGAACGTATCGCCCTGACTGACCTCGATGGCAGTGATCGGGAATGGATGGCCGACTAATTTTCCATATATATGAGTACTGGCTATATATGCTTCGTAATTCTCCAGTTTGTCCACCTGGATATAGCCGAACATCCGAGTGATGCGTCCCCACATAGAGCCTACTCCTCCTTTAACCTCGCTGCAACCGGTTGACAACCAGCTAATCAGTAATATAGAGGAGAATACCCCTAAAGCCATAGCTTATAGCCTGTTTTACGCTCCCTGCTATGCCCGTTCAGCACACTCAAACTTCTGGTAGCGTTGCACGGTAAAGGGAAATTGGAGCTGACCCACTTGCACCTCAAATGCTATATGCTCCTCCGAATCGGCACCCATCTCTAACGCCGACATGGCCACCTGATGGTGCTTCCCTTTTGGGACTCGAATCATAGCACCAGAGCCGTCCGACCAACAACAGACCATCTCGTCTTCCGCCCGATTCTCCAGCCGTATATGCACCTGCAACGGCTCATCGTCCACAACCCAAGCACCGAACGACCACTCACGGCAGCCAACCGAGGCGATCTGCCGACGCTGAAAATCAACCAACACTTCCCACTCCTCAGTACCCGCCTGCCACTGATACCGAAACACATAAACACATATAGATCGTGGTATTTGAGATGGTCATAGCCGTAGCTACGTTTATTGACTAAGGTTTTGATATAATCGTGTCGCTGGAAATAAGGCCGCAATACCGGATTCCGGATAATAAGGGGCAAGTAATTCTCCATCAATAGGGATGTGCCCGGCACGGCACGAAAGCCGCACCGTTTATACAAGGGGAGTCCCTTGCGATTGAAGACCCAAGTCACCAGCTCGATCCGCTGAAAGTCCATCTCAATTACTTGGCGCACACAGGGGAGCAGACGAAACCAAGGAACTCCCCGCCGCTGAAAGTCTGGATGGGTCTCTAACTCCGCGCAGACAGCCACCTGCCCATCGCCGAACTTATCGTCGATCTTCATTGAGGCGACGACTCGTCCCTCATGTCTCAATAGATAGTATCCTATCCGATGAGGACGCTCGCGCTGTTCTTGGAGCAATGCCTCTGCGGTAAGAAGGGGGAGACTTTCGGGCTTGCGCTGATAGGCCAACGACGTCAGGGACCAAGACTGCTTGCGCAATATACCGGCCGCAACTCCTGCCGCGCCATCAGTTCCAGTTGATCGCCCCGGTGCGACGAATTTGGCTGGCTCGCATTGCCATAGCCTAGCAGCACCCGCGCTTGCACTGGTTCGCTGAACTCGACTACCGCCACGAACGAATCGCCGCCGCGCACCTCGGATAGGCCGTCCGCACCGCGGGCAAACCACAGCGTCCGGAAACTCGGCCCGCCGCTGGCTGGTAAGTCCCGGCCCGCAAAGCGCAGGCGGTGTACTGCGCCCCAGGGAACATCGAGCGTCCCGTGCGTCTCTACCACTTTTTGGGCCGCCCGCTCTAGGGCCGCCACAGCACCCTGGGGATCAGCCAAGCCAGCGGGTGTGTTCAGCGGGTCGTCCACCTGCCAAGTCGTGCGAAAGAGTGCTCTTCTCACTTGCGCGGCCCATTCATCAAACAATACTGCTCCCCGACTGTCCGCAGCCACCCGCCGGTCCCACGCGGCCAGCACCGTTGCAGCGGGCCGCACCGAGTCGCTGCCATGCTCTTCTACCGCCCTGAGCAAATCATCGAGCACTCGGTCGGCCATTTCCCGGCGGGTCGAGTGCTTGTACTCGATCAATTCCTCAAAGGAGATCGACGCATCCTCGCTCAACATGCGCACGGAGCGCTGTTGCCTAAAGCCCAAGTGCGGTCCCGGTGCCATATAAGGTGGAAAATCTCCCGGGTCCAACAGTAGGGGCATAGTCGCCGTCCAGGGCGAATCGTTGGTGTTTTGCACCCAGCCACTGGGCGGGTCCAGCAGGCGCGGCAAATCTCCGTACGCGTGCGTTTCCGTCCACAGGGTCGCTGCCGTATTCCCCGACACCACACCCTGCCAATAGTCCCAATCGCCCCGACTCCGGCGCGGTGTGTGCCCCCCGAACAAATAGAGGATATGCCCGTCCCGGTCGGCGTACACCACGTTAAAAAAGGGCATCTGCAAGCGCTGGAGCGCCGCCTCGAACTGAGCTAGCGAGGTCGCCCGGATCATTTCCCAGTATTGCTCCATGAGATGGGGCTGATCTAGACCTGCCAACCGCAGGGCTACGGCCTTGTCTTGCTTGCGGGCCAAAACCGGCCCGTGCACTGAGCGCAAAATGATTAGTGGCTCGGCCCTGCGCGTCCCGTCCTCCTGCCGCACCCACAGCGTATCCACGCTCTGCTCGAAGGCCTGTACGCGGCCGTTCCATCGGTAGCCGCCCTCCATCAATTCCAACTCGTACAGGTCGGCCCCGTCCATGGGGTTGTTCGTGTGGGTCCAGCCCAAGTGGTCGTTGAAGGCAATGCCCAACAGGGGAAAGCCCACCAGCGTCGCCCCGTACGCGTCCAAACCCGGCCCTTTGAGCTGTACCTCGAACCAAGTTGTCATGCCGCCCCAAGGCAAGTGCGGATTGGCCAACAACATGGCGTGGCCGCTGGCCGACCGGGACGGGGCCACAGCCCAAGCATTGGAGCCGGCCCGCTGCCAGTTTTTTGCCTCCCGAGCCTGACTGGGGGCTACAAAAGACAGATGGATGACGCGCTGCAAATGCGCCAGCGGATCCTCCGGTGCCACCGGCAGTACTAGCTGCCGCTCGGGGTTGAGCTGGTCGGGGTGGGCCTGGGCATAGGCGTTTATTCCGGCGACAAAGGCATCGAGGTAGGTGCGCATCTGGGGACTTTGTGCTTGGTACCAGGTGCGGGCTCGTTGGGGAACGCCCATGATTCGCACGTACTGATCTCCTTGGATGTAGCGCATTCCCCAGTACTCGGCTGCCCGGCCCCGGGCTTGGCCGTACAGCTCCAGTAGCAAATCGCCGTGGTTGGCCATCTGTGCCCAGCCAAAGGCGTAGAACAGATCGGGCATATCGCTGGCGAAAATATGCGGCACGCCCCAACTATCCCACAGTATCTCAGTCGATTCAACCTGGTCCCTTCGCGCTTCATCCACCGGATGCGACGTCGGGCTACAGCTACTTAATTTCACCGCCACAACGATCAGCAGAAACAGACGCAGCATACAGAATATTCTCCCGCTTCTGACAGCACTAACCTCCGTTGGGACCTATCAAAAGCCGGCTAGTGGAGAACTCGTAGGTCAAGTTGGCGCGGTTTCCCCACGGTGGGTAATACCGTATTAGATACCGGGGGTGCCCCTTGAGTTGAGTACTTCCAAAACGCGCTTGAGCAGAGGCCGCTCCTCGGCGGCTATGGTGTCGAGCATACTGCAGGCCCGCGTTAGGGTGTCTGTACGCGGACGTGTTTTCCAGCGCAATAGCACTAAGCGAAGACTGTTGGTCTTTTTTTCAACCTCAGTAAAGCGACGGGCCAACTGCTCGGCCGGGTCGAGATGGCCTTGCTCTTCCATATACTGCAAGCGAGCCTGCATACATGTTTTGTGCTCCCATAGGAGGCGCAGGGGAATATCGTCGTACCCGGCGGGGTTGTCTGCCCATGATTCGATTTCACCCCGAAGGAACGGATAGACCGCCGTACCCCAGACGGCACCCCGGCGCGGGGCAGCCAACAGTCGGTAGTGCTGGGACGTGTCCTGAGCGGCCAAGTAATCGTCTAGCTGTTCGGCCACGGCGAGAGGATCGAAGGCGTAGGTCTGCTCCGGCAAGTATTTGTAGAGGATGAGCCGAGGCCGGGCTTCCATAGACGGAAGGATCCACGCAGGCAAAGCTCGGCCGGCTTGCAGCACATGCCGAATAAGGGCCTCGCGGGTGAAGGAGAGAGCCTGTTTTAGGGCGTCCCAAGGCAGGTCGGTGACTGCGTAACGGCCCTGCGCGTCAAAGCCGGAGATAGTAAACGTCTTGGTCCGTGTGTCGTAGCCCGAGATGAGCACTTCGTGAATGAAGTGGCTCTGCTGGTAGTGCATTCTGTTGGGCACGTAGAAGAAGTCGAGGTCCGTCTGGACATAGTAGTCGTGATCGATGAACGCGATAAACTGTTGGATATGATCTGCGGGGGGCAGTTCCAAGACTTCGCGGTCAATGGTCTGGATGTCGAGGAAAGTCCTTTCTTTTCTATGGGAATATGGCCCGTGAGAAACGCCGCAGCCGATTCACACGTGTTTAGCACGGACCTTGAGGAAACTCTCGCAGATTTTACAAAAAGATGCGAAAATAACGGATGTTTATGCGTTGTCAAGAATAAGAATTCAAGAACACCGGCCATTCAGACGCCTTCTATACCGCGCCTCAGTCGAGCCGATCTAGCCCCAAGTGGGACCGAAACTTTGCCGGGTAGCCCGTGTACTTTATAATGGATAAGGCCGTCTAAAAAAAAAGAAGAGTGATCGCACGTGCATGAATCGTGCGCACTCGATCAGAAAAGTAAACCCCATGTCCGAACCTGTAAACGCAAGCCCAAGACCACGACCGCCGCATTGGACGGCTGGAAGGAATCGCCGAGCAGATCGGGCCGCGCTTGGACTCTATCGAGCGCCGCCTAGGTAGCATTGAGCAAGCCATAGCCGAGCAAGGCCGCGAACTTCGGCAAGCCATAGCCGAGCAAGGCCGCCAGACCAACGCCCGCTTTGACTCGCTAACCCGCTGGTTGGTTGGGATGCAGCTTGCCAGCCTGATCGCGCTGGGTACGCTGATTTTGTCGCGGCTCGACTGAGGCTTCGACGGTGAGCTCAGCCGATCCACTCCGTCGAAGTGTTTGCCCTAATCCGGTCCACACCGACGGGGCGAAGCACCGCCCCGGCCCCACCAAATTGCTCAGTGGAGGTACACGGCGTCGCCAAGAGCGCACAAAGGCGAGGCAATTCCGTTCCTTTGCTACCTATGCACTAGTCATTTCAATCTCACCTGGGAGTTTACTGAGAATCAGTTTTTTCATTTCGACTTTGTTGCTGGCATTATCGATGTCAATACCAACAAGCCTACCGTCGGCATCATAATCCAGAACAATGCCTTCCGAGATTTCCCGACTCTCTGCGCTAGCCTGCTCGGACAAGTCGATATATAGGGAGTCCGTTTCCGGGTAGTAGTTGAGCTTCATGGCTTGAATCCTCGGTCTGGAAAAGCGTTGTGAATAGTCATTTTATCGTCGAGCGTAATGACTCTTAGATAGCGGCCCCCGAATTCAGGAATTGCAGCCCAAAAACGGAATCTGTTGTGCTCCTGCGGCTCGGAACGAACAGCGTTCTCAATGGCAGTGGCATAGACTACCTAGAATCTATCTCAAAATACTCAAAACAGAAAGTTGAGTTCGCTTCGGAGGTAGGCTACCTTTTCTTCATGACCAACCTGACCAGTCAATTACCTCAGCAGGAGCATCGCATCCATGGACTGGCTTGACCAGAGGGGTATAACAATGGAAGCCGTACTGAATTTCCAGCCCGTTATTGATCTGACCGAAGATCAATTTTTTGAATTTTGTCAACTCAATCGCGATGTGCGCATCGAGCGCAATGCAAAAGGAGAAATCCTAGTTATGCCACCGACGGGAGGAGTAACCGGCGATCGGAACGCGGAGCTTAACATGCAGTTGCGCTTATGGGCCAAGCAAGATGGCACCGGCGTGACCTTTGATTCCTCGACCGGATTTGTGCTACCGGACCGCTCCGTCCGCTCGCCAGATGGTGCGTGGGTTGCGCGTTGGCGGTACGATGCCCTGACGGAGGCGCAAAAGGACCGCTTTTTGCCGCTTTGTCCAGAATTCGTTATCGAACTTAAGTCTCCCTCGGACTACCTGCCCTTGTTGCAGCAAAAAATGGAAGCGTACATTGAAAACGGTACGCACCTCGGCTGGTTGATTGCGCCAGAGCAAAAGACTGTAGCAATCTACCGTCCGCAACGATCTGTTGAAGTACGGGAAAACCTCAATGCCCTGTCTGCCGCTCCTACCTTGCCGGGATTTGTATTGAATCTCAGCGAAATCTGGTAACGGTCGATGATGTCCGCCCTTGGATAGGCAGACAACAGATGCTCAACTTACTGCATAGCCAATTTCTCGAATGGGGCCTCGGCAAAGACCTCAGCGAAGACCTCGCCGCACTGGTCGCCTTGGCCGTGGTGGCCTTCGTCGCCTTGCTCGCCCATCGTCTGGCCAGAGGACCGTTACTCCGAGGCTTCGCCGCCATCATTCACCGCACCGATTTTCCCTATGACGATGTCCTAATCGAGTGCCGGGTTCTGCACCGACTAGCTCATCTAGTCCCCGGCCTCATCTTTTACCACCTAGGGCCAATGGCCTTAGAAGGCCACCCCGTTTCGGTCAATATCATCCAGACCGCGGCGCATATTTATCTGGTGCTCTCCGGCTTACTAGCCGTTGAGGCGTTGATAAACGCGGGCGTTAGCATCTACAACAGCACTAGGACCTCGCACGAGGTCTCCATCAAGGGGTTGGTGCAGTTCCTCAAGATCATCCTCTTTTTGCTCGGCAGCGTCCTCGTCGTCTCAATCCTGATCGGCCAATCCCTGCTCTACTTGCTCGGCGGCCTGACGGCGATGACCGCGGTCCTGCTTTTGGTTTTCCGCGACTCGATCCTCGGGTTAGTCGCCGGCATCCAGATCTCGGTAAATCGCATGGTCGCCTACGGCGACTGGATTGAAATGCCCCAGTACGGGGCCGACGGCGACGTGATCGACATAACGCTGACGACGGTCAAGGTGCAAAACTGGGACAAGACCATCACGACCATCCCCACGTACGCGCTGATTGGCGAGTCGTTCAAAAACTGGCGCGGGATGCAGGACTCGGGCGGGCGGCGGATCAAGCGGGCGATCTACCTCGACGTCAGCACCATCGTGTTTTGCGACGAGGAAATGCTCGCCCGCTTCGCCAAAATCCAGTACATCACCGCCCACATTGAGCGCAAGAAGCAAGAGCTAGCCGAATACAACAAGCTCAACCAAGTGGACCTTTCGCATCTGGTAAATGGTCGGCGCATGACCAATATCGGTACCTTTCGCGCCTATGTGCAGGCCTATCTGAAAAACCATCCGCAGATCAACCAAGAGATGACCTTTCTGGTGCGCCAACTAGCGCCGACCTCCAAGGGATTACCCCTCGAAATTTACGTCTTTTGCAAGGATATAGTCTGGGCTAACTACGAGGCGATTCAGGCCGACATCTTCGACCACATCTTCGCCATTGTGCCCGCCTTTGATCTGCGGGTTTTTCAGGAGCCGACGGGGACGGACTTTCAGGCGCTGGGGGAATCGCAGTAAGATCGCTATGTCCACTGAAAACCTACTCTACACCACTGTGTCCAGTTCCATCGGCGAGTTGCTCCTAGCCGGCGACCCCACGGGCTTGCAGCACATCCAGTTCAAGGACCGCGACTTTACTCCGCCGCCGGATTGGCAGGCCGTGGCTGTCCTTCCCTACCCGGTCGCCGACCAGCTCGATTCCTACTTCGCCGGTCATCTACGCAGCTTCGATCTGCCGCTCCATCCCCAAGGAACGGCGTTTCAGCGCAAAGTCTGGGCCGCACTCGCGGAGATTCCCTATGGCGAGACGATCTCTTACTTGGAGCTAGCTCGCCGCATCGGCAACCCAAGCTCGGTCCGCGCCGTCGGCTTGGCCAATGGCAGGAACCCCCTGCCGATTGTCGTGCCTTGTCACCGCGTCATTGGCAGCAACGGCGCGCTGGTCGGCTACGCCGGAGGGCTGCCGATCAAAAGAGCATTGCTCGCCCTCGAAGGAGCGCTTGCGTCGCCAATGCTGGCGACGGGAAGCTCTCCTCAACTCGATCTCTTCTAAAGCTGGAGGTCTCATGTCCACGTATCGCATTGCTATCATCGGCACGGGTCGCGTCGGCTATCAGTTCAGTTTCTCCGACCTGCCCGACAACCACGCCGCCGCCATTGTCCAACATTCCTCCTGCCAATTGGTCGCCGGTGTCAACCGGGGGCGCGAAAAGCTCGACGCCTTTGGCGAGCGCTTCGGCGTCGAGGCGCTCTACCACGACTATCGGCAAATGCTCGCCGAGGTCCAGCCCGACATCTGCATCGTCGCCACCCACCCCGAACTCCACTCCGAAATGGTCACCAGTTGCGCCCAAGCCGGCTCGACCCGTGCCATCATCTGCGAAAAGCCAATGGCCCTTTCGCTGGAGGAATGCGACCAGATGATCGCGGCCTGCCAAGCGGAGGACGTGCTCTTGCAGATCAACCACAACCGCCGCTGGCACTCCGAGTGGGTTCTCGCCAAAACGCTCCTCGACGCGGGTGCTATCGGCGAGTTCAATCACATCTATTGCTATATGGATGGGGGCAAGCCGGCCCCTTGGTGGCGCAGCGAAAACGAAGGGCCCTTACTGCACGACTTCACCCACTATTTCGACCTGATGGATCTCTACGCTGGCGAAGTGGATTGGCTGTGCGGCATGGCTGAGCAGCGCATGCGTCCCTGGGCTGTCGAGGATTTTTCGGCTGCGATGCTCAAGTTCAAAGGGGGAGCCACTGGGCTGATCTGTGGTGCCGAGCTGACGCAGTATAATGACAACGCCTTCGAACTGCGCGGCTCGACCGGCCTGATTCGCATGGATGCTGAGCAGGTCCGCCTCTTTCAGTCCAAGGTTGCGCTGTCTGAGCCTGATAGCGGCTTTGAGTGGAGCAGCCTCGAAGAAGTCGAGGTCGAACGCCCGGCCCCGGTCTCTACGTACGTCGCAGCACTGTCTGAGTTGATTGACGCTTTGGAAGGCCACGGCACCTTGTGCAGCGACGGTGCCGTGGGCCGCCGCTCG
>MKWU01004586.1_pt1 | contig 16069 bp, 11 predicted proteins | sample 809101 | NCBI WGS metagenome assembly MKWU01 (sample SAMN05860141, study PRJNA318959) | sponge metagenome | host: Aplysina aerophoba | place: Slovenia: Piran, Adriatic Sea, Gulf of Piran | collected 2013-05-07 | reverse complement strand
GCCTGTTCACGCTATCCGGATAGGTATCCGCTAGCATTGGTTACTATTGGGTTTCGTTATTGATAGGCGAGCGGATGGCTTGAAATGTTGACTATATCGGACCTTATAGTTCATTAACCAACAAGTACCAGATGCTTGGGGGCTTGTGTGAACACGCCCTAGCTTCCAAACTCGCGTACGAGTGCGGATGGCAGTTGTGCGAGCACACCATCCGAACACTGGCGCTCAACGCACGCGAGCGGTTGCGCTGCTCTCCGTCACGTTGGTAGCAGCTGGAATCGCGGCCTCAACGTTCTTGGTTCGAGACATAGCAAGCGAACTGGGATGTCTCGGAAGTGTGGGGGGCGCTGTATTCGCGGCGAGCGCACTGGCTGTGGCAGTGTCGACAGCGGTTGTTGCTTGGCCCGTCAAGACGAAGATGGCTCTTGGTCCCGACAATATCCTCAAGAACCTCATCGAACCACAACACCCGAAAAGAACACCTGCATGGGTGCACAAGAGTCTCGCGGGCAACCTAGACACCGCCTATGCGGAGTTCAGCACGACGCTCCAGGTTCGTAACATGTTCTACAAGTGGTCGGTCGGGTTAGCTCCTGTCGTGCTCGCCGGCACTGGTATGGCGGTGCTTGATGCCATCATCTGACGAGACCCCAGCGTCGCCCCCCGAGCCACCTACGCCCCCGCCCTCCAATGTGGAAATCATACTCGAGGAGCCCCCACCTCCGTCCCCGTCGTTTATGGAAGTTCTTAGGAGGGAACCCCCCGACGCTTCGGAACGCCAATAGCGACAGACCGGGGCGGTGCGGTCGAACACCGCGGACACCATGCGCGGTGAACACCAGCCGTTCTCCCAGCGACGCGGGGAGGTACGGCGAGCGGGTTTTCACGTCGGGAGCCCGAAAACGAAACGCGAAGGCAGCCCACGACCTGTCCGACATCTCCAAAGTTAAGGAGACGTGCGCCGAAGTGCGGCTCAAGCTGGATCAGGCTACCGCTCTGGCCAAAGCAGCCGAGCGGTCAGGTCCGATACCGTCGAGGTCGACTCCGAGTTGCTGGAGTCCGCCGATTGGATGCTACCGGCCCCGTTCGGCCCGGCACGCGCTATAACTGGGCCTCTAGATGGCCGCCCCCGAGGTGTCGAGCTGTCTCGTCGCGCGGGGGTCCTGGCGCATCTGCGCGGGGCCGTACTACTCAGCTCGGACCCAGATCCTCAAGCACTTTCTCTCGGAATCGAGATAGGATTTCATACTAAGAGTTATTCAACACCGAACGACACTCACCTGCGCAACCGGCAGACCCAACCCCGGATCATCCTGAGGGCGACGACCTTAACGGTGATGTGCAGCTACCACAGACTGGTCTACTTCTTGCCCCGATCGCCCCACCGCAGGCCGCTAGCCCGACCAGATGAGTGTCTTTGTTCGCTCCGAGAGTGGTTCAGTAGATTAGTGACGGCTTCTGCTTCCCCACGATTCTCTGTATGACGTCTGCGGGGAGGTGCGCCTGTTTCGCGAGATACGACTCTGAGATTCCGGCTTGGGACATGGCGTGGTAGATATTGCGGGGTACTGGAAGGGGCCGGTCGTCTGAGCCGGGCTCGACCTTCCGCCAGCCGTACGCGCTCTGCTGCTTCATTGCTCGCGTATATAGCGCTTTGTTGATGACGTCGAGGTCCTTGGCCCGTCGGACGAGAGCTGCCATCGACATTCCCCACTCGCGCTTCAGTTCGAGGTAGCGACCCCAGTCGAGACGGCGAGGCAACCGGTCTAGCAAGGGCTGAGCCGGTGCAAGAAACGCGCTAGCGAACCTGTGCGCCTGCGCTTCGACGGTGCGTGTGCCGGGAGTGTGGTGGATGCCTCGGTGCATGACGAGGTGTCCTAGTTCGTGGGCCAAGTTGAAGTTGTCACGATCCCAGACCGATCCTTCGCCTCCGTCCAAGACGATGACGGGCAGTTGGCCGACAACTGCGGAATAGGCATCTATGTCCCGGTCGGTCTCCGAATCCCGCACGACGGTGACTCCTCCTGCTTCGAGCTGGCCGAGAAGATGGGAACCGATAGGTGTGCTCCTTGGAAGACCGAGTTCCGATCTCGTCAACTCAGCAGCCAGCTCAACCTCCTCCGCTACATCTTCGATGCTCTGCTCTGGTCTGACACGGCGCGTGAACATGAACGGCGCTGGAAACTCGACCCGGTCGCGAAGGATGCTCGCTACCCGCGCCGTCGCCATGACGAACCGTTCTGCCTTCCGCTGCTCGCGAACGGAGGTACGCCGTAGGTGACGGAACTGTGGTTTCATCTCGAGGTCTGGCTCACGGCGTTCGGCAAAAGTATCGGGAGTTACTTCGAAGAACTGGGCGACCTTCACAATGTTGGGAGCTGAGAGCGCCGTTTGACCCCGTTCGGCTTGGCTCAACGCTGAGGCGGTGATGCCAGCCGCGTTAGCTACAGATGCTTGGGTCATGCCGCGGAGTTCGCGCAAGGCCACCAGCCGCGGCCCCGAGAACACGGGTGCCACGCGACGAGCCGCCGTCTCCACGCCTTCGATCTCCATCTCGGGTGGCACGGTCAACTGGCGTTCATGACGACGCTGCTTGTGACTCATCATCGGACACATAGGTGACCGGGGTGCCAGTCCCCAGCTTGGGGACACGCGATTTGAGACGGCTGAGAGGTTCATGAACGGCTGCCACCGAGCAGGTCGCCTCCTCTCGGGATATCATGTGCTAAAGTTAAGCAACGCCGGAAATAAGTAGCCAGAACTTAAGGCGGTGACCGTCAGGCCATAGCATTCTGACCAACCAAAGCGTTGCCCACCTCGCAGGGTGGACTCCGCATCTCCAGGTACCGAACACTCATCAACGAGCAGTGTAACGCCACCGTGGGCAGTACGAGCGGATCTCCTGGCTGCGGTGCCCGGGCGGAGATGGACTCGTGCCGCTCTAGTGGGGTGAGATGCAGAAGCAAGCATAAGTACCGGTTGACAAATAGCGACCATGAACCGGGAGGTTCACCAATTGAGTAAGCAAAGCAACCGTCATGTAGTGCCCAACCCCGATGGAGGGTGGGATGTCAAGGCACCCAACGCCCAACGCTCGTCGGCACACACGCTCACCCAGGCTGAGGCCGAACAGCGAGCCAAGGAGATCGTGGGCAACCTAGGTGGCGGGGAGGTGGTCATCCATCGACCTGACGGCACGATTCGCGACAGCGACACCGTTCCGCCCGGCAATGACCCTCATCCGCCCAAGGACAGGCGGCACTGAAGATGGCCCGCCCTGCACGGGGGCACACGCGGTGGGAACCGTTCCGCGGGTGTCGTACACGCTCGTCAGCGTGGGGGTGGCGCTTGGTGTTACACGCCCTAAGCAGAATAGAGCAAGCATGATGTCAGAGTCCACAACCCGTCAACTGCTTGTTCGAAGCGGTGGTCGCTGCGCGCTGTGCTACGGCGAGTTGCTCACCTCGGCGTTTACCAAGCAGCCCGTATACCTAGGCGAACGCGCCCACATCGTGGGCCGATCCACGAGCACCGGATCGCCGAGAGGAGAGCACGAGCTACCAATCGATCTGAGGGACGACCCCGAAAACCTGCTGCTGCTCTGCCGCTCTTGCCATCGCGAAATCGATACTCCACCCAACATCGACACATTCACAGTCGAGCGCCTACAGAAAGCGAAAGAGCGGCATGAGAATCGCATTTCTCAAATCCTCTCTGTGCCTCCCGGCCGGGACACAACGGTGCTCCGGATGCAGGGAACGATCGGCAACAGCAACGTTGCTTTGGATAGGTCGGTCGCTGCCTCCGCAGTTCTCGCCCAGGGCCGCTGTGCCCGTTTCCCGTTGAGCTACGACGCCACGGGCATCGAGATCGACTTGAGGCGCGTGCCGTCACCAGACATCGGCAGCCGCGAGTACTACGACGCGTGCCGTGAGTCGATTGATCGGGTATTCGACCGCCAAGTCGCACCGGCAGTCGAGGACGGGACTCTCCGGCACGTGAGCGTGTTCGCGCTCGCTCGCTGGCCTTCGCTTGTCTATCTCGGCGCGCGCCTGGGGGACAAGCTCGATGCAGACATTTACCAGAGGCACCGTGCGTCGGAGTCGTGGTCCTGGCTGGACCGTCCGACGGAGCAGCAGTTCTCGGTAGAGCCCGTCACCGAAGGGACCCCCGATGGTGATGTTGTGCTCGTTCTGTCGATGTCAGCGGCCGTCCACACGCACGAGGCCCCGAAAGCTCTCAAGAACTGCCGGCTCTATCGCATCACGCCCACAGATTGCGCTCCTCATCCGGATGTTGTCGATTCGCCTGCAGCCCTCAAGTCCGCCGAGCGCGCCCTGCGTGACGTTTTTGCTGACATCGAGCAGCACAGTAAGACAGCCCGCCGCCTACACGTTCTCGGGGCCGCTCCTCTTTCGGTGTTTGTCGCATTGGGACGGGTGGCGAACCGTGAGATCCACCCCAAGTTGATCCTTTACGACCGCGTGAACGATCAGTACCGACCAGTCATGGAGGTCAATTGACATGCAGCACGCCGAGTATTTCAAGACGTTCTTGAAGGACACCGTCAACATCGACAAAACGCGGCTCAAAAAGCTTGAAGCGCGCGTCGAGGCCGTCTACAAGGCGCTCAAGGCCGACCTCGAGGTTACGGGTAAGTCTCGGCAAGGGTCCTGGGCCCAGCGCACGATCGTCCGGCCGAAGTCCGGCGGCGAATTCGACGCAGACTTCCTATTGCTCATGAAGGAGCAGGCGGGATGGGAGCCGAAGGACTATCTCAACGCGGTCTATAACGTTCTACACCGTCACTCGACCTACTCCAAGCAGAAGCACGGCCGCAAGTGCCGCTGCGTCTGGCTCGAGTACGCCCCGGAGAACGAAGTCGGCTGCCACCTCGACATCGTTCCCCTGATCTCCCTGGCCAACGGTCGCCGGGTCATTGTCAACCGTGACGACAACACATGGGAACCCGAGTACGGATCGACCAATCCGCAGGGCCTGACTGACTGGGTGAAGCGCCGCGACCAGCTGACTTCGGGGCAGTTCCGGCGCGTAGTTCGACTCATGAAGTACCTACGCAACGAACGTGGAAGCTTCGACGGCGTCAAGTCCGTCATCTTGACCACCGTGCTGGGATTGCAGGTCACGAAAGCCAGCGCGCTAACCCCGAGCGCGTACACCAACATCCCAACTGCATTGGTCAACATTGTCGAGGATCTCGATATGTGGCTTCAATCCCGGCCGGACAAGCCCTCGTTGTCCAACCCGGCGGGTGACGGCACGAACTTTGATCATCGGTGGGCTGATGCTACGTATCGCAACTTTCGAGACCGTATCCACAGCATTGCAGCAGCGATGCGAGCCGCCTTCGACGAGCCTGATGCCGCGAAGTCGGCTAAGGCGTGGCGCGACCTGTTCGGGGACAAGTTCAACCCTCCCGCGGGCCGCTCGGACTCCTCAAGGCCTTCGTCCGCCGCCCGGCTATCCGGACTGACTGCTGGCGCTGTCGCTCCTTCAATTGCCTCGCGATCGGGCCGTGCAGGCTGAAGTCCATGGTGCATGATCTAGCCGAGGCGCAACGGTCCGCGGTCGAGGAGATAAGGCGATTCACCGACTCCTCAGACCAGATAGACCTGGTCGATGTGGGTGAATGGCGAGGGTACGCGGTGTTAACCCTCGAGATCGACACCAGCGGCTTCGCTCGGAGGGCCGGAGGACTACAGGCACGGCCACGCGAGCGCGTGACTGGGCTGATCGCTTCGAAGTATCCGACGATGCCACCTCAGGTGGAAGTCGATCACCTACGGTGGGCCGGGTTCCCCCATGTTTTGCAGGGGAGACGGCTCTGCATCTACCTCGACCCGGGCACCGAGTGGGACCCCACCCGAGGCATGCAGGGCTTCCTCTTGAGACTGTGGGAGTGGTTCGAGGATGCTATCGGTGGCCGATTCGACGCTGCGACAGCCCTCTACCACCCCGTCGGTGGAGTGCTTCATCGCACCGAGGGTGCTCCCACAGTGGTGGCGGCGCTCTCGATACCGGATAACCCATCCGATGAGGACATCGTGCGACGTATCGGGCTACGGTCGAGAGCCGATCATCGAGTCGACATCGCATCGTGGGGGGCTCCGTCCGAGCCCGGCTTGGTTCCCGGCCTGCTTGTCGTTCTCCCTGAGTACCTGCCAATGGGTGGCGGCGACCATCTCTCAGACCTCGTGACGATCGTCCGCCAACAACTCGACAGGGGTCAGCGACGAGTCCTGCAGACGTCCCTGCGCCGCCTGATCCGCCGTCTCGGCGATGATGAGCACCTCCATGTGATCATCGCAGTACCTGGCCCAGCCAGAGACAACAGCGAAGATCGGCACCTCATCGGATGGCGCCTACGCGCCCAGGACGCCACCAAAGCCCTCGCCGCAGCGCGGAGCGCTACCTCTCAGGCTTCGAATAACGATGAAGCATCAGTGGAGTGGACATACGTAGACGATCAGCGCCCGGAAATCGCTGTGCGCCGTGATATCGACCGACCGGTGGCGGTATACACCGGCTCCAAGATTGCTGTATGGGGGTGCGGAGCCCTGGGTTCTTGGATAGCCGAACTACTCGTAAGGGCCGGAGCCCGGTACGTGATGCTGCGAGACCCCGGGTTCGTCACCCGTGGCCTTCTGGTCCGGCAGAACTACGCCGAGAACGACGTCGGACGCCCGAAGGCCGAGGCTCTCGCTGACAGGCTCAGACACCTCTCCGACAACTGCGAGATCGCAGGCGTCGCTGGCTACGCCCAGACAGGACTGTTGGAGGACGCCGACAGTTGCGACTTCATTATCGACACGAGTGTGAACACTGCGGTCAACGCAGCCGTTGACGATGCCCAGAGGCAAGGGACCCTCCGTGTGCCGGTCGTCCAGGCATCCACCGACAACCAGACCGCAACCCTTGGAGTTGTCACAGTTACCGACGGCACGCCAACGACTACGACCTCCGATCTTGACCAGGCCCTGCGCAAACGTGCTGACATCGACCCGAGCCTGACCGCACATCGCACGTTCTGGGATCACGACGCGCACCCACCACTCACACCAGCCCGGGGCTGCTCGGTCCCGACTTTCCATGGCTCCGGCGCCGACGCGATGGGCATCGCGGCATCCGCCATCAGCGTTGCCGCGATCGCGCTATCTCGCCAGATCGCGGGTGGGTATCTGCTGTCTCTGCCACATTCACCGTTTGACGTCCCCGCTCTCACGTGCGTAGAACAATGATCAAAAGATCACCAATTAAGTCACCTTCCTAGCCATAGACCTACGCCCCTGGCCGACGCTCTAGACGCAGAGCCTGCCCCTGAGCCTCCTGAAACCACGCCAAGACGGCCAGCACCATGCCAACTGGAGCTCTCCCGGACATGGCCGCGTCGTCGTGCCACAACTGATCGACGGATCATCGGGTGGAAGCAGCGGACCGTGCCGTCGCTCAGAAATTGGTGCAGGTGAGCGTTTCGTGATGTCTGTACGATTCGGGATGAATAAGAGATGCAGATAGGAGTGTATGGATCAATCATGGCCTACGACTACGACACGATACGCCAGGACAACGAACGCCGATATGGAACGGACATTGGCAGAATCGGGCGGATGCTCCTCGCCGACCGGTATGCCGACCGTACGCATTTCATCTATGAGTTGCTTCAGAATGCTGAGGACGCGCTCGCTCGCAGATCGGACTGGCAGGGATCGCGAGCGGTCTCATTCGGGCTCGGCAGGGACAGCCTTCGCGTGTCTCACTTCGGTATCCCGTTTGACGAGGGCGATATCCGTGGGGTGTGTGGGATCGGTGAGAGTACGAAGGACTTAACCGCGATCGGACGGTTCGGGATCGGATTCAAGTCGGTCTACGCGTTCAGCGATCGGCCAGAGGTCCACTCGGGTTCCGAGGCTTTCGCGATCGAGAGTTTTGTGTGGCCGGTAGCGGTGGACCCGGTCGAGCGGGATATGGATGAGACAGTCATCCTTATCCCATTGCAGGAGGGCGACGATGCTGGGAAGGCGGAGATCGCGGCTGGGCTCTCGCGGCTGGGCGCTTCCTCGCTGTTGTTCTTGCAGGAGATCGACGAGATTAGCTGGAGCGTGGATGGCACGCCGGTGGGCGTCTACCTGCGAGAGGCAACACGGGAAGGCCCGGGTGTCCGTCGGGTGAATGTCGTCGGCAAGGAACAGGGCGAGCCGGAAGTCGACGACGAATGGCTGGTGTTCTCACGGCCGGTTCACACCGAGGACGGGAAGGTGGGCGGCGAAGTGGAACTCGCATGGTTGACGGGGGAGGACGAGAACGGTTGTAGGACGCTCAGAACCGTGCAGCAGTCTCCGCTTGTCGTATTCTTTCCGACGGTGGTAGAGACGCGCCTCGGTTTCCTATTACAGGGGCCCTACCGGACGACACCGAGCCGAGACAACGTGCCCCCTCGGGACGAGTGGAACCGAACCTGCGTCCGGGAGACCGGAGCGCTTTTGATCGAGAGCCTGCGGTGGCTACGCGATCAAGGACTATTGGACGCGACCGCGCTCACCTGCCTCCCGACAGACCCGGCTCGGTTCAAGGGGTCCATGTTCCGTGAGCTGCTGGACGACACGAAGAGAGCGTTGAAGCAAGAGGAGTTGCTGCCGGTTCTCGGCAGCACCTACGCAAGGGCTCTAGACATCTGCTTGGCCCGGAGCGAAGAGCTGCGGAAACTGCTGTCCTCAACCCAGCTGGCCGCCTTGCTAGGACACCCAAGGCCATTGCAGTGGCTCGACAGAACGATCTCGCGAGACAGGACACCGGAATTGCGTCGGTACCTGGTATGGCAGCTTGGGATCCGCGAGTTCACGCCGGAAACATTTCTGTCGCGCCTGACCGCTGGGTTTCTCAAGAAGCAGACCGACGAGTGGATCCAGGACCTCTACAAGTTCCTCGGCTCTCAGCGAGCTCTTCGCCCGCGGATGGTGTCTCGGCCAATCATCCGGCTGGAGGACGGTTCACACGTCGTGCCCGCGGTCGACGGTGACCCCCAGGCGTTTCTCCCGGGCGCCGCCAAAACCAGCTTTCCGACGGTCCGCGATGCCGTCTGCCGGACTGAGGAAGCGCGTGAGTTTCTGGAGTCCCTGAAACTCACTGAACCTGATCCCGTCGACGACATCATCCGGAATGTCCTCCCGAAGTATCGGGAGGCCGAAGTGATGCATTCGGAGACGGAGTATTCGTCCGATGTAGCCCTGATGCTCGACGCAGCGGCGACGGACTCACGTGGGCAACGGGATAGGCTGGTGACGAGGTTGCGAGAAGCACCTTGGGTGAGAGCAGTTGACGGCGTGGGCCGGCGTGAGCAGTGGGCAAAACCCGGCGACGTGTACTTGGCGACAGGCAGGCTTCGGCGGTTGTTCGAAGGCGTTGGCGAAGTACTTCTTGTGGATTCTCGTGTCGACTGCCTTAAGGGAAAGGAAGTTCGGGAATTGCTGGAGAGGTCGGGAGCGTCACGGTACCTACAAACTAGTCCCGTTCGCTGCGATCTGACCCGGGAGGCCAAAACCTCTATCCGGCAACGTGCCGGACTGGAGCGCTCGACATGGTCGAAAGAAATCACGGACCAAACAATCCGAGGGCTGGACGCTCTGTTCGACAAGCTCGAAACGCTGGAAGCGGCAGCGCGTGCCAGCCGCGCACATGATCTCTGGGATGCCTTGGTTGATCTCAACAAGCGCCGCGGCTCGCGGCCCTTCCAGGTCGTGTATACGTGGGGATACTTTCGCGAGAGTAAGACCGCGCTGATTGACGCGGCCTTCCTGCGTACGCTCGACAAGCGTCGGTGGGTGCCGGATTCATTGGGCAATCTGCGCCTCCCGGGGTCGGTCGCTTTCGAGGAACTCGGGTGGGAACCCAACGCCTTCTTGCAGTCCAAGATTCTCTTCGAGCCGCCTTTGCTGGCGCAGTTGGCAGAGGCGGCGGGGATCGAGCGCGGTGTCCTAGACCTGCTCCAGCAGTTGGGCGTGACGAGTGAAGCCAAGTTGCGGGAGCGGCTCGGGGTCAAGAACCAAGAGCCAAACAGGTCGGGGAGAACTAAGGATGACGACGGTCCGCCGGATGATCAGGGCCAGCGTCCGGAGTCAGCCGCCGAAGACAAGCAGGCGGCCTCTGGCGACGGGTCAGAATCCAACAAGCCCGTGTCGGAGAAACGATCGACCGACAGTGCAACCTCGCGTTCGTTCATATCCTACGTCGCCGTCGTGCCGGAAGGCGAGGACACGGATCCCGATGGGCTGGAGCACTCGGACCGGATGGAACTGGAGCGCTTGGCGATCGAGATTGTTTTGAAAGCTGAGCAGGACTGGCAGCTAACACCACCCAACAACCCGGGGTTCGACCTGTATCGGGGGGCCACCATGGAGACCGCAACCGAATGGTGCGAGGTTAAGGCGATGACCGGCACGCTCGATGATCATCCGGTCGGGATTTCGCGTACTCAGTTCGAGTGGGCAGAAACACATCGAACAGAATACTGGCTATACGTCGTAGAGCGTACACGAACAAGTGACGCCAAGGTCGTGCGTATTCGGGATCCGGTGGGTAAGGCGGAGACGTTTACTTTTGACCGGGGCTGGCGAGGCGTAGCGGAGTGACGGGGCTTGACGAGCCCTCCCAGGATGCGGACTTCATGAGCGGGTCATTATCGCGGTTCCCAGGCGTGAGTGCAGAGGCTGTGAGAGATTGTCGGAATGTCGATAATTAACTCTGGTAAATTGCAGTGATCGTCATCACCGGCGCCAAGAACGGACCCACCGAAGCTGTCAACCTGATGATCGAGAAAACCCGTCGTCTAGGACACAGATTCCATAGACTGGGAGAAATACGGGCTTAGACATTCTAATCTACTTTAGGTTAACTCGGTATACTCCTTCCACCAAGCGAATACGAGGCCGTAAACTCGCCTTAGCCGCTTAGAGCCTGTGTCTCTACCTGCGGCGTCGAAGGCCGCGGCGTCTCCGGCGTCGAGTTTGCCTGCGAGCGGTCTGCCTTATCTGGAGACGACTAATTAGGGAACTGATGTCCCTGCGGCCGGTGTGATCTGGGTTCGAGGAAGACCTCTCTACAAGGTCACCACTACCTAATCCGGCGACTAGGCCTCGCGATTCTCGGCGCAGCTGAGTTCGTTCGAGCGCCGAAGGGTTACCATAGGCCTGACCATCGGTATCTCTCAGTCTAGCCTGGCGCAGTTCATGGTCCAGTTGTCCACTCCTGTTGCTAGCAGCTCTCTCGAGGAGCCAATCATACGTGTGGATCAAGATCCGTTCTCTATCCACCATCTGACGGCGAAGCTCGTTGAACTTCGGATCAAATTCTGGCTACGTCCGACAATGATGAGGCCCGGAATCCTCGAGTCGATAGACGCTAATCCGAGGCCGTTCTCGGAGCTAGGAGCCCTTGCATAACGGCGGTTGTCCTGTAACCACTTTCTCCAGTCACGAATCTGATGTATAGCTTCACACACAGGTGCTAATTCACGACCATCTTGGGTCTGAAGACCTTTGGAAGGGGCCTTGAGCTCAACACAGTGCCATTGAATACCGATAGAGCTCGCCTCAGCAATGAGGAAATCGGGAATATACTCTGCTCCAAGTTTTGGCTTGGACAAGAACCGTTCCCGATACTTGGAGAGTTGGCATCGACCGTGACCTCCGCCCAGGACCTGAACAAGGAATTCCGGCTTTCCTTCGAGGAACCGATGTACCTCGTGCTCTCCCGGACTTCGGTCGAGTAACTTCCGGAAGCTCTCAACATCGGTGGGGGAGATCCGATCCCACTGCACCGACTGGCCGAACTCCCCGAACACTTGAGAGATGGAGTCACCAGCAGTACTTCTCCGCCTCTGGAGCTCCAGGTAGTCGCGAGGCGTTTCTATCGTCTTCTCCTTGTCACTAGAGTTGGTCTTATTAATCACGATAGTCATCCGATAGGTGTGTGTGTTCATTGGTGCATTGGCCCGGCACACACCTCCGACGACGGACTGGTGTTGCCGGAGCGGATCACCACCTCCAGAGATGCGGCGTCGCTCAAGTCTTTGACCGTGACCCGATAGGTCACCCAGATCCGACAGTTAGCTCGCACATCCGCGTGGGTTCATCGATTCCAGGGGCCGTCCTGTAGCGGATCTCAAACACCAATAGCCGAGTGCCGGGTGGGCAGTACCCGGGTGGTCCGGCTATGCGTCCTGTTGACGAGGGTGGCCCGAGAGTTGGGTTGTGGGTTGCTCGCTCGCCTATGATGCGGTGTTAACCCACCCTTCGCGTAGTTGTCTAGATCGTCGATAAGAGTTGGCGCTGCGCATGGGGCGAGGGTCCGGGATTCGGTGAGCGTGCTCTGCTGGGACCTCTCGTGACCGTCACTCAGATAGGATCTGCCTAGTCATGGCCACTCGTTTCAATTCCCGCTGCGGCATGGTGCCCGTAGGGCCTCCAAGGTATGAGGATGCACCGGCATGACAACAGCACAGGTGGGCGACTTCGGGCCTACACCGATCACACCAGGGCAGCGAGTACGGTTGCCCGGTGAGTCAAGGATCGTCGTCGTTGAACTAGCGGTCCCTGGGCATGGTGATGTTCATTTGTACGTTCAGGACGATGAGTCCGTAGACACTTTTCGCAGGGTGTCCCTCACTGTGGAGCAGGCCTCCCGCGTCGAGGTCATTTCTGAGGATGGGGCGGCAGCCCCGGAGGTGGTGATAGCGGGGCTGTGGACGGAGTGGATGCTGGGCGCAGTGCGGTCGGCGCGTTCGACAGTGCTGGCGTCTACGCCGTTGAGGCCGTTTCCTCATCAGATGGCGGCAGTGTACGGGCAGATGATTACCCAACCGTTGCTGAGGTTTCTATTGGCTGATGAGCCGGGGACGGGCAAGACCATCATGTCAGGTTTGTGGCTCCGGGAGGCACAACGTAAGGGTCTGGTCAAGCGGGCTTTGGTGGTCTGCCCGGCGCATCTGGTGATCAAGTGGAGGGCCGACTTCGAGCGGTTCTTCGGTGGGGGTCTGCGTGAGGTAACAGCGGAGACAATTCGTCAACGCGCTTTGTCGGTGCCAGGCGAGGATCTGTGGGTGGTATCGCTGAACCTGGCATCGGTGAACCCGTCGGTACGGGAAGCGTTACACCCGGACAAGGCGGGGTGGGACGCGATCATCTTCGACGAGGCTCATCGCATGACCCCGACCGCTCAAACGTTCCATAGGGTCGGCAGGGAACTGTCGGCCACGGTGCCTCACGCCGTGTTCTTAACCGCGACTCCGCACCGCGGTGACGAGTGGCTCTTCCGGGAGCTGTTGCACTTGGTGGACCCCGATGTGTTTCCCACCAGCCGCGAGCCTGAAAGCGGCCTGCCGAGACAGACCCGCTCGGGCAGTGACCGCGCCGGAATTGGCGCCCCCCTGAAGCCGGGTCCGTTGCATTTCCTGAGGCGTATGAAGGAAGAGCTGGTCGACTACGACTCCCGGAGCCTCTTGTTCAAGGAGCGGGAGGCCGTGAACGTCAAGGTGCCGATGACCTCCGAGGAGCAGCGTTTCTACGACCGGGCGCAGGACTTGGTAAACGAGTATTTCCATGTGCGGGGCCGTGCTCTTGCGGCGATGGTGTACGGCAAGCGGGCTGCTTCGTCGCTGTACGCGTTGGCCCGGACTCTCCGCCGCCGGTTGGTCAAGATGGGTACAGCCGACGCCCTCAGTGGGGAGGACCATCCCGAGGAGGACGACGACGAACGCGAGGAGCGGGTCGTGACCGCACGCTCGCTCAACGCACGCGCTGAGCGGAAGGCGATAAACGCGATGCTTGCCGAGCTTGAACCGATTGTCGGATTGGGCTCGGACCAACTGGTGTTAGGCGATCTGGACGTTTCCAAGTGGAAACCCATGCTGGGATGCCTCCGCGACAACGGGCTCTCTCCCGGGTCGGGCCAGCAACTCGTGGTATTCACCGAGTACGCGGACACTGCCGCCTGGCTGGTCGGCATGTTCGCCAACGAGGGATTCAAGGCTGAACAGTACTCCGGCAGTCAGAACCACACCGAGCGCGCAGCAATCCAAGCACGGTTCATGGACGGCCGCTTCGAGGTGATCGTGTCTACCGACGCGGGGAACGAGGGGATCGATCTCCAAGCCGCTCATGTTCTTGTGAACTGGGACATCCCATGGTCGCTGGTGCGATTGGAGCAGCGTATGGGCCGCATCCATCGTATCGGCCAGCAGCACAAGGTTTACCTGTACAACCTCGTCGCTCTGGGGACCCGCGAGGGGCAGGCGCACGAGAGGCTGCTGGACCGACTGATAGAAGCAGCCAACGAACTCGACGGCAAGATGTTCGACAGTCTCCAGGCCATCATGGAACGTGTCCGCGGATGCACCGGAACCAGCGGCGAACACGAGAAACTGCTGCGACTCTTCTATGACACGGACTCCGGTGCGTCGTCGATCAGCGACTGGCCCACCCTGGACGAGATAAGGAAGGCACGCGACGACTATTACTCGGAAATCCGCGCCCTGAGTAGCGAAGTGGACGTACCCACGGCCAATGCAGCGCTCCACGACGATCACATCGCCCGCGTGAACCCGATCATCGTCGAACGGTTCCTGGACCGTATCGAATCCGGCGGTCTGTTGGAGTGCCACCTGGCTCCGATAGGTGACGAAGGTTTCTACTATCTCTCGGCTTCGACAGCCGAGCACGGTTGGGAACTCCCGGAGGCGCTGCGCCCATCCAACGGGTCCGCCCTTGTCGCGACCCGAGCCGACACCCGCCAGAAAGCGATAGCCGACGGCCATGAACGGGCGGCGGAGGCGCTGATGCTGGGACCGAGCGACCCGGCGCTCACCGCGCTGGTCTCGAGTCTGCGCGAAAGGGTCACAACGGAGATGTGGCGGGGCGCGACCCTGGGGGACGAGAGCGCTCGAACCGATTACTCACTGTTCGTCTACGAATGCGACATCGTCGAAGGCTCAGACGGGCCCAGTCCCCGCCACCGGCAACGCTCCAGCACCATCTCGTGGCTGGTACGCGTCGATAGCACAGGCCTAGCGCAGCCCATTTCATGGGATTCGCTCCCCAACCTCACCTCTGTACCCGACCTGACTCCTATAAGTCTCGCGCCCACGGTTGCGGAAGCAGCCGAGAGGCGGGTCGCTCGAGCAGCCGACGCGGAGCGAGATCGCCGCGCCGACGTGCTGGCCGGTTGGGTCAAGCAGCTCTCCACCCAACTGCGGCGGCTGCCGAACGCTCTCACGGACCCGATAACCGACAGAGACGTCAGACTGGCGCAACGAACGCGCATCGAGGCGACGATCCGGGAACGCATCAGCGAAGCCAAGATGGCCGCGCGGGTCACCCGCGGTGAGCCTCGCCGCGTCGGATGGGCACACATCGTTGCCGTGTCGCAGGACGACCCCGATGCGAACGCGGATGAGCAAGCCGACAGCGAAGCCGTGTCCATGCGTCTGGTGACCGCATTGCTCAAGAATGACGACTGGCACGTTGACGACGTGCATACTGAGGGCCGCGGCTACGACCTCCACGCTCGGCGTGGTGCACAGCAGCGGTGCGTAGAGGTCAAGGGGCGTGCGGGCAAAGCATCCAGTACCGGAATCACCCTGACTGGAGGGGAACTTGCCCAAGCTTCCCAGCTAGGCGACGACTATTGGCTGTATGTGGTTGAGCACTGCTCGGACGGTGAAGGCCAACTTTACGGAGCATGGCAGAACCCCGCAGAAACCTTCCGCGACAGCTTCGCGGACGTGCATATCGTGCGACTGCCCGGCAGCGAACTCAGAGCAGCTCTAAACAAGCAAGGAGAGGCCTCGTGACCACCCGGATGATCGAACGATGGTTCCCCTGCGCCGAGGTTTCCAGACACTCGGCCAAGGGGTGGGGGTCCGGCTTGGCTGAGAAGAGCTTGTTCACCTGGTTCGCATCCCGACCGCTCGCTCAGGCAAGAGCAGCTGTCATCTGCTCTCTGCTCCCCTGGCCCGACGATGACCGGGAGCAGGAACGGCTCAAGAAACTGGTGCGTG
>MKWU01004584.1_pt1 | contig 16074 bp, 13 predicted proteins | sample 809101 | NCBI WGS metagenome assembly MKWU01 (sample SAMN05860141, study PRJNA318959) | sponge metagenome | host: Aplysina aerophoba | place: Slovenia: Piran, Adriatic Sea, Gulf of Piran | collected 2013-05-07 | reverse complement strand
GGCCTCCTGCTTCGTGCGGCCCGCGAGCCACGAGCGCAGTCGCTCCTCCAGCGGCGAGTCGGCGCCCGCCGACGCACCGGGCGCTCCCACGAGCGCCTGCACGCGGGAGCGCGCCGGTTCCCGGTCCACCTGCAGCATCAGCACGTGGCCGTCGCGGCAGGCGTAGGTACGCGCTCCCGTGTCCGTCGGGCGGGGGTAGGTCTCGGCGGTGCCCGTCATCGCGTAGAGAAAGAAGGCGCTGTCGACGTTGCCGGCGAGCGCCTCGACCGCCGAGAGATCGACGAAGCGCCGAACCCCGTCCCGCCGCTGCGCCCACACCACGGCCGCCGCCACGGCCGCTGCGGTCGAGCCGACCTGCACCTCGGCGAGGAACGGGGCGTAGCGAAGCGGCCCGCGGTCGGAAGCCCCCGGGACTCGCTGGTTGAAGGCACGCGTCGACCAGCCGAAGAGGGACGCGTCGTTCTCACGGCGGGCGGCGAACGGCCCCTCCAGGCCGTGGGGAGTAATCGCCACCATGCTCGGGCCGGACTCCCCGCCCGGGAGCCGATCCCGAAGCGCCCGCGCCTCCGCCGCCGGAAGATCGGAGACGAGCAGGTCGGCGGTTGCGGCGAGCCGCCCGATCACCTCCCGCCCGGAGGCGCTGTCGACGTCGAGCAGCAGCGAGCGCTTGCCGGTATCGAGGGCGACGTGGAAGGCGCCGCCGTCGAGCTGCGGCCTGTCCTCCGGGAACGGACGCAGGCGTCGCACGGGAGCGCCGGCGGGCGGCTCCACCTTGACCACGTCCGCACCGAGATCGGAGAAGCGCTTCGTCGCGGCGGTCGAGGGCACCGCCCCGCCGAGCTCCACGATCCGCAGCCCCGCGAACGGGGGTCCGGCGCCGGGATCCCCGGATTTGCTCGCCCGCACCATCGGCACCGCCCCCGGCACTGTACCGTGTCGAGACGCCGGCGCGCGGAGGAGGAAACGGGCATGTCGCTCTCCCCGTCGCCCCGGACTCTGGTCTTTCCCGTCGCCCGTCCCGTCACCGGCGAGGGCTGGGACAACGACTCCCACCGCGTGACCTACAACCCGACGCAGCACCTGACGTGGGAGCCGCTCGCCTTCCCGAGGATCGGGACCGACGCGGACGGTGTCTGGAGCCCTCTCCCCGGCGATCCGGAGCCGCGGCTGGCGACGCGCTGGGAGGGCTCCCCGGACGCGCTCCGCTGGCGCCTCTCGATCCGACGCGGCGTGCGGAGCGCTGCCGGGAACGAGCTCACCTCGGAGGATGTGCGCTGGGGCCTCGCGCGCTCCCTCGAGCTCCGGGCGCTGGGGCGATGGAGGTTGCGGCGCATCGGCGGGCTGCCCGGCCCCGAGGCGATCGTCGCCGCGGACCGCTACACGGTCGACTTCCATCTCGCCCGCCCCAACCCCCAGTTCGCCTCCTACCTCGTCTTCCCCTCCAACCTGGTGGTGGACGCCGAGGAGGCGCGACGGCACGCCTCCGACGAGGATCCCTGGGCCCGTGGCTGGATCGAGCGGCACGCAGCCGGCTTCGGTGCCTTCGTCCTCGCGGCGCAGGCGGAGGGAGTAGTCGAGCTCCGCGCCCACGAGGACTACTGGGCGGGACGACCCGGACTCGACGCCATCGCACAGGTCGGCGTCGAGAGCCGCGAGCAGGCGCTCGCGCTCTTCGAGAGTGGCGACGTCAACGCCCTGTTCGGGCTCTACCCCGAGGAGCTGGCGCGCTTCTCGGGGCGGCCGGGAGTGGAGCTCCGGCGCGTTCGCTACAACCACTCCACGCTGGAGTTCAACTTCCGCGAGCCGCCCTTCGACGACCAGCGGCTCCGGCAGGCCGTGCGGTTCGCGCTCCCCTACGAGCGGATCCTGCGCGACGTCTACGGCGGGCACGGTCGTCGCAGCTACGGCCCGGTGAGCAGCTCGACCCTCCACCACGCTGCGGGCCTCGGGCGCTACGAGACCGACGGGCACGCGGCGAGGCGCCTCGTCGCCGCGAGCGGCTATCCCCAGGGCGTCGAGACCGAGCTCTACATCGACCCGACGCCGGAGTCACTGCGATTCGCCGAGGTCGTGCGGCCGGCGCTCGCGGCCGTCGGCGTGAACGCCGAGGTGAGGCTGCTCCGCCCGCCGCCCGACACCGTCGCAGCGCCGATGTGGTTCAAGAACGAGTGCAGCCACGCAGTCAACGAGCCGGCGTATGAACTCGGCCACGACTACGATTCCCCGGCCGGCCTGCGCGATCCACTCTGGTTCCGCGATCGCCGCTGGACCGAGCGCCTGAAGGAGGTACGCGGGGCGCCCGCCGAGCAGCAGCCGCGCGCCTACCTCGACGTGCAGCGGGAGCTGCTCGAGTTCGCTCCGTGCGTCCACGTGGCCGAGGTCGAGACCGGCATGGCCTTCGACACGCGTCTGAGCCCGTGGGGCCGCGGCGCCGAGTGTCTCGGGACACGCGCCGCCATCTGGTCGGGCACGCGCGCCGTCCTCGGCGCCTGAGCGGATCCCGCGGGCCGGCCTAGCGGTCGAGTTCGGTGACGACGCCCCGGTCGAAGAGCGCGTCGACGGCGCCGGACTCCCACCCGAGTTCACGGAGCAGCGCCCGGGCGTGCTGGCCGCCCAGAACGCCTCCCCGAGGCCGCTCCGGGGTGCGGGCGAGGTGCTGGAGCGGAGGGTAGCGGCGGTACCGTCCCCAGCGCGGGTGCCTCGCCTCCACGGTCAGTCCGGCGGCGCCGACATGCGTGTCGCTCTCCCAGAAGAGACCCGGCGTGCCACCGTCCGCGCGCACGCAGGCCACGTCGCGCCCGCACAGCTCCGCCTCCCACTCCTCCGCGCTCCTCGTCGCGAAGACGGCGGCCAGCGCGACGGCGAGGTCCCCGTCGTGCCGCCGGCGGTCTTCCGCGCTCGCAAAGCGCGGATCGGAGGCGATGTGCTCGAAGCCGGGAGTGCTGGCGAGCGCCTGCCACTCGCCTTCCGTCGGACAGGCGAGGAAGAGCCACGCACCTCCCTCCTCGCGCGTCCCGCCGCTTCGGTAGAGGCGGTGCAGGGCCGAGAGGCCGAGCAGCTCGGGATCGGGCAACGGGCGAGGCGCCTTCCCGGCGTAGGAGACGAAGTCATCGGCATTGGCGTAGGCGTTGGCGCCGAGCATCGTCACGCGGATGTGCTGCCCGACCCCGCGCGTCCTGAGCCCGTAGAGCCCGAGCAGCGCCGCCGATGCCACGACGGCGCCCGCGTTGAGGTCCGGGCTGAACTCGTTCGCCTGCATCAGCCGCCCGTTGGCCAGGCGCAGCTCCTCGAGATCCCGCGGCGCCGGGAGGCGACCTCCGGCCTGCGCGTGCGCACCCCCGAGGAGTGCCCCCGGTCCGGGATGAGCCGTGGGACGGTGCGCATGGGGACCGTCCGTCCCGTAGCCCATCGCCGAGAGATAGATGAGACGCGGATGCCGGGACGCCAGCTGCTCGTAGCCGATGCCGAGGCGCTCGGGGGCACCGGGGCGGAAATTGTGCACGAGCACATCCGCGAGCTCCACGAGGCCGGCAACTATCTGCCGCCCCTCCGGTGACTTCAGGTTCACGCAGATGCTCTCCTTGCCGGCGGTCGTCTTGAGCGAGCCGAGCCCCCGCGAGCTCCCGGCACCGGGACTCCCGCTCGCCCGGAAACTGTCGCCCTCCACCGGCTCGACCTTGATCACGCGCGCACCGAGATCGGCGAGCACCGTCGTGGCGAAGGGCACGGCGACGACCGAGGCGAACTCCAGCACCGTCACCCCGTCCAGGGGCGGGGCAGAGCGGGCCTGCACGGCCCGCGGGGGGGGGGGGGGGGGGGCCGGCCCGCCCCGCCCCCCGCCAGTCCGCGTCCTGGTGCTCGCCGGGGAGCGCGTGCCACGCGGCGGGGGCGGCGGGAGTCGCCGGCATGGACGCGAGGGGGCCGAGCTGCCGCGTCTCTCCCAGCCGGGGCGAGCGGAGCGTGACCACCTCCCCGTTATGCACGATCTGCGGGTGATCGAGGGCCTCCTGCGTGGTCAGCCAGGGATCGGCCGCGACGTTCCCGTCCGCGACGAAGAGCTTCATCCAGTCGCCGGCGTCACGCTCGGCGATGCGTGCCGCGACGAGCTCGCGCAGCCGCTCGAGCCGCCCGGCGTCGAGATCCGCCGGTGCGCCGCCGAGGCCGAGCCGGCGGCGCTCCTCGGTCAGGCCGAGCGCGGCGATCAGCGAGTCGAAGAGGTGCTCGACGATGCACGCGAACTGCAGCCACGTACCGTCGCGCGCCGGGTACGGATCAAAGCCGACGCGCGGCGGGCCTCCGAACGTCCTCCCGCCGAGGGCGGGGAAGGAGTCCGGATCCCGGCGGTGGAGCTGCCAGTAGAGCAACCCCGCCATCTCGAACGGGACCATGCCGCGCAGCAGGCTGGTCTCCACCAGCTGCCCGCTCCCGTCCCGCTCCCGGGCCAGGAGTGCCGCCATCACCGCGGTGATCGCCGACTGGGCCGCCACGTGCGTCCCGACGGGGACGGAGGCATACGCCGGGCCATCGCGGTCGACCTGCCCCTCGAACATCAGCATGCGGCCGCTCTTCGCCGCGACCACCGACTCGTAGCCGCGGTATCGCGCGTAGGGCCCGGTCGGATCGAAGCCGGTGATTGAGCAGTAGATGAGAGAGGGGTTGCCGGTGCCGAGCGTCTCGTAATCCGCGCCGAGGCGCGCGGCGACGCCGGGACGATAGCTCGCGAGCACGACGTCGGCGGAGGCGGCGAGATCGGCGAGGCGCTTGCGCGCCGGCGCCTCGTCGAGGTCGAGCACGATGCTGCGCTTGCCGCGCAGCCACATCGGGGCGGCCGGCTCCCGACGTGTCGGGTCGCCGCCCGGGCGCTCGACCTTGATGACGTCGGCGCCGAAGTCGGCCAGCACCATCGTGGCGATCCCGCCGGCCTGCCCGCTCGACAGGTCGATGACGCGAAGGCCGCCCAGCAGCGACACGTCACCCCCTCCCCACCGTGGGGAACGAATGATATCCGACGCACCGCACCGACGCGCCGGCTACCTTCCCGACCACTGCGGCTCCCCCCCCCCCCCCCACGCCCGCCCCCCCCCCCCCCCCCCCCTCCGCCCCTCCTCGCGGTCGATCGACTCGCGCAACCTGTCGATCCCCGGGTAATCGACCGCCATGGCCGTCTCCAGGGGCAGGTCCGCGCCCGAGAGTGCAGCCTCCTTGACCGCGCGCACGGCGAGCGGTGACGCCTCCGCGATCGCGGCCGCCCAGCGCTCCGCCGCCGCCATCAGCTGGTCGGCCGGCACGACCTCGTTGACGAGACCGACGCGGTACGCCTCGGCGGCCGCGATCGGGCGCCCGGTGAGCAGCATCGCCATCGCGATGCGCGAGGGGATCTGGCGCGGCAGCCGGTGCGCGCCGCCGCTCTCGCTGGGAGCGCCGCCGACGCGCACCTCCGGCATGCCCAGCCGTGCCGTCTCCGCGGCGACGATGATGTCGCAGGCGAGCGCGATCTCAAGACCCCCGCCCATCGCCCAGCCATTGATGGCCGCGATCGTCGGCTTGTAGAGATCGAAGCGCGTCAGGAGCCCTCCCCACCCCGTCGGCGGGCGCGGCGGATCGTCGGGGGCGGGCCGGTACTTCAGGTCGTTTCCCGCCGAGAACGCGCGCTCGCCCGCTCCGGTGAGGATCGCGACCCAGAGGTCGGGATCGGCGGCGAAGTCGTCCCATATCGCGGTGAGCTCGAGCGTGGCCGGCAGGTGGAGGGCATTCATCACCTCGGGCCGGTTCATCGTGATCACGGCAAGGTGCTTGTCGGGTCGCTTCTCGTAGATCGCGAACTCGTAGGCCACGGGCATCCTCCTGGCGATCCGCCCCGGGCCCCCAGCGTAGATCCCCGGACCGCCCCCGGCGACCGGGACCTTCGTCGCACGTTATATTCCCGCGTGGGCGCGGGACGGCGCCGGCCGGCGCCGCGGCACCGCGACGCGACACCCGGGAGCGAGAGATGGACTGGGACGATACCGCCGAGCAGGGAAGCTTCCGCACCGAGGTCCGCCGCCTGATCGAGGAGGAGCTCCCCGACTTCTACCAAGAGCGGTCGGCGCACGACCTCCGCGAGGACTCGTTTCCGTGGCAGACGGACTCCACCTCCGGCGACTCCGTCCGGCGCGAGGCCGCGAACGCGTGGTTCGACGCCGTCGCGCGCCGGGGCTGGGTGGCGGCCCACTGGCCCGCCGAGTACGGGGGCGGCGGCCTCTCGCCGATGGAGCAGTACATCCTCAAGGCCGAGATGGCGGCCGGCGGCGCGCCACCGGTAGGGAGCAACGTCGGCATCTCGATGCTGGGTCCCACCCTGATCGTGCACGGGACCGAGGAGCAGAAGCGCCGATTCCTTCCCTCAATCCTGCGCGGCGAGGGAGTCTGGTCACAGGGCTTCTCCGAGCCGGGTGCGGGATCCGACCTCGCCTCCCTCACGACGCGCGCGGTGCGCGACGGCGACGAGTACGTCGTGAACGGACAGAAGATCTGGACGTCCTTCGGCCATTACGCGTCGTGGATCGCGCTCCTGGTGAGAACCGACCCGGAGGCCCCGAAGCACCGCGGCATCTCGCTCCTCCTGACCTCGATGCAGGCGCCCGGCGTCTCGGTGCGCCCGCTCATCGACGCGGCCTGGGGCCATCACATCAACGAGACCTTCTTCGAGAACGTGCGCGTGCCGGCGGACCAGATCGTCGGCGAAGAGAACCGCGGCTGGTACGTGGCGATGACGCTCCTGGACAACGAGCGCTCCAACGTCACCGGCGCCATCGAGCTCCGCCGGCGGATCACGCGGCTCGCCGCGCACGCGACCGGCGCGGGTCGGCCGCGTGCGCGCCTGAGCGAGCTCGACTCCGTGCGGCAGGAGCTGGCCGAGCGGGCCGTCGAGGCCGAGGTCATGCTCGGCTTCTCCCTGCGCATCGTGACGATCCAGGCGAGCGGGGGCGTCCCCAACTACGAGGCCTCGGTCGCCAAGATGTTTGGATCGGAGGCGGGGCAGCGGATGGACCGTACCGGGATCAAGGTCTTCGGGCTCTACGCGAACCTGTGGGACCCCGAGGACCCGCTCTCGCCGATGGAGGCGGCCTTCACTCATGACTACGTGCGCAGCATCCCCGCCACCATCGGGGCCGGGAGCTCGGAGATCCAGCGCAACGTGATCGCGACCCGCGGCCTGGGCCTGCCCCGCGGGTAGGCGCGGCCGCGGTCGGATCCGCGCCTCGGGCGCGAGAGGAGCGCGCTCGGATGCGCATCGGGATACAGATCGTCGGGACGCGGCCGCAGGAGATGGTGCCGCTGGCGCGCGCCGCCGAGCGGGCCGGTCTCGACTCGGCCTTCTTCCCCACCGGCGGCTTCTACATCGGTGCGATGCGCGTGATCGACGCGACCGAGCGCATCCGCGTCGGAACCGGGATCATCCCCATGTTCCAGGGCACGCCGTACCTCCACGCCTCCACCGCGATCGCCCTGCAGGAGATGTCGGGCGGCCGCTTCGTGCTCGGCCTGGGCTCGCAGACAAAGGGCCAGGTGCGCCGGATGGCCGGGGTCGACCTCCCCCGGCCGGCAGCGCGGGCGCGCGACATGATCCGGGCAATCCGCGCGCTGATGACGGAGGGCCGCTACGAGGGGGAGTTCTACAGCGCCGATCCCCCGGGCGGCTTCAGCCTGCGGGCGCGGCATCGTGCGGTCCCGGCGCCTCCCATCCACTTCTCCGGTGTGAACCGCCTGAACCTGCGCGTCGCGGGAGAGGTGGCGGACGGCCTCGTCGGGCATCCCATCTACAGCGTGCGGTGGATGGAGGAGGTCGTGCTGCCGGAGGTCGCGCGTGGCCTGGAGAGAGCCGGCCGGCGGCGGCGGGAGTTCGAACTCTGCGCGATGCCGATGGTGTGGGTCGTCGGCGACGGGGCGACGCGCGAGGAGGGCTACCGCCGGGCGAAGCGCAACCTCGCGAACTACTACTCCACGCGCGCCTACGGCGGCTTCATGGAGCTGCACGGCTGGTCGCGCGAGCGCGACGCCATCCGGGGGGTGTGGGAACGGGCCCAGGCCTCCCGCACACCGATCGACGGATCGGAGATGGAGGCGATCGTGAGCGACGCCATGGCCGAGGAGGTCTGTCTGATCGGGACGCCGGCCGAGCTCCGGGCGATGGCACGCGAGCGCTTCCAGGGGCGGGCCGACACGCTGCTCCTCTACCCCCTCCACGATTCGTACGCGGCGCCGGAGGAGCGCGAGCGCCGAACCCGCGAGAGCGAGGAGGACCTCTACCGCGCGATCGACGCCTTCGCGCCGCTCGCGGCGGGCGGGGCGGGCGGGGCAGGCGGGGCAGGCGGGGCAGGCGGGGCAGGATAGCGAAGCGTCATCAGCGCCCGGGACCCCCCGGGGCGGCGCCGCCCCCTGACACGGCCCGGCGATGGCCCCGGGCGTCCGGGGGTGTCGCGAAGAGCATCAACGGCACCGACAGCGTCGCGACCAGCCCGCACACGACCCATCCCAGCGTGTACTCGCCGGTGCGGTCGACGAGCCATCCGACCATCCAGGGGCTCACCACGGCGCCGAGCGTGAGCAGCGTCATCCCCAGCCCGAGGATGGCACCGAAGTGCCGCGTACCGAAGTAGTCGGCGAGCAGCGCCGGCCGCGTCGGGAGCGTTCCGCCCACACCCGCGCCGACGATGCCGATGGCGGCTGACGCCTGCCAGAGTCCCTCGGCGGCGGCGAGCAGCGGCATCCCCGCGACCACGACGGCGCAGGCGATGGCGAGCAGGATGCGCTTCTCGTAGCGATCGGCGATCAGCGCGAATCCGACGCGCCCGCCTATCGATCCGAGCGTAAAGGCGGCCACGGAGGCGGCGGCCACCGCCGGAGCGATGCCGAGCGACTCGAGGTAGGGGATCTGATGCACGATCACCGCCGTCGAGGCAAAGAACGCCGCTCCCTGTCCGAAGGAGGTGAAGAGGAAGGCACGCGTGCGCCAGGCCTCCCTGAGGGGCATTCCCCACTCGACTCCCACGGCGCCGGCCTCCTCGCCACCCTCTGCGTCGGAGAGGCCGTCGAGGGGCTGCGGGTGAAGGCGCGGCCGGGAGCGCACGTGGAGCGCGGCAAAGACGCCGACGACGACGAAGATCGCGCAGAGCACGCGCAGAGCAGCACGCCACCCGAGCCCCTCGACGAGCGCACCGACGCCGGCGACGAAGAGTCCGGCGAAGCCCGGGCCGAGGATCACGAGGCCGATCGCCCGAGCCCGCCGTCTGCGAAACCAGGTTGCGGTGGCGGTAATCCCGACCTGGCCCCCGACCGCGCCCATTCCCACCGAGAGCACGAGCATCGTGGCGTAGAACTGCCAGAGCGCCTGCATGAGCGAGAGCAGCAGCACGCCCGCCGCCGAGACCACGACGCCGACGACGAGCACGCGGCGCGGCCCCAGGCGATCGATCGCCGTCCCCACGAGCGGTGCCGCCGCCCCCTGCGCCTCGGCGCGCAGCGAGAACGCAAGCGCGGTCGTCGCGGCGCTCCAGCCGAACTCCTCGCGGATCGGATTGAACAGCGTCCCGAATCCGTAGAAGAAGACGGCCGCCACCGTCATCGAGAGCAGACCGGCGGTGCCGGCGACGATCCAGCCCTCATAGACGCCGGGCAGGAGGCGACGAAGCACGGGGAGGGGAGCTCAGCTCCCGCGGGAGGGGAGCGCGACGATCACCGGACCGGGCCCGACGGAGATGCCGCGCGAGATTTCGCTGCGCATCTCGAGCTCGACCAGGTGTTCGCCCGCCTCCTCCCAGACGCGGCGCACCACGCCCCCCGTCACGACCGTCTCCCCGACCGTGTTGAAGATGCGCATGCGGAGCGGGCCGACCCGGCGCACGCGGCCGGCGAGCCCGATGTACTCGCGCACGCAGCGCTCCCACCAGCCCTGGATGAAGACGTTGTTGGCGTACATGTCGGGCGCCCCCGTGGCGTGCGCGACCGCCGTGTTGTGGTGTACGCGGCTGAAGTCGAGATTGGCGCCCGCCTCCACCACAAGCCTCGCGATCGTGAGGTGGACGGCGAGCGGCGGGACCTCCTCACCAACCGAGACGTCCTCGACATGGCGCTGGCGGGACCAGTCGACGCTGGAGGCGAGCGCCGGAGGCACCCCGCGGGGCTCCGGCGCTTCCGCCGGGCGGGCCGGGCGGGCGCCCTCCGCGGGCACACCGGGCGTATACCGGAAGCTCCCGTTGCGCTGCACGGCGACGAGCTCGCCGCGCTGGTTGTGGAGGCGGCTCTCGAATGTGAGAAAGGCGCCGCGGCCGACGCGGGTTTCCCGGGGCACGACCGCGACGAGCCGGCGGCCGCTGCGCGTGAGCCGGTCTCCGACGCAGACCGGCTCGTGGTACTCGATTTCGATGTCGGTTGCGAAGGTCGCCGTGTATGGCGGTCCCGGCGGCTCCGGATCGACGCCGAGCTCGGTGTCGAGGATGACCGCGTCACGATCGGGGGCGGGATAGCGGGTCGGCATGCCCGGGCGCCAGTGGCCGCGGCGGCTGAAGGTCTGCGAGATGCCGCTCCAGGGCGCCAGCACGTCGCGGAAGCCGTACTCCCTGGCGACGGCGGCGTCGTAGTGGAGCGGACAGTCGAACTCGAGCGGCTCGCAGAAGCGGCGAATCGAGGAAAGCTCGACCGCCTCGACCGCCTTTTCCGGCTCGCCGCCGTAGTCGGTCCCCACGGCGCGGGCCGTGATGTCCCACGCCTGCTGCCAGCGCTCGTCCGCCACCCGTCGCCCTCCCGCCGGCCGGCCCATCATAGCCCGCCCGGTGCCGCAGCCGGCAGCCGGAAGACGACACCCCGGCCCGAGCCGCCGAGGCGCTACCCCGCCGGCCGTCCGCGGTAGGCGTCGATCAGGCGGTAGAGGTTCCGCTCCGCGCGCCCGGGCTCCTCCTCATCGTGCACGTAGGGGTCGTGGAAGGAGTAGAAGAGCAGCGTGTCGGCGATGCCGTCGTAGCGCTCGGCCGCCTTCTCCCGGATCTCGCTCGCGGTGCCGACGAGGCAGACCTCGTCGACCATCTCCTGGCTGACGATCCGTTCCATCGCGAGCGGGTCGATCGGGGTGCCGCGTTCCATGGCCTCCGCCCACACCGCCCGGATCGCCTCGCGCTCGGCCTCCCACCCGTGCTGCTGCATGAAGCCGCTGTAGGCGCGCGTGCTGAAGTACATCGCGAGGTTCCGCTTGCCGCGGCTGTAGGCCTCCGCCCGGGAGGTGGTCTCATCCACGAGCCAGTACATCGGCATCGCACACATCTCGAAGCCGTCGCGGGCGCGGCCGCTGCGGGCCAGGCCCTCCTCGATGCGCGGCCACACCGTGTCCCGGTAGTAGGCGACGGTGAAGATGGGATGGGCGATGAGACCGTCGGCGACCTCGCCGGCGATGCGCAGGTTGAGGGGGTTGACGCCGGAGAAGTAGATCGGCGGCGGCCTGAGGTCGACGCCGCCGCTGCGGAAGCGGATCGCCGGAATGTCGACGCGGTAGAACTCGCCGTCGTAGCGGCGCTCGCCGGACATGAGCGCCCGGATCGCGCGCATCATGTCGCGCGACATCCGGGCCGGACTCGGCGGGTCGAAGCCGGCCTGCGTGCGGACCTGCCCCTTCGTCTGCGACCCCACGCCGAGCACGAGGCGCCCGCCGGAGAGCGACTGCAGCTCCATCGCCGAGAGCGCGTGGAGGTAGGGCGTCGCGTGGAAGAGCGGGACGATCGCGGTCGCGACGCGGATCCGCTCGGTGGCATGGATGAGGCGGGGCAGCCGCGGATAGTCGCCGCCTCCGGGGAGCCCCGCGATATCGAGACCGGCCTCCTCGGCGTAGCGCGCAAGGGTGCCGAGCTCCGAGAGTCGCGGGCCGATGAGCTGGACGCCGATGCGCATCTCGCACCTCGCCGTGCCGTCGCGCCGGATCTCCGGCCGGCCGGGGAAGGAGCCGACCGTAGCAGATGAGGGGCGGATCCGGGCGGCGCGGGCCGAGCTCTCCAAACAAATCCGCGCCGGTTGGGCTAGCATCGCCCCATGCAGCCGCTGAGCGGGATCCGCGTGGTCGAGCTGGGGGGTGACGTCGCCGTCTCGGCGGCCGGAAAGCGCTTCTCGGACTACGGCGCCGACGTCGTGAAAATCGAGGTCCCGGGCGGAGGCAACGCGCGTCGCGTCGACCCCTTCCCGGAGGATCGCCCTCACCCCGACCGCGGCGCCTTCCACCTCGCCTTCGACACGGGGAAACGCTCGGTCGTGCTCGATCACCGCACCGCATCGGGACGCGAGGTGTTCGCGCGGCTCGCCGGGAGCGCCGAGCTCGCGCTGGTGGAGCTCCCGCCCGAGGAGGCGCGAACGCTCTTGGGAGTGCTCGGCGCGCAGCGGCCGAACGTCGTGACGATCACGCCGCACGGCATGACGGGCTCCCACGCGTCGCGGCGGGAGAGCGATCTCACGCTCTTCGGATGGTCGACGCGCACGACGCGCCATACGCCCCCCGGCGGCACGCCGCTGCGCTACGGGCCCTTCGTCGCCACGGTGCAGATCGGCTGCACCGCCGCCGCCGCAGGGATGGCGGCCGTGTGGGGATCGCGGATCGACGGCGAGCGCCGCGTGGTCGACATCTCGGGTGTCGAGTCGCTGATGGGCAACGTCGACTCCGGATATCCGCTGTGGGCCATCAGTGGGACGATCCTCGCCTCGGGGCAGGTCGGCTCCCTGCGCGCGCGCGACGGGTACCTGATCTTCGCCGGCACCGGCGACGCCTTCTGGGGGCGCCTGTGCGAGGCTGTCGGCCAGCCCGAGCTGGAGCACGACCCGCGCTTCGCCACGATCGGGGCGCGCGAGCAGAACGGCGGCGAGCTCGTGGCGCTGCTCCGCCCCTGGCTCGACACGCGTTCCAAGCTCGAGGTCTTCCGCGAGCTGCAGGCGGCGCGCGTGCCCGTCGCCCCCGTCCTCGACGCCTCCGAGCTGCTCGACGATCCGCAGGCGATCCACCGCAGCTCGTACGTGCAGATCGAGCAGCCCGGCGTGGGTTCGCACTGGCTCGCCGCCGCACCCTTCCGCCTGGAGGGGGCGGAACCGGCGTGGAGGCTACAGGCGAGCCCCTCGCTGGGTGCCCACACCGACGAGATGCTCGCGGAGCTGGGATACGGCTCCGACGAGCGGCAGGCGCTGGCGCGGGCGGGCGTGACGGGATGAGCCGCACGTTCGCGGGGCTGCGGGTCGTGGAGCTGGCCGAGGTCTGGGCCGGTCCGTTCGGATGCACGCTGCTCGGCGACCTGGGCGCCGATGTGATCAAGGTCGAGACCTACCCCCGCCCCTCCGTCACGAGGCCGCTCCGGGAGGACAGCCGCGTCGCCCCGGGCCCGGGGCCCGCCTACGAGCGCGTCAACTCGCACATCCACGGGAACCGCAACAAGCGCAACATCGCGGTCGACGCGCGCAGGCCGGAGGGCGCAGAGGTGCTGAGGCGGCTCATCGCCGGTGCCGACCTGCTGGTGGAGGGGTTCACCGGCGGCACCATCGAGCGGCTCGGATTCGGCTGGGAGACCGTCCGCGCACTCAACCCCCGCCTCACGATGATCTCGATCGCGGGCTGGGGCCAGGGCGGCCCCTACCAGGGCTACCTGATGTTCGGGAACGGCTTCGACGCCGCCGCCGGACACCATGCGATCCGGGGCTATCCGGGCACGCGCCCGGACGAGATCGTGGGCGCGCTCCACTCCGATGCCAGTGTCCCGCTCGCGATCGTCTTCGCGACGGGCGCCGCGCTGCTCCGGCGCGAGCAGACCGGAGCCGGCTGCTTCATCGATCTCTCACAGGTCGAGGAGCTCCAGTGGCAGCTTCCGGCGGTGCTGGCCGAGTGGACGCTCAACGGCCGTGTCCCGGAGCGGGTCGGCAACACCGATCCGCGCATCGTCCCGCACGACTGCTATCCGGCGACGGGGGGCTGGGTCACCATCGTGTGCGAGAACGACGAGCAGTGGGGGGGCCTCGCGGGAGCACTCGGGCATCCCGAGTGGGCCGGCGACGGGCACCCGTGGGCGACGGTGATCGGACGGCTCTCGGCCCGCGCCGCGATCGACGCGGCGATCGCCTCCTACACGCGGGAGCGGCCGGCGGGGGGGATCGCGGAGGAGCTGCAGGCCGCAGGGGCGATCGCCGCCCCGGTCCTGCAGCCGAACGAGGCGCCCCCCCCACACCCGCCCCCCCCCGCCTCCGGCCCCAGACGGCGCCCCCCGCCGCACCGCAGCTCCACGAGCGAGGCTGGTTCCAGATCGTCGATCAGCCCTATCTCGGGGAGCGGATGATGACGGGCTTTCTGTGGCAGCAGCAGCCCGACCCGATCGTGTGGGAGCGGCGCTGCGCGCTGCTCGGCGAGCACAACCACGAGGTGCTCGCCGAGATCGGCTACGGCGCCGGCGAGGTGGCCGAGCTGGAGGCGCGCGACATCATCGGCAACCGCTATCCGGATCCGGAATAGACGCACGGTGACGGCGGATGCGGGCGCCGGGCCGACCGCGGGCGAGCCGCCGCGCACAGCCGGGACGAGGCCGCGCATGAGTCCGGCGAGCGGCGCGGCAGAGGAGGGGGCCGCCGCCCGGGGCACCGCCGGCGGCGGTCGACGCGCGATCGTGATCGGAGGCGGGGTCGCGGGCCTGGCGGCGACGTACGAGCTCGTGCGCGCCGGCTGGGAGGTCAGCCTCCACGAGGCGGGCGGTCAATTCGGCGGGCAGGTCCGCACGTTCGAGATCGGCGGGGGCCGGATCGAGGCCTTCTACCACCACCTGTTCCGCTCCGACCACGACATCGTCGAGGTCATAGACGCGCTCGGGCTGGGCGACGCGCTCGAGTGGCTCCCCTCCTCCGTGGGCCTCTCGGCCGGCGATCGGATCTACCCCTTTTCCGGCCCGCTCGACCTGCTCCGCTTCACGCGCGTGTCGCTCTGGACGCGGCTCCGGCTCGGCCTCGCCGCGCTGTGGCTCCGGCGGCAGCGGGACTGGCGGCGCTACGAGGGCCAGCGCGCTCGCGACTGGATCCTGCGCGCCGTCGGCGAGCAGGGCTACGACGCGGTGTGGGGACCGCTGCTTCGCGCCAAGTTCGGCGGACACGCCGACGAGGTGTCGATGGTCTGGTTCTGGGGCAAGATCTACCTCCGCTTCGCCTCGCGGGGCGGCGGCCCCCTGGCGACGGAGCGGCTCGGCTACCTGCGCGGGTCGTTTGGACGCCTGGTGGATGCCCTCGTCGACGACGCGCGCGCGCGCGGAGCCACGCTTCGGGTCGAGTCGCCGGTCGAGCGCATCGCCGTGGCCGACGGCCGCGCGGTCGGTGTCGTCCGGCGCGGCGAACTGGAGCGGGCCGACCTCGTGCTGGCCACGACGCCCTCCCCTGTCTTCCGGGCGCTGCTCCCGGAGCTCGCGGAGCTCGCGCCACGCTACGACGCCCTGCTCGATCGCGTGCGCTACCAGTGGGCGACCGTGCTCGTGCTCGCGCTCGACCGTCCGCTCTCCGACATCTACTGGCTCACCGTCACCGACGACGACTGCCCCTTCGTCGCGGCCGTCGAGCAGACCAATTTCCGCTCGCCCCAGGAGTACGGCGGACGACACGTCGTCTACCTCTCGAATTATGTCGATCCCGACGATCCGATCGTGACGCTGGATGCGAACGCCGTGCTGGCTGCCTACGAGCCCTACCTCCGGCGTCTCAATCCCCGCTTCGAGCGCTCGTGGATCCGCGACCTGTGGCTCTTCACCGATCGCGCCGGGCAGCCGATCGTCGACTACCGCTACCACGAGTCGATTCCGCCCCACCGCACGCCGGTGCGTGGACTGTGGCTCGCCAACACGACCCAGATCTACCCCGAGGACCGAGGCCAGAACTACTCGATCCGCATGGGGCGGCGCGTCGCGCGGCAGGCGATGGAGGAGGCGACGGGCCCCGGCGTCACGCCCGCCGGCGAGAGCTAGCCCGCCGCAGCGGGCGGGCGCCGCCGCGTGCGTAATGCCCGGTCTGCCGCTGGCATGGCCCCGGTAGCCCGGCGCAATCGCCTCGAGG
>MKWU01004581.1_pt1 | contig 16081 bp, 24 predicted proteins | sample 809101 | NCBI WGS metagenome assembly MKWU01 (sample SAMN05860141, study PRJNA318959) | sponge metagenome | host: Aplysina aerophoba | place: Slovenia: Piran, Adriatic Sea, Gulf of Piran | collected 2013-05-07 | reverse complement strand
AGGGACGGGCTTCGCCGGCAAGACGCCAGAGCGGCGCGGCCGCGTCTGGACCCGCCTGTCTTTCTCGCCGGCGCGGACCTCCCTGCTCGAACAGTAGACACTTCACCGCAGCGCCGGCGACGCCGCGCCGCGAGCCGGCGCAAGAAAGCCGCCAGGCCGCTTCGCCTCGGCGTCCTCGATCTTCCCCTCGCCACATACGGGCGGAACCCCTTGATCTGGGGTGGGGTGGATGCTCCTGCGCCCGCTTGACCTCGCCTGCACAGTGCACGGGTTCCGTAGTTCGTATCGGGACTGGTGCGGGTAGAACGCCGTGGCGCGCGACGTTGGCCGAGGCGTGCCTCGCACATGCGATCGGCAACCGGGCCGAGGCCGCATACGCTCCGACCTGTTGGAGCGGCGACGTGGCGTCCTCATGGATGAGTGGGGTCAGTATGTCTCCCGCTGGACGAGCCGATTCGGCCGGCACTTGACCGGCCACCGCTCAGAGAGCCCTCCCTGCGATCGCTCGTTGGACGAGCTGATCGAACGACCGGTCCAGAATCTGCCGACATGACCGGCCGATCAAAGACAGATACTGATGCGTCCATTCCGACGAGACCCTCTTGTCGGACAGGGCTTCTAAGAGTGCGTGGCCTGCGGGCCTCTTCCGGCGGGCAAGACAGTGAGCCGGTACGAGCACCCAGTAAGGTCGCGGGAAACTCACCCCGAGAGCGAAGTAGCCGAGAACCCCTGGGCTAGTCAGTCCCGCGAAGTCCGACGACGTCAGCATTCGTCTTCTGACGCCGACAACTTCCGCTTCGACCTCGAAACGAAACTCCTGACCATCCTTCACGCTTACGACATCTGGGTGCCCTCTAGGGTTGACAGCAACCACGCGGTGGTTCAAACCCACTAGCACGTGCGCTGCAAGCGCTTGAATCTTGTAGCCAAACTCACCCGGACTCGTTTGCGACCGCAAGCGCCTCAAGCATTCGAGCGCAGCGGCGCGCTGGGCACTAGGACTATCCGTGCGTCGTGGCCAGTTTCGGTCCGCCGACATAGGACCAACTCCCCGGTTCGACAACCACGTAGCTCCCGCTCCTGAAGCTCTTCGGAAGCAGATCGCGAAACACCTCGGTTTCCTGCGTAGCCACAACGACCTGCACTCGCTCACCTAGTTCCGCCAGTCTCTCTATCAGAATCTGTATGTGTTCCCGATCAAAGGCCCGGGTTGGGTCATCTAACAAGACAAGGTAGACTTCCGTAGGCGTTTCGTCTGCCTGACTGAATGCGAAGTAGGGAACTAATGCCAGTGCGCTCTGCGCCTGCCCATTCAACACACCGGTCGGGTGTCTCTGTTGCGAGGAATCGCTGCTGCTCGCCACGCACAGTTCTAGCTTCGGCAGTTTCGTCTCGTCAATGACCAAACAGTCGAAGTGCGGATGCTTAGTGAGCGCACTGAAAGCGCTCGTTAGATCTTCCGACACAGTCGGCATCTTCGTCCGGAGGATCTCCGTCAGGGTCGATTCAACGGCGTCGCGTACTTCCCTGGTTGAACGACCGAACGTCACGAGTGCTTCGTAGGCCGTCTGAACTCGGAGCATCTCCTCATTGAGTGCATCGAGGCTCATCAGGTCCCGCTGCATCTTGTGATAGTCGGCCTCCTCACGCAGCTTCTCCAGGACCGTGCGGACCTCCCGTAGCCATTCGTCCATGTCCGCCATCTGGGACTTCATGGACGCCTGTTGCTCTCTGAGGGACTGCCTGTAGGCTGGCGCACGACCTTCGTTGATGGCTTTCTTCAGCTCCTGGTCAGGTTCGTCCTCGATCATCTCGTTGAGGGCGCGACGAGCCTCGTCGACTTTCCTCGCCAGTTCCTGCAGGTCGCGTTCGATGCACTTCGCCTTGTTCAACTCTTCTTGAAGAGCTCGTAGGCCCGAACCCTCCACGTCATCCTCAAGAGAAGACTTTGCCGATATCGCATTTCGCAGTTCGTCGGGCTCCCGCTCTTCTCCGCAGATCGGGCAGCTCGTGCTGCCGTCACTCGCCGTGCGGTCCAGGAGTTGACGAGCGATCAAGCCGAGCTCACGTCTGAGCTCGGTCGTCTCGAGGCGCTGAACTCTTGCTTGCACCCGTTCCTCTAAGGCGTCCATCGATGTACCATCCAAGGCCGATAGCAGGCTCTCGTCCGCCTCTCTCAGGCGTCGTTTGCGGTTTTCGAAGTCTTGCTCGGTTGCGTGCATCGCTGCCAGACGACTCAACTTGGCGCCTAACTGGTGGAGTTCTTGGTCCAGTGATCGTCGGTGCGAGCCGGCTGTTGCCTCTAGAGCCAAGTCGGCCGCGTCGACTAACTCGTTCAACGAGAGTTGGCTGACATCGTCTTCTAGCTCACCTTTGATCTTTCCAATGAGGTCCTGTGCTTTCCTCTTGGTTTCTTGCCTCAATGGCGGATCAGAGAGACTCCAAGGGCGAGAAGCGAGAATCCTCCCGCGACGGGCTTGGAGATTCGCTATCCGGCTCTCGATTTGCCGACGTGCCTCACTCACTGCTCTGTCTAGGCTCTCCTCCGCCTCTTCCTGGCTTTCGAGGAACGCTTCCAGGTGGCTCAGCATGGCGCGCGGGTGTTTTAGGCCGAGATGGTCGAATACCGTCCTCTCAAAGGCAGTCAAGTCCTCGGGTTGGCGACGGAGAGCGCCCACTGAGGTGCTGAAGATAATGTGCGCGCCCTCCCCAGCGTTGAGTGAATCCATTTGAGGCAGAACATCGCGGATGGAATGCTCCGCTCGATTCTCGTCAAATAGTGCCGCACGGCTACCGCCGCCCCCCGGGTTGAGGGTTCGATGTAGAGTCCACTGCTTGCCATCACGCGCCAAGAAATCTATCTCTACGCGGCAATTGCCGGCGTAACCTTCGTTCTTCACGATGTCGTTCGGTCGATTCGTGGAACCGAACAGCCCCCATCGAACTGCCTCGATGATGCTCGACTTACCGTTGCCATTTGGTCCGATCAAGAAGACGTGCCTGTGGCGAATCTCGATTTCCTGAGTCTCTGTGAAACCCTTGAAACCTTCGATTAAGATTCGCCCGATACGAAGCCCCTCAGCCATTGATCTTCTCCTCGACCCGACTGAGCAGTGTCTTCACGTGGTCGGCCAGCTGCTGCCTCTGCGCCTCGAGATGCACCTTTACGGCGTCGGGACCATCGCTGTCCAGTAGCTGGCCTAGCGGGACCCAGAGCGCTCGGGCACCTTCTTGCTCCACTGAAAGCGCCGCCTTGACCTTGTCGGTGAATCCAGTCTCCGTGTGTCGAGCCACGTAGTGACCTCCTCGTCTAGTTCAGGGGATTGGGCCGCGTAAGAGTAGGGTACGGGTAGCGGTTGTCAAGCGAGGGGATCGCCCGACGAAGTGCAGAGGACCTTGAGGGATGCCGCGAGCAGCTCCTGTGGGCGTGCGGGAATGTTCGGTTGGCGGCGAGGCTCCTCGCCACGGTCCCTAGGAGGGTATGGTCGGCCGTTCGAGTTGGGCGCAAGGTCTACTACGGCACGCTTGGCATTCCTGATCGAGTCGCTGATCGAGGCTAAGGCCGCAGGCGAGCTGTCGCGCCCGGCTTCGGGTGCTCACCCATCCCGCCCTGCTGGTCGTTGACGAGATCGGCTACGTGCCGGTCAGCCAGGACGGAGCCGTGCTCTTCTTCCAGTTGATCAACGCCCGCCACGAGGGGGCCTCGACCGTGCTGACCTCCAACAGGGGCTTCGAGGAGTGGGGCGGCGTGCTCGGCGACGAGATCAAGGTCGCGGCCCTGCTCGACCGGCTCCTCGACAGCGGAGCTCACCACGATCTTCGCGCGTCCGAGGTTCACGCTGCCGCCTCCCGGGTGCTCCGGGCTTCGCTCCGCGCCGGCCGCTAGGCGAAGTGTTGGCCGCTTAGGCGGCGCGGTCTCCACGGTCAAGGACAACGGCTGCCGGAGCAGGTTGTGGCTGCCACGTCTCGGCTCTTGGAGGTAGGTAGGTCACGGGAGGGGTGGGGTTGCTGGTAGAAGGTAGAGTTCGCTCAACGGGCTGCCTGCTTGGCCGGGCACGGGCCGGTGATGTCGTCGAGAGAGGAGCCGGAGGAAGATGCAGGAGTACACCGCGATCGTCAAGCGTGCCGGCGACTGGTGGATCGGCTGGATCGAAGAAGTCCCGGGGCTGAACTGCCAGGAACGGAGCCGCGAGGAGTTGCTGGAAACCTTGGCCTTCACCCTGGCCGAGGCGCTGGAGTTCAATCGCCATGCCGCACTTGCGGCGGCGGGTGAGGGCTACACCTTAGAGAAGGTCGTCGTTGCTACATGAAGCGCGGAGCCCTTCTGCGGCATCTTCGAAGAGATGTGCGAGGGGCGGCGATATTCCTGGTGGCGGAACCGAGCTGACGATCGCCGCAGCGCGATTCCGCGGCACACCGAGACCAACCGAATACTGGCGCGGAAGATCTGCGCGGATCTCGGGGTCGAGCTGGTCCCCTGAGCCCTTGACTCCGGTGGTTTCGCTGCGGAGGGGCGCCGGATCGGGAGCTTGTTCCAGCCGTCTCACGTGTGTGGCCGGCGCGGCTGCAAGTAGGGGCTGAGGGCCACTGAACGCTCCGCTCGGGCTGCCGCCATCTCTTGTGGTCTGGCTTGAGCATGGCGCCCGCCGGTTGGGTCAGAGTGTGGGACCCTAGGGTACGGACGTTCTCTAACCTGTTGAAGAATAAGGACTTACGTCGCCGAGAGTCCCAACTCTCATTCTGCGTCCTCCTGTTTCGACTGGATGGCGGGAGTGTAGCGGAGGGTCGTCGGGTGAGGGCGACACGCCACATCGCTCAGCAAGCGCGTCCCGACCTTCTCGGAGGGGGCCGAGCGCGTGATCGAGATGCACCGCTCTTCCTGGCGGCCTGACAGCACCAGCGAGGAGGACTGGCGCGGTACGCTACGCCTCTACGCCATGCCCCGTTTGGGTGCGATGCGAGGCAGCGAGATAAGCACGGCGGACATCATGGCGGTGCTCCAGCCGATATGGGGTGCGAAGGCCGTGACGGCGAGGCGGGTCCGACAGCGGACCGGAGCGGTCATGAGGTGGGCGATCGCGCAAGGCTACCGGGCCGACAATCCCGCAGGGGACGCGGTCACCGCGGCGTTGCCGCGAAACGCTGCGCAGCCGGAGCACTTCCGTGCGCTGCCACATGGCGAGGTGGCGGCGGTGCCGGCGAAGGTGCGGCAGTCGGAGGCCGGACTCTGTGCGCGGCTCTCCCTGGAGTTTCTGGTCCTGACCGCCGCGAAAGCGGGCGAAGTCCGGCACGCGCGGTGAATCGAGATTGACCGCGCCGGCAGGGTCTGGACGATTCCGGCCTCACGGATGAGGCCAGCCGAGAACATCGCGTTCCACTAGCGCGACGGGCGCTTGAAGTCCTTGAAGAGGCCAGGAACCTCGGAGACGGGTCGTCATTGATCTTCCCCTCGTCGCGTACAGGCGGAACGTTGAGTGCTGGAGTGTGGTGGAAGCTCCTGCGCCGGTTGACCTCGACTGCACGGTGCACGGGTTCCGGAGTTCCTTTCGCGACTGGTGCGGGGAGAACGGCGTGCCGCGCGAACTCGCCGAGGCTTGCCTCGCGCACGCGATCGGCAACCAGGCCGAGGCCGCATACGCCCGTTCCGACCTGTTGGAGCGGCGACGTGACATCATGAGTAAGTGGGCTCAGTATGTCTCCGTGTGAAGGGGTCCATCAGCGGTCGCCATTCGTTTGATCACCGCCAAGGTCTACATCGCGGAGAAGACCCTGCCTGCGGGACGAATCGGGATAGCGCTCAGGGCCGGACGCGACCGAGCGACAACACCACTGCCCTCTCTTCAGGCGCACTGTGAGTTCCAACGCTTCGGCGACCGCTCACAGAGCCCTCTCTCCTGCCATCGCTCGTTGGACGAGCTGATCGAACGACCGGTCCAGCATCTCCCGACATGACCGGCCGATCAAAGACAGATACTGGTGCGTCCATTCCGAAGAGAACCCCTTGTCGGACAGGGCTTCTAAGAGTGCGTGGCCTGCCGGCCTCTTCCGGCGGGCGAGACGGTGAGCCGGTACCAGCACCCAGTAAGGTCGCGGGAAGCTCACCGCGAGAGCGAAGTACCCCCGGACCCTTGGGCTAGTCAGTCCAGCGAAATCCGACGACGTCAGCATGCGTCTTCTGACGCCGACAACTTCCGCTTCGACCTCGAAACGAAACTCCTGACCATCCTTCACGCTCACAACATCTGGGTGCCCTCTAGAGTTGACAGCAACCACGCGGTGACTCAAACCCACTAGCACGTGCGCTGCAAGAGCTTGAACCCTGTAGCCGAACTCACCCGGACTCGTCCGTGACCGCAAGCGCCTCAAGCACTCGGCCGCAACGGCGCGCTGGGCACTAGGACTAGCAGTACTTCGTGGCCAGTTTCGGTCCGCCGACATAGGACCAACTCCTTGGTTCAACAACCACGTAGCTCCCGCTCGTGAAGCTCTTCGGAAGCAGGTCGCGAAACGCTTCGGTCTCCTGCGTAGCCACAACGACTTGCACTCGCTCACCTAGGTCTGCCAGTCTCTCGATCAGAATCTGTATGTGTGCTAGATCAAAGGCACGGGTTGGGTCATCTAACAAGACAAGGTAGACTTCCGTAGGCGTTTCCGCTGCTTGACTGAATGCAAAATAGGGAACCAATGCCAGTGCGCTCTGCGCCTGCCCATTCAGCACGCCGGTAGGGTGTCTCTGTCGCGAAGAATCGCTGCTGCTCGCCACGCACAGTTCTAGCTTCGGCAGCTTCGTTTCGTCAATGACCAAACAGTCGAAGTGTGGATGCTTGGTCAGAGCACTGAAAGCGCTCGTCAGATCTTCCGAGACGCTCGGCATCTTCGCCCGGAGCATCTCCGTCAAGGTCGATTCAACCGCGTCGCGTACGTCCCTGGTTGACTGGCCGAAGGTCACGAGTGCTTCGTAGGCGTTCTGAACGCCGCGCGCCTCTGTATTGACTGCCCTGAGGCCAATTAGGTCCCGCTGAATTCCCTGATAGTCGGCCTCGTCACGCAGCTTCGTCAAGTCCGTCTTGACCTCCCGTAGCCAATAGTCCAGATCGGTGATCTGCGATTCCATGGACTCCTGTTGCTCCCTGATCGACTGGCTGTAGGCGGACGCACGACCTTCGTTGATGGCTTCCTTCAACTGCTCGTCAGGTTCCTCTGCCATTATCGCGCCAAAGGCGCAACGAGCGTCGTCAACCTCCCTCGTCAGCTTCTGAACGTCGCATTCGATACGCTTCGCCTCCTTCAATTTCTCTTGAAGTGCTCGTAGACCCGAACCCTCCACCTCATCCTCCCGAGATGACATTGCGGATATTGCATTTCGTAGCTCGTCCGGCTCCCGTTCTACTCCGCAGATTGGGCAGGGTGTGCTGCCGTCACTCTCCCTGCGGTCCAGCAACTGACGAGCGAGCGAGCCAAGCTCACGTCTGAGGTCGCTCGTCTGGACTTGCTGAGCTTTCGCTTGCACTCGTTCCTCCAGTGCGTCCATCGATGTACCATCCGAGGCCGCTAGCAGGCTCTGGCGTGCCGCTCTCAGATCCCGTTCCTGGTCTTCGAGGTCCTGGTGGGCTGCGCGTATCGACGCCAGACGATCCAGCTTGGCGCCTAACTGCTGGAGCTTCTGGTCCAGTGGTCGTCGGTGCGAGGCGGCTTTTTCCTGTAGAGCCAAGTCTGCCGCGTCTACCAGGGCATTCAAGGAGAGTTGGCGGATATCCTCTTCTAGCTCACCCTTGATCTTCCCAATTAGGTTCTGCGCTTTCCTCTTGGTCTCTTGCCTCGATGGCGGATGAGCGCCACTCCAGGGGCGTGAAGCGAGAATCCGCCCGCGACGGTCTTCGAGATCCGTCATTCGATTCTCGATTTGCCGACGTGCCTCACTGACGGCTCTGTCTAGGCTCACCTCCGCCTCTTCCTGGCTTTCGACGAACGCCTCCAAGTGGCTCAGCAAGGCGCGCGGGTGCTTTAGGCCGAGATGGTCGAATACCGTCCTCTCAAAAGCGGTCAAGTCCTCGGGTTGGCGACGGAGGGCCCCGACTGAGGTGCTGAAGATGATGTGCGCGCCCTCTCCAGCGTTGAGCGAATCCATTTGAGGTAGAACATCGCGAATGGAATGCTCCGCACCATCTTCGTCGAATAGTGCCGCACGGCTACCGCCGCCCCCGGGGTTCAGGATGCGATGTAGGCTCCACTCCTTGCCGTCTCCCGCCAGGAAATCTATCTCTACGCGGCAAACGCCGGCGTAGCCTTCGTTCTTCACGATGTCGTTTGGCCGATTCGTGGAACCGAAGAGCCCCCACCGAACGGCCTCGATGATGCTCGACTTACCGTTGCCATTTGGTCCGATCAAGAAGACGTGCCTGTGGCGTATCTCGATTTCCTGAGTGTCGGTGAAACCCTTGAAGCCTTCGATCAAGATGCGCCCGATACGGAGCCCCTCAGCCATTGATCTTCTCCTCGACCCGACTGAGCAGTGTCTTCACGTGGTCAACCAACTGCTGCCTCTGCGCCTCGAGATACACGTTTACGGCGTCGGGACCATCGCTGTCGAGTTGCTGGCCCAGCGGGACCCAGAGCGCACGGGCACCTTCTTGCTCCACCAAGAACGCCGCCTTGACCTTGTCGGTGAATCCAGTCTCCTTGTGTGCAGCCACGTAGTGACCTCCTCGTCTAGTTCAGGGGGTTTGGGGCCGTAAGAGTAGGGGACGGGGAGCGGTTGTCAAGCGAGTGGATTGGCCGAGCAAGGGCCGAGGACCTTGAGGGGTGCCGCGACCAGCGCCTTGTTGGCGAGCGGGAGGAGCTTGGCGGCGGCAATGCTCCTCGCCACGGTCCCCAAGAGGGTATGGTCGGCTGTTCGAGTTGTACCCGGGCGCTGGCGAAACTGGAAGCGCGGATGACTTGGGATGGTCCATGGCGTCACGGCTTTGCTGACGGCGGACCTGATAGCGGCCGGCCCGTGCTCGGATAGGCGGATCCGGAATCGACAGAGAATACAGAGGGGCTGCGGAGGCATCTCAGGGATGCTGAGAGAGGGCTGTTCACCCCGGCGCTCTCCATCGACCGCGGTCGAACCGGTGAAGATGGACTTGCTCTTCAAGCGCGTCCTGTCCGAGGTCCCAGGGGACAGCGACCAATCTTGCTCCCTTTGCGAGCCCAGATGCCGCCGCTCCGTTCTGCCGCAGAAGCTCATCTCGCAGTCTTTGGGTCGGCACCGCGAGGTCGCCGGTGGGACGGCTTAGAGGCGACCTTCTCCGTTAGCCGATTCCGTTCGCTGCGCAGTGTCGGAAAGATCCGAGTGGGGTTCGTCGAGCTAGCAGAACCCAGGTCGGCGGCCATGGGGCTATCCGCCTCGGCGTCACCTTCGGGTGGCACTACCGCACCGAAGACGGCGAGTGGAAGAACACTCGGAGATTCGGCCTCGGCCACCCGCTCGTGCCCAACGAGTCGACAGCGCAGCCCGCGGGAGACAACGAGGCGGCGGCTTACGGCTGTCGCCGGCCTTTCGGCCGGCCTCAGGGGCGTCAAGGGCTCGTGAAGTACACGATCGTCATCGAGAAGGCGCCAGACAACTACGCCGCCTATGCGCCCGATTTTCCCGGTTGCGTTGCCACGGTCAGGACGCGTCCGCGGGTCATTCAGTTGATGCGCGAGGGCATCGCCTTTCATCTCGAGGGTCCCCGCAGCGACGGACAGTCGGTGCCTCCGCCTTGAGCCACGGCCAGCGAGGTGGATGTGGCGTTGGGCGTACGCCCGCAAGAGCAGAAGCTTACCCTCGTCTCCTTCTGTGGTCAGTAGGAGCCGTCGCCGGAGTTGGAAGCTAGCAGACCCCACGTGCTACGTGTCGCTGCGCTCGCTCCGCCTGTGGAGCTAGCGAGGGAGGGCCTGCGGCCTCCCTTCGAACCCCCCGCCCAGACATGGCCACGCCGCACCGCACAGCGATCGCTCACTGCCGCGTACCGCGGCCGAGCTTGACGAGTGGCGGGCCATGGCCGAGGGCGCCGGCACGACGCTCTCGGAGTTGATGCGGGCGGCGATGCGCCGTACCCGCACATGGACCGCGGAGGACTCCGCGGCGGTGCGCGAGCGCACCCGGCAGGTTGCCCGCATCGGCGTCAACCTGAACCAGATCGCGCGATGGGCGAACCGCTACCGCGGCACCGCCGACGCGGCCCAGGTGATCGCCCACCTGGTCGCCCTCGATCGCGAGGTCCACGAGCTGCTGCTGACCCGCGATCCGGACCTGCCGCCGCGCGACGAGGAAGGGCCGTGCTGATCACGTTCGCCAAGCACGGCCAGGGCAGCGCGGCGGCCGCGGCCGACTACCTTCTCGCCGACCGCGACCACGCCGGCAAGGAGCGGGCCGAGGTCACGGAGTTGCGCGGCGATACGCGGCTGGTCGCCCAGGTCGTCGACTCCCTCGACTTCGAGCACCGCTACCGGAGCGCGGTCCTCGCCTGGGCGCCCGAGGATCGCCCGACCAACGAGCAGATCGAGGAGGCCCTCGATCACTTCGAGCGCGTCTCCTGGGCCGGTCTCGAACCGGACCGCTACGCCTGGTCGGCGGTGCTCCACCGCGACGACGACGGCGCGCACTTGCATGTCCTGGTCGCCCGCGTGGAGCTCGAGACGGGCAAGAGCCACAACATCGCGCTCCCGCTGGGAGAGGACCTACGGCCTGCTAGAGCGGGCGCTGAACCACGAACACGGCTGGGCGCGGCCGGCCGATCCGGACCGCGGCCGCACGACCCGTCCGGGCCGGTTCCCGGCCGACGTCGCCGACCGCGACGCCATCGACGGCTACCTGCGCCAGCGGGTCGCCGCCGGCCTCGTCCAAGACCGAGCCGGCGTGGTCGCCGCGTTCGAGGAGGCCGGCTACGAAGTGCCGCGCCAGGGCAAGAACTACCTCACCGTGGCCCACCCGGAAACCGGGCAGCGGCTGCGGTTGAAAGGAACCCTCTATGAGCAAGACTTCCAGGCCGCCGAGCTTCGCCGACACGTTGAACGAGCAGGCGGCGAAAGACCACGAGGCGATCGAGACCTACAGGCGCCAGATGGAGGCAATGATGCGAGAGCAGCTGCGCGAGTTTGGCGAGAACTTGACGCGGTATGCCAAGGACGAGATCGCGCGAACCGCGTTCGCTATCCAGCGCCACACCGACCGGAAGCTCGCGGCGCAGTGGATCCGGACCGTGGTGATCGGCCTGGGAATCTGCATGGCCATCTGGTCGAGTCTCTGGGCGGTCGGGCGGTGGCAGCAGAGCCAGATCAACGAGAAGATCGAACTCTTGGACTACATCGAACGGCAGATCGAAGAGCGAGGTCGGACGCTCGACGAACTGAGCCAGGAGGTGGAGTAGACGATGACCGAACTGGAGCGCTTGCTCGCCGCGTCCTTGAAGAGGCTCGACGAAGAGCACGCCGCATCCGTCGCGCGCTTGAGCGCGTCCGTCTCGCAGTTGAACGGTCGGGTCGACGCTTTGCAGAGCGACTATCAGCAGCTCGTGGGCGAGTACGAGAAGTTGGCGTCCGCGTACATGCTGCTCGAAGCCGACATGAACGCAATCGTCCAGGCGTCGAGCGGACGGTGAACCTGCTCCGGCGGATTGCCGGGGATGACCGAGACCGAGAGCGTGACCGGGAACGCGACTTCGAGTTGGAGCGGTGACACGGGCGACGACGCTACCCACATCTGAACTCCATTCTCCGCGGTGCCGGGTCGAAGAGCGCCGGTGGCGGTCCATCTTCCGGAAGCAGGGTCGAGGTGGACCGTCGCGGCTAGCTAGGACGATCAAGGCCATTGCGATCAAGGTGTCCTGTCCTCAAGCCTGGGAGGTCGGCTCTGGCTGGCAGACCGGTACTGGTTAGGCGGAACGGCCCGTTCGGACGGCTTACCGCTACCCGCGTCGAGGCCGTTCGGGGGCCTTGGCGCTGCGCTGGCCGGTCGTCCCGATGGATGGACCTGAATATTGGCTGAAGGTCCGCAGAGGAGTCAGCACGTCTTGGAATAGGCAAGGGGCCTCTCCGTCGCCGGAGAGGCCCTTGATCCTACGGTGCCGCGGCGTCAGACCGTGGTGCGCAGGTGCTGCCAGTGCTCGGCCGGGAAGTCGAAGAAGCTGAGGAGGCAGTCCTGGTCCCTGATCAGCGACTCGACTGCCTTGGGGCGCTTGGTGCCGTAGTCCTCGGCGAAGCGCTCGATCTCGGCCTCGGCGTCCTCGCGGCAGTCGGCGTACATGATCTCGTGCAGAGCCCTCTTGGCCTTGGCCTGCAGCCGCTTCGGCAGCTTATAGAGCACGTTTCTCAGCCGATGCACCCAGCATCGCTGCTGCCTGGTTTCGGGCTACACGTCGCGGATCGTCCGCCACAGGCCGAGAGCGCCGTCGCCGATGGCCAGAACCGACGCTCGCACGCCTCGGCGCTTCAGGTCCCGCAGGACGCTCGACCAGCTCTCCGCGCTCTCCCGCTACCCGTCCGCCGTCTGGGCCACCCGGTCCCGCACGCAGGGTATGCCCAACGCCCGGTCTCGACCGCGATCAGCTCCTTGGTCCCGTCACGGCGCACACCCAGCAGGACCAGCGTGCACAGGCGGTCGTCCTCCAGACGGACCCGGAAGTGCCCACGGTCCGCCACACGTACACATAGTCCGCGGCGCTCAGGTCCCGTCGCCGGAAGGACCGGTACTCCTCCTCCCAAGGCCGACGTCATCCGCGTGATGCTGGATGCCGACAGGCCCGAGGCCCTGTCCCCCAGCAAGGCGCCGAGCGCCTCCTTGAAGTCGCCTGTCGACAGACCCCGCAGGTACAGCACCGCCAGGACCTCCTCCATCTTCGGCGAGCGGCGCATCTACGGCGGCCGGATTGAGCTCATGAAGCGATGCTCAGGCCTCCGATCGTCGACCCGGGGAGCCCTGACCTCCACCGTACCCGTGCCGGTCGTCACATGGCGTGGGCGCGCACGGCCGTTGCGCACCACCAGTGCACGGCCGTCCTCGCTGCGTTCCGCGCCATGTCTCTCCACGTACTCGGAGACGTCCACCTCCAGGGCCTCCACCAGCATCCGGCGAGCGCCCTCGCGGAGAAGCTCGTCGAGAGGGCCGCGCTCTGGGCGCTTGGTCCGGAACCGTTCCCGACGATGATCCATGGCTCCGGGCGCCGCGCGCCGAGGACCCCGCCGTAGGGCGCAGACGCCGCGTGTAGCCGCTGACCGGCGTATCAGCCGACTTGGGGTCACCTCCTACTCGGCTTCCGCCAACGATCCGATCTTCATCAGGAGCATGTCACGAAACGGAGGCTGCATGTCATCGAGCAGGCTCGCGACGAGAGCTTCTAGGTCTTCAGCTTCCTCAGCTACCAATACTCCAGATTCCTGCGCTGCGTCTTCGTGTGCTCGGCGCCAAACGATAGTAGTGGCCTTGTCGTAGACGGATCGCGCTTGTCGCCAATCCACGGTGTCGGCACCTTTAGTGAACGGCGTGTATTTGCTCGGCAATTCCGGATAGAAAGCCCCGACACAGTCAGCGAGGTACTCGTAGTCAGGCGGCATCCTCGGTCCATGTCCGAATGGGAGACTCGCCCAGAGTTTCACCATCTCTTCAACAAGCTTTATGGAACTGGCGGCAACTACGACAGTGTTTCCGACGATCTTCGTACGGTCGCGTATCTTATCGAGTATCCTATTCTCGGGCTTCGGATAGTGGACCCTGCAGAAACCTGCTATCCGGGGCCTATTCGAGCATCTCTCGCCGTCGCGCTTCAGCGCGCGACAGGATACTGTCTCACTCATGCCAGCGTCCAACTGTTCTCATAGCGAGGAGCGTGAGTGGCCATGGCGGTCGCGGACTGGGCTGGTTCGGTCCCGACACTCTCTTTTCTGGGGTAGGTCGCCGCCGCGAACCCACTGCTGTCCCATGGACGGGTTTGAGAACGAGTCGGAATCCGTGCCTTGTTGTATCACTGGTTCGGGCGAGAAACCCAATAGCCACAGGGAGTATTCGGACCGATGTCGCATCGTAGCACGGTGCTCGGTCAGTTGCTCAGGAGGGTGTCGATACTTGAATTCGAGATCGCTCGGGCGTCGCGGCTGCCGCAGGGGAACATCGTCGTCGCGGACCGGCTGTACCAGGACTTCGGTTGGCCAGAATCTCCTGACGACCAAGGAATTTGCTTGGTCGCGCTGCTCAAGCGGGGAGTCCGGTACGCGATTCGGGAGCGTCGGTCGTACGCCCTCGGCTGCGGCGCGACCTCGGACCAGACCATCGTGCTCCCGAGCAAGAGGGCAGTAAAGACTGCTCAATTCGGCTGCGTCGGGTCGGCTATCGAGACGCCGAGACGGACAGAAATAGGAAGACCACCCGACACAAGGGCACCCGCGACCGTGGCGTGGGCGGCTTCGGAGGGTAGTCGCTTGCAGCTCACTTGTAGGCTGGGTGCGGGTGTCCGTGTAGCACTTGGTCGGTGAAGGCCACTGAGGACTTCTGCTCTGGGTTGCATCGCGGAGCCGGCAGGTAGTCACCATGTCCCGCATGTCTGCAGTCGGGAATCTGTACGTGGTGCACGGAGCTTGGGACCTTGTGGCGACGCTTCGGGCGTGGTCCGTGATAACCGAGGGCGAGGCCGACCTGTTCTTTGCGGAAGAAGACGAAGCGCTGAAGAAGATCGCCGAGCGGATATGCGAGCTCGAGTACCCGGTCGCTCCGGGAGGCCAGCACACTCGTCCTGGAGGCGCGTTTGACAACGCACTTGTACCGCTTGGCCAAGCTGAAGTCGTCGACCGCGGCTGCAAGTAGACAGATCTCGCCAACGACGTACTTGTGCGGGGTTAGCGCCTTCACGGTTTCCAGTGCCACACGTGCACCGAGGCTGTGGGTGACGAACTGCAGTCGAGTGCCGCTTGTGAGACGAGCGATGTCCTCCAGGTACCTTGCGAGTGCCTTCGCCGAGTCGTCCGCGTCCTTGCCTTCAAAGGAGTAGCTGAGCGCACGAGTCCAATGGTCCCCAGGCCACAAGACGGCAAGAACCCCGTGTCCTGTCGCATGGGGTAGGAGCTTGTTGGCCAAGGCCAAGAGGGTCCTCTCGCCCTGCTTGCAGTTGACGTTGAATCCATGTAGCAGGATCGTGATCTGATCTTCACGCCTAAGCTGGCCTATGGTCCCAAGCCCAACGCTGGCTTGGTTCGTTCTCGTCACAAGCGAGCCGGAGGTGACTGCGCCGCCTGTGCACTTTGCCCGTAGGCTGAGGAGATAGATCATGACCTCGCGCGTAGCGCTTGGGCTGCCGCCCTGACAGCCAGTGACAGGTCCTTCGCTACTGGAGCCACTGGCACGGCAAGAAGGCCGACGATCGTCGCTAGGATCCAATCGTCGCGGGTCGGGGATTCCACGATCAGCGCTGTAACCAGAAGGGCGACGACGATTGCGACGACGGCAGCGGTGAGCCGAATGGAGCGGACGTACTGGCTCTTCGCGAGCGTTAGACCTGCGTCAATTCGTGCATCAATGGCTAGTTCAAAACGGCCGATCACGCCCAGTTTGTTCGAGTCGGGGTCCTGTGACACCAGCGCCTTAGTCAGTGGTTTGGGCTCCATTCCGACGAGCTTGGCCAGACCATTGATGTCGCCATCGGTGGCTCCGACCCGCGCACCTTGCCGAATGACTCGGCGGAGCTCCCCGTGGTCGCCTCGGTAGAGGGCACGCAACAGGTGCGTAGCTCCCTGTCCGTAGGCCTTGTTGAGCGTGTCGACGAGGGCCTGACCCAAGGTCTCTTCCAGTGCCCGAAAGCCGGCGTCGCCGATCCAGGGCCACCGCTTCAGACCTTCGGCTACTCCGAAGGCGGCCACGCCGAGGCCCCCGCCAGCCGCCACAAACCTCGTCAGGGAGTCGATTGGGAATTCAGCCATGCTCTCCGTCCAGCGTGTCAGGGTTTCGTGTGGAAACTGGGTGAATCCAAGTAGACGCCCGAATTGTAGCCGGTGCCTGAGCCTTGGCGACCGGACCTGTGGAGAACTGACGATTCTGCGGAGATCGCCAATCGTCGTAAGCCAGCCCGTC
>MKWU01004579.1_pt1 | contig 16084 bp, 15 predicted proteins | sample 809101 | NCBI WGS metagenome assembly MKWU01 (sample SAMN05860141, study PRJNA318959) | sponge metagenome | host: Aplysina aerophoba | place: Slovenia: Piran, Adriatic Sea, Gulf of Piran | collected 2013-05-07 | reverse complement strand
ACATCGGCGGGTCCGCTGAGGACGCGACATACCAGCGGACCTCGTCCGGACGAACCGGACACTACGAGGCTGTGCAGATCGAGTACGATCCGGCAAAGATCGATTACGCGACTCTGCTCCAGGTGTTCTGGCGGAATGTCGACCCGTTCGATCGCAACGGCCAGTTCTGCGACAAGGGTCCCCAGTACCGGGCGGCAATCTTCGCGCTAACGGACGAACAACTGAAGCTGGCCGAGGAGTCGAAGGCAACGGTGGTCGCCGAAAAGTCCGGCCAGGGCAAGATCCAGACCGAAGTCCTGCCGGCCGCGGAGTTCTACCCGGCCGAGGACTACCACCAGGACTACTACATGAAGAACCCCGTGCGGTACAAGTTCTATCGCTGGAACTGCGGTCGGGACAAGCGATTGGAAAGCGTTTGGGGCGGATCCTAGGGCCGGATCGCCCGAGTTGCCCGGAACCTGCCCACTGGGGCCCATGAACGGCGCGGGCCGTTTGTCATCGGGAACCGGAACCCCTACAATGAAGGCTCTGCGATTTAGCGACCGACTCGTCATGGAATCGACGCTTCGTTAATCCCAACTGAACATGGACTGGTGGATATGGGTGCTGGCGGGCTTTGTCCTGCTTGCCGTCGAGGTGGCCTCGCCAGGCGGATTCTACGTTTTCTTCTTTGGTGTCGGAGCCCTCGCAGTCGGATTGCTGGCCGCTTTGGGAGTGACCGAGACGATCCGGCTTCAGGGGGTCCTCTTCACCGCCCTGTCTGTGGTTTCGCTCCTGTGCTTCCGGCGCCCGATCTTGAAGAAGATGCAGGTGCATGGGCCGACCGGGGAAATCGATAGCTTGGTGGGGGCGAGTGTCGTCGTGCACGATGAAATCGGTCCAGGCCGACTCGGCAAGGCGGAGTTGCGCGGATCGACATGGAACGCGAGAAACGCAGGAGAGACTCCCATCGGCCGCGATCAACCGTGCCGGGTGGAGAGAGTCGACGGGCTGACCCTTTGGGTCCGGGCCGAGTAGTCGGGCGGAAAGGAAATTCGAAAGATGGACATTAGTTTGATTGCACTTGCCGCACTGGTCTTGTTGGTGGTCATCGTCATCGCGAAGACGGCTGTCGTCGTGCCACAGCAAAGCCAGTACGTCGTCGAAAGGCTCGGAAGATTTGCCGGAACCCTCGATGCCGGCTTTCACATCCTGATCCCGTTCCTGGATTCGATCCGTTACAAGCACTCGCTGAAGGAGTCTGCCCTGGACATCCCGGAGCAGATCTGCATCACGAGCGACAATGTTCAGGTCGGCGTCGACGGTGTTCTGTACCTCAAGGTCCTGGACGCCAAGCGCGCTTCGTACGGAATCGGGAACTATATGTTCGCGATCACTCAGCTCGCCCAGACCACGCTTCGCAGCGAGATCGGCAAGATCGAGCTCGACAAGACGTTCGAGGAGCGAGCACACATCAACACGCAGATCGTGGACGAACTGGACAAGGCAACGGAGCCTTGGGGCGTGAAGGTGCTGCGTTACGAGATCAAGAACATCAATCCCCCGCGTGATGTGCTCGCGGCAATGGAAAAGCAGATGCGGGCAGAGCGCGAGAAACGCGCAACGATCCTTGACTCGGAAGGCCTGCGCGACTCGGCAATCAACACCGCCGAGGGAGAGAAGCAGAAGGTCATCAAGGAATCCGAGGCGAACAAGCAGCAACAGATCAATGAAGCGGAGGGTGAGGCCGCGGCAATCAAGACCGTTGCGTCGGCCACGGCCGAAGGCATTCGCAAGGTGGCTGAAGCAATCGAGGCTCCCGGCGGCCACCAAGCCGTGCAACTGCGAGTCGCGGAGCAATATGTCGAGAAGCTCGGCTTGCTGGCAAAGGAGAACAATACGATGATCTTGCCGGCAAACATGGCCGATGTCTCCTCGATCATCGCCACCGCGATGTCGGTGATCCAGCAGACCGGCGGCTCCCAGGACAGGAAGTAGCGGCATCCCCGGGGTGTTCCGGGATGCGTACCGTTGATCGCCGGGAGCCTGTCACGACCTCCCGCGGCGGCGGGTTCGTCCGTGTATTCCGTCAGTCCGCACCGCTCTCCGCTTCGCGCGGTCGCGGCGAAGGCTGACATTGCGCTTCACTCCTCGTCTTGCTGGGCACCGAGCCGGTTGATCACCGACAAGTCCTCCAGGGTCGTGATATCGCCGCTAACCGTCTGCGTGGTGACGATCTCCCGAAGCAACCGGCGCATGATCTTCCCCGAACGCGTCTTCGGCAGGGCATCACTGAATCGGATCTGCTTCGGCCGTGCGAACTTCCCGATCTTCTGGGCCACCCATTCGCGTAGTTCCGCAGCGAGTTCGTCGGTTGGATCGTACCCTTGGATCGGCGTGACGAACGCGATGACCGCCTGCCCGGTCAATTCGTCCGGCATACCGACCACCGCGGCCTCCGCGACCGAATCGTGCCGGACGAGGGTGGATTCAAGTTCCGCGGTCGAGAGCCGGTGGCCACTGACGTTCATGACATCATCAACCCTGCCGAGCACCCAGAGATAGCCGTCTTCGTCCCTGCGGGCGGCGTCGCCCACGAAATAGATCCCGGGAATCTGGCTCCAGTAGGTCTGGATAAAGCGTCCGGGGTCACCCCACAGCGTGCGGAACATCGAAGGCCAAGGCTTGCGGACGACGAGATATCCCTCTCCGCCTGGCGGAACCGAGTTCCCCTCCATGTCCACGACGTCAGCATCGATGCCGGGCAGGGCGAACGTTCCGGACCCGGGTTTCAGCGGGGTCGATCCCGGCAGCGGCGACACCATGATCGAGCCGGTTTCGGTTTGCCACCAGGTATCGACGATCGGGCAGCAACCGCCCCCGATCACTCGGTGGTACCACTCCCAGGCCGATGGATTGATCGGCTCTCCCACGGACCCCAGCAGCCTCAGGCTCGAGAGATCGTGGCGACCCGGGTAGTCCTCTCCGAACTTGATGAACGCGCGGATCGCCGTGGGCGAAGTGTAGAAGACGTTGACCTTGTACTTGTCTGCGATCCTCCAGAATCGGTCCGGCTCGGGAAAGTCCGGCGCGCCCTCGTACATCACAGTCGTGGTGCCCACCAGCAGCGGGCCATAAACGATGTAGCTGTGCCCGGTTACCCAGCCGACGTCCGCCGCGCACCAGTAGGTGTCCTCGTCCTTGATGTCAAACACCCAACGCATCGCCATGGAGACCTGCAGTTGGTACCCGCCCGTGGTGTGGACAATGCCCTTGGGCTTGCCAGTCGTTCCCGACGTGTACAGCACATACAACGGATGCTCGGCATCCAGTTCTGCGGCGGGACAGTCCTCGCTGGCATCGACGTCGACATCGTGCCACCACGCGTCACGGCCGGCCTTCATCTCGACCTCATTGCCCACCCGCCGGTAAACGATCACGTTGCGCACGCTGGGGCACTCCTCGAGCGCCTCGTCCACGGACGGCTTCAGCGGGACGACCTTGCCGCGCCGCCAGCCCCCATCCGCCGTGATCACAACCCCGGCCTCGAGGTCCAGGATGCGAGTCTTCAGCGCTTCCGCGGAGAATCCGGCGAAGACGACGCTGTGAGTGATGCCTAGCCGTGCGCAAGCGAGCATGGCAACGGGCAACTCCGGCACCATCGGCATGTAGAGGATCGCGCGGTCCCCCGCCCCGTAACCCCGCGATTTCAACACGCTGGCAAAGCGTTGGACGGAGCGCAACAACTCCTGATAGGTCAAGACCCGCTGCTCTCCGGGCTCGCCTTCCCAGACGATCGCGGCCCGGTTCTTGCGCCACGTCTGGCAATGGCGGTCCAGGCAGTTGTACGACATGTTGGTCCGGCCGCCAGTGAACCACCGATAGAAGGGAGCTTCAGCATCGTCGAGCACCCTGTCCCATTTCCTGAACCAATGCAGTTCACTCTCTGCGAGGTCGCCCCAGAATCCTTCCGGATCGGACTCCGCGCGCTCCATCAATTGCCGGTGGGCGTCTCCTCGCGGCACGTTCGCCCGCGCGACAAATTCTTCGGAAGGGTGGTAGAGATCCATGGAGTCCTCAAGTCTACGATTGCGCGGCGCCGCCGGCCCTGTGCCAAGCCAACGGCTGGTTCAACTGCCTACTGCCATGCGGACTGGGCTTGCGTGCTCGACACGAGCGAGTCGAAGATCGCCAGTACTCGTTTCCTGTAGACGTATAGCCGCCGGAGTTGGTCGCGGAAGTCCTCATCGTATTCGCGGGCGCGCATCCACTTGTCCAGGAGCTTGGGCGATACGTCGATTTCCGCCCGCAGCGAGTCCGCGGAGTGGCCGCGCAAGAACAGCCCGTAGAACATCGCCGCTTCGGTCTGCGGGGAATGCAGTTCCGTATCCTTCGCTCTCGGCATGTTGGCTTCTTCCAGCAGGCCGCCTGACCTATGAATGTATCACTATAAGTCCAGTCCTGGAGTGACCGCAATTGGCGGAAGCACAAGCCGCTACGACCGTTCCCGAGAGGCACGATTCCACATGACGGTAAGGATTGGCGGCAGGCGTCCCACAGCTTCGAGCCCGCTGGCGGCGCGCGGCACGAATCCTGTGGAATGGGATGCCAACGAGAGTGCCACGATGGCGACTCTGCGGACACTGGCAGCGCGCCTGCCGGCCTCAAACACTACAATTCCTATGTATGTTATGGGTGCCACTCAGCATTACGGCCGCTGCCCTGGCGTCCGCGGCCCATGCCTCCGCGTGGCCCACATCCCAGCGCTGGGGGCCGAGCTATCGTCGGCTACCGACGGATGCCGCTGACATCGCGTTGACCTTCGACGACGGACCGAGCAACGAGACGATGCGATTCCTTGACGTTCTCGATGCTCTCGGCGTGCCAGCGACATTCTTCGTTTGCGGGCAGAACGTCGAACGGCAGCCCCGAACGGCGCGAGCAATCCTCGAGGCTGGCCATGCGCTGGGCAACCACACCTTCTCCCATCCGTGCTTGCCGTTGTGCCCGTTCGTTCGCGTGCAGCGCGAGATCGCCCGCACGCAGGACGCCATTGCCGAGGCCACGGGCTGTCAGGTAGCGATCTTCCGGCCGCCCTACGGCCTGCGCTCGCCCGCCCTCAGGGACGTTCTTCCCGACCTCGGCCTAGTCGGCGTGCATTGGAGCGTGATCGGGATGGATTGGAAATGGAGCGCGGATCGGATCGCCACGCGCGTGGAGAGCCGCGCCGACCCGGGCGCAATCGTGTGCCTGCACGACGGCCAATCAACCCGGGTCCGAACGGATCGGACGCAGACAATCCAAGCGGTTCGCCGGATCGTCCCCAACCTGAGGAATCGCGGCTTCCGGTTCGTGCGGCTCCCGGCGTGGCAGGCCGGACTATGACCGCGGCCCGCGCCGCGCAAACGGAACCTACTGCGCCGTCCAGCCTCCATCGATGACGACATCGGTACCGGTGATGAAGCCCGCATCATTGGAGCACAGGTAAATGGCGAGCTTCCCGATTTCGCGGACCTTGCCCCAGCGGCCGACGGGAATGCGCGAGAGAAACTGACGATTCTTCTCGGGGTCCTCGATCAGCGGACGGTTCATTTCTGTCGCGAAGGGTCCCGGACTGATGCCGTTGACGGTGATGTTGTGCGGCGCCAGTTCGAGGGCAAGAGCCCTGGTGAAACCCAGCAGACCCGCTTTCGTCGTGGAATACCCGGTACGGTTTGGGAGCGAGACGTGGGACATGATCGACGTCATGTTGATGATGCGTCCCCAGTTCAGGCTCTTCATGCCGGGTACGAATGCTCTTGACATCGCGAACGGCCCAGTCAGGTTGACGTCGAGGATTTCGTGCCACTCCTCGAAAGAGAACTCCTCGATGGGCTTGCGATTGTTGATGCCGGCGTTGTTGATGAGGATGTCGCAGACGCCGAAGGCTTCGCGCACGGCCTGCTCGACCTCGGAGCCTGCCGCCTCGTCGGTGACATCCGCGACGACATGCTCGGCTTCGCCCCCGCGTTCGCGAATCGCATTCGCGACATCCTCGAGCAACGCTTCGCTCCGCGCGACCAGCGCGACCTTCGCTCCGGCGGCCGCAAGCGCCTCGGCCATCTCCCTGCCCAGACCCTTGCTGGCTCCCGTCACAACTGCGACATGGCCGTCGAGTAATGGTTTGGTCACATTCTTCCTGGTCGCCCGCCTCAGCATCGGTACCTCGCCGGCTAGGATACCAAGGGGATCCAATCTTCGGCCCGGGCGCCAGAAACGCCTGGCCGCGATTGCCGCGATCAAAGCGCCATGAGGCGCTGGCGGACGCGTTCGGCCATTGCCGAGTCCGCTGTCGCGATGAAGATCGTGTCGTCGCCCGCTATCGTGCCGACGACCTCGTGCCAAGCTGCCGCGTCCAGACGCTGCGCCAGCGCGTTCGCCCCTCCCGGAGCCGTTCGCAAGACGACCATGTTCTGGGCGATTCGGATTTCCAGCATGAACTGGGCGGCGACGCGACCGAGGCTGCGCTGCGTGGGAGCGACCGGCTGCCTCCGCGCGGGGAGCGAGTAGCCGTCCGCCGCCTTTGCCACGCCAAGTTCTCGCAGGTCGCGCGAGAGCGTTCCCTGGCTGACCTGGATGCCCTTGGCGGCGAGCGCAGCGGAGAGCTGATCTTGCGTCCGCAGCGAACCCGTGCCGATCAGGCGCAGGATCTCGCGCTGCCGTCGCGGCTTGATGCTCATCAGTCCGCGCCGCTCCGTGAAACCTCCGCGAGGCTCTCAAGGCGCTCCTTGGCGGCTTGGCGCGCGGCTCCCACGGCCTCCGGAGCCGTCCCGCCAACCACCGCGTGGTTCCCGAGCGCCTGGCGCGGAGCGAGCGCGGCCATGGCCCTCTCGTCGAGTTCCGGAGCAAACTCCCGTAGCTCGTCAAGGGTCCAGTCGCGAGGCCTCTTCCCGTGTTTCACGCTGGAAAGCACGATGCCTCCGACGATCTGGTGGGCGCGATGAAAAGACACGCCGGCGCGGGCCAGGATCTCAGCCAGTGCCGTCGCCGACACCCATCCGTCCTCGGCGGCGCGCTCCATTGCCTCGGGCCGGAGGCGCGCCGTGTCGACGCAAAGCGCGAGAATGCCGATCGATTCGGACACTTGATCCGCGGTTTCAAAGACGCATTCCTTGTCTTCCTGGAGATCGCGGTTATAAGCCAGCGGTAGTCCTTTCAGGGTCATCATCAGCGACTGCAGGTTGCCGCACGCGCGCCCGGTCTTGCCTCGAAGCAACTCGAGCGCGTCAGGATTCCTTTTCTGCGGCATCAGGCTCGAGCCGCTCGTGACCTCGTCGCCCATCTCGAGAAATCCAAACTCTTCAGTGCTGTAAAGGATCCAGTCTTCCGCCAGCCGGCTGGCGTGCAGCATCGTGACCGAAGCCGCGTACAGGAAGTCCAAGGCGAAATCGCGATCGGCAACCACATCGAGACTGTTCCGCGAGACGCTGGCAAACCCCAGGTCGGCGGCCATCGCGTGGCGGTCGAACGGGAAACCGCTTCCGGCCAGGGCACCGCTCCCGAGCGGTGAGACATCGGTGCGCTCGTACGCCTGCTGGAGCCGCTGCCAGTCCCGCCAGAACATCTCGAAGTACGCCAGCAGGTAATGCGCGAACAGCACCGCTTGAGCGCGCCGAAGGTGTGTGTACCCTGGCAGCAACGCGTCCGGCTCGCGCTCGGCGAGAGCAAGCAGCGAACCCATCAGGGATTCCAGCTGGCGCTGGGTGTCGCGGATCGCGGACTTCACCCAGAGCCGAAAATCCGTCGTAACCTGCTCATTGCGGCTCCTGCCCGTGTGGATCTTCTCCGCGAGCGAACCGACGGATTCGCCCAGTTTCCGGATAACGAATGTGTGGATGTCCTCGTCGTCGGCGTCGAAGTACCCGGGAGAACCCGACTCGGACAGCATCGCATCGAATGCCTCGTGAATCGCCGAGCGCTCGTCCTCTGTCAGGATCCCGACCTGCGCCAAGGCGTTGGCAAAGGCTTTCGATCCGGTAACGTCTGCTTCGAACAGCCGTTTGTCGAACTGGAGTGAACCGGAGTATCGCTCGAAGAGCTCAGCCGGTCCCGCTTCGAAACGGCCTCCCCAGAGCTTCATTGCTCCCCGCCCTTCCTGGTAGCGAGTCCACCCTGGATCGACGCGTGAACCCGGATCGGCAACCCGGTGAGGTTGATGAAGCCCGCCGCGTCCCTCTGGTCGTACTCGTCGCCCATCGTGAAGCTGGCGATCTCGGGCGCGTACAGCGAGTACGGAGACTCGCGGCCAAGGACATCAATGCGGCCCTGGCAGAGCCGGAGTCGCACGGTGCCGGTCACATGCCGCTGCGTCCGTTCGACGAACCCGTCCAGCGCCTCTCGCAGCGGCGTGAACCACTTGCCGTCATAGACGAGTTCGGCGTAGTCGAGCGCAAGCTTCTGCTTGTAGTGGTGCGTTGCGCGGTCAAGAGTCAATGCCTCCATCTCGCGGTGAGCGGCCATCACGATCGTGCCGCCCGGAGTCTCGTAGCAGCCCCTCGACTTCATTCCCACGAACCGGTTCTCGACCAAATCGATCCGCCCGATGCCATGCGTGCAGCCAGTCGCATTCAAGGTCTCGACAATCGTGGCCGGGCTGAGCCGGACGCCGTCGACCGCCACGGGCGTGCCCGCTTCAAAGCCGACCGCAACCTCGCAGCCGGACGCCGGCGCGTCCACAGGATTCTCGGAGAGAGTCCAGACCCTGCCGGAAGGAGCGTTGGCGGGATCTTCAAGCTCCGCACCCTCGTGCGAAATGTGCCACAGGTTCGCGTCGCGGCTGTAGATCCTTTCCTTGCTCTGCTGGATCGGGATGCCGTGCCTGGCGGCGTAGTCGATCGCATCCTCGCGCGAAACGATGTCCCATTCGCGCCACGGGGCGATCACCGGCAAGTGAGGCGCCATGGCCTTGTAGGCAAGTTCAAAGCGCACCTGGTCGTTGCCCTTGCCGGTAGCTCCGTGTGCGAGCGCGTCACAGCCTGTCCGCAGTGCGACCTCGGCCTGGAGCTTGGCCAACAAGGGCCGGGCAATGGATGTGCCGAGAAGGTACTTGTGCTCGTACACCGCGCCGGCGCGGACCATCGGCCAGACGTAGTCGGCGACGAACTCCTCGCGGAGGTCTGCCACATGGACGTCGCAGGCGCCACTGGCGAGCGCCTTCTCCTCCAGGCCATCGAGTTCCCCGGCACCCTGGCCTACGTCCCCGCAAACCGCAACAACCTCGGCCCCGTAATGCTCGCGGAGCCACGGAATGATGATCGACGTGTCAAGGCCCCCTGAGTAAGCCAGCGCAACTTTCGTCGGTTTCGTGTCCATGATCCGCTACGCTCCGTTCACCATCATCATCAGCAGCGCCTTGTGCGCGTGCAGGCGATTCTCCGCCTGGTCGAACACGACGGAGCGATCGGACTCGATCACCGCGTCGCTGACCTCCTGGCCGCGCAGTGCCGGCAGGCAATGCATGAAAATTGCGTCCTCGCGCGCCAGCGCCATCACGGCCTCATTGATCTGATACGCGTCGAAGGCGATCCGGCGCTGCTGCGTTTCGTCCTCCCACCCCATGCTCGTCCACACGTCCGTATAGACCGCCGCGGCGTCGCGGACCGCCTCGCGGATGTCCGCAACGACATCCACGGTCGAGCCGTGCGCTTCGGCAACTGCCGTGGCAACCGCCAGGTCGGCCTCGCGCGGTCCGAATCCCGGCGGACCGCAGACCGAAATCGAAACCCCCAGTTGAGCCGCGCAGTACATGAGCGAATGGGCGACGTTGTTGCCGTCGCCCACGTAGGCGATCCGGAGGTCTTCGAACGAGCCGAAGCGTTCGCGGATCGTCAGGAAATCGGCCAGCGCCTGGCAGGGGTGATACGACTCGCTGAGGGCGTTGATCACCGGCACGCTTGACCATTGCGCCAATTGCTCCAATGTCCTGTGCGAATAGGTGCGCGCCACGATCGCGTCGAACCAGCGGTCCAGGTTGCGCGCGATGTCCCTGGCTGGCTCCCGCTCGCCGATCCGGCCGTCGCGGTGATCCTGAAAGACCGCGAGTGCCCCGAGCTGGGCCGCCGCAAGCTCGAACGTCATGCGGGTCCGCAGCGACGGCTTCTCGAACATCAGCACGATCGCACGATGCTTGAGCGAGTCCCGGCAGGACTCGGGCTCGATCTTGATCTGATAGGCGACCTCTAGCAAGCTACGCAACTCGTGGTCGGACAGGTCGCTGTTCCGCAAGAAATGCGCTGTCTCCAGGCCCGGGCGGCTGGCGGGCACGAACGCATGAATATTCATATAGACGCATTATTACACACTCGGGACGGCAAGTCAAGGCCGTCGCAGTATCCTTCTGTCAGCGCCTGAGTGCAGTACGTGTGGCACCCTGAAGGCGATGGTGCTGGACGCCGGACCGGAGGCACAAGGCGAGCGCCTGGACCAGTTCGTCGTCAAGCGCTTCGCCGAGACCAGCCGCTCGCTGGTGCAGGAATGGATCCGCGCGGGGCGAGTGCGTGTAGACGGCGAGGCGGAGTGCAAGGCATCGAGGAGGTTGCGGGGCGGAGAGACCCTGGAAGTCGACCCCGCCGAACGACCTCCGCTGAAGGCCGAGCCCGAGGCAATCGACATTGCCATCGTCTACGAAGACGACCATCTTGCGGTGGTCGACAAGGCTGCGGGCATGAACGTGCATGCCGGGGCCGGCAGCGCCAGCGGGACGCTGGTGAACGCACTCTTGCACCATCTGACCAGCCTCTCGGGCAGCTCCGGCGGAATGCGTCCCGGTATCGTTCACCGGCTCGACCGCTATACGACCGGGCTGCTCGTGGTCGCCAAGCACGATGCGGCGCACCGGCACCTGCAAGCACAGTTCCAGAACCGGCAAGTGGACAAGCGCTACTGGGCGGCGGTCGAGGGGCAGGTTCCGGCCAACCCGCACGATGATCCGAAACTGTTGCGGCACGGCCGTCCGGTCATGCGGAACGGCGTGTGGTGGCTACGGATCGAGATGCCGATCCGGCGCGACAAGCGCAACCGCGTGAAAATGGCGGTTGCGCAAAACGGCAGGGAGGCGGTCAGCGACGTGCGCCGGCTGCGGGGGTCGGACCGCTTTGGGCTGGCCGAAGTGCGCATTCACACGGGCCGCACGCACCAGGTCCGGGTGCACCTGGCGAGCGCGGGGCACCCGGTCGTCGGCGACACGATCTACGGGGCGCGGAAGGCCTTGCCGGAACTGCCCCATTTGGACCGCTATCTGCTGCATGCCCGTTCGCTTGAGTTCGAGCACCCCGATACCGGAGCCAAGGTTCGATTCGAAGCTCCGCTACCCACCGATTTCGGGAGCTGCCTCCGTGCGCTGGGGCTATAATGCAGGCATGTTCGCGCGTTTCGCCGCCCTGATGGCGGTCGTCGCTGTCGGCGTGGCAGCATGGGCGCAGCAGACTAGCAAGCCGGACCTGGATCCGGTCTTCACAGACTCCGAAGCCGACATCATCAAGGTCGATGTCGCGCGGGTGCCGCTACTGTTCACGGTCACGGACAAGAAGAACCGCTTCATCACCGACCTGGGCCGCGAGGATTTCCGGGTCTTCGACAACGGCTGGTTGCAGGAGATCCGCGAGTTCGACCGCGAGAGCGACCTGCCGCTGCGGATCGGCGTGATCCTCGACACCAGCAACTCGATTCGGCCGCGCTTCAAGTTCGAGCAGGAAGTCGCGATCGAGTTCTTGCAGGGGGTGCTGGCCGAGGCGGCCGACCGGGCGTTCCTCGTCAGCTTCGACACCCGGGCCGAACTGATCGTCGACTACACCAACAACATCGAGGAGCTCGCCGCGGGCGTTCGCCGGTTGCGGGCCGGGGGTGGCACGGCCCTGTACGACGCGATCTACTACGCGTGCCGCGACAAGCTGCCCGAAGACCAGCCCAAGGAGCAGTTCCGCCGGGCCCTCGTCGTCGTCGGGGACGGGGAAGACAATCGCAGCACGGTGACGCGGGAAGACGCCCTCGAGATGGCCCACCGGGCCGAGTCGGTCGTCTACACGATCTCGACCAACCGCTCCGGGCACGCGGCGGCCGGCGACAAGACCTTGCGCCGCTTTGCCGAGGAGACCGGTGGCGTCGCCTTCCATCCCTTCCAGGCCCGTGACCTCCAGCAGTCCTTTGCCAACATCGCCAACGAGCTGCGCCACCAGTACTTCATCCTGTACTCTCCGAGCAACTTCGTGAACGATGGCTCGTTCCATTCGGTTGAGGTGCGCACGAAGCTCCGCAATGCGACTGTGCGCGTCCGTAGCGGGTACTACGCCCCGTTGCCGGGCGAACCCGACTAGGCAGGAGAGCGGCTTGGTTGAGTTCGACTAGTTTCTGGATGATGAAACGAGAAAAACGGCAAATTCTTGCCGGTAATTCGTAATTTGTTCGCCTTTATGGTATCTTGGGAGTGTAGAGTCCACTCACAGAAGGAGCGTTCCCATGGAACCCACAAAGCAGAGAAACCTCGATGAAGCGATCCGGCAGATCGAGAAGGAGCACGGCAAGGGATCGATCTTGCGCATGGGCGAGCGCGACGCCGGGATCGGGGCCGACGTCATCTCGACGGGGTCGGTGTCGGTCGACGCCGCGCTCGGGATCGGCGGCTTCCCCAAGGGCCGGGTGGTCGAGATCTACGGCCCGGAGTCGTCCGGCAAGACCACCCTCGCACTGCAGGCCGTCGCCCAGGCGCAGAAGCAAGGCGGCATGGCGGCGTTCGTCGACGCCGAGCATGCGATGGATCCCGGCTACGCCGCCAAGCTGGGTGTCGACGTCGACAACCTGCTGGTTTCCCAGCCGGACTACGGCGAACAGGCGTTGCAGATCGTGGACGTGCTCGTGCGGTCCGGGGCGGTAGACATCGTGGTGGTCGATTCGGTAGCCGCCTTGGTGCCGCACGCGGAACTGCAGGGCGAAATGGGAGACAGTCACGTGGGCCTGCAGGCCCGGCTGATGTCGCAGGCCCTGCGGAAGCTGACAGGCCAGGTCTCGAAATCGAATTGCTGCATCCTGTTCATCAACCAGATCCGCGAGAAGATCGGCGTGATGTTCGGCAGCCCCGAGACAACCACCGGAGGCAGGGCACTGAAATTCTACTCGTCTGTGCGGGTCGACATTCGGCGCATCGCCGCGATCAAGGACGGGGACGCTGTGATCGGCAACCGGACCAAGGTCAAGGTCGTGAAGAACAAGATGGCGCCGCCCTTCAAGCTGGCCGAGTTCGACATCATGTACGGGGAAGGCGTCTCGCTGGAAGGCGACCTGCTCGATCTGGGTGTCGCCAACAGGATCGTCCAGAAGAGCGGCTCGTGGTTCTCGTACGGCAGCGAGCGCGTCGGGCAGGGCCGCGAGAACGCCAAGGCTTTCCTGAAGCAGAACCTGGACGTCCGGAACCGGCTCGAGCGGGAAGTCCGGCAGGCCATGGGACTGCCGGTCGAAGCCGACGAGGCGTCGCCCGCGAATGGGTCGCCCGCGCAGGCCAACTGAGGCGGTCCGGACAACGGCCTAACCGAACGTCTCCCGGAATGCCGGGAACGACGCGCGGAAACCGTCCTCAAACGTTCCGCCGGAAGGCCGGTAGACGCTTTCGAACGACACCACGCCGGTATAGCCGTCCCGAGCGAGGCCTGCGGAAATGGCATCGAAGTACGCAGACATCTGGCCTTCCCCGAACCGGACCTGCCGGACTGTGGCCTTGGGGATATCCACGTGCAGGTCCTTGACGTGGACATGGGCGAGGCAGCCCCGAACCGCATCGTACCCGTCAGGATAGGCGGGCGCGGCACAGTAGAGGCTGTTGCCGGGATCCCAGAGCACTTGGAGCCGGGCGCTGCCCATCTCTTCGACGAGCCGCCGCGCCAAGTGGCCCGACGTGATCATGGCGTTGTTGCCGGTCTCGACGACCAGTGTGACGCTCTCGGACTCGGCAAGCTCCAGAGCCGGCACGAGCAGGCGCTTGAGCGCGTCCCAAGCCCCGGTCGCCACGTTCCAGTCCTCGGCGCCGCCCGACCCGAAGAGGATCATCTCCTTGCGGAAGCTCATGATCCGCACGAGTCCGCAGTCGAGCGCCTTGGCCTCGGCGATGCAGCGCCGGAGGGCGTCCATGTGGCGGGCATGAGCCGTGTCGCCGATCTCGGTCTGCCCGACGGCCATGCCCGCGAAGTTGTGCCGCGACAGGCAGCAGACATCCATCCCGTACTGCCGGACGAGATCCTGGACCTGCCCGAGCCTTCCGTCGTCCAAGTCTCCGACTTCGCGGTCCCAGACATACTGCAGTTCGGCGTACCGAAGGCCGTGCGCGCGCATGACCTCCAGCGCGCGCTCGAATTCCCTGCTGATGCCATCCGTGATGACGGCCAATCTAGCCATGGCGCCCCCTACCAGGCGACTTCGGTCCCGGCGATTTCCTCCAGGACCTTGGCGACGGCCCAGTTGTCCTCATCAGGAAAGCGCGAGATGCCGGCCTGAAACAGTTCGTAGGCCGAGCTGGCCGTGAACATCGCCGCGCCAGCCTCCCTGGCCACGGCCATCGAAATGCCTAGGTCCTTGTACATCGTTCCGATCCGGCTGCCGGTATTCCTGAATTTCCGGTCCAGCACCTGGCGGGCGCAGTTCTCGAAGAGCGGACTGCCGGCCGCGCTCGAGCGGAACACGTCGAATAGAGTCTTCCCGTTGATGCCGGCTTTCGCTCCCAGCACGAGCGACTCGAACGTGGCGGCAAAGGTGCAACCGATCAGGACCTGTAGCGCGGCCTTGACGACCTGTCCCTGACCGATCTCCCCGCCCACATGAAAAATCTCCCCGGAGATCGCCTCGAGCACGCTGCGGTTGCGGTCGAGCAGGGCTGCGTCGCCTGCTGCCATCAAGGTCAGGGTGCCTGCCTCAGCCCCGGCCTTGCCACCGCTGACGGGGGTGTCGATCAGGCCAACGCCGCGGGCGGCAAGCGGCGCCTGGAGGGCCTTGACCTCCGCCGGGAGGATTGTGGCGGTCAGGATCACGGTGCTGTCCTCGCGCATGCCCTCAAGAGCCCCGCCCGTACCAAGCAAGGCATCGCGGGCCTGGCCGCCGCTGAGCACCATCACAAACACGGCATCCGCCCTGGCGCCGACTTCGGCGCAGCTCGCGGCCGGGCGTCCGCCCAGATCCTCAAGCAGGTCAACGCGCTCCGGTCGAAGGTCGAAACCGACTGTGGGGAAGCCGGCCGCCACGAGATTGCGGGCAATGCCGATCCCCATGTCGCCAAGGCCGATCACCCCGACAGAGATCTTTCGCAATTCCGCCATAGGGGCACATTGTCGCGCACAGCGGGGATTCGGTCGGACCCGGTCGAGAACGAGCGACCGCCAACCCGGCTAGAGCGGACCGGAACCAGCGGCAGGTCACACCGCCGAAACTCGCTTCCCGGAGCACTCGAGAGGCCCGCGTGAAGCCAAGCTCTTGGGAGTTGCCCAGGGTTACGGCTGATCGGTGTTCCCAACAATCCTCATATCGACCAGACGCCGGGCAGGAGAGGTCGTTACCGAGCCTCTCCTACCTGAAGAGGGGACTGGAGCGCCGTTTCGCGGAGTGCGGGCTGGAGCAACAACCGGAGAAAACCAACGTTGTGTACCGCAAGGATGACAATCGCGCCGAGGATTTCCCGGCCGCGCAATTCGATTTTCTGGGATTCATGCTCCGATCCCGGCTGGCGAAGAATCAGGAGCGGGAAGTTCTTCATGATCCGCCCTTGCGGTAAGGCAAGCGCGCCTCTTCTCGACCCTACCTGAGAGCACCCGAGGGTGAGACTCCCTCGGCCCACTCGACCCTCGGTCATCGAGCAGAACGCCGGCACTGATTGGCACCGGCTGGTCTGCGGCGTGGAGATCGACGGGGGCCGCGCAGACGGCCCGGACCAGGGCCTGTCCATTGACGACAGCGCCGATGACGAGCTCGCCACGTTCAGGCTGTGACCGCGAGCTTGAATGAGCCTCCGGGCGCCAGAGCACGTTCCGCCGTACCGCCCCGCCCGCTTTCCCCGCCGATCCGATGCGGCTAGCCGCGAGGAAGTGGCGCGATA
>MKWU01004576.1_pt1 | contig 16090 bp, 16 predicted proteins | sample 809101 | NCBI WGS metagenome assembly MKWU01 (sample SAMN05860141, study PRJNA318959) | sponge metagenome | host: Aplysina aerophoba | place: Slovenia: Piran, Adriatic Sea, Gulf of Piran | collected 2013-05-07 | reverse complement strand
GTAGAGTGCTCCTGTTCTTCCCAACATTGATTGGGGTGTCCCTTGTCGTCTTCATCATCCTGCGCATCGTACCGGGCGACCCGGCGTTCATCATGCTCGCCGGCTACGAGGGCGAGGGCTCGTTCACTCAGGAGGAGCTGGAGCGGGTGCGCCGCCGTCTCGGTCTCGACGCTCCCATCTATATACAGTATGTCAAGTGGATCGCCAGCGCGGTGCAGCTCGACTTCGGCGATTCGTTCTTCACCAACCGCCCGATATGGGAAGAGGTGCGTCCACGCCTGCCCCTGACATTCCAGTTCGCGTTCATGGCGATATTCCTCGCGATAGCTTTCGCAGTGCCGATGGGGGTGATTTCCGCAACGCGACAGGACACCTGGATAGACTATTTCCTGCGTATCTTCGCGATCATCGGCCTTGCCATGCCCACTTTCTGGGTGGGCGCGCTGCTGCTGCTGTCGTTGTCGCTCTGGTTCAACTGGTTCCCGCCGCTCGGCTACACCGCGCCCTGGGTGGACCTGAAGACGAACTTCATACAGCTCATATTCCCGGCAGTCGCGCTCGCCTACTCCACCAACGCCGTCGCAGCACGCATGACGCGCTCGCAGATGCTCGAAGTGCTGCGCGAGGACTATGTACGCACAGCGATGGCGAAGGGACTCAGGGAGCGCGTCGTCGTATTCCGGCACGCGCTGAAGAACGCCGCGCTCCCCGTGCTGACGCTCTTCGGCGTGCAGTTCGGCTTCCTGCTGGGCGGCTCGGTCGTCATCGAGAGCGTCTTCAGCCTGCCGGGGATAGGACGCCTGCTGATTTTCGCCATCAACACGCGGGACTTCCCGATGGTGCAGTTCCTCGTGATGTTCATCGCTTTCATCTTCCTATCGGTAAACCTACTCGTGGACCTGCTGTACGGCTGGCTCGACCCGCGAATTCGCTATGAGTAACTGAGCACATTAGAAGCTGACCACCGAAGCACCGCCAAAGGCGACATAATGACCGACAAGTCAATGGAGACCGCCCTCGCCGTAGAGTTCGGCATGAGCAGGAGGCAAAGCCTGCTCATCCGCTCATGGTGGCTGGTGAAGTCCAAGCCGCTCGGCGCGATCGGCGGGTTGATTCTGGTCGTCGCAATCCTGCTGGCAATCTTCGCTCCGATCGTCAGCCCCTACGACCCTGAGATATCGGACAGAACCTCGCGGCTGACGCCTCCAGACCTGCGCCACTGGTTCGGCACGGACCACATCGCGCGCGATGTGTTCAGCAGGGTCATCTACGGCTCGCGCGTGTCGCTGCTCGTCGGCTTCATCGCGGTCGTTACCAGCAGCGTATTCGGCACCGCGCTCGGAGTGGCAAGCGCGTACTTCGGCAAGACGCTCGACCTGCTGCTGCAGCGCGTCGTGGACTCGCTGCAGGCGCTGCCCGGCCTTGTGCTTGCGCTCACGCTCATGGCGGCTATGGGACCGTCGCTGACCGCCGTCATCATCGCGATCACGACCGTGCGGATACCGGGCACGATCAGGACGGTGCGCTCCGTGGCGCTCAGCGTCAAGGCGAGCCAGTACTCGGAGGCGGCGCGCGCCATCGGCGCAAGCGACTGGCGCATCATGCTCCACCACATAACGCCCAACTGCATGGCGCCTGTCATCGTGGTTGGCTCGGCTGTGCTGGGCGGCGCAATCGTTACGGAGGCGAGCCTGAGCTTCCTCGGGCTTGGCGTGCCGCCAAACATCCCCACATGGGGCAACATGCTCGGGCAGTCGCAAGAGCGCTACATCGCAGCAGGCCCGTGGACGAGCGTCTTCCCCGGCCTAGCTCTCACCATCACCGCATTCGGCATCAACCTCCTCGGCGACGCCCTCCGCGATGTCCTCGACCCAAGGCTGCGGGGCAGCAGGTAGGGGCCGACCCGGGCGAGAATGGTAGTTGTGATTCGATAAAGTATGCTACGATATCGAAATACTGTCTGCCAGCTGGAGTATTGCAGAATCATTAATGACTGAGATATCCGCGATGGTGCAGCCATCCGGTGACAGAAGATGTATGAGGAGTGAGGCGATGGCAACTAGGGAGAAGGAGGGATCGGTAACGCTGGACAAAGAGCACGCCGCGTACGAAGCGCTGCGGGAAGAACTGGAACGAGACCGAAAGGGCGATTGGGTGATATTCCACGATGAGAAACTCATAGGGATATACGAGAATTTCCAGGACGCCGCGCAGGACGCGCTTGATAAGTACGGACTCGGTCCTTATCTGATTAAGCAGATAGGCGTGCCTGTCCCAGCCGTAAGGCCCTTCTTGCTCTACACGCCCGTCAATGAAGATGAGAGTTCACCTTGATTACGGCCGCCAAGAACTGATTCAACGCGGACCCACAATAGACGTGCTGTTGAGTATTGACGGCTCAAAATTACCAGACTTTCCCGACGACCAACGCAACGCTAACATGCCCGCCCTGATAGATACGGGAGCCACAGGCAATGCCATAGATGGAGCATTGGCTAATGCACTCCGCTTGCCCGTAATCGATTTGACTGACGTGTCCGGGATAGAAGGCACGGGCAGGCACCCCGTTCACTTGGCGCGCATCTATGTGCCATCGCTTGACCACACGATATTTGGCAGATTCACGTCTGTAAATCTGGGCGGAGGCGACCAACCTTATCTGGTGATTCTGGGGCGAACGTTCCTCGCAAATTTCAGCATGGCGTACATAGGGCAAACCGGAGATCTGATTCTGGACGAGGAGATACTAAGAACATAATCGTCTTATCAATGTTATTCTGAACTCATCAAAAAAGCCCACTCCTAAGTCGGAATGGGCTTTAATTATTATGATCCGAGGCCACATCAGATATTGAACTGCGGGTCGTCGTAGTTGTCGAGCTTGTTGTATATCTGAATGCGCCACCGCTGCGGATCAACCACCAGCAGCCGCGACTTCACCGGGTCGAACTCGACCGCCATCGGCAGCGCGAACCGCCATTCCGGTTCGAGACTGTATACCCGCCGCCGCGCCTTGTACACGTCCGGGTTGCTCAGCACATATTCGTGCTGCCACTTCGACAACTCCTGCGCGTCTCCCGTGAATGTCGTGATGTAGTTCCGGTCCGCGTCGTATGCCTGCACGCGGTTGTTCACCCAGTCGCAAACATAGATGTCGCCGTCGGGATCGACCGCAACATCGGTCGGGTGGTCGAACTGCGCCTCACCGTCGCCGTGCTCGCCGAGACTGAAGACGAAATCGCCGTCCGCGTCGAACTTCTGGATGCGGTGGTTCTTGTGGTCTGCCACATAGACGCAGCCGTCGGAGTCGGTGGTCAGCCCCCAGGGGGCGTTGAACTCGCCGTCGCCATCGCCGCGCTGCCCGAATGAATACAGTGGACTGCCGTACTTGTCCAGCTTCTGAATGCGGTGATTCAGCGCATCCGACACATAGACGTCGTCGTTGCCGTCTATCGTGATGCCGGACGGCCTGTTGAACTGGCCGGGCCCATCGCCTTGCTGGCCGAACGAGCGCAGGAACTCGCCGTCGGTGTCGAATACCAGGACGCGGTGCAGCCACTCGTCCGTGACATACACATTCTCATCGCTGTCCAGAGCGAGGTGTGCGGGCCATCTGAAATCGCTGCCGCCCTCGCCCGTGCTGCCGAACTGCGTCTGAATCTCCTCGTCGCCCGGCATCGTGCCGATGGAGAGCTTGGTGACATTGCTGCTGTTCGGACGTCGCAGCAGGACGAATACGTTGTCATCCCGCCCGACGGTCAGATTCAGCATGCCGGTAATCTGCCGGCCTCCCACCACATGGCTGAAGTCGTACACCCTGTCGGCAACTATTCTCGTCAGCATCAATTCCTCCCTGAGGTAAAGAAAATTCCCTTCCCCCTTGATGGGGGAAGGTTAGGATGGGGGTGAAATCCTGGTTATTCGAATGAGAACATCAAACCCCGACATTACGCGAACATGTACTCCCGCGTGGATACGATGAGCTGTAGTATCTCCGCAATCTCCTGCGCGGACTCGGCATCGGTCTTACCGTTGCCACCGCAGACGCCGTTCTGCTTCGCGTGCGCGACAAGCTCCGCCTTCGTGCCATCGTTGAACTGCAGCGGACCGAGCAGGTCGAGGCAGGCGTCCACAAGCGCCTCCGGTGACGACGCCTGAGCCTGAGCCTTGTCGATTAACTTGCGAATGCCCGGTCGGTGGAAGTCATTCACCATGTCGGCAACGAAGTTCGTCCGCTTCATCAGCGCGCCGCTGTTTATCCACTCCACGCCGGAGTGCCAGCCCTCGACGCTCGGCGGATTCAGCAGCTCCTGTCCCATGTATGTGATGTTGTTCGCCCACTCATAAATGTCGGGCGTGGGCAGTTCGGAATCTCCCGCCAGACGCAGCGTGCTGACAACCACCTCGGTCGGGTTCTTCACCTTGCGGAACTGAGCCGCCTTGAAGAAGTCCGAGTTGAGCAGCATCCGCAGCACTGCACGAATGTCGTAGTCCGTCTCCATTAGCGCCTTGGATAAGAAGTCGATGGCTTCCGGGTCGTTCGGCGGCGTTACGGGCCATGCGGGAACCTGCACCTCGTCCGCCACGAAGAAGCTGTACATGTGGCGGGCGACGAAGCGAGCCGTCGCGGGCTGCTTCAGGATGATGTCTATGATGTCCTCGCCGTTGAAGTTTCCCGTCTCGCCGAGGAACGTCTTGTCGCCATTGTCGTGGTCGTCTTCTTTGTACTCGAAGTACCAGTCCCACCTGCCCATGTGAAAGCGCGGCAGCTTCGGGGACATCGTCCAGCCGGTAAACGCCCGCGAGCACTCCCGCACATCGTCCTCGGTGTAGTTGCTCACGCCCATGCTGAACAGCTCTAGCAGCTCCCTGCCCCAGTTCTCGTTGACCGCGGTGGCGTGGTTCTCGTTGTTGTCCAGCCAGTAGATCATCGCCGGGCTCTTCGCCACTTCCAGGAGCAGGTCGCGGTACTTGCCCATGCCCTTCTCGCGGAACATGTCGATCATGTCCGTTATCTCGTCGTAGTGGTCAACCTTCGACACGCCGGTCGCGAAAATCTGGTGCCAGAACAGGCACATCTTCTCCTGCAGCGGCGCCCTCGTGTTGATCATACGCCACACCCAGCTCACCTGCCCGACGCCTCCGAGCGTGCCCGGCTTCCACTGCATGTGGTGGTAGCGCAGGAACTCGTAGATATCGACAGGCTCCTGCCGTTCGGGGTGCAGAAGATCTTCGACGGTCTCCTCGTACCCCACGGCAGTCCGCTCCTCCAGCTCTTCGCGTGAAGCGCCGAAGCCCGCGCGCCGCATAAGGTGCGCCATCATTGCAAGATCGCTGCTGCTCATCGTTGACCTCCCTGTCGTGGGCCTATTTGTGGCTCTGATCGGTGGCTCTGATTAGTGCCTTTGATAGTAGATGGGAGCGCCGCAATGGACGCCGGTACGGTGACTACAATAGTAAGAATAACGGTAACAATCGGGAGGGATGGTAGAGTCCATCCGCATGACCGCCATTATATGGCATGAAAGTTACGCATAGCAACGCGGCCCGCTTAATGCCTATCCCGGCTCTGTACAATAAGTCGCGTTTGTACAAAGCTAACATTCTGCACAGAAGTCTTGACTACAGAATACGATCTGCTTGGTTAGATTTGAAGTGGGTGACGATTCTCAGCGACCAACCTTTTCAATCGGCGAATATCGACTATAATTTACGGAGGAGCAACGCAGATGACTACATTTAACACAGTTGACGAACTGCTAGACATCCTGGATAAAGACCCGCGCCTTCTGGAGGCTGTGCGAATCAAGATTCTCACGGAGGAACTGATAAAGTTGCCTCACGATTTTGCCGAGTTCAAAGAGACGACGAACACGCGGTTCGACGGCATCGACACCCAGCTCAACGAACATGGCAAAAGGCTGGATGGCATCGACACGCGACTCGACGGCATCGACACACGGCTCGACGAACATGGCAGAAGACTGGATGGCATTGGCGGCAACGTCAGTGATCTGAAGGGCCATCACACAATCCAGGACGCTCGCACAAACGCCGCATTCATAGCGGGCGAGATGGAACTTGAATGGATTCGCACACTGGAACAGGTGGACGTCCTCCGCATCTGGCAGGCTGCCGAACGCGACAGACTGACAGGAGGAATATCCAGGAACGACAGAAGAAGTTTCTTGCACTCAGACATCGTGATTGATGCCCTCGATTCTCAGGGCAACGAGTGCTTCATTGCGGTAGAGGTGTCTTACACCGTCCAAGCCCGCGACATAGAACGCGCCATCCGAAACGCGAGTTACCTGGCGAGATTTACGGGCAAGCCGTCCTACATGGCAGTCACAGGCGTTTCAAAACTTGAAGAGGTCAACGACACTATAAGTGAGGAGAACCCACAGGCGTTTGATGACACCCGAGGATCCATAGTGTTCTGGCTGGAACGCCAAGACATAGGATCCCCTGACTAACCCGAACATGACCTGAACAGCTTAATCCAATTCCCCGCAGCAAGGTGGGGAATTTTCCTTTCCGAGAAAACCTCAGCCAGAAAGGAACGGCGCGTAAAGGAATTGTTGGGCAGAAGATGTCCAATTCTGTGCATACGCGACTTATTGTACAAAGTTGTACAAAGCCGCTTGTCCCTTATGATTATCCCCTGCTGAGCAAACGACTGGAAGGGGACGGAACGTGAATGGGATAGACGAAAAATTAGTTGCGCCTTGAATCCTGACCGAATTGCATTCTCCAGTCTTTAGAACGCACCCAGTGTTCAATTCATTGCCATCACGCGTGGCTCAGCCCGCCGTCTATGTACAGCGTCTCGCCGGTCATGTACGCCGAAGCGTCCGACGCAAGGTACACCGCCAGCAGCCCCACCTCCCGTAGTTCGCCCACGCGCCCCAGCGGTACGGTCGTCTTGGCGTTCTCCCGCGAAGCCGCTATTCGATCAGGCTCGCCCGTCTCCGGGTCCGGGAAGATACCCGGCGCGATGCAGTTCACCGTAACGCCGTACGGCGCCCACTCCAGCGCGAGCGTCTGCGTCAGCCGCGCCAGCCCCGCCTTCGCCGCCGAGTACACCAGCATCTCCGGCGAACCCTTGCGCGCCGCGAACCCGCTGATGTTGATGACGCGCCCGCTGCCCCGCTCAAGCATGTGCTGCCCCACCGCGCGGCACCCCATGAACGCTTCCGTCAGGTTGATGTCCAGCACAAACCGCCACTCCTCGTCCGTGATCGGCGTACCGTCCGAGCCGGGCGGCGGCACCAGCGGCTTGCGTATCGCGTCGCCCAGGTTATTCACCAGCACGTCTATGCGCCCCCACGCGTCCATCGCCGTGTCCACCGTGCGCTGCCAGTCGCCGGAATTCGTAGCGTCCGCCGTCAGCGGTAATATCGGATGCCCCGCAGCCTCCATCTCCTCCGCGAGCGGCGTCAGGTAGCGGTCGGTCAGCGATGTAACCATCACCTGCGCTCCTGCCTCCGCGAACACGCGCGCAATCCCCTTCCCTATCCCACGCGCCGCACCCGTCACTATCACCGTCTTACCCGTAACATCAAACTCACTCGGAAACATCGCCCACCTGCTTTCATCGCTAACGCCTATGCCATAAGTGCCACAATTCTACGCCACAAATCTCCTATCCCACAAAATCCCTTCATCCTGTCTTTGCTGTTAGCTCCGTCCCCGTTGCCCAATCTCCCGCTGCGTTGTAACCTAACGCCAAACCACAGTCCCCCGAAGCAAAAGGACAAAGCATGTCAACAGTCAGCATAGACCACATCGCAATGCCGACCGCCAATGCGGAGAATCTGATCGCCTTCTACAAGAAGCTCGGCTTCCACATCAACGACGAAGCCGAGTGGCGCGCGGGCACCGCGCACATCTTCTCCATACAGGTCGGCGACTCCAAGATCAACGTCCATCCCGAAGGCTACACCGCCGCCCTGCGCGGCCCGACGGCAGTGCCCGGCAGCGCGGACATCTGCTTCGTCTGGAACGGCACCGCATCCGACTGCGAGCAGATGCTCAACGACGCAGGCGTGGAGATCATCTCCGGCCCCGGCCCAAGGCGCGGCGCGCTCCGCCACAGGAACGCCGTCAGCCTCTACGCCCGCGACCCCGACGAAAACCTCCTCGAATGGATGATTTACGAGTAAGCACCCATCCAACATCCTATATATCCTGTCTATCCTGTTAACTCCGGGGGCAGGGGCATGTCCAACACGCAAGGAGGTCCAACATGGGACGACTAGACGGCAAGGTAGCACTCATCAGCGGCGGCGCGCGCGGGCAGGGCGCAGCAGAAGCAATCCTATTCGCCCGCGAAGGCGCCAAGGTCGTCATCGGTGACATCCTCGACGACGAGGGCAGGCAGACCGAAGCGCAGATTGCCGAGCTTGGCGGCGACGCCAGCTACGTCCACCTCGATGTAACCAGCACGGACGACTGGGACAGGGCGGTGCAGACCGCGCTGGACCGCTACGGCAGGCTCGACATCCTCGTCAACAACGCGGGGATTGGCGGCACCGGAGGCGGCATAGAGGGCGCCACGCTGGAGAGTTGGGACAGGACGCTCGACATCAACGCGAAGGGCGTCTTCCTCGGCACCAAGGCGGCGATACCCGCCCTGCGAGACTCCGGCGGCGGCTCCATAGTCAACATATCGTCCATCGCGGGCATCATCGGCCTGACGAGCGGCAACCCCGCCTACGCTGCAAGCAAAGGCGCGGTCCGCCTGCTCACGAAATCCACCGCCATACAGCACGCCGCCGACAACATCCGCTGCAATTCCGTGCATCCCGGCATGATTGTCACCGCCATGACGGAGGCGCTGCTATCCGACCCCGAACGCCGACAGTACTGGGACGACATCATCCCCATGGACAGGCTCGGCACCGTAGATGACATCGCCAACGGCGTCCTCTTCCTCGCATCCGACGACTCATCCTTCGTAACAGGCTCCGAACTCGTCATCGACGGCGGCGTGACCGCCCAATAGTTCAACCGCCCAGCTATCCCTCTCTCCCTGGGGAGAGGGTTGGGGTGAGGGGAATTTCCCCCACTTCCGCACCCGGGCAAGCACAACTCCACGGAGGTCGATCATGGGACGACTAGACGGCAAGGTAGCACTCATCAGCGGTGCCGCGCGCGGACAGGGCGCGGCAGAGGCGCTTCTATTCGCCCGTGAAGGCGCGAAGGTCGTCATCGGCGACCTGCTCGACGACGAGGGCAGCCGGATCGAGGCGCAGATTGCCGAGCTAGGCGGCGACGCAACCTACGTCCACCTCGACGTTACCAGCGCGGCGGACTGGGACGCAGCCGTGCAGACCGCCCTCGACCGCTACGGCAGGCTCGACATCCTAGTCAACAACGCGGGCATCGGCGGCGGCGGTGTCGGGCTGGAAGATACCACCCTTGAGTTCTGGGACAGGACGCTCGACATCAACGCCAAGGGCGTGTTCCTCGGCACCAAGGCGGCGATACCCGCCCTGCAGGAATCAGGCGGCGGCTCCATCGTCAACATCTCATCCATCGCAGGCATCATCGGCAGCAGGCTCGGCATACCCGCCTACCAGGCGAGCAAGGGCGCTGTCCGCCTCCTCACCAAGTCCACCGCCCTGCAGCACGCCGCCGACAACATCCGCTGCAACTCCGTTCACCCCGGCATGATAGTAACCGCCATGACCGAAGACACCCTCGCCGACCCCGATCAGCGGCAGGGCTACCTCGACAGCATCCCGCTCGGCAGGCTCGGCACCGTGGACGACATCGCCAACGGCGTCCTCTTCCTCGCATCCGACGACTCGTCATTCGTAACCGGCAGCGAGATAGTCATAGACGGCGGCCTCATCGCGCAGTAGCTCAGTACCTTCTCACCCGGGCGAAAGCACCGCTGGCGTCCGGGAAAACTCGCCTCAGACTTGTCAGGATGTTCTGGTAGGAATATACTGCTCGCGGTGAAAAGTTACATAAGATAACAATTCGCCTTACCAACAGAACTATTCCCACCGACCCGACAGGTATCCTGTGATACATCCTCGTTCAGAGGGGAGCAGATCACTGCGCTTCGCACAACGAGCGCAGCGGTGAGCTCCAACTCTGCTCAGGCTACACACACGGGCCGCGCATAAGAAAAATACATGCGCCTCAACAACTCGAACAAGGGCAACTTCGCGCGCCTCCTGGCGACCCTGGCTCTCCTTGGAGCCTTCTCCCTTGCCCTTTTCTTCACATCCCCAACGATCGCGCAAACGCCTACGCCCGCAGCAACGATTTCCGACTGCCCCACATCCGTCGATGAGGGCGAAACCTTCTCCTGCGACATTGACCTGACCCAGAACGCGCCCTCCGGCGGCATCACGGTTTCCGTAGAGATAAGCGACCCAATTTCTGGCACTGATGAACAGGATGTATCCATAGACTCCGGAGAAAACTCAGCGTCGTTCAGCGTTACCGCGGGAGATAATACTACTCAGGGCGTCAACCAATCTATAACAATCACAATACAGACAGGAACGGGTTACTCCGTCGGCAACCCGTCAAGTGATGAAGTATCAGTCCGTGATGATGAAACCCCCATAGCAACGATTACCGGCTGCCCCACATCCGTCGATGAGGGCGAAACCTTCTCCTGCACGGTCAGCCTCGACCAGAACGCACCCTCAGGTGGATTGACGGTATCCGTAGGAATTGGCGACCTGGTTGCTAGCACTGATGAAACCCAGGATGTAACCATAGACGCTGGCGAAAGCTCAGAGTCGTTCAGCGTTACCGCGGCAGAAAATGATGTGGAGGACCACTTCCCATCTATAGTAATTACAATACAGATGGGAACGGGTTACTCCCCCGGAACCCCGTCAGATGCGCGAGTTACAGTCAATGATGACGAATTCGTTGACACCCCCACCGCATCCATTTCGGCGTCCGCGTCAAGCGTCAACGAAAGCGACGACCCCACAATCACGATAACAGTTCGTATGGCAGGAACCGGCGGCGGCGAGACCGATCCTAATATAGACGTCACCGTCGAGATCGACGACTCGGCGCTGTCAGACACCAGCGAACAGACGGTCACCGTGCAGGGCGGGACAGACACCGCAACTTTCGACCACTCGGTAACGAACGACTCTGTGTGCATACCAAGCAGGACGATCACATTCACCATCGAAGACGATCCCAATGCCGACTACACGCGCCATAGCACGAACTACCAGGAGACCGTCAGCGTCATCGAAGACGACGGCCTGCCCACGGCACCACAGAACCTTGCCGTCACCGAAACCACCATCATCTCAGTCAGCCTCTCTTGGGACGCAAATCCCGAGACGGAAGACATCACAGGCTATCAACTTCTGCGCCGCGACACAGGCGAACCCGAAGGCGGTCAATTCAAGGTACACGTAGACGACATGGGCGACGTAACCACATGGACGGACACCCTTGACGTTGAGCACGAAGCCGTCTACGCCTATGCAATCAAAGCTTTGAACGGGTGCGGCATAAGCCCCCAGTCCAGCTCCGTCGAGGCACAGACGCAGGCTCTGCCAACACCCACGCCCACCAACACTGCCACGGCAACGGCTACGCACACGCCAACCGCAACCTTCACGCCACTCCCCACTTCGACAAGCACGCCGCGACCGCTTCCCACTTCGACAAACACACCGACGCCAACCGATACCCCAACCATTACGCCAACGGCATCCGTCACATCCACGCCTACCTCCACTCCCGAGGTAACCTTCACGGCGACCAGCACACCGCGCCCGACATCTACTCCCACACCGCGCCCAACCTCGACCAGGACGCCGCGCCCGACCGCTATCGCCACTCATACTTCCACGGCAACTGCGACCGGCACACCTGCACCAACGGCTACCCCTACCGGCACGCCTACGCTGACTCCCACCGCGACCAGCACTCTCACCCCGACATCCACACGCACGCCGCGCCCGAGGAGAAGGTCAACATCTACACCGCGCCCAACGGCGACTCCCGTTCCTACGGAGACTCCGGTCCCGACAGAGACGCCCGTGCCGCCGACCTTCACTCCGGTCCCCACCAGCACGATAGCGCCCACCGGAACGCCGGTCCCCACAGCCACCAGCCAGCGGACGCGCCGCCGGGATACCAGCACGCCCACACCCACACTTACGCCGACTGCCACGGCATCCCCAACGCCGGAGCCGACGGCTACTCATACTCCTACTCCGACCTTCACATCCACGCCCACCCACACGTCGACACCGACTCTGACGCCCACGGCAACTGCTACCCTCACTGCCACGCCGACACCGACGCACACGGCAACTACCACGCTCACCGCGACCCCGTTGCCTCCGACGCCCACCCTGACGCCAAGCCCGACACCTGAAATAATCGAAGCGAGCGAGACTAACCCACCGGAGAACGGTGGCAGCACCGCAGGTCAGACGCTGCAGCGACTGGGACAGTTCACCATAGACCTGCCCGGTGCAGTTGGGCCGCGCATCCAGAACACGCTGGACGCCATAACCGCGACGACTCGCGACCGGCTCACGCTCGTGATTATCTTGGGAGCAGTGGGCTTGGGCTCCGCTGCAGTGTTCACATACCTCCTCCGCAGACGCCAGTAAGCCACCGAATCCCCCGCCTCATAAACCCTCTCCACGCAGAACCCGCATGCCTCCGGCAGAACAGGCGACGCCCCAACCGATAACCCCTCTCCCCGCGGGGGATGGCTGGGTGAGAGGCAAAACAAGTCCCCATCCCCCCTCCTGACAGCCGGCCCCCGACCGCTATATACTGGCAACTGAAGACACAGCACTCACCACCGCAAACTCCCCCGGAGGTACATCATGGCACGACTCGACGGCAAGGTAGCACTCATCAGCGGCGGCGCGCGCGGACAGGGCGCGACGGAAGCCCTGCTATTCGCCCGCGAGGGCGCGAAAGTCGTCATCGGCGACCTGCTCGACGACGAGGGCCAGCAGATTGAGGCGCAGATAGCCGAGCTTGGCGGCGACGCAAGTTACGTCCACCTCGATGTAAGCAGCACCGCCGACTGGGACGCCGCGGTGCAGACCGCACTGGACCGCTACGGCAGGCTCGACATCCTCGTCAACAACGCGGGCATCCTCGGCAGGCGCACCGGCATCGAGGACACCACACTGGAGCAGTGGGACGCAATCCTCGACGTCAACGCCAAGGGCGTATTCCTCGGCACCAAGGCAGCCATCCCCGCCCTGCGCGACGCAGGAGGCGGCTCCATCGTCAACATATCCTCCGTCGCCGGGCTCATCGGCAGCAAGAACGGCATCCCCGCCTATCAGGCGAGCAAGGGCGCCGTCCGCCTCCTCACCAAGTCCACCGCCATCCAGCACGCCTCCGACAACATCCGCTGCAACTCCGTCCACCCCGGGATGATCATCACCGAGATGACCCGTGAGACCCTCGCCATCCCCGAGATGCGAGACTTCTACGACCAGAACATCCCCCTCGGCAGGCTCGGCACCGTCGACGACATTGCCAACGGCGTCCTCTTCCTCGCCTCCGACGACTCCTCCTTCGTAACCGGCTCCGAGCTAGTAATCGACGGCGGCCTAGTCGCCCAGTAACCGCCAGATCCAGGCGCCATTCAGTCCCCTCTCCCTTGGGGAGAGGGTTAGGGTGAGGGGAAATCTCTCGCCAACCTGCATGCTTCTAGTCCAGAAGCCTCCTCGTGCTTTTCGTCCCATTCTTTCGCTATACTAAAGTTGGCCGCTCACCCAATGCCCACACGGAAGGCTCACCATGCCCACGCTCGAAAGCATCACCATCAAAGGCTTCAAGAGCATTCGCGATGTCACGGTCGAACTCCGCGACATCAACGTGCTAATAGGTGCCAACGGCTCCGGCAAGTCAAACTTCCTAGAAATCTTCTCGTTCCTGCGTACGATTCATGCGAGTCGCCTTAGCGAGCAACTCGTTGACGAAGCCCTAGCCCTACGCCAATATATCGCACGTGGTGGCGGTGCAAGCAGGCTGCTTCACTTTGGCCCAAAGTTCACCGAAAACGTCGAAATTGGGATAAAGTTCGACCGGTCTGCCGAATACAGTATCTTAATGGATTACACAGATGCTGATACTCTTAGCATCAATAGGATCTCTGCGAGATATTCTCTCGCGCCTTCGAACGAAATGCTGTCGGAAGACGCACCCTCAGTGAGGAAAAACATACCCGGCACAGGTTCACTTGAGATACTGTCGCATGACGACGCATTTCATAGGCTTCTGTCTAGCTGGCGACTCTACCACTTCCACGACACCAGCCGCTCCGCTCCCATCAAGAAGACCGCCAACCTCCACGACAACCGCTACCTCCGAGCGGACGGCTCCAACCTCGCCGCCTTCCTCTACCTCCTCCGCGAGAAGCACCAGGACTCGTACAGGTTCCTGCGCAACACCATCCGCCTAGTCGCGCCCTTCTTCGACGACTTCATCCTCGAACCGCTCGCGCTCAACCCCGACACCATCCGCCTCGAATGGAAGCACGTCGGCACCGACGCCTACTTCGACGTATCCTCGCTCTCCGACGGCACCCTGCGCTTCATCGCCCTCGCAACCCTCCTGCAGCAGCCCGTCGAACTGCGCCCGTCCGTCATCCTGCTCGACGAGCCCGAGCTTGGCCTGCACCCATTGGCAATCACAATGCTGGCATCCATGGTCAAGAGCGCGTCAGTCGAGACGCAGGTCATACTCGCAACCCAGTCCCCAATCCTGCTCGACCACTTCGAGCCGGAAGATGTCCTCGTCGCAGACAGAGAAGACGGCGCCACCAAGTTCACCCGCCTCAATTCTGATGATCTGGCAATATGGCTCAAGGACTACAGCATCGGCGAGCTATGGGAACAGAACGAATTCGGTGGTCGTCCCGCTTCTGAAAGGCAGATTCCCGGTCGATGACCCGCCTTATTGTCCATGCCGAAGGCCCAACAGAAGAGGCTTTCGTGAATGAGGTACTCAGCCAGCATCTTTATCATCTTGGATACACCGATGTCAGCGCGCGCATCATTGGGAAGAAAAGACAGCGAGCTCGGCGTGGCGGCATTGTCCCTTGGCAAATTGCGCGTCAAGGGATTCTGAATCATCTAACCCGAGACCAAGGACTCCACGTCAGCACATTAGTTGACTACTATGCTTTGCCGCATGACTGGCCCGGCCTCAACGATGCACCTTCGGCACCAACAATCTCTGACAAAGCGCAAGCGATCGAGGATGCTCTTCTTGACGACGTATCTGTCGCAATGGGCACATCCTTCAACCCGAACCGCTTCGTGCCCTTTGTAATGATGCATGAATTCGAGGCCATGCTCTTCAGCGACTGCCCCACATTCGCAACTGCAATCGGCCAATCAGACCTGAGCCCCAGCCTTCAGGCTATCCGAGACAACTTCGCCAGCCCGGAAGAAATAGACGATTCGCCAGACACCGCGCCGTCCAAGCGCATCGAAGCCCTGCATCCCGCATATCAGAAGCCCACAATGGGACTGCTGGCAGCACAAAGCATCGGCCTGCAAGCAATCCGCAACGAATGCCCCCACTTCGCAGCCTGGCTGCACCGCCTCGAAACACTGCCATGACCGCCTCAAGAAGACCAGGGACGAAACGACCAATATCACCGAGCATGTAGCGCAATTTAACTTCTTTACACATTGAATAATATTATCACTACGAAAGTTCTGTGGTATAACTTAATTATCATATTTATGCTGAAAAGCATGAGCAATCAATAATGACCACAAACCAGTCGTCACTAGAAGTCCTCGTCGGCACACTCCAGGGCGAAATCAGCGGCCTCAAAAGCCGCATGGACGACATACACCGCCTCATGATGGTCCTCATCGGCATCGCAGGCGGCGGCCTCGTCACGGCGCTTGTGAGCGTAGTCCTGCAATTGATGAAGTAAAATCCCGATCCGCATCCCCGAGCGTCTCCCCTGAAATCGCCCCCTCGTACAGCCCATCCCGCCCCCCGAACTCCGCCAGTATCGCATCCACCACCACCTCGTACTCCGCGCCCCCAAGCTCCTCCTCCACGCTGCCCACCGTCTCCGGCCGCCACG
>MKWU01004573.1_pt1 | contig 16100 bp, 12 predicted proteins | sample 809101 | NCBI WGS metagenome assembly MKWU01 (sample SAMN05860141, study PRJNA318959) | sponge metagenome | host: Aplysina aerophoba | place: Slovenia: Piran, Adriatic Sea, Gulf of Piran | collected 2013-05-07 | reverse complement strand
AGGAATTTCGCTACCTTAGGACCGTTATAGTTACGGCCGCCGTTTACTGGGGCTTCAGTTTAGAGCTTCGCCCGAAGGCTAACTCCGCCCTTTAACCTTCCAGCACCGGGCAGGTGTCAGTCCCTATACATCGTCTTACGACTTGGCAGAGACCTGTGTTTTTAGTAAACAGTCGCTTGGGCCTGGTCACTGCGACCCCGTTCGGCTCACCCCGCGAGGGGGATCACCTACGTAGGGGCACTCCTTCTCCCAAAGTTACGAAGCTAGATTGCCTAGTTCCTTAACGAGGAATCACTCGAGCACCTTAGTATTCTCTACCTACCTACCTGTGTCGGTTTGCGGTACGGACACACATGAGACTCGCTTAGAGGCTTTTCTTGGCAGCATGATTAGGATCAGTTGGCTTGCCCGAAGGCTCGTTTCCCGATCACCTCTCGGAGTAATGTCCACGCGGATTTGCCTACACGGACCTCCTACCGGCTTCGACCAGCACTTCCAATCGCTGGCTGACCTTTCACTTCTGCGTTCCCCCATCGCGTCTTGAGCGCCTCATTTGTGGTACAGGAATTTTAACCTGTTTTCCATCGCCTACGCCTTTCGGCCTCGGCTTAGGACCCGACTTACCCTGAGCGGACGATCCTTCCTCAGGAAACCTTAGGTTTTCGGTGAAGGGGATTCTCACCCCTTTTATCGCTACTCGTACCGGCATGATCTCTTCTATTTCGTCCAGCCGGCCTCACGGCCGACCTTCAACCTAACATAGAATACTCCCCTACCGATCATCGGACCCAGAGGGATCCGACAATCCCGCAGCTTCGGTGGTAAACTTGAGCCCCGATGAATTGTCGGCGCAGAATCACTTGACTGGTGAGCAGTTACGCACTCTTTAAATGATGGCTGCTTCTAAGCCAACATCCCAGTTGTCTGTGTAACTCCACCACCTTAATCACTTAGTTTACACTTGGGGACCTTAGCTGACGGTCTGGCTTCTTTTCCTTTCGCCTGTGGAGCTTATCCCCCACAGCCTGACTCCCGCGGAGCAAGTGTATGGCATTCGGAGTTTGATTGGGTTTGCTAAGCTTGTGGGCCCGCTAGCCCATTCAGTGCTCTACCTCCATCACTCTTCCCACGAGGCTAGCCCTAAAGCTATTTCGGGGAGAACCAGCTATCTCCGAGCTTGATTGGCCTTTCACCCCTATCCACAGTTCATCCCCTAACTTTTCAACGTTAGTGGGTTCGGGCCTCCACGTGCGGTTAGACACGCTTCACCCTGACCATGGCTAGATCGCTCGGCTTCGGGTCTACTGCATGCAACTATGTCGCCCTATTCAGACTCGCTTTCGCTACGGCTCCGTCCCTGAAGGACTTAACCTTGCTACATACAAGTAACTCACCGGTTCATTATGCAAAAGGCACGCAGTCAGTCCAACCGCAACCTGTCGCCACCCCGAAGGGCGGTAACGTGGAGTTGCGATCTTTCCTCCTACAGCTTGTGAGCAAACGGTTTCAGGATCTATTTCACCCTCCGCCAGGAGTACTTTTCACCTTTCCCTCACGGTACTGGTTCACTATCGGTCGTCAGAGAGTATTTAGCCTTGGGAGGTGGGCCTCCCGGATTCCCACGGGATTTCACGTGTCCCGCGGTACTCGGGTATTCATTCCAGAGAGTGTCTATGGCTTTCGTCTACCGGACTATCACCGTCTGTGGTTGAATTTTCCAAAACTATTCGACTAACCAAGACATTTGTAACTCTCCGACCTGGCTGCATCCTGGTCTGAATGAACCCCACAACACCGGCCGTACAACGCATGCAGGCTTACATATGGCCGGTTTGGGCTGTTCCCCTTTCGCTCACCACTACTCAGGGAATCGCTTTTGCTTTCTCTTCCTGAGGATACTGAGATGGTTCAGTTCACCTCGTTAGCCTCGACGGCCTATATATTCAACCGCCGATTGCGCAGTATGACCCGCGCAGGGTTTCCCCATTCGGAAATCCCCGGATCTATGCTTGCGTGCAGCTCCCCGGGGCTTATCGCAGCTTAACCACGTCCTTCATCGCCTTCTGACGCCAAGGCATCCACCGTATGCTCTTAGTAGCTTGACCAAAAAATGCTACTGTGCTTGAGTGCTCCGATGTTACAACGCCGTTCCCGTCATTCCTATGTAATTGTCAAAGAGCGGGCACCTGTATTCGTCTGCTGTGCCCAGTGGAGATAACCGGGATCGAACCGGTGACCTCCGGCTTGCAAAGCCGGCGCTCTCCCAGCTGAGCTATATCCCCCGGCTTTCAATGGTGGGCCTAAGTGGAATCGAACCACTGACCTCACGCTTATCAGGCGTGCGCTCTAACCATCTGAGCTATAGGCCCCCTGTACTACAGGCCCCCCAACTTTAAAAACATGACAGCGTGCACGTCGTGCGCCGGACAAGTCGACCTCGAGTTTCAATAACTCTTAGAAAGGAGGTGATCCAGCCGCACCTTCCGGTACGGCTACCTTGTTACGACTTAGTGCCAGTCACCAGTTTTACCTTCGGCGCACTCCTCCCGAGGGTTAGAGTAACGACTTCGGGTACTCCCGGCTTCCATCACTTGACGGGCGGTGTGTACAAGGCCTGGGAACATATTCACCGCGGCATGCTGATCCGCGATTACTAGCGATTCCGACTTCATGCAGTCGAGTTTCAGACTGCAATCCGAACTGGGACCGACTTTTTGGGATTGACTCCACCTCGCGGTATTGTAACCCTTTATATCGGCCATTGTAGCACGTGTGTAGCCCTGGACAATAAAGGCCATGAGGACTTGACGTCATCCCCACCTTCCTCCGATTTATCACCGGCGGTCTCCTTAGAGTGCCCAGCTTCACCTGCTGGCAACTAAGGACAAGGGTTGCGCTCGTTGCGGGACTTAACCCAACATCTCACGACACGAGCTGACGACAGCCATGCAGCACCTGTGTACCCGCTCCGAAGAGGGGCCCTATCTCTAGGGCTTTCAGGTACATGTCAAATCCAGGTAAGGTTCTTCGCGTTGCCTCGAATTAAACCACATGCTCCACCGCTTGTGCAGGCCCCCGTCAATTCCTTTGAGTTTCAGCCTTGCGGCCGTACTCCCCAGGCGGGGCACTTAATGCGTTAGCTTCGGCACTGAAGGGGTCGATACCTCCAACACCTAGTGCCCAACGTTTACGGCTAGGACTACCAGGGTATCTAATCCTGTTTGCTCCCCTAGCTTTCGCGCGTCAGCGTCAGTATCAGGCCAGAGAGCCGCCTTCGCCACTGGTGTTCTTTTCGATATCTACACATTCCACCGCTACACCGAAAATTCCGCTCTCCTCTCCTGTACTCAAGTGATGCAGTATCAAATGCAGGTCCCCGGTTGAGCCGGGGAATTTCACATCTGACTGACACCACCGCCTGTACGCCCTTTACGCCCAATAACTCCGAACAACGCTTGCTCCCCCCGTATTACCGCGGCTGCTGGCACGGAGTTAGCCGGAGCTTCCTCGGGTGGTACCGTCAAACCCGCCTACTATTCATATACGGGCTTTCGTCCCACCAAACAGGGGTTTACACTCCGAGAAGCTTCATCCCCCACGCGGCGTCGCTGGGTCAGGCTTTCGCCCATTGCCCAAATTTCTAGACTGCTGGCTCCCGTAGGAGACTGGGCCTTATCTCAATCCCAGTGTGGCCGATCACCCTCTCAGGTCGGCTATCAATCGTAGCCTTGGTAGGCCGTTACCCTACCAACTAGCTAATTGAGCGCGGGGCCATCCACAAGCGGCAGCTTCCAAGGAGAGGCCACCTTTAGTTGTCATACCATGCGGATTGACAACCACATTCGGTATTAGCCCGCCGTTAGGCGGGTTGTTCCCAGCTTGTGGGCAGGTTCCCCACGTGTTACTCACCCGTCCGCCACTGTACTCGCGTTCCGAAGAACGCTTTCTCGTTCGACTTGCATGACTAAGACACGCCGCCAGCGTTAGTTCTGAGCCAGGATCAAACTCTCCATATAAAGAAAAGTTCGATCTTAACATTTACATCTTTGTGAACTCCCCGAAAGAATCCGGAGAGTCCTTGTCAGACGACTTAAGGACATGCACGCTGCCATGTTTTCAAAGAGCTAAATCTTACTGCAACCCGCGCAAGATACACAGCGGGGTACTCGAAGTCAACAGGTTTCTTTTATTTTTATTCCTGTTGACCAAACGCGGCTCAGGGCCGCGTCGTAAGGTCCTCACCGGGCGAGGTTCCAAACGGCTCGATAGACAACAATCCGTTGCCGTTTTCAGGGCGCGCGCCGCCCGGGTCCGCGCCACTTTCGTTCGTTGGATGCGCACCGCTTCCGCTTGTTGGATGCGCATCATTTCCGCCGTCCGGGGTCGCGCCGCCGACGCTGTCCGCCTGGTCGGCCGCGTGGTAGGAACTGCGGACCAGGGGGCCGGACTCCACGTGGGGGATGCCGTACGCCTCGCCGGCTTCCTTGAAACGCGCGAATTCGTCCGGGTGGTAGTGCCTGTGCACCGGCAGATGCTTCTTCGTCGGCTGCAGGTACTGCCCCACCGTCAGGATGTCGCTGCGCACTGCGGCCACGTCACGCATGAGGGCATGGACGGCTTCATTGGTTTCGCCGAGTCCCACCATGATGCCCGTCTTGGTCTTCGCGCCGCAGGCCTTCGCGCGTTCGAGCAGTTCGAGCGACTGGTCGTACCGCGCCTGGGGCCGCACCGTCCGGTAGAGTTCCGGCACCGTCTCCAGGTTGTGGTTGAGCAGGTCGGGACGGGCGTCGAGCACGGTCTGAAGCGCTTCTTCCGATCCCTTGAAATCCGGGATGAGCACTTCCACGCCCACGCCCGGGCACCTGCGGCGTATGGCCCTGATCGTCTCGGCGAAGATCGGCGCGCCGCCGTCGGCCCGCTCGTCCCGGTTGACCGAGGTGATTACGGCGAATCGCAGGCCCAGCTTCTCCACGGCCCCGGCCACGCGCTCGGGCTCGTCCCAGTCCAGCCCCTTGTCCGGCCGGCCCGTCTTCACCGCGCAGAACCCGCAGCTGCGCGTGCAAATATCTCCCAGAATCATGAAGGTGGCGGTCCGCTGCTCCCAGCATTCCCAGATATTCGGGCACTGGGCACTCTCGCAGATGGTGTGAAGCCGGTTGTCTCCGACCAGGCGCTTCAGTTCCCGGAAGTTCGGCCCCTGCTTAAGGCGTACCTTGAGCCACGGGGGCTTGGGGACGTGGGATGTAGTCGATTCGCTCATGTTCTATTGTTTGACGGGAATAAAAAGCGACCCTCCGGCTCCGGGAACATTCGATCCGGGCCGAAGCGGCCGCCTTCCAGGTTTCGTTTTCTTATGTCCGGGTTACGGTCGAGGCCCGACCGGTTGTTTGGAGCCTCATCCAGGCTTCAGTTCGGGCGCTCCGTCGTCCCCCGGCGAAATGACCACGGCTTCCTCGCCGAGATGGGCCGCGACGGTCACCGACAACTCGTTGAGGTCGGTCCGGCAGAAGCCCGTGTTGCTGTCCAGTATGCCGCCGCTTTCGTCCATGAGAAACCACGTCGGCACATTCGTCAGGCCGAAATCCGCGGAGGCCCAGTGGGTGGCGTCGTACACGTTCTCGAAGGAAGCGCCATGTTCGTCCATGAACGCGCGGGTGTCCTCCGGCGTGTCCTGCGAGACACCGAGCACCCGGAATCCCTGCTTGCCGCCGTAAGCCTGGTGGATCTTCTCGAAATAGGGGGCGCTGAACTTGCAGGTCCCGCAGCCCACTTTGTAAAAGACGGCCAGCAACCAGCCGCCGTTAGTCAGGTCGGCCAGCGACGTCGATTGTCCGTCCGCGTCTTCCAGAGTGACTTCCGGGGCCGCGACCCCGGCTTCCAGGAACGCCATGACAACTCCTGTTCAGTTTGAAATGCTAATGGTATTCGGTCTGCTCTCGTGATCCTTATTATATGTAGTATTACTTATATATAGAATATAAGAGAAACGGGGCCGGTGTCAATGATGCGGTGGGGTGACACCTTAGAGATTTAAATCTGTTTCTGAGTAGTCGTAATCCATATAAACATCTCAATTGACGCATCATTCTGAATCCACTTTCTTTTGGTCTCACCGGTCATGGATTACGAGGTCAGTCCGAGTAACCACTGAATCGGTGACCCCTTTGGAGTTTTCCACTCATCGAAAACAGAATAGGGAGGTGTCTAATTGAAGCACGATAGTGGACCAAACCTTGAACATTGGAAAACCATGTTAAGAACGGGTACTTATTCAATTGATGAATTAGAAAAAAACGTGAATGTTCAAAAGTATCGAGAGAAAATAGAACCTTGGATTGCAGCTTTGCTTCAGGCCGAGCATCTGAATCTACTGATTGGAAGTGGACTTACTACTGCGATCGCTCATCATTCAAGCGCTCCTCAAATCGACATGTCTTGTGATGGACTGGCTTCGGAGTATCATGAAGATGTACTAGCGACAGCAACCAAAAGTGCAAACATTGGTGGACGCAAAACTCCAAATATTGAGGATGTCATTCGCACATCCCTGGAATTCATTCAGGGCTTAGGTGTTATTTTGGAGAAACAACATGACCATGACGAGTTCGTAAAAAAAGCCAAAGAACTACATGAAAGTTGGTCAGAGGCGCTTGAGGGCAAGCTTTCGTCATTCCTCGGTCAGATTCTAGAGACCGAAGCGGGGGTCCGGTCGTGTATTGAAAATGACACTGCTATTGCGCAGAAGGTACGACGTCTTCTGTGCTCTTTCTTATTGTCGTTTGCGAGTCGCACCTCAACTCGCGAGAGGCTACATGTATTTACGACCAATTATGATCGTGTGATAGAGTATGGTGCAGATCTTCTCGGACTAAGGATTATCAGTCGATTTGTCGGTGACCTTGAACCTGTTTTTAGAGCGTCACGTCTTGGGGTAGATATGCACTATAATCCGCCCGGTATACGTGGAGAACCTAGATACCTTGAAGGTGTAATTAGACTGACGAAACTTCATGGCTCTATAGATTGGCGACAGATTGGGGGTGCAGAGAAAGTTGATCGCATAGTGCGAACATCTCTTCCTTTCGGCGCGGGGCCAGAACATTCACAGGTACCACAAAAAGCTTCTGATGGTCTTATCATATACCCTAATCCAGCAAAGGACGTCGAGACTCTCGCATACCCATACGCTGAACTGTTTAGAGACTTCGCTGCCGCAGTGTGTCAACCAAATACAGTTCTTGTTACATACGGATATGGTTTTGGCGATGACCACATAAACAGAATCATTAGGGATATGTTGACAATTCCGTCAACCCACTTGGCAGTTCTCTCATTCGACGATGCTAATGGTAGACTTCCGACATTCTGTAACCACGTAGGGCGAGACGAGCAAATAACGCTTTTGGTTGGTCCACATTTCGGCGACCTCGAAACACTAGTTGAACATTATCTACCTAAGCCTGCGATTGACCATACTACCTGGAGGATGGTGGACCTTTTAAATAGAAGAACACCACGAACATCACCCGACGACCCAAATGAACATCATCCTGAGCCAGGAGGGGGGTCGGAATGAGTACTCTTGTGGAAACCCTCGGTAGCCGAGCAATTGGTGTCGTCGAGTCCGTTAATGCGAACACGATTACTGTACTACTCGAGCCAACAGCCCCGCAAGCGACAGCATTGAATACGGGAACACCCACTGGATTTCCAAGAATTAACGGATATCTAGTTATTCCAAATGAAGCCGGTGCGACTGTGGGTTTAATAACATCTGTACATGTTGAGCGATCCCCTTTTCCTAAGCGGAAAGGAATGCAAGACTTTGGACTGGTTGACCTACCTTTTCCAACACGATTTGCCACGCTGACTCCTCTAGGAACGATTATTGCGAAAACGACAGAGTCAGTGGATTTAGACTTTGAAGTCCGAAGGGGAGTGGATGTATTTCCATCCGTTGGCGACGTAGTATTGCTTCCTACAGAAGATCAGTTAAGTGTGCTTGTTGAGGGCGAACGTGACATTGCTGGTGGCCGAGTAATGATTGGTTTGTGTCCGACTGCACGCCGAGCGCCAGTTCACGTTAATCCAGACAAGTTATTTGGCAGGCATTTGGCTGTCCTAGGCAATACGGGAGCAGGAAAATCCTGCACTGTGGCAGGTTTGGTCCGTTGGTCACTTGAAGCTGCACAGAAGGAATGTGGTAAGAGGAAACCAAATGCCCGTTTTGTCATCTTAGATCCTAATGGCGAGTATGGTCGTGCATTCACCGACTTTAAGCCGCGCGTGTTTCAGGTCGAAACTTCCTGCTCTAACAAACAACTTAAGGTACCTGCTTGGTTGTGGAACGGGGAAGAATGGACAGCATTTACAAATGCAGCGCCTGGCGTTCAGCGTCCGATCTTATTCGATGCTCTCCGAAGGCTCAAAACCGGCGCTGCTGAACCAGAAGCCTACGAAACGACGATTAGAGCACGAATAAAAAGGTATCGAACGGAACTACTGCGTAGAGTTCAAGATAGTGAGCATTTGAAGCCAGGAATAAGGGAAGGATTTGCAGATTTCTTGATAAAATTAGCTGATGATATCCAAGCTCTCGCTCAATCTGCCGATGATACCCTGAATACTAGTCTAGAGTCTGTTAGCCGTATTGCGCGAATTCTAGAACATGATGCTTGCACTCCCCCGGACAGGAATGGTAAGATTTGGCACAATACCTTTTCAGAGTCTGAACTAGATCAGGTTCGGGAAGCATTAGACCGTGTTGCTCAACTTCTAGGCATTGCTGATGAATACGGATTATTTGGAGAGGACATTCCGAGGTATTTTCCAGTAAAAGAATTACCGGGATTCGTAGAAGCGCTAGCTGTAGACTCGGATGGTCGAGATATCTCTCAGTTTATAGACTCTCTGAATCTAAGGATAAAGTCATTGTTTGCAGTTGGACCACTCGCGGACATTGCAAATCCTAGTGAAGTAGAGTCTTTTACCCTGGAAAACTGGCTAAACGAATACATAGGTAAAGATAACGCCGAAGACGGACCAATAGCGGTAGTGGATCTATCGCTTGTTCCTTCTGAGGTTGTGCATGTCGTTGTTGCAGTTCTGTCAAGAATGGTATTCGAGGCGGTGCAGCGCCATAGGAGATTGACAAACTGTGAGCTCCCAACGGTACTGATACTTGATGAAGCCCATACATTCATAAACGAAGATCTCACTTCCGATAACTCTGATTCGGCAGCTAGAACATGTTGTCGCACAATCGAGCGCATTGCAAGGGAAGGTCGGAAATTCGGGTTGGGACTGGTCTTAGCTTCCCAAAGGCCTTCAGAGATCTCGCCAACCGTGTTGTCTCAATGCAACACTTTCCTATTACATCGAATTGTCAATGACCGAGATCAAAACCTAGTGAAGCGCCTCGTACCAGACGGACTGAGCGATATGCTCAGAGAAATACCAAGTCTTCCTTCCAGGAGGGCAATTCTGCTTGGATGGGGAGCTCCAGCACCCTTGGTTGTGGAGATTGGAGAACTTCCTGAGGAACATCGCCCGCATTCGCCGGATCCAGCTTTCTGGGATGTCTGGACTCACAGAAAAGACTGTAAAATAAAATGGGACGAAGTGTCTTTGGCTTGGGTTAAATCACCACAAGGAAACAACAAGGACAGATATACGAGTGATCCTGCTGACGAGGACACTGGTAATGAATCAGACGGTGAATAATGGCGATTTGTGCGAAATAGTGTAAGATTCCTTAAATACCTTGTAACATTTTCGGTGACGAAAATTCTCGTTGCTTAACTTTAACATGAGCGGTTGCATCAGTTATTATCCCGATTTTGTGTTGTCCTCGTAAAAAGTGACGAATAGAGTCTGAAGTAAGATTTAGTGTAACTGGCAATAGCATGTATTTTGTTTACAAGGAGGAAGTGCTATGGCCATGGACTGAAAACTCCAATTAGATCGACCGACTTTTTGATGAGTAGATGGAAGACGGGGGACGCCGACGATTTGTTCGGCGAAGACTGTCTAGTCTAGTGCATGAAGAAGCGCATGGTCGATCAGATCTTGGAAGCCGAGTTGACCGATCATCTCGGCTACGAGGAGCATGCCTCAGACGGCAGGAACCGCGGCAACAGTCGCAACGGCAAGACCACCAAGACGCTCAATGACGACAGGGGCGACCTGCCGGTAGAGATCCCCCAGGACCGTGAGGGTAGCTTCGATCCCAAGCTGATCCGCGAGTACCGGACCCGTTGGCCGGACTTCGACGAGGGGTGGTCATATCGCCCTAGTACCAAGCTGCTGAATCGTTGTGTTTACTTTGAGCTTCTCATACCCAATTTTTCGGGTCATCCAACGATCTTAAAAGTAACTATTTATTTGTCAGACCAGTACTAATTAGTCTCGCGGATCACTGCCACCGTAACCGAGGAGGTGATGGCCTTTCAGTCGCGGCCCCAAGATACCCTGTTCGTCAAGATACGTGATAGCGGCAGCATCTGGAACATGGTGGTCTACCTGGCCCAGCTCAATCTGTCCCGCAAGTAAACACGATCCCTAGCAAACTGGAAGGCTGCAATCAGTTCGCCATCATACACGAAGACCGGGTGCCCATAACATGAAACAGTCAGTTACACAAAATACGTAACAGACCTCAGTTCGGGGAGGCCTTGCTTTGGCAATGTTCTTGTATTTGGCGTAACAGAAGGGACTATTTTCGTTGCATTCGACGAGGCGGGAGTATAATGCGTGGACTGCTTGATCGTGGTATTTGGCGCACATGTTACTTGCGTCAATCAGCATCTACTTGTCGGTATTTACCGATACATCCACCTTCTATTTGTCGCCCGCATGTACGCGCCTTAACCAGCATCCTGATTGACGGAAATCACTTATGCGGCGGAGACATGTACAAACCCAATAGAATACCGGATTACAATTATATGTTCTAGATTATCGTTTGGCTACTGTTGGTCAAATAAAGAAGTCTGGTCACTACCTGGCAGAATAACTTGATGCACTTTCTCTATAAAATACCGTTGTTCTCCTTCAATCGGCATATTCGCATCATCTAACGGAATTTCTATCCTCATGTCCACATCCAAGTACGTTCCTGCGGGTATAAGTATTTCACCCTTTAGAAATCGCTCAAGCCACTCTTTGTCCTCAATTTTAACGTTGATGTTTCTGTCGTGAACTACTGTCCACTGTGACTTTGTTAAAAGATCGGGTTTCTTAACTCGTACATTTGCACGCAATCTTGTTTGGTTAACTGACTGTTTGTTTCCCAATAGACCACGATCAAGATCAGCGATATTATTAGCTTCGTCTGAAGTTATCTCACCCATCATTCCATTTTTTCTTTCAATCTGTAGAGTTTCATATCCATCTTTTTGTAGAGGATTCAAGAGACCATCAATGCTCTTCTGGGTTTCAGGAGCTGAAGCTATATCGTAAACCGCGCCGGAAACCGATTGAGATTCATTAGTATTCTTATCCTTTAAGATCACCCTGTCACCATCCGATTCGATTTCTAAATCTCCGGTCTTGGTTTTGTTTCTTCCAAGCCATTTGTAAATGCCATAAACACTTCCGCCACCCACACCGGTTACAAGAAAGATCCATTCAAGCAACTCTTTGGCTGCAACAACATCTCTATTAAACAGTAAGGATCTTGCGGACTGGTATACAGACTGGACCGCTTCAATTGTTACTTCAAAACATTTCTGTTCAGAATTAACGCTTATAAAGACCTTAATGTTATATTCCGGTCCATTAACAGTCCTATTGGCTGTTTTTATAATATCGGAGAGGCTAATTAAAGCTGGAGCTAAGTCGGCAACATCCATTGAGTGGTCCCTAACTGCAGGACCATCGTATCGAAATATTGCCGTCTCTTTAGACATGGCGGAATCTGTATCAGGGATGAGGACACCTTCCATTTAAGTTCCAGAAATCAAGTAAAAGATGCCACTATACATGTGTTTAGTCAAGTTTTGGGTGTTTATCCCCTCCATCCTTTTTTACAGCTGCCAGCCGACTTCAGACATTCTGGCTACTGACAGTTTAACAACACGTGTTCTACCATCAACACGACTCCCAATTACCTTCGTAGGTTGTGCGTGACGCGTATCCTCAATCTTCATGGTCTAATTCTTAGCAACCTGTACGGCACGTCCGATAGCATCAGCAAGTCATTTTCACCCGTTGGACCTTTTAACATCAACACCTCCAGAATAGGATACGTCTTGAAGAGAAACTTCCTGAACACGCCATTCGGCTTGCTCGCTCAGCCGTCTGTAATTGAGACGTACTCTGAAGTCTTCTCCAAGTGTCGGCGCATCTCTACCTACAAGCCAGATCGTATCATCGGCACTTGGGTTGTAGTTGTCTTGGAGTTTCCCGTTTGGAATACACGATACGATTATTCGTAGTAGCCTCTGCCCTGGGTTCAAATCTTCATACACATACTTGGCAATGACTGTGACCACATGATAACTGCGACTTTCTCTGTGTATAACCTGGTCTAACTTCCCCTGCTCGTCTAATGCTACGCCTTGTCGATTCAATCTTACTCGCATAGACGTTTGAGACATCTGGATCGTTGCAGTCCTGTCGCCGTTTCTTTTCTCTGCCTTTGCGTCCAACATCAATGCGACCGGAACGGGTTCCGGAAGGAAAACGTAAATCGCCTTTTTTACGTCTACCTTTCCATACAAGCGGTCTTGTATGCTGGACACTCCCATTTTCTCAATAGCTTCACGTGTCACATCCTCTGCGATATCCTGCGGTTGATCAGTTTCTTCGGCGAATATCGTTACGATTTCTGATTTATAGTCCGTCAATGCTTGCACGACCAACGACATCACTACCTTTTCCAAACGTTCGATTTTCTCAATTGTCATTGGTCCGCCTAACTGCAAGTACCGTGTAGTTGGGTACTGTATCGATTCCAAGCCATTTACGTCCTAGCTTCTTGGCAACGCTGGTAGTTGTTCCCGTGCCGACAAAAGGATCAATAACGACTCCGCCTTCTGGTGAATACAACTGTATAACGCGTCTGGCCAACTCTTCGGGAAATTCGGCCTCGTGTCTGTAGTTTCTTGTAACCGAAGGGATACGCCACACTCCGCGGGATCCCCACTCTGACCATTCTGTGTCGGTTAACCGACCACGGTCGTATTTTGTAATCCCCGGTTTCCAGAAAACGTAAACATGCTCAAACTCGTCGATTGCCCTGTACGATAGCGAGTGCCATCTGCTGTTAGCCCAACTTGGATCTTTATGCCATATGCGCTGATCGTAAAGGTACAATCCGGCACTCTCAGCCCATTCGGCGACCATGTTTCCGGTCAACAGGACCTTGGTCGAACATGAGGACTTACCGCCACGCACGTTGTTGTGTTCAATGCGTCGCTGAATTGTCTGTTCACTGCATCCCAGCATTGAGGCCAATTCGTGGCGGTTTGCATTAGGATTCTTACTCAGAGCATCAAGAACCTGCTCTCTCGTGACACCGTTTTTCTTGCCGCGCACGTTGTCGGCCTGGTATCTTGGCATGTCGGGGTCGGGAAAACACAGGATGTCAGCGATATTGACGACCATGAAACCGCCGCTACGCAACACGAAATTGTGGCAACCGATAACATCACGTAGAAGGGATTGCCATTCTGTAAAACTCAAGTGCTTTTCGTAGGACTTTCCGACGTAGTAGGGAGGAGACCAGAAACTGAGGTCAACGCTTTCTGGCGGCAGTGAATTCAGAACGTCGCGCGCATCGCCCGTTATTATGCGATTAACCCAGCCCGACGCCGACACTGGGTGACTCCTTTGGTCTCAGAATCGCTGTAAATAATGGACCGTCCACAATTTACGTTAGATTCTCGTCTGGCTTCCTGCTACTTATGATACATAGTTTACGCGTTATATCAAATGTTTTTTGAAGTCTCAGATTTCATCCTGACGCACTACCATCTGTTTACAAACATCGGTCAATACAGGACTACCTAGATGTAGATCGATAAGCAAAAATGTGGTTGAATTCTTCTACTCACAGAGTCTCTGAATAAAGAGAAAGGTATCAAGTGGCCGGATTGGACGGGAGCATATTGGAAGCGATAGATGCCGATAGTGTATTAGAGCATATCAAATTTGACGTACGGACTGATTTTATCTTTGCGCCACATCTAGATGCGATATTTTCTGAAGCAGGCATTGAGGTATGGCACCGCTCAGTCGAACTGTTACGGTCTGGCCGTTACGAACCAGGACTTCCCTTCACCATGAGTGTGCCAAAGGGGCGCGGATACACTCGACCAGGTACCATCCTCTCACCTGTGGATCGATTTGTTTACCAAGCACTTATAAACCTAGTTACACCAGTACTTGATGATCAACTTGATCGATCCCGTGTTTTTAGCTATCCTATTTTACCATTTGACCGGAATCCGTCTCAGTCCGCCCATGAATGCTGGTTAAGTTTTCAAAATGTAATTCGAGACCTATGCAGTGCTGGCGAGTACATAATGAAGGCAGACATCGCCAATTACTTTGAACGAATACCACAACACCATCTAGTCAACCTGATGCGTGCTGCCGGCTGCCTACCCGAAGCTGTAAACCTGTTGGAGGAAATGCTATTGGCATTTCGAGGTCGTAATTCATTTGGTATAGTTCAAGGAGTATTCCCTTCTGATGTTCTCGGGGATTTTTACCTGTCAGATTTGGATGCGTACTTTGAATTAACGCAGGTCAGGTCCGCACGATACAACGATGACATCTATCTCCAATATGGAACACGTCTTGAGGCACAGCGAGGGCTTGTAACCCTCATTGAACGGCTTCGCAAGAATGGTTTGCATTTGAATGAATTCAAAAGCGGAATTCAAGATGCGCATGACATTATACGAGAAGAAACCGAGGTAGAAAGTCTATTTAAAGCTGCAAGAGAAGAGATCCGTGATGAACTAGTACTTCAGTTCAGTGGATATGGGTTCTCCGCAGATTGGGAAATCGATGAGGAAACAGATGAGGTGATCCGCTTGGAAGCCGTGGAGAGATTGTACAAAGCCATTGAAGAGTATCCCGAACAAGCAGAAAAAATAGAGAAGTTTTGCCTCCCTGTTTTGCGATCTGCTCGTTCGACCTCAGCAATCGATAGTGTCCTTAACAGACTTATCCAGAACGGTCATCTTGCTCGACTCTACCATTCTTACCTGTCGAGGTTCGTTTACGACCAACCTGAGCTTGGGAAGGAACTTGAGAAAATCGTCCTCGGAGACGACTTAGTAACGGACTATGAAAAAATGTTCCTTCTAAGCTCCCTCTTCAATACAAAAAAAGCCAAATACAATACTATAAATAGGACATTACTATGGCTAACGAGCACCAACCAGACGGCTGAAGAGACACGGGCAATTGCTGCGATTTTTGCAGCGAAGCATGGTAATGCAAATCAGAAACGGGCTGTCCTTTTAGCCTATGAAGATGAGCCTTCGGAATATGTACGAAGTGCGATTCTCTTTTCCTCCCAATTCATGACTAGTGTAGAGAAAAAGACTTGTATACGTGCTTGGGGAGGACACAGCATGTTAAACACCCTCACGGCACAGGCGATGTAAACTGCTTAAGAAGGAAGGCGATCTAGTAAGTAAATCCAAAACTGAACTCGCATCAGCCCACAGTAAACAATGTATTATACTGCGGACTGTTGCTCATAGCTTCACCATGGCTAGGATGTAAGTTGTATTAGTCTCAGCATATTGTTAGATAAGGTGGCTTCTGGGAACCAAAATCACCGTTCTATTTTGTTTTTCTCGAGTTTTCCCACCAAACCACGACTATACCTGTATAGAACCGAATCACACACCCGGGTACAGGCAGGCGTCGTGCATCGTTCCAACCGTTCCCCATCCCTGATCTCCATCGAAAACCTGTATAAGTCCTTCCCCATGGGAGGTGACCGCGTTACCGCGCTCCGGGGTGTCTCCACCACCATAGACCGGGGCGAGTACGTGGCCGTGATGGGGCAGTCGGGGTCCGGGAAATCCACCCTGATGAACATCCTGGGTTGCCTGGATACGCCGACGGCGGGCAGC
>MKWU01004572.1_pt1 | contig 16109 bp, 14 predicted proteins | sample 809101 | NCBI WGS metagenome assembly MKWU01 (sample SAMN05860141, study PRJNA318959) | sponge metagenome | host: Aplysina aerophoba | place: Slovenia: Piran, Adriatic Sea, Gulf of Piran | collected 2013-05-07 | reverse complement strand
CGGATCGGGATCTCAATGCCGCGGTCAACATCTTGGCGGCCGGGGTTATCGCCGCCGGAGCGCAAACGTGGGCCGTTGGGCCGTGCGTCGCTCCAGAACCGTATGCGGAAGCTGCCTGACTCGGCACTCTCGTATGTAAGCCCCAAATCAAATGTAGAGCGTAGGGCCGGACTTCTCCGATGACCGTCAATGTGACATCAGGCAGATTCAATGTTCGCCGCAACTCGCCAACCCGCCTCTGGCGTGTATCTGAATCGCGGTCACGCGCTCACCCATGAAGAGTTTTCGCAGGAATCGGACCGCATTTCTGAAGCACAATTGGCGTGACTTGAAAAAACATTCATGGAACGGCTACGGGTGGCTGTGCAACCATGCCCCTCTCCAAACATTGAAAGATCCTGCCTGTGACATCGACGCACGTCGCTGTCGGACGAGAGTGTGCTATTCTGGTTTGCGTCACTGGCTTGGGGATTGCTCGGCACGGCTTGCTATACGCTGAGGGCAATTTGTTGATACCCTTTACCGCCTCTGCTTTCTGCGTTCGGCAGCGCGTCAAACTCGAATCCATCCGGGCCGACGCCTCTGCTTTGACGGAGCAACGTTTGAATCTCGTGATTCCATGACAGCTGCCGGAGACAAACAGGGGGTACGAACCCGCCGATCCGCAGGAGGCTCAAAGAAGCGTTCGGCAGCCAAGCAACCGAGTGCGGTCTCGGTTGCACCCGTCGACCAAGTGGCCCAGTCAGGATCTGACGAAGACCAAGCAGCCGCAAATCCGGGTGCGGCCAACAAGGCCGCCAAGCCTCCCTCCAAACCGCCTACAGGAGACCATGGCAGCGCAGGGTCTGGCAAGAAGGCTGCCGAGCCGAAACCAGAGGGAGACTCTCCCAGGAAGCTGGTCAAGGCCAGCAAGACGGGAAGGAAGACCGCAAAGCGCGTGCCGTTGCCCGGACCAGAAATCAAGCGAGCCGCCAAGAAGGCTGTCAAGAAGGCCACCACCCAGGAAAAGCTGGATTCGGCCGAGCAGCGGCCAGCCGTTTCTGGCGGACGGCGTCCGCTGGACGGGATTCGCATATTGGATTTGAGTCGATTGCTTCCAGGGCCCTATGCAAGCCACGTCTTGGGCAGTTTCGGCGCGGAGGTGATCAAGATCGAGAAGCCCGGAGAAGGCGACTATATCCGCGATTCAGAACCTAAGGCCCAAGGGTTCAACGCACTTTTCCTGACCATTAACCGGGGAAAAAAGAGCGTCGCGATTGACCTCAAGGATTCGAACGGCAAGGAAGCCTTCCTGGCGCTCGCGAAAAGGTCCGATGTCGTGTTGGACGGATTCCGCCCCGGGACGATGACCCGTCTCGGGCTCGGCTACGAACAGTTGAAGGAGGTCAATCCGAAGCTGGTCTATGCGGCCCTGACCGGATACGGGCAATCGGGGCGTCATGCCAATCGCGCAGGGCATGACCTGAATTATGTGGCTCACGCTGGGATGCTCGATCTCTTGGGCGAGTCTGACGGAATGCCCGCAGTTCCGGGCATTCAAATCGCGGATGTCGCAGCCGGGGCCCTTCCGACAGTGATTGGGATCCTGCTAGCCCTGCAGCACCGTACGAGGAGCCACCAAGGGCAGATGGTCGACATATCGATGTACGATTCCATCCTTGGCCTGATGCCGGTGCAGATCGCGAACTACACCGCGACGAAGCGTCGTCCCAAGCGCGGCCACGAACGCCTCTTCGGCCGATATGCGTGCTACAACATCTATCCTGTGCGCAACGGGCGGTTCCTCACCGTGGCCGCGCTGGAACCCAAGTTCTGGAAAGCGCTCTGCACTGCGCTGGATAGAGAAGACCTGATTCCGGACCAGTATGTCGAAGGCGACCAACAGCAGGTGTTGATTGCGGAGTTGACGCGGATATTTCAGAAGAAGTCGGTTGCCGAGTGGATGGAAGTCTTCGGCGAAGAGGATGTCTGTGTGGCCGAGGTGCGGGAAATCTCGAGATCCGTGCAAGATGAACACTTGGGAGATCGCGGGATTGTGACACCGGTGCGTGGAGCAGACGGAACCGTGTATGAACAGCTGGGAGTGTTTCCGAAACTGAGCGACGCTCCGGGCTATGTCTCCGGCGATGCACCCGCCCGGGGGGAGCACACGCGGCAGGTCCTAAAGTCTGTCAATTTCACCGCGAAGCGGATCAACGAAATGCTTGCCGCCAAGACCGCTGAAGAGCCTCCGCCCAAGGACCCTACCTAGCCGCCTCGCGCTACGGGTGCTTGCGTGTCCACCAAGCGGTGGACAGGGCGGGGAACAGAGGAGCTGGACCCTCAAGGGCGCACAACACTGCCCCCCCTTCAGGATGTACCGTTGAGAGCCGCCGGCCGTCGCGATGAGGCCTGTCCCGGCTATCGTTCCAGAACGCCGGCCAGTCGTCCGGGTTCGTCCGTGATGATTCCGTCGACGCCGAGGGCGAGCAGCCTTCGCATTTCAGACTCGTCGTTGACCGTCCAGGCCAATACTCGCAAGTCTTCCTCGTGGACCTCCTCGATCAGCTCACGGGAAGCGAGACGAAATTGCGGTATGACGAAGTCGATCGGGCTGTTATGGCGCAATTCCTCGTCCTGGGTGCGATTGAAGATATAGCCCAACCGGACATCGGGAAGCAACTGATGGACTTTGTTCAGCATGGCCGTGCTAAACCCGCTGATCATTACTTGGCGGATATCAGCATGTTCTTTGATGAGATTGATCGCTGCCTCTTCGTAGCCCTGTTCCTTGAGTTCGATGTCGAGAAAGGTCCGCCCGGAGAACCGCTTGAGGACGTCCTCGAATAGCGGTATCTCGTATCCGCCGTCCAGATGCCGGATTTCCTCGAATGGAGTGGCCTGGACTGAAAGGCTCCCAACAACTGAGCCATGCACCACGATCAATTGACCGTCTCCTGATCTGCGGACGTCCAATTCGATTCCATCGGCACCTCGCTCCAGTGCGAGCTCGAAGCTCGGAACGGTATTCTCCGGATGCCCATTGGCTCCGCGGTGCCCGATGATGGTGGCCTGTTTCATGAAATTTCTTACCCGGAAGGAAGGAACCGGCGACACCTCGCCGGCCGGTCTAGACGGAACGGGTTCAGGCAGGGTCTACCGCTCTGAATCGCCAGCTGACCACGAGATAGACAAGCATAGCACTGAGGGCATTATACTCACGCCCATACTTGCTGGTCAGTCGAGGGGGGCGAAGCGGAACGCACTCCCCGAATCACCGCCAGGAGGCACTGAGGGCGATTCGGTACAGTATGGAGCGATGCCAGCCGACCTCAAACGCCGCTCAGTGTTGCAGGGTGCCGCCGCCGGCATGGCGGCAGGCGCAGCTCTGGCACAGTCAGCCTCAGCCGCTCCTGTGCCATTCGGTGACTCGCTGAAGATCACGAAGCTCGAGACGTTCCTCGTCAAGCCTCGCTGGCTGTTCCTGAGAATGCACACCGACGCTGGGCTGGTGGGCCTTGGCGAGCCTATAGTCGAGGGCAGGGCCAAGACTTGTGCAGAGGCCGTTCGCGAGATGGAACCATATCTCCTGGGCAAAGATCCCCGGCGCGTCCAGCACCACTGGCAAGCTTTGTACCGTCATGCGTTCTATCGCGGCGGGCCAGTCCTGACGAGCGCCCTCAGTGGCGTTGAACAAGCGATGTGGGACCTGACGGGGCAAGCCCTCGGTGTTCCGGTGTACGCACTGCTCGGAGGTGCGACTCGCGACAGGGTGCGCCTATACAAGGGAGGCACTTCGCCCGACACTATCCGGGACGACATCGCGCTCGGGTTCACGGCTTTCAAGGTCGGCCCGTACAAGGCTCGTCCCGCGCGCATTGTCGAGAACAGAGCATTTGTCGAGGCGGTAGCAGAGCGTTTCAGGGCTCTTCGGGAAGCGGCAGGGGACGAGGTCGACATCGGCATTGACTTTCACGGCGCGATCAGCCCGCAATCGGCAAAGCTGCTGATTAAGGCACTGGAACCGTACCAACCGATGTTTATCGAGGAGCCGGTGAACTGCCAGAACCACGACATCATGGCCGAAATAGCCCGCGGCACCCATCTCCCGATCGCGACCGGAGAGCGCGTCTTCACCAAATGGGGGTTTCGAGAGGTTCTTGAGAAGGGAGCTGCTTCCATCTTGCAGCCAGACTTGTCGCACTGTGGCGGAATCATGGAGGCGCGCCTGATCGCAGGGATGGCAGAGTCCTACTACGCCGCTATCGCTCCGCACAACCCCCTCGGCCCAATCGCGACCGCGGCCTGCGTGCATCTCGACGCCACCATTCCGAACTTCATGTGCCAGGAGTTCCGCTCTCTTGGCGAAGGCTACTTCAAGGAGCCGATGACGTTTTCCAACGGATACGTCGAGCTGCCGACCAAGCCGGGACTAGGCGTGGAGATCGACGACGACCTGATTGCGGACAAGATTGATCACGATTGGACGAACCCAGAACCCTACGACGCATTTGACGGGGCGGTCACGGACTGGTAGCCGACAGAAGGGAATTGGCCGCGTGCCAAACCGAACAGAGGCGCGGAGTGAAACTCGGGTGGCACGATCAGTCGAACCGCGCTAGAGTGAATTCGTGGTTTCACTATCGCTTACATGCGGTAGTTGACATAATATATGTTATCGGAAAATATTCTACGGCGGTATGGGGGGGTGCTGGCCCTGCTCCTCGCTGGGCCCGTAGTGGCGGCGGCTGGGAGCGGAGCCCTCCGCGGTCGGCTCGCTGAGGTTGTGGACGGAGAGCCGTTGCGCTTGCTGACCTTGGATGGAGAGACGTTTGAGCTCATTGCGGACTCCGGACTCGATCGGACTTTGAGGGATCCGCAGCTCTCGGACAGAATGTGGGAATTGCGTGGCGCACTCCTCGATGACGGTCGGTTCGAATTGGAAAAGATCTTCACCGTCAAGCAGGGCCAGCTCCATCGGGTCACCTATTACTGCGTGATCTGCCATATCACGACCCATGAGCCTGGGCTTTGCATGTGTTGCCAAGACGACACAGACCTTCGCGAACTTCCCGGCGAGTGAGCCGGGCGGCGCCCGCAGCGCGCTGCGGTACCCTATCCCTCCATGAACCAGCCATCACCCTCGGCTTACACAGCAGTTCGCACTCAGCGCGGCGGAATCGATGTCGTACAGTTGGCAGATCCAAGCGGCAAGGTGTCGGCCACCATCGTGCCGCAGATGGGCAACATTGCCTGCGAATTCATTGTGAATGGCAAGAACGCCTTCTGGTTCCCGTACGACTCAGTCACGGAGTTCGCAGCAAGTCCTCAGATGTGCGGGAATCCATTCCTGGCCCCTTGGGCGAATCGCTTGGATGAACATGCATTTTTCGCGAACGGCAGGAAGTTCCTCTTGAACCGTGGATTGGAGAACTACCTGGTTGATCCCCACGACCAGCCGATTCATGGTCTGCTGCTGTATTCTCCTCACTGGAAGGTCGCCTCCCTTGGGGCAAGCGCAGAAGCGGCAGTGGTCAGTAGCTGCTTGGAGTTCGGCCGGCATCCCGACCTGATGGCCCAATTCCCGTTCGCGCACCGCATCGAAATGACTTACCGTCTTACCGGCTCTTGTCTCGAGACTCACACGAGGATCGACAACCTCGGTGCAGAGCCCATGCCACTTTCGCTGGGCTTCCATCCGTATTTTCGGGTCCATGACTGCCCTCGTGACGATTGGAGAATTCGGATTGCCGCCGGGAGCGTCTGGGACCTCAACGACCGGTTCACCCCTAAAGGAACCCAGTCTCCAGCCTCCAGCCAGTTTCCCGCAGCTCAATCGCTCCTGTTGCGCAACCAGTTCCTCGACCATGTCTTTGGAGACCTGCAGCGCGATGCTGACGGATGGGCGCGGTTCCGGCTGGAGGGACAGGTCGAGAGGATAACAGTGGCCTATGGTCCGAAGTACCCGGTTGCAGTCGTCTACGCTCCGACCGGCGAGGGGCAGTCGTTCGTGTGCTTCGAGCCCATGACGGGCATCACGAACGCCTTCAACCTCGCTCACCGCGGGGTGTACCGTGAGCTACCAGAAATCCCGCCCGGAGGACGGTGGGAGTCGGCGTACGTGATTGAGGTTGACGGATTCTGAAGCTTGACGGTACTACCCTGCGGTCACCGTCTGGCTCCGCGAGCACGGATGGGGGGGCTCGCTTCCCCGCTCCGACGGCTGTTCTGGTCTCGACTCCTATTCCGCCGGACCTGGTCGATACCTTCGCGACCCGTCATGAATTGCTTCATCCTCCGTCGCCGTAGAAGTGGTCGTGCCCCCGGCGGCATGGGCCTTGCGTAGCCGGCCAATGCGTTGTCCGGGCTCCCAGCATTAGCCTCCCAGCCACCTCCAATCCAGAGTCATGCCGTCGTTGTGTCGTGACGCGGGAGAAGCGATCCAGAAACCCACAACAAGACGAGTCCATGATACTGGTAAGCTATGGGTTTGAATACCCTGCAGCAACTAGCTAATGTATACAATTAATTTAAGTCTGTAACCTGGTTCAACACCCAGATTGCTCGTCACAGACCGGCATCGTTCGACTTCACAGCCACACGATGTCGCGGGAATGCCCCGAGTTGCTGGCTCCTGCTCTCCACTTCCCCGCCCTCCCGATCCAAACGGTCAGAATGACACTTGAATCGTGAACCTGAACGCCCGCCCGTCGTTGAGGGTGTTCGTAATGGCGCCGAAAGTGCGTGAAGCGAGATTGATGTCCGGTTCGGCGAACTGAGGGTGGTTGAGGAAGTTCAGCGCTTCGGCGCGGAACAGCAGCGATGTCTTGTTGTGCTCGAGGACCCGCCGTGAGAATGCGACGTTTACGTTCCACACACTATCCTTCCGGAAGGTGTTGCGCCCGAGGTTGCCACCAGGTTCTGTCGGCCTGATGAATGCGAACGCGGCGCGATCAAGCTTCGATCTCGAGGTGTCAGGGTGATTGACGGACTGGCCGAGAATCGAGGAATCGATGATGTTCGGCCGGTCGCTGCCGGCACCGTCAACGTTGCCGATGCCCGGAGAATCCGATCCTGCTCGGATACCGAATGGTGTGCCCGACTTCCATAGCACTACGGAACTCACTTGCCAGCCGCCCAAGATTGAACGGGCCGCGCGATGGGCGTTGGGGAACGATGGAACCCGATAGTCGACACGCCACAACACGGCGTGGGGCTGGTCGAATTCGCTCAGCCCCTTCATATAGTTCCACACATCGTACTCGTACGGGCTCCGTCCGAGCCGGCCATCGCTGCCGCCGGCAGTATTCGTGTAGTCCGAAGCCAAGTCGATCGCCTTGCTCCACCAGTACGAGGCTTCGAGATTGAAGCCCGCCCAATTGCGGGCGGTCCATGTGATCTTGGCCGCGTCGAAATATCCGATCGAGCCATTGACAACCCTCAACACATCGAAATAGTCCTGGTCTGCTCGCCGTTGGTTGATCGTGCGCGTAACTTGCTCGACGCCGGGGACGGGCTGTCCACGATTCGTGTAGCGTTGGTTCAGCAACCGATGCGATCGGCTGCCGATATAGCCCAATTCCAGCGCCCAGTCGTTTCTTGGCTCGAAGGCCCAGGAAAAATTGTATTGGTGGGAGTACGGCGTGGACAGTTCCGGATCAAGCCCGTAGCGGATGCTGCGGGCAGAAGGATCGAGATCCGATGCGGAGAATTCCTTCAATGGGTCGATCAGATCTGCGGCGTTGACGACAACCGTCAGCACGCTGGGCGTGTTGAAACGCGCCTGCATATAGGTCGCATTGAACAATTCTCCGTACTGCAAGCCGTAAGCTCCGCGCAGCACGCCCAGGTCCTTTCCCAGGTAGTAGGCGAATCCCAGTGACGGCGCCAGGTTGTTCATGTCGCTGTCGTAGGGGATCTCGCTGCGCCCATTGACCTCGTCGGGACTCCCAACAGGCTCGAACCGCAGTCCCATCTGTAAAGTCACCTTTGGTCCGACTTTCCAGCGATCTTGAATATAGGCAGTCACCGAAGAGTTCCGGAATCCTCGGTGGGCACTCCCGATAGCGAATCGATACGAGCTCGGTGTCCCGGCCAGGAGATTCTCTACCGCGTTCCTGCCGAAGTCTGCCCGGAAGCTGAACGTCCCTCGGTGGTTGTTACTCTCAGACCCGTTCACCTGCTGTCGTAGAGATTCTACGCCGGCGAGGATCTTGTGATTGCCGGCATCCCTCTGGACCTGGGCGCCGAGGCGGAACAAGTTCTGAGCCCGGTCGATGGGAATGCTGCTGCTCGGCCCGATTGATTGCAAGATCCGACTGAACAGAAAGAAGGGCCCCAGCGATGTCTCTTCAGGAACGAGCAGCGACCCGACTCGTTCGAATCCTGCCGTGAAGTCGGCTGTCGTGCGCGGACTCCACGACCGGTTCCACGTGACCTTTGTATTGTGGTTCTTCGTGGTCGTGTCCGGATTCTGCCCTCCGACCAGTTGGAACGCTTCCACATCTTGGAGCGTTACGTTATAGCGCAGGGTCAAACGACTCTTGCCAAACGAGTTGTCCAGTGCCCCGCTCGCCCTGTTATTGCGAATGTTCTGTGCTGAGTTGGTGTTCAGGGCGCGCTGATTGATGTCGGTTCGATTCGGCAGCGCGTCCGGGTACGCTCCCAGTATCCTTTCGATCAAAGCAATTCTAGCTGGGTCCGATGATGTCGGCACACGTTCGTCAACAGCCGGCACCAAGACGTTGCCGTTCACCTGACCGAGGAGCCTCCGCTGGCTCATCTGTACGGTAATCGCCGAACTGCTGCCCAGCGGCGCGCCCAGTTTGAATCCGAAATCATTCGTGCGGGCCGGGCGAACAGCTCCAACCTGAAAAAATGACCTCGCGGACAATGCGCTGTTCTGGTGACTCCAGTTCAATTCGCCGTGAATGGAAGCAGCCGCTGTGACCGGTGCGTGCAAACTCGGTTTCGGGGAGCCGCCGTATTCCAGCCCGAAGTAGGATCGATCCGCCACGAATTCGTCAACGACCGTAGCCGTTGCGCCCATGCGGCGGAGCAATTCCTTGAGCACGTTGTTGTCGATCAGCGTCAGACGGACATTTTCGTTACGGCGAGCCTCCCCCGCTCCGGAGTCGACTTCGCCGAGGAGATTGAGGCGCGTCCGTTCCGCCGACCCGCTGTCCCTTGCGCCCTCTGCCTCCTCCGGCTCCTCTGCAGTTGCGGACTCTCCAGGTGCTGCTGCCCCTTCCTCGCCTGGTGCGGGGCTCGCAAGGCAGGCTGCGCTCAACACTACCAGCATGCCCAGCCGACCCAGTCCAAGATGCGATTGAAGCTTGAGAAACAAAGAGACTACCCAGATCTGGTCCATCATGACACGGGGGACCGGCTTTGGATTGCGGCTGCCTCGACTTTGTCGGGCGCCCCCACGCTACTTCCGGGAAAGAGTCTCGTGATCGAGAGCCATGCGGTTTGGACCTGCCGAGTCGTTCCGGGCTCGTGGTTTCCGTACCAAGTGCGGACACAGAGGGCCTGACCGGCCTGGGTGACGATGCATTCCAAGTATTGGAAGCGAGATTCCCCGTAGCGGAATACCGCAGGCATTGGATCAATTGGCAAGTAATTTCTCGATCGCAGCCTCGATGACGTGCATCACGGTCGCGAAGCTACGACGGTCAAGCTTGTCGATGGTGTCGTGTTGGGTGTGCCAGTAGGAATTGCGGGGACCGTAGTTGAAGTCGATCAACACGAGGCTGGGAACGCCGGCCCGTAGAAATGGAATATGGTCATCCTCGATATATCCGATACTCCTGCCGAAAGAGCGGCCGTAGCCAAGGTCCGAACCTAGATCCCACACAGTCTCCCGCAGGATGGGATCGGAGTTGCCTTCAAACACGAGTTCCAAGTCGGCATCGCCGATCATATCGACGTTGATCAGTGCACGGATTCGTGACACCGTGTCATCCGCGACCCATCTCGCGGCCAGCCGACGGCTTCCGTAGGTGTGATCGAGGTCACGCCACTGAACCGTGCTCTCTTCCCCGTCGAAGAACACGAGCCACACACCGTGTTGGCCCGCTCGATCCAGTCGTTCGGCCAATGCCATAAGGAATCCAGCCGAAGACCCCCCGTCGTTCGCGCCGACGAATCCATCCATGCGCAAGGTGTCGTAGTGTCCGGAGACTACCATCACCGGTGAGTCGCCTGGCGGCCCGAATCGCGCGATGATGTTGCGCATGAGTAATGCACCGACCGGTGTCTTGGCGACGAACGCATCGACCTCTATCGCACACGAGAGCCTGCTCAGTGCTTGAATGATGATTTCGTGCTCAACTGCCAGCGATTCCGAGCCCGCCGGCCTGGGCCCTAGATCGACGAACTCCCGAGTCCATTCGAGAGCTCGCTCACCGGCGATGAGGTATTCTTCAGGCGGTTCAACCCAAACCGATTGTGCGGCACAAGCGTGGGCAAGCAACAGCAGCGCAAAGACGAATCGACAACCTGACTTGTAACAGTGCCGACCCACCTCTGGCGTGACAGGGCCCCTTCCGGCGCTCACTGTTCCATGGGTGGACCCGTCGTGGATGGATAGCGATCGGTAGGGGGCCTGTGGCATTCCGACTACGAACCGTCGCCGCGCTTTCGGACCGGACGGGCTTCTATCAACAGACTAGCCCCCACGCCGGCCACGGCTTCCAGCAGTGCCAGGGGTAGGGCTGACACTGTCAGAACACCATAGATTGCGTTCTTCAGGGCGCTACTAAGTGCAGTCTCGTTGACTCGTCGCAATCGTCGCACCATTGGATCGGACCATGGACAGAGACTGGTGGCCAAACCCGCCGGGTCATCACGCAACGAAAAGCGCTTGCGGCGGACGACGTCGAACCCTGAAATCCGAATCAGTTCCACAATGTCGTCCTCTCGGTATGAGATCGGATGGCGCGGTATGTCATATCCGTTCCATCGCTCGCCCAAGAGCAGAGCCTGCCACGACTCCGCATTGGGCACCTGAATCAATAACCGCCCATCGTCGGCCAGCAAAGCGCGAAGCGACTTCAGGGTGGCTAGCGGATCGGCGAGATGCTCCAGAACGTGCAGTGCCACGACCGCGCCGAACGAACCGTGTGCAAAGCAAGCCTCGGATGGCCGGAAACACACCAGTGGAATGTGGTCCCCATCGTGCCGGTGGCGAACCGGCGGCCCAAGAAGCGGCTGGAGTGCATAGACCCGCATGCCTGCTCTTCGCAAGGCCGTCGCAACGCTTCCACCGTCGCCGGTGATGTCGAGAACGAGTTGCTTCGCCTGTAGATTCCGCGTGATGAATCGTTGTCGGCCGCGGGTTGCGAAACGACGAACCGACTCCGCGAACCGCCCACGGAAGACTGCCACGCCCTCCCACCAATCCCAAACCGGGCACAGCCCCGGACTGTACATAGGCAAGAGAAGCGGATCGAGCTGGATCAGGCCGCAATTCGTACATTCGAGAAGACGGCAGCCCGCCTCTGTCCTAAGCAGCAAGCGGTCTGTGCCCTCGAACAACTCTGCGAAGGCATTGCCATTGCATCGGACGCAGGGGCTCCGGCCCTGAATCGCGGCCCCGTGTGGTATTTGAATCGACTCTGACAATGAGAAATTCGATTCGCCCATGAAGACTACTGGGCAGTTCCGGCTTGCACGTCCGGACAACTCCGGGCATAGCAGGCACGGACGAATCCTTTCTCCCTCACAATACCGTGCCGTTGATTCCGCTGCTTCGCAGGAACGTTTTGTTCGCGAGGCAAGTGCTTTTCGGCACGAGGCAAATCTAGACGCGAACTGACTATCGTATATTGAGAGCTTGGCCGCTGTGTATGGACACTGTAGGCGAACAGCTTCGGAGTGCACGCCTTGCGAAGAACCTCAAGATTGAGGACGTTGTCAAGAAGACCAAAATCAGAGGGCACTTCATCCGTTGCATGGAGGATCAAGAACTCGGCGAGCTGCCGAGTAAATTTGCCGCGCAGAGTTTCCTGCGCCAGTATGCTCTCTTGCTTGAGCTTGATGCCGAACAGTTGGTTCGCGACGCATCCCTCTCCGTGCCGAGTCTCGACGAACCTCCAGAGATCGTCGCGGCACCCGGCTATGAGACGCCATCCCTGTTTTTCGTACAAAAGGCCGTCCGCGAGACTCGGGCTGCGATAAGACGACGCACAGCTACGATCGGCAAAGCCGTCATTGCGCTCGGACTCATCGTGACATGCTCGACATTGTGGTTCTATTCAAGGAATACCGGTGATGGGGGCAGGCAGACGGCCAGTTCCGCTGGATCTCCCACCACGATGGCTTCCCCTCCGCTCGAAGCTGCGGCGTCGAAGTCCGGTACTCGGAACTCGAGGGGCACAGGGCCTCAGGCGAGTCCAACCTTAGCGTCGATCCCGGGATCTTGCAGCCCCTTGGAACTCGAGATTCAGGCTATCGACCGGGTCTGGATCCGGTGGCTGATTGACGGAGATGATGAAGGTCAAGCCACTTTGAGCGCTCAGGAGCGGAAACGAATCCGGGCAGATGACCTCGTGCAGGTGACGATCGGAAACGCCGGCGCCGTCAACCTCGTTGTGAATGGCGCACCACAGGCACTGGTCGGACTGCCCGACGAAGTTCGGCACCTTGAAATCACCCGCGAGGGCTTGACCCGCATCCCGCCAGGCACCTTCTAGGGAGCCCGCCGGGCGTCCGGGTAGATGGACGCCATCGCCGTCCAAGAGCGCCAATCTCCACGTTGGTCGGTCCGATCACGGCTCACCTGGCTTGAAACACAATCGGGGATTTTTCGGGCTTCGGGATACAACTCCCCCTACCCAGCGGCCTAGACCGGACCGCGGCGCTCGATCTACGCTCCCCCGAGCACTGCTCGGAGGCACGGGTTCCGGCCCGGGGTGGCACTGGCTGTGAATGCTGGCTTGGAGGAGAGCTTCCGAAGAAGCCTCGCTAGTGAATGATCGCCTGCCCGGACCCAGACTGATGTTGGGGCATGAGTAGCACCAATGAATTTCGGGGCTCGCCTGCCGGAACCGTGCCCGCTGATCAGCTTAACAGACGGCACCGTGTTTCTTACCGGATTGGTCCGGGCCGCGCCCGGCGGCGGGACTGATGTGAAACACCTCAGGCGGTGAGGGCGGAGACAGGCTCTGGAGAGGCCGCTGAGGGCGTGTCGGGAACAAGCCGGTAGCCGAGGTCTTTCGCGCTTGTCTTGAGGTGCGCGATGGTGCGCTGGCGATAGCGCTCTTCGTAGGCGGCCTCGCCTTCGTCGAAGTATTCCTGGCCCCAGCGCAGCATGCGGTACACCAATTGTGCCAGCTTGCGCGCCGTGGCGAAGATTGCCGTCTTCATGCCTGCGTGGCGTGCCTTGCGGCGCAACGCGGCACCCAGTGCGGACTTCGAGCGGATCAGCGCGGTCGCAGCCATCCGCAACACATTCGAGACCCGCGAGGCTCCCATGCCGCGACTAGTGCGCTCGCCCGCCATCGGCTTGCCCCCCGTCACCGCGTGGCGCGGCGCTAGGCCCAGCCAACTCGCGAACTGCTTCTCGCCCGGGAAGGCCGACAGGTTCGGCCCGATCTCGGTCATGATCGTACAAGCTGCGCCGGCGCTGATGCCGTCGATGCGCGTCAGGTCGACCGTCGCATAGCGGTACAGCGTGGTGCGCACAGCCTGCTCCCGGCGCGCCCGGATGGCCTTCTCCTTGGCGGGGTTCGGATGCTTGGGACAGTCCGCTTCCCGCAACTCCGGCGCGGCCTGTTGCTGCAGTTCCTCGGCCAGCTTCCGCTCGTAGTCGGCGATCTGCTGCTGCACCGCGTCGTACAGCCCCAAGGAACTCTGCAAGTTGAACAGATGCTCCTCGCGCCAAGTGCCGGTCAGGTACTCGGCGAACTCTTCCGGCGTCTGTCGGCAGCGCTCATGGCGCAGTGCCGCCAGTTGCTGCGGGTCGCGCTCGCCCGCCACGATCGCGCGCAGGATCGCCATCCCAGTCTGTCCCGTCAGGTCGCTGACCGCCCGATGCACCTGCACGTTCATCTGGTCCAGAGACTGCTGCATCCACTGCACGAAGCGCGAGCGCTGTGCCACCAAGTTCTGCATCTGCCGGTGCAGCGAGCGCAGCCGCGTGACCGATTCGTGCGGCCGGAACGAGCCCTGCAGCAGCCCGCAGGAGTGCAATTGTTGCAGCCATTGGCAGTCCCGCATGTCGATCTTCGACGGCAACAAGATGGCAGACTACTCTAAACTCCCGGTCGCGAACGGCGTCCCCGCGGCGGGGCCGGCGCTTCGGAGCGAGCCGATCGACCAGACGCCCCTACAGTTCGTCGTCGAGTAGGCGCTGGCGGCGGTGAATACCCGTCCCCTGATCTATGCGTTCGCCGTCGACGGGATACTGGTGCGCGGCAGGGTGAGCTCGGACAGCGGACGGCTCGAAGGCGGACTGGAACACGTGGGTTACGAGTGGCCCGCTTGAGCTTGCCGTGGAGGATGACAATCCGCGCGCCACCCGCCCGCGACCGCGTGCGGTGAGCATGCCGCCTGCCGACCCAACATCCCCCGACAACGCGCCCTTGTCCCAACGACGAACGAGCGTGCGAGATCCCAAGGGACGACGATCTCGGGACACCGAACAACGCGGCGTCTCCCAGATCGACCGAGGGGCCTTACACGGCGGTTAGCCCGGAGCTTCGGCCGCTTGGGGCTCCCAACGCCACATCGATGGGGTCCCGCGGCTCCTCGGCTTCCGCGAGGCGCTGTAGGATTGCCTTGCGGCAGGCGCTCTGGGCATCTGCCAGAGTCTTGTGGTTTTCCTGCGTGCCCTTGACGCCGCCAGAATGCACGGCCTTCGACCCGCACGTGTATGCGGCTCGAAGCAGGTCATAGTATCTGCGGCGTTCCTCGAAGTCCGCGCCCAGGTCCCAAGCACCCAGAAGGGCTAGGCGAAAGCTGAGCTCCGCTCGGTCTCCTGGCGTGAATAGTGCCTCCAGTGCGGTCCGGAGATCGACAAAGCGGTCCGACAGTCCGACACCGGGGCGCTTGGATTTCAGCCAGTACCTGATCGCTATCTCGGGTGACCGCCCCTGCTGCCGGCGGGCGTGCCACTGGACGTCGAGGTCGCGAGCAAGTTCCAGATGCTGCTTCTCAAGACGGACGTCCCCGCCCGGATGCACACCAACCCTCCAGGATGGAGTGCTAGTCCCCAGGTTGAAAGCAGCGACATCACCGACGTCACGCCAGTCGTGTGTCCAGTCCACGTGTCCGTCGCACGCGATGGACAACACCTCCAAGAGGCCTTCTCGCCACCCCTCGGTGGTCAAGCATGGGATCTTGCCTCCGGCCCAGACCTGACGGAGATTCCAGTCCGGGTCGTCACCGTGTGTACGCGTCGGTCGGTACAGAGCAGGGCTGGCCGTTCCGTCAACAGACAACACGGTCCGCCCGAAGAGATCGTACGCGTTCAGCGAGGGCATGTCGAGGAAAAGCGGAGGGAAATACGGCGCCAAGTCCGCCGGGTACCCTCCCTTCGGCAACTGCTCGACCTGAATGCCCTCCGCTTCCAGCGCCAACGGTTGGTCGCACTGCACGCCGGTGAGAAGGAGCTTGATGCGGAAGTGGTAGGGTTCGCCTGCTATCCAGCCGCGGAGAATCCTGACCGAGGCCTCCGATCCCAGAAGGGCTGCGGCCTTGATCAGCGTCCGCGCGAAATCGGTTACCTCGGGCTCAGCGAAATGCACTGCTCCGCCCATCAAGGCAATCAACCCCGTCCCAATACGCCCGCTCTCGGGCTCGATGAAGGGTTGGAGTTCTGGCTCAAGGCTCTCGACAAGCGCGGCGAGGCGAGGAGGTGGTACCCGCAGCCTTGAAGTGTGCGCGATGGAGTACCGAACCTCATCCCTCCCGGTGTGAGCGCCGCGCATTCTAGGCGCCGCATACATCCCGTTGGGCCCAGCGTCGAATTGGGTCTCACGCAAGAGTTCGTCCAACAATCCTCAGATTTCCGAACATGGTGGCGTAGGCCATCGATAGACGCTTTCCTGTAACCGCCTGAATGGCAACGGCTTGCGCGATTCCTGCGCTCGCGATTCCAGGCTTGACTCGTCCAAGTCGGTTAATTT
>MKWU01004570.1_pt1 | contig 16113 bp, 12 predicted proteins | sample 809101 | NCBI WGS metagenome assembly MKWU01 (sample SAMN05860141, study PRJNA318959) | sponge metagenome | host: Aplysina aerophoba | place: Slovenia: Piran, Adriatic Sea, Gulf of Piran | collected 2013-05-07 | reverse complement strand
CCGGCGCCGGCGATGCGGACACCGGCGCATTCGGGGGGTTCGGCGCGGCCGGAGCGCAACTGCCGGGCCGCCAGGCGCCGCCGCCGGCAAGGGCGCCGGCGCCGGCCGTGCAGACCGGGCCGCGAGCCGGGTTCGCCCTCGCGGCCCGACCGTTCGTGCGTGCGGAACGCACGGACGAGCCTCCCAGCATCGACGGGCGCCTCGACGACGCGGTCTGGCGCTCGGCGACGCTCGTCACCGCCTTCACGCAGACCAACCCGATCGAGGGAGCCCCTCCCACCGAACGGACCGAGGTCCGCATCGCGTACGACTCCGACCACCTCTACTTCGCCTTCTATGCCCACTACGGCGACCCGACCCAGATGCGCGCCAACCGCGTCGACCGCGACCAGGCCTGGCGCGACGACTGGATCGCGGTGATGTTCGACACGTTTCTCGACCAGCAGCGGGCCTACCGCTTCTCGGTGAACGCCTACGGCGTCCAGGGCGACGCCATACTGCGGGGCGGCCGGCGACGCTTCGGCCCCGTGGGCGGGAGCGGCGACTGGTCCTGGGACGCGTTGTTCGAATCGGGCGGGCGAATCGTCGACGACGGCTGGACGGCGGAGATGGCCATCCCGTTCAAGAGCCTGCGCTACCCGTCGCGCGGCGAGGGCGAACACCGCTGGGGGTTCCAGATCAGCCGGACCCTGCAGACGAAGGACGAGACGGTGGTCTGGTCCCCGGTGACGCGCCGCATCGCGGGCGAGTTGACGCAGATGGGCACGATCGGCGGCCTGCGTGACCTGTCGGTGAGCCGCAACCTGGAGGTGTTGCCGACCGCCACCGGCATCCAGGTCGGCCGACTGACCGACGGCGGCTACGTCGACGACGCCGCGCAACCCGACTTCGGCGTGAACGTGAAGTACGGCGTGACGTCGAACCTCACGGCCGACTTCACGCTCAACCCCGACTTCTCGCAGATCGAGTCCGACCGGCCGCAGATCGAGACCAACCAGCGCTTCCCGCTCTTCTTCCCCGAGCTGCGGCCGTTCTTTCTCGAGGGCCAGGAGATCTTCCGCACCCCGGGCCGCACCACGCTCCTGCACACGAAGACGATCGTCGACCCGCAGGTCGGGGGCAAGCTCACCGGCAAGGTCGGCAACACGACCCTCGGCGTCCTGCTCGCCAACGACGCGGCCCCCGGCAAGTTCGACGACCCGCAGGAGTACGGCTTCGGCCGGACGGCGCAGTTCGTCGTCGGCCGCGCCCGCTACGACATGTACTCCGAGTCCTACGTCGGCGCGCTGGTGACGGACCGCGAGTTTCTCGACTCGTTCAGCCGGGTGGCGGCCGTCGACGGGCGCTTCCGGATCGGACAGACCCACAGCGCCGCGTTCCTGGCCGCGACCTCGGCGAACCGCGAGCTCGACGGCGCCGTCCGGAACGGGCCGCTCTACGACCTGCAGTTCCGCCGCGACAGCCGCCATCTCAACTACCGGCTGCAGTACCACGAGATCGATCCCGAGTTCGGCACCGCGACCGGCTTCGTCCGCCGCGTCGACATGCGCCGCTTCGACGCGGACATCGAGTACGAGTGGTGGCCCGAGAGCTGGATCATCTCGTGGGGACCGGGCTTTCGGTACTCGCGCAACGTCGATCACGCCGGCGTGCTGCAGGACGAGGAGTTCCGCGGCGACGTGAACGTGCGCTTCGCGCGCAACGTCTTCTTCCGCGCCGACGGCCGTCGCGAGCTCGAGCGCTTCAACGGCTTCGACTTCCACAAGAGCCGCTTCTCGGTGCGCAATGGCATCCAGTCCAGCCGCCGCGTCTCCATCTTCTACGGCATCGACTGGGGCGAGCAGGTCCGCTTCGTGGACTCTCCCTTCCTCGGAAGGATGTTCGACTACAACGTCAATCTCACGCTGCGTCCCACGACGCGCCTGAGCACGCAGTTCAGCCTCGACACCGCCCGCTTCACCGATGCCCGCACGGGCGCGCTCGAGTTCGACGTGAAGCTGCTCCGGACGTACACCACCTACCAGTTCACCGATCGCCTGCTCGTCCGGAACATCCTGGAGCACGACACCGGCAACGGGAAGGTGGGCATCAACCTCCTGGTCACCTACCGCGTGAATGCCGGGACGGTGTTCTACGCCGGCATCGACGATCGCCTGCAGCAGGGCATCTACCTCGATCGCGAGCAGTTCGAGAATCGCGACCTCCAGCGCCACCAGCGCGCGTTCTTCACGAAGCTGCAGTATCTCTTCCGCTACTGACCGCGCCGCGCCGGCCCCCGAAGCTATAATCCGCGGGCATGTTCGATGGCCTGACGCAGGAAGCGGTCGCCGCGCGGGAGCGCGAGCTGGCCGCGCGGTTCGAAGCGCTGAAGGAGGCCGGGCTGGCGCTCGACCTGACGCGCGGCAAGCCCGGACCGGATCAGCTGGCGCTGTCCGACGGGCTCGACGACGTGCTCGGCGGCGACTACCGCCTCGACGATGGCACCGACGTCCGCAACTACGGAGGGTTGACCGGCATTCCGGAGGCCAGGCGCCTGGGGGCCGAACTGCTCGGCGTGCGACCGGACGAGGTGATCGCGGGCGGGAACTCCAGCCTCGCGCTGATGTACGAGTACGTGCTCCATGCGTGGCTCAACGGGCCGCTCGGCGCGGAGACCGCGTGGCGCCGCGAGCCGGGCCCGCTCCGGTTTCTCTGCGTCGTGCCGGGCTACGACCGCCACTTCCGGATCACGGAGAGCCTCGGCTTCGAGCTCGTGAACGTGCGGATCGGCGACGGCGGTCCCGACATGGATCGCATCGAGACGCTCGTCGCCGAAGACCCGTGCATCAAGGGCATCTGGTGCGTGCCGAAGTACTCGAACCCGACCGGGCACGTCTATTCGGACGAGGTCGTCGAGAGGTTCGCGCAGCTCGGCCGGCGGGCCGGGGCCAACTTCCGGATCCTGTGGGACAACGCCTACGCGGTGCACGACCTCGACGACGACCCGCCGGTGCTTGCGAACCTGATGGACCGCTGCCGGACGGCGGGCACCGAGGACAGCGTGGTGCTCTTCGCCTCGACCTCGAAGATCACCCGCGCAGGGGCCGGCGTGGCATTCCTGGCCGCCTCGTCACGGAACCTGGCGGCCTTCACCAAGCACCTCGGCGTCCAGACGATCGGCCCCGACAAGGTCAACCAGCTCCGGCATGTCCGCTTCCTGCGGGACACGGGGGGCATCCGGGCGCTCATGCGGCACCAGGCGGCCATCGTCCGCCCCAAGTTCGACCTCGTGCGGCGCCACCTCGAGGCGGGCCTCGGGCCGGACGGCCTCGGTACCTGGACGAACCCGCGCGGCGGCTACTTCCTGTCGTTCGAGACGCCGCCGGGGCTCGCGTCGCGCGTCGTGGCGCTGGCCGCGGAGGCGGGCGTCAAGCTGACCCCAGCCGGGGCCACCTTCCCCTATGGCCGCGACGCGGACGACACCAACATCCGCATCGCACCGACCTACCCGTCGCGCGACGAGATCGACCGCGCGATGCCGGTCTTCGTCAACGCGGTCGCCCTGGCCGCGGCACGCCGGCGGCTCGCGTCGCGGCCCGTCAACGTGTGAGGGCGTCAGGCGGCGGCGCCGCCTGCCAACGACACGCCGCGCGCACGAAGGCCTGCACGCGGGCGAAACGCGTCTCCACGGGGATGGCCTCCGGCAGTCCGGGGACGTCCGTGCGGTTCGCGAGGTAGGCGACGGCCGGTCGCCCGTAGCGCAGCGCGAGCCGGGCCTCGCTGGCCGTCCCCGCGCCGCCCGGCAGGACGATCACGACGTCGGACGTGAGCACGTTGAGGTGGTTGCGGGAGTCGGCGCCGTCGCCGCGGGCGCCGCGGGCGTCGAGATGGGTCCGGATGGCGATCTCGACCCAGCGGTTCGGATAGCCGGGCGGCGTCTCGCGGGAGGCCGGCGCTCCCGGCCCGCCCGCCGAGCCGGGCAGGATGCCGATTGCGCGGCCGGGCCGATCCGGGACGCCGACGAACGCCTCGGTGACAGCTTCCATCCCGCCCTCTCCCCCGCCGGCCCGCCGGTGACGCCCCGCCGCGCCGGGCTCGCGCCGCGTGCGGGTCGCGGCCCGACCCCATCACACCCACCACCGGCAACCGACCCGGCGCACGGGAGAGGAGACGCTCGCCGGACTCGGCCATCTGCGCCCTCACTATAATCCCGGGTCATGAGACAGGCTCGGCCGCGGCGTTCGGCGACGAGGCTGATCGCGGCCGGAGTGGCGGCCGTGCTCGCGGGTGCCTGCGGCCCGTCGGGCGGCGGCGACGGTGCCGCCGGTGCGGCGCAGGACGGCCGCGGCACCGAGACGGTGCGCCTCGAAGTGACCCACCGCTCCGAGTGGCGCCAGCTCTGGATCGAGGGAGCGACCGATCTCCCCGACGGAGCCTCCGTCAACTATCAGGTCGTCCACGAGCTGGCCGAGCGCGCCCCCGCCGACGAGTGGCCGACCGCCAACCTCATCAGCTCGGGACGCGCCGCGGTGCGCGACGGCCAGTACTGGACGCGCATCAACACCTTCAACTGGCCGCCCGGCGCCGTCCGTGTCGTCGTGCAGTTTCCGCTGCCGCCCCAGCCGCCGGAGGTGGAGGCGCGGTACGGGGCCTTCGGCGAGCATCTCGGCGGCAACAACGTCATCGAGCTGGCGGGCACGAAGGCCGTCGAGGTCGAGCACGCCTTCGACCATCGCCGGTAGTGGGTCTCCCTCCGTCGTCTCCGCGACCATCCCAGGCGCGCGCCGCGGGCCACCGTCCCCGGTCGCCGGCCCGGATGCGCTACGATTAAGGTCGCATCGGTCTTGCGGGGCGTGGCGCAGCCTGGTAGCGCGCCTGCTTTGGGAGCAGGAGGTCCCGAGTTCGAACCTCGGCGCCCCGACCACCCACACCGGAACAGCCGTTGGATGTCAGGAGTCTCCGCCCCGGGAGTCTGCGCCAAGGACCCACCCACCATGGAGACTCCGTGCCCGCACAGACGTCCAGCGCGCCGTCAGGGCGCGCCAGCACTCGCGATGCAGGAGCTTCGCGCCCGCGGAGGCTCCCGACACGTCCGGAAGGGCGCGCGAGCACCACAGCCGGGCACGCCGCGGGCGCGGCGATCGCCGGGATGCTGGCGCTCGCGATCGCAGGCGCCGTGTGGCCCGCCGTCCCGACCCTCGCGGCGGCGGCGCTCGCCTGGGTGGCACTGGCGCTTCTCTGGCCGGGCGTCGAGCGGTGGCAGCGGGTGCAGTCTCTGGCGTTCATCGCCACGGGGCTGGCGGCGATGGGGTGGGCGGCGGGCCACGGGGCGCCGCCACGCGTCGAGGGCCTGCTCGGCCAGAACCAGCCGATCCTGTCGATGCTCGCCTCCGTCACCCTGCTCCGGCTGCTGAACCCGCCGCCGCGCGCCGGCGAGCCGGAGCTTCCGCAGGGCCGCCGGGCCTACGTGCAGAGCATGCTGGGCGTGCAGGCGCTGGGGGCGGTCATCAACATCTCCGCCGTCATCCTCATCGCCGATCGGCTGGCGCGCACGCGTCGCCTCGCCTTCGACCAGGCCCAGCTCATCAGCCGCGCATTCAGCGCCGTCGCCTTCTACTCGCCGTTCATCGGCGGCGTCGCGCTGGCGCTGGCATCCACGCCCGGCTCGAGCGCGCTGGTGATGGCGGCATTCGGCTTGCCGCTGGCCGGAGTCGCCTGCCTGCTGCTGTATTGGCAGGCGCGGAGCGGCCGGTTCCCCGACGTCGATCGCTTTCGCGGCTACCCGGTGACCCTGGACGGTCTGCGGGTGCCGGTGGCGCTGGGCGCGGCGGTCCTCGCAGCGGCCGCCACGACGTCGCGCTACTCGGTACTGGCGCTGATCACCATGCTCACGCCGCTGCTGGTGGCCCTCGTCCTGCTGCGGCGCGGGGGCCTGCGCAACTTGCGCGACGGGCTGGCCGACTACGTCTTCGTGCGGGCACCGCAGATGGGGACGGAGCTGGCGCTCTTCCTGAGCGCGGGCGTGATGGCCGCGGGCCTGATCGCCGCCTCGGCCAGCGCGGGCGGCTGGACGCTGTTCGCCCGCCTGGATGCCTTCCACGCGAGCCTGCTGCTGCTCGCCTTCTTCGTGACGTCGCTGGTCGGCATCCATCCCGTCGTGATCGTGGGGGTCGCCGCGCCCCTGGCAGGCACGATCGACGCCGACCCGACCCTGCTCGCGACGGCGTTCGCGATGGGCTGGGGCCTCGGGTGTGCCGTCAATCCGATGTCGGGCATCAACATGGTGCTGAGCAGCCGTTACGGCGTCGACAACTGGCGCGTCGCCCGCGGCAACGTCGCCTTCAGTGCCGCGCTGTACTGCGTGGCGGTGGGGCTGCTCTACCTGTTTCAGTACACCCGGCTGTAACCGCGTTGCAGTAGAGTACGGGCCGTGGTCGCGCCCCTCGCCGACGCCGTCGCGCCCGCTCAGGCCGCGGTCCGCACGATTCCGGCCCGCATCCACGGCCGCTACCTCGTCGAGCCGGCCGACCGGCCCGGCGCGGCGCCCCTCCTGGTGGGCTTCCACGGCTACGGCGAGCACGCCGAGCGCCACCTCGCCGAGCTGCGGCGGATTCCGGGGAGCAGCGGGTGGACGCGCGTCGCGGTCCAGGCGCTGCACCGGCACTACAGCGCGGACCGGCGGCACGTGGTCGGAAGCTGGATGACGCGACAGGACCGGGAGCTCGCGATCACGGACAACATCGGGTACGTCCGTGATGTGGTGCACGCGGTGCGGCGAGACCACGCGACCACCGGCGCCATCGTCTACTGCGGCTTCTCCCAGGGCGTGGCCATGGCCTACCGCGCCGCGAGGCAGGTCGGTGAGCCGTGCCGCGGCGTTATCGTTCTGGCGGGGGACGTGCCTCCGGAGCTGGGGGACGCGTCCGACTCCGACTGGCCGCCCGTGCTCGTGGGGCGAGGTACGACGGACGGCTGGTACACGGCGGAGAAGATGAACGCCGACCGGGCTTTCCTCGAGGCCGCCGGAGCGGCGGTCACGCCGATCGTCTTCGACGGCGGCCACACCTGGACGGACGCCTTCCGCGAGGCGGCCGGCCGCTTCCTGGCGAGCGTCCGTTGATGCCCGAGCCGTTCACGGTACCGGTCGGCGCCGCGGAGACGGTCAGCGCGCTCGCCTACGCGGGTGCGGGTACCGGCGGACCGGAGGCGACGATCATCCTCGCGCCCGGGGCGGGCGCACCGCAGACGCACCCGTTCCTGACCGGCTTCGCGCACGGCCTCGCGAGCCGCGGCATCGGCGTCGTCACCTTCAACTTCCCGTACATGGAGCGGGGCCGGCGCGCGCCGGATCCGCGCGCACGGCTCGAGGCATGCTACGGGGCGGTGATTGAACTCGTCCGCAAGCGCGAGGTCGCCGGCCGGCCGCTGCTCGCCGGCGGCAAGTCGATGGGCGGGCGCATCGCCTCGCAGGTGGTCGCCGGAGCAGCGCAGGCCGGCTCCTCCCCCACCGTCGACGGTCTGGTCTTCCTCGGCTATCCGCTCCATCCGCCGGGCCGCCCCGACAAGCTGCGCGCCGCCCACCTGCCGTCGATTCCCGTGCCGATGCTCTTCGTCCAGGGCAGCCGGGACGCGTTCGGCTCGCCCGAGGAGCTGCGCCCCGTTCTCACCGCCTGCCCGCGGGCCGAGCTGCACGTCGTCGAGGGTGGCGACCACTCCTTCCGCGTTCGCGGGAAGGGCGCCCCGTCCGCAGCCGAGATCCACGCCGTCATGCAGGACGCGATTCTGGACTGGATCGGCCGCAACCCGTAGCCCGTCAGCCCGCCCCGCGCCTCGGCGAGGTCGTTCGGGCCGCGGTCGCTGCGGGCTTCACCCTGCTCGAGGTCGGCGAGCACGCGCCCGATGCGGAGTTCGCCCGGCGCCATCCGCGCGCCGAGCGCTACGTCGGCTGGCCGATGCTGCTGGTGCTCGTGCTGCGGCCGGCGGCTACACCTGTTCCTTGAGGGTCACCGCGTCGAGGAAGGGCATCATGGCGCGCAGCTCGGCGCCGACCTTCTCGATCGGGTGGGCCTGCTCCTGCCTGCGCTGGGCCATGAACCAGGGTCGCCCGGCCTTGTCCTCCGCAATCCAGTTGCGGGCGTAGGTCCCGTCCTGGATCTCGGCCAGGATCTGCCGCATCGCGGCGCGGGTTTCGTCGGTGACCACGCGGGGGCCGCCGGTGTAGTCGCCGTGCTCGGCCGTGTCGCTCACCGAGTAGCGCATGTAGTTGAGGCCGCCGCGGTAGAAGAGGTCGACGATGAGCTTCAGCTCGTGCATGCACTCGAAGTAGGCGACCTCTGGCTGGTAGCCGGCCTTCACGAGGGTGTCGAAGCCGGCCTTGACCAGCGCGCTGACGCCGCCGCAGAGCACGGTCTGCTCGCCGAACAGGTCGGTCTCGGTCTCCTCCGCGAAGGTCGTCTCGATGACCCCCGCCCGCGTCAGGCCGAGCGCCTTGGCGTAGGAGAGGGCCAGCGCCTGCGCCTGCCCCGTTGCGTCCTGCTCCACCGCGATGAGGGCCGGCGTGCCGCCGCCTTCGAGGAAGACCTCGCGCACGCGGTGGCCGGGAGCCTTGGGGGCGATCAGGGTGACGTCCACGTCGGCGGGCGGTTGAATCGTCTTGAACCGGATGTTGAATCCATGGGCGAACATCAGCATCTTGCCGGCGCTCAGATGCGGCGCGATCTGTTCGCCGTAGATGCCCGCCTGCTTCGTGTCGGGGGCGAGGATCATGATTACGTCGGCCCAGGCGGCGGCGTCGCTCCCGGAGACGACCGTCAGACCCTCGGCCTCGGCCCGCGACCGCGAGCGGCTGCCGGCGTGGAGCGCCACCTGCACCGCTACGCCGCTGTCCCGCAGGTTGAGCGCGTGGGCGTGCCCCTGCGAGCCATACCCGAAGACGGCGACCTTCTTCGCCTGGATCAGCCCGAGATCGGCGGCGTTGTCGTAGTGAATCGTGGCCATGTTCGTCATTCCCTCGCGACGCTGTGTGACCTACACCGAGTAGGAGATGTTGGGGTCGTCCGTCTCGTCGGACTCGTCCGTCTCGCCGGCCCCCTGCGATTCATCGCCGTCCGCGCCCGGCTCCGGGGCAACGGGCTCGGCCGGGTCGGGATCGATCATCACGCTGCGCGCGCCGCGCGTCATTCCGACGCGGCCGGTGCGCACGAGCTCCAGAATCCCGTAGGGCCGCAGCACCTCGACGAGGCCGTCGATCTTGTCCTCGGTGCCGGTCGTCTCGATGACCACGGCGTCGGGCGCGACGTCTACGACGCGGGCCCGGAAGACATCCGCAAGCTGCAGGACGTGCGTGCGCGTCTCGGCCGTCGCGGTCACCTTGATCATCGCCAGCTCGCGGAAGACCGCCCGGCGGGCGGTGATGTCCTGCACGCGGACCACGTTCACCAGCTTGTAGAGGTTGGCTTCGAGGCGCCGCGCGCCGCTGGGGTCGGTGCGGACGACAATCGTCATCCGCGAGGCGTCCGGGGTCTCGGAGTAGCCCACGGTGAGCGACTCGATGTTGAACGCCCGCCGGCGGAAGAGCGACGCAACGCGGTTCAGGACACCCGGTTTGTCCTCCACGTAGACGACGAACGTATGGCGCCGGAGCACGCCCCCCGTCATTGGCGACCTCCGCGGCTCTTGCCGCTGGCCCGCCAATCGTCGCCGGAGGGCTCCGCTCGGCGCCCAGCCAGGCCTGCAGGAGTCCGCGCCGTTCCACGGCGCAGACGGCTATGCATCGCGCGCCGTCTCGACGATGGGGGCCGGGCTGGGCCGGCGGATCATGTCGTGAAGGTCGGCGCCGGCCGGGACCATCGGGTAGACGGTGTCCTCCTGCTCGACCTGAAAGTCGATGACGACGGTCCGCTCGTCGCTGCGGGCCCGTTCCACGGCCGGCTCCACCGCGGCGCGCGTGCGCACCGTCTCGCCGCGGAGGCCGAAGCACTCGGCCAGCTTGGCGAAGTCGGGGCTGAGGAGCGGCGTGGCGGCGTAGCGCCGCTCGTAGAAGAACTCCTGCCACTGGCGGACCATGCCGAGGTAGCCGTTGTTGATGACGGCGACGTTGATCTTGATCTTCTCCTGGGCGATCGTCGCGAGCTCCGCCATCGTCATCTGGAACCCGCCGTCGCCGGCCACCACCCACACCTCGGCGTCGGGCCGGGCCAGCTTGGCGCCGACCGCGGCCGGCAGGGCGAAGCCCATCGTGCCGAGCCCGCCCGACGTGATCAGCGTGCGCGGTTCGTCGTGGTGGTAGTACTGCGCCTCCCACATCTGGTGCTGGCCGACGTCCGTAACGACGATCGCGCGGCCGCCGGTCATGCGCCAGATGTCGTTGATGACATGCGCTGCGTAGAGGTGGCCGCTGTCGGGCAGGTTCTGGATGTCGCGGACGGCGACATCTCCCTTCATCCCGGCGATGGCGGCGCGCCAGGCGCCGCGGTCGCCCGACTCCACCAGGGGGCCGAGATCGTCGAGGACCGCCGACAGGTCGCCCGCGAGGGCCACGTCGACGCGCACGTTCTTGTGGAACTCCGCCGGGTCGATGTCGATGTGGATCTTGCGCGCGTTCGGGGCGTAGGTTCGCACGTTGCCGGTAACGCGGTCGTCGAAGCGCATCCCGAACGCCAGCAGCAGGTCGGCCTCCTGGATGGCGGCGTTGACCCACGACTCGCCGTGCATGCCCATCATTCCCATGTTGAGCGGATGCCGCGCGGGCACACCGCCGATGCCGAGCAGCGTCATCGCGATCGGGATGTCGGCCCGCTCGGCCAGCTCCCGCACCTGGGCCGTGGCGCCGGCCAGCATCACGCCGTGGCCGGCGAGGATGACCGGCCGCTTGGCGCCGTTGATGAGGCGGGCGGCGCGCCGGTACTCCGCGTCCGAGGCGCGCAGGTCGGGCCGGTACCCCGGGAGCTTCACGTCCTGCGGGTTCCACTCGAGCTCGGTGGAGGCCTGTTGGGCGTCCTTGGTGATGTCGATCAACACGGGCCCGGGCCGGCCCGAGCGAGCGACGTAGAGGGCCTCGTGAATCGTAGGCGCGATCTCGTCGACCTCGGATACGAGGTAGTTGTGCTTGGTGATCGGCAGCGTGACGCCCGTGACGTCGGTTTCCTGGAACGCGTCCGACCCGATGAGGCGGCTGCCCACCTGGCCGGTGATGCAGAGCACGGGCGACGAGTCGAGCATCGCGGTGGCGATGCCGGTCACCATGTTGGTGGCGCCGGGTCCCGAAGTGGCAACGGCCACGCCGACCTGACCGCTGGCGCGGGCGTAGCCGTCCGCCATGTGCGTCGCCCCCTGCTCGTGACGGACGAGCACGTGGCGCACGGGGTATTCGAGGAGCGCATCGTAGGCGGGCAGGATCGCCCCCCCGGGATAGCCGAAGACCGTGGTGACGCCCTCGCGCACCAAGGCCTCCCAGATGATCTGCGCGCCGGTTCGTATCGAAGCCATGCCCTTCGCTTCCGGGTAATCGACCTGATCGGGTTGATCGGCTGATTCTCGTCCGGTCTGTAGGATCCGCCGATTCGGGCGGCCGGCCGACCCGGGGTCGGCCGCCTTCAGGAGGTGACCGCTCCCGACGCGGCGGACGAGACCAGCCGCGCGTACTTCGCCATTACGCCGCTGGAGAACCGTGGCGCCGGCTCCTGCCAGTCCGCCAGCCGCGCCGCGATCTCGGCGTCGCCGCCGGGCAGGTCGAGCCGCAGGGTCCGGTTCCGCTCGTCGAACACGATCGGATCGCCGTCGCGCACCGCCGCGATCGGGCCACCGCGCGCCGCCTCCGGCGCGACGTGACCGGCCATCATCCCACGGGTGGCTCCGGAGAAGCGGCCGTCAGTCACCAGCGCCACCGACTCGCCGAGGCCGGCGCCGACGATGGCGGCGGTCACCGCGAGCATCTCGCGCATCCCGGGACCGCCGCGCGGCCCTTCGTAGCGGATCACCACGACGTCCCCGGCTCGGATGCGGCCCTGCTCCACCGCGGCGAAGGCGTCCTCCTCGCTGTCGAAGACTCGGGCCGGCCCACGGTGCACCGCCGGCTCGTGGCCGGCCACTTTCACCACGCAACCGTCCGGCGCCAGGTTCCCCTGGAGGATGACGAGGCCCCCGGTGGGCGTCAGCGGATCGTCCACCGGCCGCACCACCTCCTGGCCGGCAGTCTCATCCGCCTCCGCGGCGAGCGCGCCGATGGTCTCGCCGGTCACGGTGAGCGCGTCGCGGTTCAGTCTCCCCGCCTCGAGCAGGCGCTTTGCGACCAGGCCGATCCCGCCCGCGCGGTAGAGGTCGGTGGCCACGAAGCGCCCCCCGGGCTTGAGGTCGGCCAGGAGCGGCGTCCGCTCGCTGATGCGGTCGAAGTCGCCGATCCGGAGGTCGACGCCTGCCTCGTGGGCAATCGCCAGCAGGTGCAGCACGGCGTTGGTCGAGCCGCCGGTGGCGGCGACGGCGGCGACGGCGTTCTCGAGCGCCTCCCGGGTCACGATGCTGCGCGGGCGCAGGTCCTTCCGCACCAGCTCCAACGCCAGCTCCCCCGCGCGTCGGGCGGCCCCGGCCTTCTCCGCCGCCATCGCCGGGACGCCGTTGGCGCGCATCGGCGACAGGCCGAGCAGCTCGCAGACCGTGGCCATCGTGTTGGCGGTGAACTGCCCGCCGCAGGCCCCGGGACCCGGACAGGCCGCGTTCTCGAGGGCGCCGAGCTCGGCGTCGGTCATCCGGCCCGCGGCGTGCGCGCCGACCGCCTCGAAGACGTCCTGGATGGTGACGTCCCGCCCTTCCCAGCGGCCGGGCGCGATCGAGCCGCCATATAGCACCAGCCCCGGAATGTCGAGGCGGACGAGCGCCATCACGCCACCCGGGATCGTCTTGTCGCAGCCGACGAGCACCACGATTCCATCGAACAGGTTGCCGCGTGCGACGAGCTCGATCGAGTCCGCCACGACCTCGCGGCTCACGAGCGAGGCCTTCATGCCGGCGCTCCCCATCGTGATGCCGTCGGAGATGGAGACCGTGTTGAACTCGAGCGGCGTGCCGCCGGCTGCCCGGACGCCGGCCTTCACCTCCTCGGCGAGATCGCGCAGGTGGTAGTTGCAGGGACCAATCTCGATCCACGTGTTCGCCACCCCGATGAGCGGCCGGCGCAGGTCGTCGTCCGTGAAGCCGACCGCCTTCAGCATGGCGCGGGCGGGCGCGCGCGAGGGTCCCTCGGTGATGGCGGCGCTACGGCGTGTGGACATGGGTCAGGAGCAGGCAGCCGTCACGAGCGAGGCCGCCGTGAGAAGGCAGGAAAAGGACGCCAGGGACCGTTCCGACGGCTGCGTGGCCGCCGCCGGAGGACTTCGTGCAACATTCGCCATTCTACCGCGTTCCGGCGGGTCGGCGTCAACAACCCCGGCGGGCGCGCGGCGCGAGGTGCTTGCGACGCGACCGTCGAATCCATCGGTCGAAGCGGCTCCGCTTCCTGGCGCGGGCCCATCCGGCGCGACGAGGTCGACGCGCGAGTCACTCCACGCCATAGAAGGCACGGTACCAATCGACGAAACGCCGCACGCCCGCCTCGATCGGCGTGTCCGGTCGGTAGCCGACAGCGGCGGTCAGATCGTCGACGTCGGCCAGGGTGTCGGGCACGTCTCCGGGCTGCTGCGGCAGCAGGAGGCGCTCCGCCTTGCGGCCGAGGGCAGCCTCGAGCACCGCGATGTAACGCTCCAGCGGCTCCGCGCGCCGGTTGCCGATGTTGTAGACGCGGTACGGCGCGGCGCTCGTTCCCGGGTCCGGCGATTCACCCTGCCACTCCGGGTCCGGGGACGCCGGCCGATCGACCACGCGGACGACACCCTCGACGACGTCGTCGATGTAGGTGAAGTCGCGCCGGTGACGGCCGTGGTTGTAGACCTCGATGGGGCGTCCCGCGAGGATGTTCCGGGTGAAACGGAAGAGCGCCATATCGGGCCGGCCCCACGGGCCGTAGACGGTGAAGAAGCGCAGCCCGGTGGTCGGCAGCCCGAAGAGATGGCTGTAGCAGTGGGCCATCAGCTCGTTCGCCCGCTTCGTGGCGGCGTAGAGCGACACCGGATGATCCGCGGTGTGCCGCACGCTGAACGGCAACGCGCGGTTCGCGCCGTACACCGAGCTCGAGGACGCGTAGACGAGATGTGCGGGCGGGTGCTCCCGGCAGGCCTCGAGGACGTGAAGGAAGCCGGCGACGTTGGCGTCCACACAGGCCTGGGGTCGCTCCAGCGAGTGCCGCACGCCGGCCCGCGCCGCGAGGTGCACCACTGCATCGGGCCGCTCGCGGTCGCAGATCTCCCGGACCGCCCCCGGATCCGAGACGTCGGCGCGGATGTCCTGAAAGCGGTCGAAGCTCGTGACTCGCGCCAGCCGGGCCCGCTTCAGGTCGACGTCGTAGTACGGATCCAGGTTGTCGACGCCCACCACGATGTCGCCGCGGTCGAGCAGGCGCATCGCGACCGCCGCTCCGATGAATCCTGCCGCGCCGGTGACCAGCACCTTCATCCGGACCCAGAGCGTACCCGAAACCCGAGCGGCGGGCCGCGAGTGACGCGTTGCAGCGGATACGCTTGCGGTGACAACGTTGCAGCCGACACGCTATGGTTGCGCCCGTGCTCGCCCGCCTGCGCGCCCGCAACGAGTGGAAGTTCTTCGCCGCGCTGCCGCGGGCGGACGGGCGCATGACGGCGCTCTGGTGGCTCGTCGTGGCGGCCCGCGGGCTACTGCCCGCGCTGTTCGCGATCGCGATGGGCGGCCTCGTCGGCGCGGTCGAGAGCGGCGCCGGGCTGGCCGGCCCGCTGGCCCTCGCGGGCGTAGTGTTCGTGCTGCTGCAGGTGCTCGCCCCGCTGCACCAGGCACTCGGTGCCAACCTCGGCGACCGGACCGCGGCCTGGCTCTACGACCGCCTCACGGCGGCGTGCATACGCCCGCCGGGCCTCGCGCACCTCGAGGACCCGGCGCTGACCGGAGATCTGACGGTGGCGCGCGACTTCGATCGGGGAGTGAGCGGTCCGCCGCTCTACATCTCGATGGACTTCATCGCCGGGGGGCTCGTCGACCTGATCGCCGGGGTTGCGTGCGCCGTGCTGCTCTTCGGCTTCGCCTGGTGGGCTCCGCTCGTGCTGGGCGGGGGCTGGCTGGCGACGCACTGGCTGCTGCGCGAGAGCGCCGTGTGGCACGACCGCGCCACCGATACGGTGCGGAGCGCGCAGCGGGAGGCCGACTACGCCTACCGGCTCGCGGTCGACCCGCCGGCCAGCAAGGAGCTGCGCCTGTTCGGGCTCGCGAGGTGGACCCTGGCGCGCTTCGTGGCCAGCCGTACCCGGCTGCACGAGTTGCAGTACGCCGCCACGCGGCTCCGCGAGCGCCCGGTGCTGCTGAGCGTGCTGATCGTGAGCGGCGCGAACGTCGCGGTGTGCTGGTCGCTGGCCGGTGCCGCAGCGGCCGGAGACCTCGCCCTCGGGGAGGTCGTCGTCTATGCCCAGGCTGCGGCGGGCACGGCGCTGGTCGCCTTCGGCGGGCTCAACTGGGCGATCGACGGGTGTGCGGCGCCCGTCGCGGCCGTGCTGCGCCTCCAGGGGGCGATGGCGCCGAAGGGCGCGCTGCCGTCGGGCCGGCGTCCCGCCGGCGCCCGCCCGGCGCGGGGGGGGCGGGGGCGGGGCGTGGCGGTTCCGGAACGTGCCCTTCGCGTACCCCGCCGGCGGTTCCCCGGTGCTGGAGCGCTTCGACCTGACGATTCCGGCGGGGTCGTCCCTGGCGATCGTCGGCCGCAACGGCGCCGGCAAGACGACCCTGGCCAAGCTGCTCTGCCGGCTCTACGACCCGCAGGCCGGCGCCATCGAGGTCGACGGCGTCGACCTCCGCGAGCTCGACATCGCTGGCTGGCGCCGTCGCGTGACGGCGGTCTTCCAGGACTTCACCCGCTTCGAGTGGCCGTTGCGCGACAACGTGGCGCCGGGCGGCGCGCCGGACGGCGACGTCCGCGCCGCTCTCGAAGCGGCGGGCGGAGCCGGGCTCGCCAGCCTGGGGACGGTGCTGGCCCGCGGGTACGAGGGGGGGACGGATCTGTCGGGTGGCCAATGGCAGCGCATCGCGCTG
>MKWU01004569.1_pt1 | contig 16118 bp, 14 predicted proteins | sample 809101 | NCBI WGS metagenome assembly MKWU01 (sample SAMN05860141, study PRJNA318959) | sponge metagenome | host: Aplysina aerophoba | place: Slovenia: Piran, Adriatic Sea, Gulf of Piran | collected 2013-05-07 | reverse complement strand
CCAAGCTAGAACACATTCTTACTACCATAACACTTTAAATTGATACATATGTCATGCAAGGAATAAACCATTCATTCCATTTTCCTTATGCATCCAAAGGTGTGCATGCACACGTTGAATGTCATGCAATATTGAATTATGAAAGTGAGAATGATTTGTATGTTGTTTCCTGTTAAGCTAGCACAATTTACAAACTGACAACCACATTGTATCCAGGTTCCACATATGTAGGCAGACACGAAATAACATATTTATAGCACTCACTTTCAAGGCAGCTAGTAGGAAGTTAAGCAGTAGCTTCCACCACAGTATTCGAATGATGGCCTTGTACAGTTTAGGAGAGTGTCCCTTTTGAGTCTCCTGTGACCAGTACCTTGATAAGCACAAAAAGAACAACACTACGTAAAATACAGTGCCTAAAGACTTGACTTCAACAAACATAGCATATCATACCTATGAAACTTTTCCAGTAGAAACTCGGACTGAGCACTGACAGATGGAGTGTACAAGTCTTCCTGATGTAGGCCTTTTCTTAAACCGCGAAAGAACAAAGGTTCTAACCAACTACACAGAAGTAAAAATAATAATTACAATTTTATTGCACCATTATGTACAAGCTTCTAGCAGCACTTATAAAAGTAGAGGCACATTTCCACACACAGTAGTACTACTAAACTGCACAATGTTGTGAGATACTGTCCAGCTTAGTATCATTGTACAATATTAATGCTGTAAAGTTTCTTTGCTGCATTTTCAGTGATGATAACAGGAGCTTGACACACACCACAAACGTAAACAGTGGCCTAACCATTGATTCTGTCTGGTATCCCTTTCTGCCCTAATCCTAATCCATCATCTTCAACCCCACCCTGTGTTTCCATATCATTGTGTTTTTTGCATTAATGTGCCACCTTGCATATAATCATTTAGCTGTATTACCTCTAACACATCACCTTCATTTCAAGCTAATTGAAATTTCCAGCAAACCTTTCAAATTCAATACAGCCTTGTCTTACCTATGATTTGTATACAACTGATGAATTGGCAAATGGTAGAAATATCTGGATATAATGCCACCTGACCAGGTCAAATAAGATTGAATGACCAGCAGCGAGTCTGAACTCCCATTTGTGGCAACCAGTGATAGCCTCCCCAGTCATCTAGCAAGAAAGATATAAGAGCCACAGACAGCTGTTTTACCCTTATTGATGAGCCCCAATAAAGGAGAAACAGCTGCCTCAGCCTCTCTACCTTTGTTTGCTAGATGCCTGGGGAGGTACAGTTGAGTTAAAAGAACGAACCATGACGTCACATCATAGGGTTAGGTTAGGATTAGGGTTAGGGTTAGGGTCCGTTTTTTTTCACTTGATCCGGGAGGTGATCACTGGTTGTCACAAATATGTCTTTGGTCTCCTGGCCGTGGATCAATCATGTTGACAATTAATGTGGCATACTATCAAGTGGTTACTATCAATTGTCATTACTCGCCACCTTGGGTAAAGTGTACAATCACCATCTTTGCTATAACTGTTAAACCTCTACGGATTGAAACGTCATGCATGACTGAATGTTTCCCAGCTGTCATCTGCTTCATAATTTCCTATTATCATCTTCCTATAAAAAATAACTATACTGTATTGTGAAGGCTGTTAGGTGTTTAGTGTCCTCAGAAAAGACAAAATAGGGACGAAGTATTATTATAGTACCCGATAGAATGTTAACCTCACAGCCAAAAGTCTGGTGACTGTCTATCTTTAAAGGTGAGTCACCACAGCAGGCATAGCACCTGCAGGTCACGACCGTGAAGTTACGATAGCTGGTCTAGCATACTTGTTCAACACAGACAAGAAGTACAAAAGTGTACACTGTAACACACATTATATGGCAGCTACGTATATATATTAACAACCCACCACCAAAACAACTTGGACAGTGGATTAGCGCTGTTGAATCCCTCAGACTTTGCATTATCCTGAGGTTCCGTGTTCTGCTCATAAGTGTTACTGTCGTCGTCTGCCTCGGGACTAAAACACTGGCTCCTGTTCAATGTCCCAAGAGAAGGCAGACCGCCCAAGTATGTAGAGTCCGACTCCACTCCTCCTTCTCCAACGCTTACACGCTCTGCGGAATTCTCTGTGCCTCCGCCGATGTCTTCGTCCATCTGTAGCTGTACGCTTTATCTTACACTGTGAGATCGTCTTGCCACTCAGCGTACGCTATTTGACAAAAGTATTGTATATAGCTATACCCGTGCTGATGGTGTAGCATACATGCCATGCGGTTTGGGCCGCGCCCTTCACGCCCACGCGTTATGTCGAAGCCGTAGTGCATGGTTGAGGTGCAGCATCTGTATTATACCTATAAATTATACGCACTTAGTGTAGTATATATGTATATACAGCTGTATACTGTGCAGGAGCTACGTACATATATAGGCTTATTTGTGATCAGCCACATATATTCGCAAATAGCTATATGTAATGTGCCTCTTCAGCATACAACAAACAATGCATATTGCCCTGTACAGTGTAATACCAAATACCTATGCTGTACAGTAGGCATTGTATACATAAATATGTATGTAATGGTAAAGACTGGTTGGTCTGTTTGACACATGTACACGTACTAGCACAACAAATAGGTGACTCACACTGCATAATTTATAGCACCTTAAGATCAAGTATTTCACACAAATTTGATTGTATGCCTAGCTCTGGATGCCACTTGGGGTGACAATTGGTAGGTCCTTCTTCAGCTCCAGAGCTGGCCAGCTGCGGCAATCTGTTTTGCGTAACTTCACCTCCACTTTTGGTGCTAGATACTCAACACTGCTTAAAGAGGGATTAATTACCTGCAAAATACAAAAGAGGAGGTCTGCGCAACTGTGCAAGATGCTGTAATTTAGTATGGATGGAGAGGTACTATACTTCAGCTACATGCCATTCTAGGTGAATGTCTACCGCCGCATTGCTGATCCAATACACTCCAGTACTAAGGTAATCAAACACACCATTCCTTCAGTTATGGGCTTAAACATAGTTTGGAGCACTTCACCATCACTGTAAGTCTCAATGATGGGTAATGGGGCAGCTGCAGCAACAATTATTTAACACCTTAGACTATCTATTGCACATCAATCATGTAAAGATACAACGATACAATGATGTGATATACTGCATATATAGGTTTGGGTTACTGGGGCAATTCTATGAACATCTATTGGAATGGCATCATAAATCAAATGTGACAGCCAGTTGTCCACTCCAGCTTTGTCTGTAACCTGAGCTTACCACAAGCATGAACACTGAAGAAGGTGACTGCACAGTCACTAAACATCTTCTTATTTGGAACTGTTGGCTAGTGCACACCAAACTGCCTAATTCATCTGATGTCCCAATATGAACTAATTGCTAACACTCCAAGAAAACATCTTTGATACTCATAACCTTGTGGACTTTCCCCTCTGTGAGTGTCTGACAGTAGACAAGATGTCTGTTGCAAAGGTATCCCATAGTGCAAACATGACACATATTCAAGCATGCATCATTCTACCATTAACTTAGATTCACTTCATGCAGCACGCCACGCTTTATGGGTAAGATGTTTTCAGCTACTGCAGCTACTGTAACATACCCAAGTGATCACAATAATTGGGGCAATTCATGCAATGTTTAACTTTTAATAGCCGAATCTCACTTTATACTGTTAAACAGTGCACTAAAACTAGAGAAATTTTTCTATCAGTGTTGGAGAAGTAATTTTTCGAAACCCTTTTCTCTTGTGCTGCGTTTCTTTCTGCCTCTTAGGCAAGATATAGCTAGTTTTGTGTAATCAGATAGCTTTTGCCAGGCGCAAGCGGTCTGGCTACGCAAGACTAGGCAAGATGGACTTTCAGTGCCCAATCCTAGCTGCAAAGAAAGGTTTTCGGTTTGTACCCTGCCAGGAAAACATCATTGTTCAATAAGAGGTCGCTTATGATGCCAAACGGTTTCACATTTTGTCTGTTCTTTCCAAAGAGAAAAGCGTTCGCTGATGTCCATAGAAACATCGGTCTCGTTCATTTGATAATGATTCGACAGAAAAGGAGTTCAATCTCTAACAAGCCAGTTATCACATGGCCCCTTGGCACTTAGCTAATTTATCGCTATCGGGCACTTTGTGCCTTCGTGTGATAAATTACCCAGCGCACCTCGTGTCCATGTGATAACTAGTACTTGACCACATTTCCCTATACACATGTATTCCACAAAGTTTGATAAAAGGTGTATGTAGGATGTAGACTACGATGGAATAGAATGTAGCTATGCTTATATGCAGTTGGCAATACAGGTGCATCTACAGTATTTCAACCCCTGAGGTGATTGCCGAGCAGCAAGCGTAGCGAGGCCAATAATCGGGGTCTATTCGAGATTCTGCTATATTTGTATATATATATATGTCTGTCTGCACGTGCATTGCACAAGACCGTGCACACCTTTTGCAAGTCACATCACGTCGGCCCATTGTGCATTGTCCTTTGGAACACTGGCTGCTGTTCGGAGCACTACTTTGAGGAGTCACCCTTTCGCTAGGTATGGCTGACGGCGCCAGTTCAGCTGTAGACAGCCCAGGCGATGACAGCAACTTAAACCAGTGTACAGCTACCAGATACAGGAAGCGCCTGGACGACGACAGCGACTTAAGCCATACGCGTGCGTACAGCTACCGGACACAGGAAGCGGCCAGATGACGACAGCGACTTAAGCCATACGCGTGCGTACAGCTACCGGACACAGGAAGCGGCCAGACGACGACAGCGACTTGGGTTGTACGCGTACAGCTACCGGACACAGGAAGCGCAGCTCAAGCCAGACTGCAGCACAGAGGGAAGAACGATTGGCAGCCGAATGGCATATTCCTTTCTTTATACTTCTTCATATTCATATTATTCTTCATGTTCATTTCCATATCTTTCTAATTCATAAAGTGCTGCATGGTTGAGTTGCGAGGCATGTGTTTGCACATTACGTATGTCTAGTATAATGATACAGTGCATGAATAACCTACTATCTACGAAGCATGCTCACCCCATTCAGGATTAATGTCTTGTCAAAGGCTTGCACTCCATGATTGTAATTCAAAGACACATGAAGCTGTGCAGAAAATTGGAGGATGGGACAACAATGCAGAATACTACAGCATCCAGTGGGGGAAGGGGTGGGGGGAGTATCATGCAAAAGCAGAAGTCTAACCATAGAAATTAACAGCAAAAAAGTGATCAATAATTTGGTAGAGGCTCATTGCTACGGCATAGGTAGGACTGGGCAAATTGTTGAGCAATCACGTAGCAGTGAAAAACAGATACAACGTTACGACCGCGAAGGTCTTCGTCAGTATTGTAACTGACGAAGACCTTCGCAGTCGAAACGTCTACATTCTATCTGTTTTTCACTGCTACGTGATTGCTCAACAATTTGACGTCATCAAACACGTGACACGCTGACAGGAGTCATACATAGTATGTATGCCACTTCAGAGACAGTGTATGTTGTACTAACTGTGGTTTCATTGGCTTTCACACAACATTGCTCTGGATCACAGGACTTAGCATAGAATGATACTACAACAAAGCTCCCAGTTTGGTGCCAGTCCTTCCTGCAGTGATCTGCTTTTGCTGATCCCTGCAGATGTATCAAAACATTGAGCAGTAAACAGTTTCCACTCTCACAACCTACACTGTACAACAATGTAGTACTGAGTGTGCAACAACATCAAATTCAAACATAGTGCTGTAGAACAGTACTCAGCACACTCATCTCCAAACTAGCAGAGGAGGCACAATGGGTCTCTGGGTTTAAAGTTTCTGATAAATTGAATTACCAAAACAATGACTCCTAAGACAAGGGGAAGTGATAATTGTGAATATATTACTGTATGCTTGATTGCAAAGAGCAAGACCAAGTAAGAAGTGGACAGATTATTTAAAACAATGATACCTTAACTAATGCCACATAATACAGAACTGGAATGCTATACATAATATACGGGCAACCTCCTGCATAGGAGATAATGTCCCTTTGGCGATTGATTGACTGGTTGATGGATATTACTTGATTTCTAACTCAATGTGCAAAAGTGGCTTCATTGAGCTAGAATGGCACCACTAGTCATAGTGACCCTGAGATTGCCAATCAGAGAATTACTGTAAGTAGCAAGAAACAAAGGTTAGGACATATGATGCGCAGGTAGTGGAATCCCTGCTTCTTCTGGAGCATATACTGTATAACACTGTTGGTCTGACACAAACCAGGAGAAACAATATGAAACCATTATGAGTGAAGCGAGGGCTTCGCAGCTGGTTGTTGCATGAACATTGAGCTTTTTCAGCCTCTTTCAAGCTGTTTCAAGCTGGTATCTCAGAACCATTCAACAACAATGGAATTGCTACATTCAAAGATTCACTATAGAAAAAGGACACAAATGTATAATAATTCAGTGATCACATCATGGGTACTGGTTGATGCTTTAGATGTCAAAAAGAAGACTGTGAACTGAAAACATACATAGCAGCAGTAATTAAACAGTATCCAGGCTGCCATGCAGTCATCCAGTATCATCCAGTATGCCTCCTCTGCTAGCTTGGAGATGAGTGTGCTGAGTACTGTTGTACAGCACTATGTTTGAATTTGATGTTGTTGCAGACTCAGTACTACATTGTTGTACAATGCATCAAATAATTACAGTGGTCAGCATCATAAATGAAGAGCAGAACAGTAGACGAAAGCTATGCAAAGGTACAGATATGCAAATTTGGACCTGGAGGTAGTCAAGTGCATCAATCAAATGAGTGGTTGTTAAGCCATACATGCACATTTGACAGAACAGTAGTGCTGGCCGCACATCTGTGGCATATACATATATGTACGTATGTACACAATGTCCCAAGGTAAATGATCACCTTCAAACATTCACAACTTTAGAACAAATGCTTAAAGTTTGTCAGAATTCGTTTATGTCTTGAAACCAATGCGGCAGTTGCCAGATCATCACTAGTTGACTTGTATTGCAGCCAACTCTGAAAATGCTACTGCTGTGGCCTAATCACAGTGCTTGGCATCACATAAGATAGACACACAGCTCTCTGGTACCAGCTTGAAGGTGGACTAAAATCCTGCTAATGTTTCTACCATGATGCTCCAGTCATCTTCAGGTCTCATCCTAAAGACAACCACAGCATCATGGTACATGCTTCAACTAGCTGAGAAGCCCCCACTTCATCACATATGCTATGTCCCTAATCTGTGGGTGCACAGATATAACTTAAAGAGATTGCGGATGGGAGCCTTGCTGCCTTCTCAATGATGCCAGCAAAAGAGGCAGGATGAGGGTCTTATTTATTCCAAGCTATCCAATATCTATACACCAACTTGTAGATTCCATACCATTCCATACCCCCCTGCATTATGCCCACTCAACATTTCCATTCACTAATACAAACCCAAATGCATACCAATTGAGCAATGCTTACCACTGGACCGGTCCATCTGTGTTCACCTTTGGTACAACCTTCTTGGCGCAGAAACTCATCAAAGTCACTAGTCCTCTTGAGACAGCATGACCAGTACCTATAGCTGGAGAGATACAAGCAGGAAACAGAGTGAGTGAAAGATAAGCATGTGCAATAGGAACAAGCACACAGCAGACCCACCCATCATGGAAGATAGGAGCACCACAGTGGTACACGCAGTCTGATAGCTCACTTGCACGTCCTGCATACACCTGTACGATGGACATATGTACAGATATGGTACATGACACGGAAAACTTAACTTGTTCTGCAGACAACCGCTCGGGTTATCCGCAAATAGCCATGCAGCCGTCCGCGTATGTCCGCACAGACAATTAGCAGATTCCGTGCGGAATTCTGCGGATGTAATACGCAGTCGCTGTGATGTGTTGCGATTGCGAGGATAATACCCTCTCAAATCTCACCCTAATTCTACAGGCGCGCTCGGCAGGGAAAGGCTATCTAATCCTTGTACGTAAAGCGCTATTGTTCCGTCGTAACCTCACGAAGTTCGCCTTCTGGTTCCCGCCATTTTCAACCCGAATCAGCAGAAATTCGTGTCCGCCCGCACGGAAGATCCGTGGCCGTCCTGCGGAAGATCCGCGTCGTTCCGCACAACTATCTGCGGGTGTCCGTGCGGAATAACCACGGAATTCCTCGGAAAAAGTTAAGTTTTCCGTGTCAAGTACTGTAGCAAAGCTTCTACACACACACACACAAAGTTACAGACAAGCTGACCGTTTCACATCCCAGATTCTTGCACTTGGTGCCAATTGACACCAGACCACTGTCTCCTGCATTGGAATGGATAGGTATGGCACGAAATTACTATGTACGTATGTATATATATACACATAAGTGGAAGAACAATGGTCATGAAGCAATGCACAGATGTGTTAGTAAAATTACTACTGCAAAATTGAAAGTGCACTGGGCCCTGTCACAACAGTTTGTTATAAGATTTGTCCACTTAGCTTATCTGCTACTGTAGTCATTTTACATTTAGGAACAGTTACATACATAGCCCAGCTAAACTCAACATAACACCAAACTAAACCAGTCTGATCTTATGTAGAAGATCCCAGCTGAAAACGGTTCAGTTAATGGTTGGTTGTTTCTGCACTGTTCAATCCTATCCATGTTAGGGAAAATACTTCACTTGCACATAGTCATATTACCTGATTTGGCAAGCACAGACTCTTACACGTGTATATAGGCCAATAGTGCACGTCAAACAATTTTCTGAAAATTCATCAATACTTTGATTTAATTTGAAGCCACATTTTAGTATTTGTTCCAAGAAACATATAGCCAACATGCAAACTCTTCTTCCAGGTACCTAAATGTGCATCATGTACGGTCAATATGTGAAATATATGTAAAATTCTAAGGAGAACTGGGCCAACCAGTAGGGTATGATACACATGACTGCTGGAAATAGCTGTACACAGCCAACATTTGGATTGCTCTAGCTTCAAACACCTGGCCAGCACACATAGCAACTGTAAATTACTAACTTGCAAGAGTTGATGTTGTTTATGACTGTCATGCACTATTGCATACAGCTATGTTAGTGTTGGAATATGTACGTATTACATCCATCAATTCAATCTTTGATCAGTAATGACTCACTATTTTGACTGTTCACAGGTTGAATTAACAGATTCACTTTTGAAAAACACTACTGGAATATTGATTATTACCACAGCCACAACTGTGATAATAAAAAGCACTATCACTCTGCACAATAGAAGAATATTCATAATGAAGTTAAACAACTACTGTTGAAGCCTTCAGGTCACCAGGTAACAAAAATTCATGAGTATACTTATACAGCCTATGTACTATACACTAGGTAGTATGATGGTATCTAGTACATGAAGATCTTCAAGGAAAGTCTCCTTTCTGAAAATGTTATCAATGTGTAATAGGACACAAATCCTGAAGCAAGCACCTGTCAGTCCACTAACCATCTACCTCCATCTCCACTTTCTCTTCAGATTGGGTTCTCCTGCTCTCTACCAGTTTTTCAAGTTGCTTTCTTAAAGAAGGTGAAACAGTGAACTTTAGTTTGACTGCAGGAGCATCTTCCCTGGAAGACATGACACACAAGTGAGCTCATGACACTTGGGTACTAATTAAGTCAGTTTGAAAGAATGAGCACATATATCCCTATAACATCAAAATTAGTCTCAAGTTACTGAAAATTGAAAACCCTACAGGAGCATCCCACAAGCACAAACCACAGGATGAGGTAAGCTGCATTCTACAGAACTTTAGAGGAGTGCCCATTTCCCAATCAGAGACATGAAATTTACAATGCTCATTACGCATATACATTAGGACCAGCTCGACACTGCAAAAATTACCTAGTACAATGAACGGATCAAAAAACCTTAGCATTTGCAGTAATGACTTAAGTAGTAGTCAAAGTCATTGCACAATGTTAGTACAGTTACCAGTATATACGTAGGTTTGACAATCCAATCCAGAGTTTCAGCAGGTACCAATGTACTGGTTTAAATTAAACACCGTGAGTAACTACACCGTGCGTAACTAATATACTGAAGCAAAGCCATCGATGCTGTTAAGATTATCCTGTGTACAGGGCACCACTAACGTAGCTTACGGGGGTCTCTCTGTTGTGCAATGGGCTTGGATTGGCTGGGGGACAACTTCTGAACCACCTTTGATAACTTCACCTATTTCCAAACTTTTCTCCACTTTCTTCTCGGGCTCTGGAGGCTTTTCCCCATTGTGAGGGCCAATAGTGCATCCCTGCAGGTACACACAGGGCAAACATCTCTGATCAGCCAGATTGTCTGAGGTGCTTCAAACCCATACACAAGCAGTCAGGAAGCCATGAAGTAAGCAGCCACATACCACCTGACCACTGCCAGAAGTATTTCCTATTAGTGCCACTGGCACTTCAACAGAACCCCCACAGGCAACAGCATACCTCCCTCATCTGGCCACATATATCCATTGACAAGCCCACATGACCACCATGTCATGATTGCGTTTGTCTACCTCCCCCTAGCACCTATTGTTCACTGGATAGCATGACTGAAACTGTATGACTGTGAAACCACTGCCATCCCCTATAGTATTACCTCACTGTTTTTACACTAACACATTGTAATGCATACACATTCATGCTTTTCACCACCACAGGCTTTCCCACCCACGGCCACTAACCCAGCTGTTTGCACGCATTCTTTGTCCACCATTGTATGCCCCCCACATTCTTTCCCATCATTGCACGCAAACCGCCAGCTACCTTGCCTACACTGGACATTTACCACTAATTAAGACGGTGATCAGAGTCTGAGCATCTCGTCATAGTGACCAACATCACTCCATTTACTTTGACTAGCGCATCATTTCAATAGTTGCAACAAGCTCTGTCAGTAGGTACGTACCTAAGTACGTACGTAGATGGAAACAGTACGAACTTGCACTTGCTACCACATACAATCGATAGCAGCAAGAGTCTACACAGATTGTACATGTACATTCAACATGAATCAACACCTAAGAATGATGCACACATACATAATGATATTCTTCAGGCCCACCCACACTTTAGACTTGGTTGTAGGTGGTGATGACAATTTCCTTGTCAAATAGAGCATACCCCTGAAATATACTTATAGTCACTTAGAACTTTACACTCTCCTAATTAATTTTTGAGTGACCTATGTAGTACCACAAGCCAGACTTCCTAGTCCAATTAAGGACTTTCACTCAAACAAGTGTAGGTTATGATTATAGTGATAGTCTAACTTCCCTAGATGTTTAGACAGATCTAGGAAGTAATAAACCACACTGGTGTTTTTCTAGCCAGCCAGACTCTAGTCTGGCTAGCTAGACCCTAGTCTGGCTAGCTAGACCGTCCCATCTAATCACCGGGGCGCTTAGGGCTGGGAGGGACGGTCTAGCGGCAGTAACGATTAGTTCACACCTATTTTCAAACCAATCAGATGCTACTGGCAGGAATTACTGCTAATAGTATTCATAGTCTGCAGGAGCTTAGTCACGCTGCCTTTCGGTCAATGGATTTCTTTCTGGCTGGAGATAGAGCCACCAGACATTCTCAGCCGCTTTCTAAACGTTTAACACCGTAAGGTAGCACAGCCATGATTGAACACACAATTGCAGTACATTGCATTAGAGCAAAAAAAGGGCTGTTTTGCATTTAGGGCAGGACCAAACCACTGTGCTAACCCATCAGAAGAATGAGCCATGTTGACTAGGACTTGGCAGTTACGATATACAATTCATTAGTGCTGATACATCCCTGGTACATTAGTCATTCAGCAAAGGAGAAAGAGAAGGACTGGCTTCTGAAAGAGACACAACTCCTGTTCCTTCTCTTCCCATTACCTAACTCCTGTGTCTACTCTTTCTTCATGTACAGTACATGCTGGAACGGTTTGGGAAACTACACTAGCCAATGACTGATTTGAGAGGATTTCCAGACGTTTCGGCACCTATCGGAATGTATCCGGAGAATTCTCGGACCACTGAAGATTCGCACATGCTTCAGACCACACCACACACTACGGCAGGCACTGACAAGATTGAAGGACCCAACCCCATTGGAACAGAGAACTGGTGTTGTCTACAGGATCCCCTGCGGAACGTGCCAAAAGGTATACATTGGACAGACAAGCAGGACCCTGAAGCACCGCCTCACAAAACACAGAAGAGCCCTGAGATCAGGTGAGGCAGCCCTGTCGGCGGTGGCCGAACATCCATTGAAAGAGGATCACACCATCAAGTGGGATGATGCAGAAGTGGTCAACCATGCCCCACGGTACTGGCAGAGATGTGCCTTAGAAGCCTGGCATATCAGATCGAAGAAAGACAAAATGAACAGGGATGATTGTCCACTCCCGGCAGCATACAACCCACTCATCCACCGCTCATAACCACCCTCTGGATTACTACGTACAGCCACTGTCCCTCTGCATGACATTGTACTTTACCTCTTACTCTCTACCACTGCATGTCTTTATCCATATTAATTAGAACCATCTCCTCATCACAGTTATTCCCATTTTATCTCACTATATGTGCCAAGTACACTTACCCCACCACTGTTCTTCATCCACACATTTATTTCCCGCCTTTAATTCCCGCTGTTGGTGCATATAAAGTCTGCCATTTTAGTTTTGTATATGTCATATCCATTGAAGAAGGCCCCGGATCGGGCCGAAACGTCTGGAAATCCTCTCAAAATCAGTCATTGGCTACTGTAGTTTCCCAAACCGTTCCAGCATGCAAGAACCTAGGCACATAGAAGTTTTCCACATGTATAGTACATATTAATTATAGTAATACTGAAGTGTATACATTGCAGCCCCAAGAAAAACTAGGTATCTCAAGGACTTTATTGACTAATGTACTTCTGGTTTCCTCTTGACTGTACTACAAACACAACCTACCACAGCTTGTGTCCTTCTGTAAGGGGCAGTTATTATGCCATGAGAAGAGCATGTGATGCTGTTACACGTATGTACTTGCAGCAGCACTATTGTAGAAACTAATGAAAGCAAGTTTGAAGGCACTTGCAGGTTCAGTGAAAGTGCATACCAACATTGCAAGAAATCATAACAATTAACCTGAAAGTGGAGCGTCAGGCACTGTTTGAGCAATAGCTGGCATTACAGCAAGCCCTTTTATCATATTCTCACCTTTATGTTAAGAAATTCTGTGAAATCTGTAGATTTCTTGCTGCAGCAGGACCAACCCTACAGGAACGAAAGAGTGTGGATGTCTTTTGGTAGTGACATCACAGGAAATGCAGCAGCCTGTTAGAAGTTTAATAAGCAGTACATGCATTGTGAATGCATGTAATGTAATGATACGGGATATGATATGGTACATAGAAACTATTACGATATTTCTGCTTGCTACTAATTTTAGTGCCTCTCAGCGATCACTCTCCTTGGTTAACCAACGAATACGAGACGTACATATACATATGTAGGATCCAAAGAAGTTTGACTCATGCAGCAAGACCGGCGTACGTTGACTGTGAGGCATGTGTGAAAGTACAAGGAGACATGTGAGACTGGTTCCAGGTGGAGCAGAGGGTGAGACAAGGATGCGTGATCTCTCCGTGGCTCTTTAACCTAGTAGTAGTAGTGAAGAGAGGAAGAGGTGTTACTCATACGATGGTGCTGCAACAATAAAGGGTCGGATTCATGGTGTTGCTGCTATCATGTAGCAAGCAGGGCCAAGGGCACTGTATGTGCACTGCTTAGCACATGCCTCTAACCAGTGACTTCAAACAACATCAAAGAAACTACTGTGCATTCACGAGTCCCTAGAACTGGTGATGGGCCTCAGTCAGCTCATTCAATTTTCTACAAAATGATCAACTATATTTGAGGATCTGCAGCAAAAAACTAGCACCAAGTAATCCAACGCTAAAGCCAATGAACAGTGAGTACAGGGGCTATGGATTCTGTTGTTGCCAACTACTCTGTTGTGCAAGCTGCTTTGGATGAAATTCAACAAGGTGTACTCAAAGCAGCTGGCTATCTCAATTCTAGAGCAATGTCCAATAGTGCCATGTACCATCCTAAACTCCCCTTAGCTGTTCCAAGTTACTATGACATGGAGGGGATTATAGGACTACAAAACACATGCCCCAGAATGCCATATACACAGTAACCATGACAATACTGGGATGGTAATGGGACCAGCACACTCTACCCTGCGTGCCAGAGTATCCCGGTATGCCGTAGTAACTATGACAGTCCCGGGATGGTACCAGGCCCAGCACGCACTGTACCCTGCACGCCAGAGTATCCCGGAAGAAACAGACTGGATAGAGCCTGTCCTCCTATGGATTGCTGTCCACATGCCAACAGGAAGCGGCAACAGTTCTCTTTGCAAATACCTCAAGAAATTAGTGGATGATGCTCGTGCGAATACAGAGCTGGACAGTCCGAATAGGTACTCACATGATCAGTCTTTTGAAAAAGTGGGTGCTCTTATGCAGAAAACAATTCGAAGCTGTTAGGACTCTATGATGAATTAGCCATGTTCCTATCACAAATGAACGTTTTCAGGGGCAAAGGTGTTACTGACTCCAATGAATAAGCAGTTTTTCTGCAGTTGTATGGTGCCAACTCGTGGGTGCGCAAAACAGGTATGCACATACATACGTAAGAAGTGTGTGTATGAACTATTTTGTACTTGTCATTCCTACATCTAAGGTTCCATTCCTTCACTGACTACAGTGTCTGGTGAAGCCAACTTTGAAATGAAGCACACAGGTCTTACAGTTAGTGGTTTCATCCAGCCCAGCATTGCCCGCAATCTTTTGGAGCAGCCAGCAATTAAATATGAAGAAGGGTCTCAGCCAGCGATTTCTGTGGTTTGCCCCCAAACCGACCTCTGCACCTTTGATGAACTGAAAAAATCAGCAGTGACCTTTCAGCATCTATAGGTTGGTACCATGCATGCACGCATCCATTCTACAGAACTAACAAAATGTACGTCTAATATTATGTCACTTCAACCATTGAAACAAGTATGGCTTTTGGGATTGGTATTACTTCTAGCTTTTATGAGCTACTTGTATCTATTTTTGGTGACATGTACGTACATCCACATGTGTGCACGCAGTTGGTCTCGTCCGAGTGCACTTTGGCAAAATAGCAAATCAGTCAGGCTGTGGACCATACCTAGGTCGTGTATAGTATTTCACAACAAGTACGATGACATCCAAGAACAGCTGCAGACTATTTCGTGCATGGACGACCTGCTGTCTAGTAAGTTTGCTGTTGACCTACTGATGCTTTTACTCATTAGTGCCAAGCTCTGAATAACCCTGTCCTCTGTTATGAGCAAAATGTGTTTCCTTGAGGTATGTAATAGTATAAACACAAGGCGTATACAGAGTGCATGCAGATGGAGTAAGCTGATACAGACTACTTCCAGGTGCCGTGCATACATATTTTTTTTTTAAATGCTGCAGGAATGCTGACTAAGTCAAAGGGGCAGATCCTACATATTGCAGCCACCCTTCATGTGCTGTTCAATCTTGAGGCACCAAAGGAGATTCCAACAGTTATCAGTGAGGCTGCAATTAAAGGTGCCATTGACCTCACTGATTTATGCATCCAGTGTGCAGCATTTCTTGCAGGTCGTGGTACCAGTAAGGAAATCATTCAAGAAATATCTGAAGGTAACTAGAAAGTATTGTATTGAATACACTGGCACACTTTTCACTTTTGATTTTTGTCTCCAGTTCAATTTTATGTCTTCATCCAATACTCAGCATCTGCACACCCTGAACCTGCCTTGGCCACAAGTGAGGCTAATCGGAATGCCAGCATGCGTTTGCTGCTTCCGGTAAAGACTCTGTACTTGAACGCTTTGCTTAGCATGCGCAAGTTTCGGGATCGGGGCAACAAGGCTGGCACAATTAGAGAGTTCGAGATCCTTGTCAGGAATAGACTAGGTAATCTCATTACCGCAAAACCTCAGAGAGGAGCAAGCATGGTATGCAAACTAAATGCATGCTTTCTACGTTGCACGTACACAGCATTGT
>MKWU01004567.1_pt1 | contig 16129 bp, 13 predicted proteins | sample 809101 | NCBI WGS metagenome assembly MKWU01 (sample SAMN05860141, study PRJNA318959) | sponge metagenome | host: Aplysina aerophoba | place: Slovenia: Piran, Adriatic Sea, Gulf of Piran | collected 2013-05-07 | reverse complement strand
GGTGCCGTCATTGCAGCCCGGTCTCGCCGAATCGCGCCAGTTCGGCGGCTGCTTCGTGCTCGGCGTGCAGGTCGCCTCGGCGCTTCGCGACCTCTACGGGCGAAACGGCGCCGAGACCATCTCGGGGTTGTGCGGCGCGCGGGTGGTCCTCGCGGCGCCCGACCGCGACACCGCCCAGTGGTCGGCCGACAGCCTCGGGCGCAGCGAGATCGAGGAGGTGGCCGAGGGCTACTCATACGGCGCCAACACCATTCGTGATGGGGTTTCGCTCACCCCCCGGCGCGAGCTTCGGGCGCTCGCGCTCCCCTCCGAGATCATGCGCCTGCCGAACCTTGAGGGCTATCTCAAGTTCCCCGGGCCGCTCCCGGTCGCATCGATCCGCCTCAAGTATGTCGAGCGCCCTTCCGCGGCGGAGCGGTTCGTCGCGCGTGGGGGCGACGGGGCGGAAGCTGCCGCACCGGACGAGGACGGGACGCCGGACGAGGACGGGACACCGGACGGGGACAGCACCGAGGCGCCGGAGGACTGGAGCGGCCAGGGCGAGCTCTTCGGGGATATCCGCGCGTGCGGTGGAGACGAGGCGGAGGCGGCCGGGACCGGCGTCATGGACATGCTGCCGCCGGATACGGGACGGGACGACGGACGATGCGAGGGCGCTGACGAACGCGCCGCTCTCGCAGCGACGGCGCCCGAAGGCACCGGCGCGCCGGCCACGGAGCCCTCCCGGGCGGGCGACTGGGGTTGACATGCTCTCGATCGGGACGCTCGCCTCGGCCGCGCAGGGCGCGTCCTACTACGAGCGCGACGGCTACTACGCGAACGATGACCCCGACCACAAGGCCGCGAGCGCCTGGGCGGGCGCGGGCGCCGCCGAGCTCGGCCTCGACGGCGAGATCGACGCCGGCGTCTTCCGCGCCGTGCTCGAGGGCAAGGTGCCAGACGGCTCCGGAAAGGAATTGGGGCGGCGCGGCAAGGATGGGGAGATTGCGCACCGCCCCGGCCGCGACCTCACCTTCTCGGCCCCGAAGTCGGTCTCGCTCGCAGCGTTGGTCGGCGGGGACCGGCGCATCGTCGACGTTCACGACCGGGCGGTGAAGGCGACACTCGCCTGGCTCGAGAAGAACGCGGCCGAGACCCGGAAGCAGGACCCCGCGACCGGAAGGATGGTGCGCGCGGGCAACCAGAAGATCGTCGCCGCCACGTTCCGCCACGACACCTCGCGCAACCTCGACCCGCAGCTCCACACCCACGCGGTGCTCGCCAACATGGTCAAGGGCGAGGACGGGAAGTGGCGCACCATGGCCAACGAGGGCCTCTACGAGCGCCAGAAGCTCATCGGCATGCTCTACCGCAACGAGCTCGCCGCCGGCCTTGCCAGACTCGGATACGACATCGAGAAGACCCACGCCGACGGCCGGTTCGAGATCGGGGGTGTGGCGCGCGAGGTGGTGGAGGCATTCTCCACGCGCCGCGCCGAGATCGAGGCTGCGATGGCCGAGCGCGGCCTCGGCAGCTCCGCCGACAGCCCTCGGCTTGCCGAGCGTGCGGCGCTGATGACGCGGGCTTCGAAGCGCGACATCGACCGCGGCGAGCTCCGGGGCGTGTGGGAGAAACAGGCGGCGGATCTGGGGTTCGACGCGAAGGCGCTGGTCGCCGAGGCGGCGTCGAAGACGGCCGCGCCGGCAATGCCGGAACGGGAGACCGGGCGCGACGCGGCGGGCGCCCCGCTCCCGACGAGCGCCGTGACGCGGGAGCCGGCGCCGGTCCCGGATGGGGTGGCAGGCGGCGAAAGCATCGAGGCCGCTTCCGCTCCGGAGTCGCCAGCCGTCGCAGGGACTGCGCACCGGGAAACGCCGGCCAGCGAAGCCGTCGCCTGGGCGATGGCGCATCTCTCGGAGCGCGAGGCGGTGTTCGCCCGCGCCGACCTCTGCGCGGCCGCGATGGCCCGTGCGCCGGGCGCCGTGGCGATGGACGATGTCGAGCGGGAGGTCGCCGCGCTCGAGAGAGGCGGGGCGCTCCACGCGGTGAGCCTGCCGGGCGCGGAGGACGCGCTCAGCTCCGAGAAGACCGTCGGCGAGGAGCGCGAGACCATCGCCCTGATGCGCGCCGGTTCCGGCCAGGGAAGCTCTCCGATGCGGAGCTGGCAGGTCCAGGGACACCTCAACAAGGGACCGCTTACGGCCGGGCAGAAGGACGCGGTGACGCTCATCCTCTCGGCCAACGACCGCGTGGTCGGCGTCCAGGGCTATGCCGGCACGGGCAAGACCACCATGCTCGACCGCGCCCGCACCCTTGCGCAGAAGAAGGGATATCGCATGGCGGGCCTCGCGCCCTCCGCGTCGGCCGTGCAGACGCTGAGCACCGAAGCGGGGATCGAGAGCGAGACCCTGCAGCGGTTCCTCGCCCGCAATGAAGGCGTCGGCGAAGGACGCCTCACGAAGAAGGGCGCGAGGGAGATGCGCGCCGCGTTCGCGAAGACCATCCTCGTCGTCGACGAGGGCTCGCTCGCCTCGACCGTTCAGGCCCGCGACCTGCTGCGCATCGCGAACGAGCTCCGCATCCCCCGCGTTGTGCTGGTCGGTGACGCGAAGCAGCTCGACGCCGTCGACGCCGGCAAGCCCTTCGCCCAGCTCCAGGCCGCCGGCATGAAGACCGCGACGATGGACGAGATCATGCGCCAGCGCGATCCGGCCCTGAAGGAAGCGGTCGAGGCGAGCCTCGCAGGCGAGATCGGGCGCGCGTTCGAGAAGCTCGGGCCCAACGTCGCCGAGGTGAAGGAGGACAATATCGCGGGCGCGGTCGCCGCGCGCTGGCTCAAGCTCTCGCCGGAGGCGCGCGAGAACACCGGCGTCATGGCGCCGAGCCACGAGCTTCGCCAGGCCATCAACGGTCATATCCGCGAGCGCCTCGCGCGCGAGGGACGTCTTCACGGCCCGTCGATGGAGACCGAGCGGCTGGTCTCGAAGGGATACACCAACGCCGAGAAGGCGCTCGCGGACAACTACGCCAAGGGCGATGTGGTCGCGTTCCACCGCCCCTACAAGCGGATCGGCGTCGAGAAAGGCGACGAGCGTCGAGTGGTCGGTGTCGACCACAAGGCCAATGCGGTGCGGCTCGAAGGCGGGAACGGCGGCACCGTTGCCTGGAAACCCGCCGAGATCGGCGGGCGACGGGGCGGGAGCGAGGTCTACCGATCGGAGAGCATCAAGCTCCGCGCCGGGGACCGCATCCGCTGGACCCGCAACGACGACGGCCTCGGACTTGTCAACAGCCGCACGGCCGAGGTGGAGGCGGTGACGAACGGGAGGGTCACGTTCGCACTCGAGGACGGGCGAAAGCTCGAGCTCGGGCGGGGCGACCCGCAGCTTCGCCATCTCGACCACGCCTGGGCCTCGACCGTGCACGCGTTCCAGGGCCGCACCGTCGACAACGTGATCGCGGCGATGGAGGCGCGCCACCCGCACCTCACCACGCAGAAGAGCTTCTACGTCGAGATTAGCCGCGCGCGCGACCGCGCCGAGTTGGTCACGGACGACGCGGCGGAATTGAAGGCCCAGCTCCAGGCCGTCACCGGGGAGCGTATCGCCGCGCTCGAAGGGATCGGGGCAATGGAACGAGCCGCGCCGCAAAAGGCGACGGAAGCGGAACGGGGGATCGAGGGACCGTTGGTCCGCGGCGCCGGGCAAGGTTGGGAGGGTCCGGCGTCGCCGTCGAAGGACCGGGAGCCGCCCGTGCCGGAGCGCGGCCGCGGCGCCGGGATGGACCTGGGGCTGTAAGCGCATGCACCGGGCACGCCGCGGCGAGGAACCAGAGGTTCGGGCAAGGCCGGCTCTCGGGTGAGAAGCGGTTGGCGATTTTGAGACGCCGCCCGACGCCCCATTTTGGTTGTTCAAACGCCGCCGAGGCGCGGAAAATGGATGGTCGCACCGGACAGGCGGTAGCGGAGAAGGGCTCGATGGGTACGGTTCTCGACGACGTGACGAGCGATACGGTCGATGCGACGCACATACGGCGGCGCGTAGACGACTGGGAAGAGCGTTTGAACGGGCTCTACGCCACGATTGGCGACTGGTTGCCGGACCAATGGGAGGCCCGCCCGGGTGCTCCGGTCATGATGCACGAGCCGTTGATGCGCAAGTTCGGCATGGTCGCGAAACCGATGCCGACGCTCGAACTCCGCGACCGCGTGGGTCATGCCGCCAGGCTCGAACCGCGCGGACTGTGGATCATCGGCAGCAACGGACGGGTCGATCTGAAGGGCGGCATTCAACGCTACCTCATTGTCGATATGGCCGAGAACTTCGAGGCGCCGGACTGGCAGGTCGCGGGTGCCGAGCGGCGCTGCGATCGGGAAGCCGTTACGCGCGGCTGGCTGAGGCGCGCCCTTCAGTGAGGGATCTAGAGGCGATCGCCGCCTCGTTCCTACAGGTCGACAACTCTCTTGAAGACCTGCGCGATCGGCACCACGCGGCGGGCGAGGCCGAAGAGCGCGACCGCGTGGCAGGTCAATAGAGGCTCAACGAACAAGCCTATTTCGTTCTCGCTTGGGGACAGCGAAGGTGGGCGAGGCCTGCCGGGATGCCATACGTCTGGGGAATTCGCACGAGGAATGGCGGCAACGCCGGGCGTGGAGCCTGTACGATTCGGAAAACCTCAGGCTGAGCTTCAGGAACCGTCTCATGCTCGTTCTGGACCGGACCAACAACGAATGGAGGAGGACCATGGAGCTCTAAGATGTCGGCAACCAGATCGCGCATGGCGACCTGCGCTCCGAGGGCATTTACGTCCCGACGGTGATCGAGGACTTCTATCGCATCCAGTCATCGCTGGCGCGCGATTGAGAGATTGCCGGGCATCGCGGCGGGAGGCCGCGTTCGCGTTCAAGGGCGGCATGGCCATCAACCTGTTCGACCGGAACCTGCCGAGGCTGTCCGTTGATCTCGAGGAGTACGTTGGGCACCCGTGGCCCGGGACGCCCGTGTCGAGAGTATCCGGTAGATGTGGTGGTCGACTGGGCTCTCGGTGAGAACGGCATTTGCGCCTGAAGAAGGCTGCGACGATAGTCTACAGAACGAGCGCTGCCGTGGATTCGTGGGCCGAGGAATCCTCAGGGCCGTAGCTGCAACTTCTCGGCAGGCAATGCATCTCGCGTGTTCCCAAGCGCAGCTTGATGTCGGTATAGGCCGGGCCGTCGTGGAATAATCGGAGCGCCTCGGCGACTACGAAGCAGCCCGCGGTCGCCCCCACAAAAGGAACGGCGATCGATTTCCCTGCGAACTCGAACCGGCCGCATTCGTCGAGTCGGGAACGAGCATACGCTTCGTTCTCTTGCGCCATGCGATTTTGGTAAGCCTCGCGCCTCTTCTCCTCTTCCTCGGACAGGTCAGGCCAGAGTTTGTGGACGCAGCGGGGATTCGGCAGAACGTGAAGGCTCAACGTGTCGAAGTTGTTCGACGTCCCGCCGAGCCCGCTCTCGATCATGTGGGCGAATTCTGCCGAGGCGAGCTCGCGGCGGGGAGGGTTCGAATCGAACCCACATAGCGCGAGCCGCGGCTCATCGTGCTGACAACGAAAATGGCTGTCGAACCGGCGTTCCAGCAAGCGTGTCGGGAAGCCACGGCCTTCCAGCCAGGCGGCGCAAGTCCGCACTTTGGTGCGTTTCAGGTCGGCCTGCGTGAAGAGCAGGCCGGTTTCGATATTCTCGACTTCGACCGAGTCGAAGTCGTTCAGGAAGATTCGAGCTGCGTGCGTCTGCTGGTAGGGCAGCGTCGCCAATGCCCACAGATACGCATTGCCGAGGTGGCCGAGACCCAGCACCCAGGCTTGGGACGGCAACCACTCCACCACCGGTCCGATGGCATCGGGGTGGGAGTGGTCGAGGTCCGGGCGCCACAGCGACAGTGCAACGGTTCGTCGTGTTGCCTCGAGCGAAACGTCCGCAAACGACAGGAACAGTTCCGAGACGCCCAATGCCGCCGCGAGAATGCCAGCCAGCGAGCAGTGTGGACGCTCCGGCAGCCGGGCTACCTGAGATACCGAGCCCGTCACGGCGAGCCATCCGTCGAAGGTCACCCGCAACGCGCCCGCGCTCTCGGGCGCGTCGCCGAACAGCAGCTCGCTGCCGTGGGGCAGAGCGTCCCGGTCGGAAACCACATTGCGGGTACCGACGATTTGGCCGAGCAAGGCGCCGAAAGACGGACGATCCTGCAAATCCGGCCACAGCAACGTGGAAGCGCCGTCGACCTGTGCAGGCAGTGCGACGCGCACGGCACCGGGGAAGCAACGCACGGCGATCTTCGCGGCCGTGACCACCGAGAGTTGCAACACGTAGGATGCCGCCACGTCGGCGCCGGCAACGAGCGTCACTGCGAATTGTTGCCGTCTCCTGAGACCTTCCTCGGTCGGAAGAGAGTCCCGGTCGGCAAAGAGCTTGGAGATTCGCGAGAGATTCGGGTTCTCGTCCTTCATTCAGCTTCACCAAAGGTTGAGAACAACGCGTTTCGGCTTGCCGGGGCGGTTGTGCGTCGCCCATTTGAACTCGCCGAGATACTCGTAGACGCCGACCCCCTTGAGCGACCAACGCGAGGCGTGCCCGTAGCGCGGCACGATGAGCGCCGTATGGTGGACGATCGGTACCATCGGGTGTCGTCGATCGATCGAGCTTTGCTCGACGCAGCGGCCTGGATGCGTATGGACGTCGGCGAGCACTTCAAGCGACTTCTCGCGGCAGGCCTGCCAGAGAGCGGCATATCCCTTCGCATGAAAGGTGATGGCGCCGGTGTTGAGGGCATCCCGATCGAGGTCGTCGTAGCACAGGTAGGTCGTGATGCGACTGCGGCAGCCATCGCTTTGGCCGAGAAGAAATGCCCCGCTTTCGCGCCTCCCATTGCCACGGCGCCTCAGCTCGGCGAGCAGCCGAGCCCACAGCCACATCGACAGCGAAATCTTTTCGACAACTAGTTCAGACGCCAATGTAGTCATCCGAGTTCAGGAGGGCACGGAATTCCTCCAGGTAGTCGACGATGATGTGGTCGGATGTCCAGACGAGATGGGGTTGCCTGGTTCGCCACTTGGAATGACCGTCTGCGGCGACACGGTCATATGGATGATAGAAGGCCCGTCCCTCTTCCCAGTCGGTCCGGAACACCTTGGCGAAACGGCTGTTCGCCTTGCCTTTCGGCCGACTTGCGGCGTCGAGCATGGCTTCGCTCGCGGGATCCCAGAACGTGCCCGTCGGCGCTGCCGCGCGGTAACCATCGAGGTCGAGCGCAACGTAGTATCGGTCGGGTGCCCCCTCCCGGGGTGCCGCACGGATCCAGAGGATCACGCGTGGCCAGTCCTGGGCAGCGACGTCCCAATATCCCTTTAGGACCCCGCCGCGGAACTCGGCCGACTGAAGATCGGCTTCGAAGAGGCGCTGGGACGGCGACTGCATGAAATTAGCCCTGTGGCGTCATTTCCTTGACGAGTTCGAAGGACAGGGTGCATTCGCCCCCCTGGACGAGTTCGCCCAGATACTGACTCGGGCGCGGCTGGTCCGTCGTGCCGGAGAGCTGCAGAACGAATTCCGACGCAGCGGCCGGGTCGAGACGCAAGTTCATGCGGGCCCACCGTGTGGCCACTTCGATCGTGGTCGCTGGCGAGAACTTGCGATTCAGTACCTTGCCGGAGAAGAGGATGGTCGTGTCGACTTCCGGGCAAACATGACAGTGGACGTGGCGATGCTTTTCCAGGTCGAGTTCGTCGAGAGTAAGGTCGAGGTCGGCTGGCACGTGCGCGTCCGCGCCATTCTCGACGCCTTCGGACACCTTGATTGCGTCGTCGCACTCACCGACGAAGACGAAGGGGAGGTCGACACGCTCTGGCTTCACGTCAAGTCGTCCCAGGAGGGCGCGAAGGGTCTCGGTCGACTCGGCATTCACCACGGTAGGCCGATAGCCGGACCGATGCAGGAAGAGTTCAAGTTTGCTTGCAGACATGGCGATTCCCTCATCAGGGGTCCCAGAACCGGACCATCGGCTTGCGCATTCCGCCGCGATCGCCCACTATCTGGTTGTCTGAGTCGACAACAGAGGATCGACCATGTTCGGCGACAATGCCCCGCCGGTAAGCGGGTTCTGAGACAATGTTGTTTGTTCAGACAACAGTATGGGGACTCGGCCCACCGATGTCAATGGGGGACAGATGGGAACAAACGCGCTGGGGTTTCTCCTGCAGCACCTGCGGGAGCGACGGGGCCTGTCGCTGCGGGAGCTCGGTCAGCTCGCTCAGACGGACCACGCCTACATCTACCGCCTCGAGCAGGGGGAAAAAGGGGCGCCGTCCGAGGATGTGCTGCTCAGGCTCATCCGGGCGCTGAAGGCCGAGCGGCGCGAGGCCGAAATGCTTCGCTTCCTTGCGGCGCACCCCGAGACCGCACAAGACCTGGTGGTCGAGGTGCTGAAGGATCCAACCGTGACGTATGACGTGTTCGCCGCCGCCGCCGGCGCGGCATTCCGCGGCACCGCGCGGCCGAACTATGAACGGCTGCTTGCAAGGGTACGGAGGATCCTGTCGGAAGAGAACGGCCATGGATGAACTCTCGGTCGTGCTACAAGCCAGGATCTTCGTCCGCGAAGCCGGCCAGTTGGTACTTCCGCCGTCGGTGAAGGCCTATGTGCAGCACGTAGGCGGCGTGTTGCGTCAGGAGTCGGATCTGTCGGACAACGAGCCTGGATACTCGTTCGAAAGCAACGGCAAGCGTTACATCTGCGTCAACGGGAAGGACAGCGCGGAGCGGAGGCGCTTCACCGCCTGCCACGAGGTCGCGCACATTGTCTTGGGGCTGCCGTCCGAACATTCGTCGATGACGTGGTGGAGTTATGCCAAGCGTCCGAAGAGCGAGATTTTCTGTGACGTGTTCGCTGCGGAGCTGTTGTTGCCCAGCCAGTTGTTCGAGCCTCTGGTACGGGAAGAGCAAATCGGGTTCGCTGCGATCGATGAACTTGGACTTCGTTTCGTGGCTTCGACCACCGCGACGGGTTCGCGTTACGCGGCGGTGATGGATGCGCCATGCGCGTTCGTTCTCTCGGAAAAGGGGGTTGTGCGATACGCATCTCGGTCCAAGACGCTGCGTGAGGCGGGAGGGTGGATCGCACCCCGAATGGGGGTTCCATCGGACACTCTGTCGGCCAGAGTGCGCAAAGGGGGTATGGCGAATGGGCCGGATGAGGTCGCCGCCGATGTGTGGTTCAGCGATTGGCGCAGGGGTGGGGTGTTGCTGGAGGAAGCGCGATATCTGAAGTCGTGGGACCAGACACTCACGCTGCTCTGGTTCGAGGACGAAGAAGTGCCCCCTCTGCGAGGTGGACGAGATGGCATGGCAGAGGGAGAGGAGTTGCTTCCTGAGCTGGACGGCGTTCTCCCTTGGCCAGGGAAGAAGCGGCGCCGATAAGCGGACGGCCATTCCGGTATCCCGCCCATAGGAGGGAAGCGCGCGTGGCGCAGAACGGAGATCCGAAGAGCCTCGCGGTGCTGATCGACGCGGATAACACCAGTGCGCGCTATGCGCACGCGGTCTTCGAGGAGAGCGTGAAAGCTCGGCGAGGCCAACGTGCGGCGCATCTACGGTGAAGTCTCGGGCTGCCGCCTCTCGGGCTGGGACGGCGCGATACGGTCGCTCGCAATCCTGCAGCACCAGCAGCGCAGCAACACGACGGGCAAGAACGCCGCCGACATCGCGCTGGTCATCGACGCGATGGACATGATGCGCAAGGGGGGGCTCGACGAGTTTTGCCTGGTGAACTCGGACAGCGATTTCACGCGCCTTGCGCAGCGGTCGCGCGAGGACGGGCTCGTCGTCTACGGCTTCGGCGAGCGCAAGTCCCCGGACGCGTTGCGCAACGCCTGCTCGCGGTTCATCTATCTGGAGAACATCGTCGAGGCCGAGCCGGCGAAGAAGAACGGGGCGGCGGCTTCGGGAACGGACGCGGCCGAGAAGAAGGAATCGCCCCGCAAGGCGGTGAAGATCATCGAGAGGGCGATCGAGGACTCCGATGACGCCGGCTGGGTGAACCTCGCCAATGTCGGTAGCCGCATCCTCGGTGCGGCCCCGGATTTCGACCCGAGGAGCTACGGCTGTCCCAACCTGAGCACGCTGGTGACCAAATCGAGCGGGTTCGAGGTTCGCAAGGAGCCCGGCAAGCCCGTGTTCATCCGGCGCAAGGCCACGGGCGGCAAGGCGGCGGGGCGGGCTTCGGGGTCCGGATGATGGCCGAGGAGTTCTCGGCCGGGGATTGGATCGAGCGCCTCGGCCGGGCGCTTCCGGGTCTGGCGACTGCGCAGGAACCCTACCTTCCGGGATACCGTGATATCCGCGTGTTCCTGCCTGCGATACCGGGCGTGGAGGACGGCGGCTCCCCGGCCGTGCGCGCGGAGGAGCTGGGGGAGCTGTACGCCAGGGCGCAGCACAGCCACCTGCGCGGTGAAGAAGCGTGGTACGCGGCGCTCAACGCGGCGCTGGACCCGGTGCGCCACATTCTGCTTCGGCACCCGACGATCGCGCGGGTCGTGGGGCCGATCATCGGCAGGGACAATTTCTACATGCAGGTACTGAATTCCGGAGGGTCGACCTCGCCGGCGGACCTGGCCGCGGGACTGATGGCGCGGGCCGCCGAGCACTCGGGCGATGGCTTCCGGAAGGCGGCCGGTGAGATGCATGCGTTTCTCGTTGCCGCCGGGGAGGAAGACGGGGCGGCGTTGCCGGACGGGCTGGATCGCGGATACGACGTGGCGCTGTTCCACGGCCCGGTCGTGGAGGAACGGATTGACGTCGCCGAAGACGTGACGTTGCTGCCGTTCGAGGAGGTGCGGGCGTTCGTGGACGAGGAGATGGTGTTTGAACTAGCGCCGTCCGGCGCGGGGTTCCACGGCTTCCGGTCGGTCGGGGCGGCGGCGAGGACCTTCCGGTGGCGCCCGGCGTTCCATCGCGCGGGCTACGAACGGAGACTCGATTCGCACGATCCGGGTCCGTTCTTCCGCCGCGCACGGACGTTCCTGCAGCTGCTAGGCGTGGCGCATGCGGCGCCCGTGCTGCCTCTTGCGGAGCTCTCGCACCGCATCGACGGGTCCGCCGGCCGGCTCTTGGGGCTGGGGAAGCAAAGCCCGGGCTTCTACCAGAGTTGGCCGGCGAAGGGCTTCGACGGCTTCGACGAGTATCCGGTGCTGAGACCGGAGGCGCTCGCCGAGGCGAAAGAAGCGTTCGGGAATCGGGCCAGCGAGCGGTACCGAAGGATGGCGCCGGTGGTCGGGCGGCTGGCCGAGGCGCTCGCACGGAACGGACCGTTCGCCGTGGCCGACAGGGTCCTGGACGTGGGGATCGCGCTGGAGCGGATGTACGTGTTGGACGAGGGGAAAATCTCCCGAAAACTGCGGAACCGGGCGGGCAGGTATCTCGCGACCGACGAGCCGAGCCAGGAGAGCATCAGGGAGAGCGCGCAAGAGTTCTACGACGTGCGGTCGGACATCGTTCATAACCGGCTGCACAATCTGTCTCCCGAGAGAGTTCACGCGGCGTTTTGCAACGGCTTCGACATCGCGCGGAGGTCCGTGTTCAAGCTGCTGCGCGAGGGAGCACCGGAGGATTGGAACGCGTCGGGGAACGCGGGAGAAGGCGGGAGTGAGGAGGAGATGCGTTGAAGCTCGACCTCACCCTCACCTTCCTGGAGCTGGGCGACGCTACGTCGCGCAATCTCGAGTTCTCGCATTGCGACGATGTCTGGGTCAGCTACGGGGAAGAGACCATCACCGAGAGCAATCTCTTGGAGATCAGGCGGCGGCATCCGGAGCACGTCCGTGTCAGCACCTTCCCCAAGCAGGTCGAGGCGACGAACGGCGCGGACTGGGAATGGCACATTGTCGGGTTGAGGCGGACGCTCAGTATGCGGGTGCAGGCGAAACGGCTTCAGCGCAACGGCGTCCTCAAGGTCAAGCACACGGTGAAATCGTCCGGCAAGAAGCAGCGCGACCTTCTGATCGGTGGGGCGGTGGCAGAAGGCATGAAGCCGGTCTACTGCATCTACTGTACCGAACCGCAGCGGAAGGTCTGGACACAGAAGCAGGCGGTGCCCGGGTTCCGGAGCTTCGAGACCGGCTGTCTGCTCGCCGACGCGGAGGACGTGTTTGGCGGGACCACGAAGCTCGACGCGATCGAGGAGGAGTGCAGGCCCTGGCACCATCTGTTCGCACCGGGAGTCCTGATGCAGGAAGAATCGGATGCCTTCGCGTTTGATGGGGGGGACTTCGTGCAGTTCATTTCGATTAGGCAGCCGCGCGCGCCTTTGGTCGCTGACGATGAGGCGGCGGAGGCAGGGGACGGCCCGGGATGGAACGCACCGACTGTCGATGACCTGAACGGAGACACAGACCGGGAGTTCGATCGGGCGGGTGTGCGGAACACCACCGCAGAAGACCTGGCCAGACTGGAGCCGGTTACGGATGCTGGCCCGGAGGTGGCGCAGTCCGATCGGGAACGGCTGCGGAAGCTGGGACTACGCCGGATGATGGTGATGGATGTGCGAGGCGACCGGGAGCTGGACGAAGGGCGTGGAGGGTGTGCGCGCGCGCGCGCGGTGCGGTCAACGGGAAAGCGGGATGGCGGATGGTTGGAGGCGGCGGGCGATCGGATCCTCGACACCGGGCACGTCGACGCTACCGAGATCCCCGGCGACGCGGTGGACGATGGACCGGGAGATCGCGGCTGAAGATCGGGTCACGGGAGCGAGGTTGAATCTGAACTCAGTAGCCGCCGGCACTTTGGAGGGCGTCCAGGTAGGCGTCGCATCCGTCGAAATAGCCCGAGACGCCATTCATCACGTCGGCCAGGGTTGGCAGGTGAAGATCGCCTTGAGCGACCGGCAGTAGCCTGCCCTGTCGATCGACCGGATAGCGGTATGCGTAGGAATTCGGGTCAATCTTGGCGAACTCGAGGATGATCGCATCCACGACAGGGTCCGCCTCGTCGGGATCCGCGGTCCCGTACCTGTCGAGCATTTCCAGGACCGATCCCCACAGCGTTGCGAGATCGTGCGAGTGCCAGTTGGGAGCGATATCGACGGCTGGGCCGTAGGTTGCCAGGAGATATTTGAGCGAGATCTCGAGGAAGTGCCGGTAGTTGAAGATGATCGGGAAGACCAGGGTGTCCCGTGACAACTTGTCATGGCCCGCCGCCTCGACCATCAGGTCGCCAGCCTTCTTGTAGCCGTCGGTCATCAGCACGAGCCTGGAGTGGCCGCTCTCGTCGATGTTGGCGTTCTCGCACGAATTGGCGGAGGCGACGAAGGCCTTGTCGCCCTGCGTGGGCCAGCGGAATTCGGAGTCGAGAATCTCCTCGAAGGATCGTCGTTTGGACATGAAGCCCCCCAAGGCTGTGGAAGCGGCTCGGACGCGGCGGGCGCCGTCAGTCGTCGGCAAGCCGAAACATCGAGAGCTCGGAAGCGGTGCCGGTCGAGGATGCGACATCGCCATCAGGAGAGTGGTACTCGAGCGTCTTCACGCGGGTGCCGTGCAGGAAGCGGCCCTCGATGCCGGGCAGGCGCCCGGTCTTGAGCCGCTTCGAGAGCTCGTGCGCGAAGTACTGCGCCAGCGATTGCGACGGGCCGGTGCCCCGGCCGCCGACTTCCTTGCCGATGGCATCCAGGTCTTCGCGGTATCTCTCGGCGAACAGGATGGCGATCTGGTAGGCGGTGAGGAATGGGCGGCCGAAGTGATGGCCCGCGCGGCGCGGTGCCACGTCGAGAATGTCGCGGATTCTCTTTTCGATCGAGTAATCGTTCCAGATGCTCATGGAGTTGACTCCGGTGGGTGCGAGCAGACTCTTCGGTGTGCAGTCGGAAGCAGTCGCGGCGAACGGATCGTCAAGGATCGGCCGCCCGCGCTCATCGGCGGCGCCTGACCGGGCGGGGCGTCATCCCCGGCGGTCAGGTCTGACCTCGAATTCGCGCTGGGCGAGACGGCGGCACACTCCACTAACGTACTGATTCAAAGCCATATTCTGGCTGGTGTCAAGGGCAGCGACTGCTTCTGTTACTTGATCGACGGCAAGACCTTGAGCGCCTTCGGGACGCGCGTTGGAACCGACGGCCCGTGCGGAGCGATGCGCGCCCGCCGGACGGACCGGGGAATTGCGATGTCGAAAGTGCCCCGAAATCCACACAATATTCATTGATTCCTCACGATTATCTCATTACCATTTTGCTACGCTACCGCGCCGTACCTTGCCAGTCCTTTTGACCACCAGCGGATTTGGAGACAGCCGATGCGACTCTGGACACCGTCCCCGACCCCCATGCGCGCAGCCCTTGCGGCTGCGGTTCTTCCAGGCGGCGCCGTTGACCCAAGCCGCGACGCATCGCCGCCGGGGTCCGGTTCCGGCGCTCCGGGCGGGAAGGCGGATGGACGCTTGACATCGGCCGAGCGTCCGCGCGTGTATAATCTTGCCAGCGGCCCAGCGGCCCAGCGGCCCAGCGGCCCAGCGGCCCAGCGGCCCAGCGGCCCGAGATGCGTTCCGTGCACGCCTAGCGTGGCCAAACTCACCTCGCAAGCCTGACGCGCACCGCGGGCACCGTCGCGCTCGCCTCTCCTTCCTCCCCGTTTTCGCGCTGCTGCTCGGCGCTCTCGGCCTGTTCGCCGCCGCGCCCGTCCAGGCTCAGACCACCGTATGGTCGGGCACCCTGACGGCGGATCAAAACGGCGTTTTTTTCGGCTGCGTCGACAGTGTCAGCCTGGACAACTGTGAAAGCTCAACTGTCCTCACGGAAGATGAATTCACGCACGGGGGCGTCACCTATACCGTAAGCTCGATTTTTTGGCGGTCCGATACCGACAGGCTGGCTTTAGGTGTCGGCAGCTCAGCAGTCCAAGGTGGGTCCATCTCAGGTCAGAAGATCAAGACCGACTTGAGTTCTCTGACGCTGAATGTGGACGGCACCGCGCTTGCAATCAGCGACGCCGTCACAACTGCTACCACTATCTATTGGTCGTACAACCCGGTCACGGACTGGACCGATGGCGGGACGGTGTCGCTGAGCCTGACGTCCTCGGGCACGCCCGTGCTCCCCGCCACGCCCATGCTCCCCGCCACGGTCTCGCTCTCGGTCTCGCCGTCGCAGGTGTGGGAGGGCGCGCCTGTGCGCGTGGATGCGACGCTGTCGCACGCGCTGCCGCACGTTGTGAACATTCCGATCACGGTAAAGCCGTGCCCGTCGGGGAGCTGGTGCGCCCGTTTCGCGAACCGGTCCATCCGTATCCCCGCCGGGTTCACGTCGGGCAACCTCCGGGTTCCCGTCCCGGGTCAGAGCTCCTGGAACACCTCCCCCGGCATCGGCGGAGCGTGGGTTGGAAAGCACAGCGGGATCCAGACGGTCCGGGACACGAACGCCGACAATGAGGAGATCACGGTTGCGCTGGGGAGCAACCTGCCGGCCGGCGTGACGGCGGGCCGCACGACCTCGCGGACGGTCAAGATCCTGGACATGGACGGCTACGCCATGACGCTCACCGCCGACCGGCAGCCATCCGAGAAGGGTGAGGACGTGACCGTGACGGTGGACCTGGGCCGGCCGGCGCCGGACGGGTTCTTCGTGGTGATCGAGAGCCTTCCCGCCAGCACGGCGTCGTACGGCCGCAATAAGGACGTGCCGGCCGAGAAACGGGCGGATGTAGAGACCAGCATGGACTGGACGATGCTCGGGAAAGTCCCGTCGCCCGCCGGGAGGCTCCAGACGCATTTGCGTGACTGGAACGGGAAACAGACGAAGACGGTGAAGCTGAGAATCATCGACGATACCCGTGTGGACCCGAACGAGACCATCGTGCTGCGCGCCACCGGGGCGGCGCCGGGGCTGCCCTTCGCGCAGGGGGGGGCCTTCGGCGGGGGGACCTTCGGCCCGGCTTTGCCCGCGCTGACTTCGAACGAGCTGACGCTCACCATCGCCGACGACGAGAGCGGCGAGAGCGGCGCCGATGCGCCGCTGCAGGTGGGGATCCTGGACGCCGTGACGCATGAGGCCAACCCTGTGGGCAAAGCGTACGTGAGGGTGTGGCTCAACCGCCCGGCGCCGCATCCCGTTGAGGTGCAAATAGCGACGGTCGA
>MKWU01004566.1_pt1 | contig 16132 bp, 13 predicted proteins | sample 809101 | NCBI WGS metagenome assembly MKWU01 (sample SAMN05860141, study PRJNA318959) | sponge metagenome | host: Aplysina aerophoba | place: Slovenia: Piran, Adriatic Sea, Gulf of Piran | collected 2013-05-07 | reverse complement strand
TAGTCTGTAAGCAATTCGGTTTCCGGGACGAGCATGGGTAAAAACGCCTCTATTGCATCATTGAGCGGACAGTCTTGCAGCGGATATTGAGACGTTGCTTTTGTCAAGTGCTGTGTGACTTCCCGGACCGCGTTTATCAGTTGCGGTGTGGGTTGTGCCTGAATGAGTAAATCCGCTTGTGCCCGCCAATGCTCAACGGATATATCATCGGAAAGCACTTCTCGCAGGGGTGTCAGGGTAACCGATTGAATCGCTGCCGTTGAGCGTTGCGATATTGGATCGAAAGTCCGGATGGTATCAATTTCATCCCCGAAAAATTCAATTCGGACTGGGGTATCGGTTGTAAGGGGATAGACATCAAGGATGTCGCCTCTGCGTGCGAATTCGCCTTTGACTTCCACAAGTTCAACGCTCTGGTATCCGCCGCGAATAAGCATTGCTGCGACATCGTCGGGATCTATCTCGTCCCCGAGATTAAGGTCACGGCAAGCGTCGACAAAATGCTGTCGAGGCGGAAGTTTGTAGAGCATCGCTTGGCTTGTGGTTACGACGATGCTCCGTTCTGTTTGCAGCAGGTGTTCGAGACACCGCATCCGGTCTGCGACGATGTTTTTAGGCGGCGCGATCCCGTCAAAAATTTTGCGGTGCCAACTCGGAAAGAAATTAATATTGGACTGTGGGGCAGTGGTGGGTGTCGTATCTAAAGTCGGGTACGCCCGGTATGTAGAGATTTCCGCCATCACCTGTTCGGCTTCACGATGTGAGGGAAGTACAATTAGAAAGGATTTCTTCGGAAAATCGTCAATCAGCGTTGCAAGCAGATACGCCGTCGATGCGTTCGCTAATCCTCTAAGCCACGGGAGTTTCTTGCCATCTTTGAGGCGCGCCAGCAACGTTTGGTAATTTTCTGTTTCACGTAAAAACTCTATCACTACTGTTTCCTTGACAAGCCACCGAAGATATCGCGGCTAATATGTGCTGATTTCTTATAATTCGCGGTACTAAATTAATGACCTATCCTCAATTAAGCGTTAATTCGCCACCTCAATATCGGTTAAAGTGGCTTTTATCGCGCCTATTTTGCTCTTTGTCTCAATTTTGACAGGTAACCGTCGTTCATCATCTGTAATCCAGAAGCGCCCACCTTCTGATGTTCGTAACACAAGCGTTTTAACAGTGCCTAATTTTTTATTTTTAACGAACTCTCTGCCTTCAACGGTGAGTCTCGCTTTCAGTACCTTTCCTTTAACGAGCAGCGGGAAGAAATAGGTTTCACCGAGCACAAATTGCTTAGACCGTAGGAAATAGATAAGCGAGAGTTCATCTTGTGTACCGGGCGGTATTTCCAGTACCTTTGTCTCACGTTTTTCTGGTACTTTTGGGTTTGGACGCGAGACCTTTTCATATTCCGCCTCACCCTCACGGAAATTAATTTTGACAACGGCTTGATATTTTCGGTCCTGCACATAATTCTGAAATCGGATCGGTGAAAGTGTTGTTGGATTTAGATGCGTTTCTTGCTGATTCCGGAACTTATAGAACCTGAAAAGTGCACGAGTTTTCATTTCAGATTGGATACGATACGTATTCTGTCCGTTCACTACTTCTTCTTTGACGATCCAGTCTGTCCGTTTGCCAGCGGGCAATTTTTTCAAACTAATATTGTATGTTAATTTTTCACCGACTTGAAGAGGGCTCGGGACAATGTCCTTGGCATCAACCAGGAACACGGAATTATCGCTTAAGGCGATGTTCCCGATGAAGAGCAGCGCAAAGATTATTAGGTATTTTGCATAACGCACGCTTTTGTCCTCGCAATTGGTGTGTTGAGATAAAAGTCTTCTGCAGTATCTTTAGAATCTATGGGTAAAAACCAGAGATTGAAGACCACTACCTGTTTGTTGCACCTGCAGCGAAAATCTTCGATTATTATACGCTTCGGCGGTCTTAGGTGCGTCAAGGATATTCCAGATATGGATCCCGATGCCTGTTGCGAGGAAAATACCGCTGAAAAGCGCATGATTTTTCATGCGCGTCCGTCCTTGGTCATACGTTAAAAATTCACCAGTCCGGGCATCTTGGAATCCAGTCTCAAATACCCTTTGTTCATTATAATACAGGGTGCGAGCGATGTTATACCCAGCCAGTGCGAAAGTGCCTAACTCAACAGTTAGGAACAACGTTGCTTTAGTATAATTACCGGCATAAGCCTGTCCTAATCCGGGCATAAAAGTTGATAACCGCTTTGCTTTTTGGAGGTCAAGTTCAGGGTAGTACCGGTCTGGGTGCGATCGAAATAGAGAATAATTCGGTTTCGTCTCAGGTTCATCCATATAACCCGGAACAAAGGGTAGAGGTTTCTGGCTGGCGGTGTCAGTTTCCGTATTCGTGACGGCGGTATCCGTTTCATCCGTTCCGGTTTGAGCGTTTCCGTCAACAAACCCAGTGCTGAGAAAGAGCATAAACGTAAGAAATATGCCTAACAGAGGCGACATCAACGCCGCCTCTCTATTCCTATTCATAAAAGTCCACTCCTTATCAAGGACGCTTGAGAGATGGCGCCAATTGTACATTTCCTGGGTCAATCTGGTATGCCCAATCGAAAACGACTGCATCCTCATAAAGTTCGCGCACGTGAATCTTTGCGAAGTTATTATCTGGTGTATTGATGGCATAGACATGCCCTTCAATCAATTCGACAAATAAACTTGTATACCCCATATCTGGAACAAAATCAACGGTATCAAAATTTTCGTGATACCCCAAATCCTGCAGGAGCGTTTCATTGTCCGAATAGAGGTAGGTAACATTGACTTCAGTATCAAACCCAAAATAGACATCGGTTGCCGCGGTATCCCATGGAACACTCCCTTTTTCCGGTCGCGAGAAATCGAAACCGCTTCTATCGGGAAAGATATTGTAGTCATCGAGCGTAATATTTCGTCCATCTGGACGTGGCGTATCCCAAGCGTTTTCGGGACTGAGTTCGCTTTCATTTTCGTGAATGTCATAAGCAGAAACAGCGTAAAAGTAGGTTTCACCGTTTCGGACGGTTGTATCTACATAACGGGTTGTGTTTTCTGATACGTCTGCGAGACTATCAAAATTGGTGCCGTCTTGTCCGCGCCACACCTGATAGCCTGCTAAATCATATTCACCATTAGGGTACCACTCAATGATAATCTCTTCGTCGCCTGTGATTGTTATGACCCCGCGCGGCACAGCGGGTGGTTCTGTATCCATATCGTTCTCAGTATCAATATAACATCCACTGATACCCGCAAACACCAGCGCGACTAATAGCAGTGTGAGCATTTTGTTGATTTTGGCTAACATGTCTCTATATCCTCCAGAGTTTATGTTTAAGCTCTGTAACGGATATATCCCGAAATGCGTTGACAGACGCTTCATTAAATATTATCACAAAAGCCTTGAGAATGCAAGACAAAATTTTTCAGGAGCAGTCAACAGTCAGATTTTCAACGCCAGGCCTGGGGGAAATTAGGATTACCGATTTATTTTCTTAACGCCAGTTTGAAAAAAAGTATTAGGAGCCGACGCGGACGCAAATTGCATAAAAAAACGATATATTCCACCGGAAAAGTCGATATTTTAGCCATTTAACCCCCTAAATCCCCCTTATCAGGGGGACTTTAAGAGAAAATGTGCCTGCCTTAAGTATTTATCAAACTCACGTTATAATAGTTTTCCGGGAGTATTCAATTTTAGGAAATTATTGGATTGTCTAATTTTTTGAATTTTCTTTTTCAAGTCCGGTGCGGTTAGGAATGCAGATCGCATGAATCAACGGTATGAATGCCGTATGGCATTCCCCGGGGTGTGTACACCGCAAAACCGAACCATAGGTGTCAATTTAGCGGTCATCCAGGCCCGGTAGGTTCGGTTTCCTAACCGAACCGGACTTATCCCAACCGGGTCGCCGGTTTCTTGTTTAACAGCACTATTTAGCAAACGCTGCAGCTGAAGGGAATTCTCTAACAATCCCACTCCTTTAGGTGTGGGTCCAACCCAGTATCACTCGTGCTGAAGCAAAAAGATTTGATATTGTATCTAAAACGTGATATAATGATAGTATCTCGTAGGCAGACATGCTAAGCATTGTCGCAAGGCAATGTGTCTGCCTCCTACTTAGCAGGGGATAAGATGCGGGATACGAGATATACCCAATGGCGATCAAATCACATAAGATAGCGTTAGATACGACGACTGACCAGCATATATGGTTTTCTAAACAATCTGGTTATTCACGTTTTGCTTACAATTACGCTTTATCTGATTATAGAGACGAACCCCGACACTGGCAAGAACTTAACAAGCGTTTTAATATAGCCAAACAGGAAATAGATTGGACTCAAGAGTTAGATCAGCGTGCTGCCTTATTTGGTATAAAGAATCTTGGTGACGCTATATCACGATATAAAAGTGGACAAAATAGATTTCCAAAGAAAAAGAGACGGAGAGACAAACAATCCTATAGCACCGATCCGGCTACAACAGAGATAGAAGGCAAGCGTATCAGGTTGCCTAAAATCGGGTGGGTGCGTATGTTTCAGAAGTTGCGATTCAAAGGTGAGATTACAAAAGTAACTATATCACGGACAGCGCAGCGTTGGTTCGTGTCTATAACCGTTGACACAGGCAAACCTAATGCTCCACGAGACACACGTGGACTCCCTGTTATCGGAATAGACGTAGGTATCAACTCACTTGCTACACTTGATACAGGTAAACAGTATCCTAATCCAAGACCTCTCAAACGGTTTGAGAAAAAACTTAAGCGTGAACAACGTTCGTTGAGTAAAAAAGAGTTTCTATCTAATAACTGGTACAAGCAAAAACGAAAAGTAGAACGGACTCACTACAAGATTGCTTGTATCCGAAATGACGCTCACCATAAAGCGACTACAGAGATCGTCAATATGGCAAGCGTTATCGGAATAGAAACGCTGAAGATTACAAACATGCTTAAGAACAAAAATCTTGCCAAAGCGTTATCAGATAGTGCGTTAGGTGGGTTTCTTGCTATGCTCAAATCTAAAGCAGATATACTTGGAATTCCTATCAAAGAAGCCCCACAATTCTATGCGTCAAGTAAAACGTGTAGCAATTGTGGACACAAAAAAGAAAAGTTATTGTTGTCAGAACGGCAATATCATTGCGGTGCATGCGGTATTTCTATAGACAGAGACCAAAACGCTGCGATAAATCTCAAGCACCTCGCCGTCGGGCTGGCGGAGAGTTAAAACGCTTGTGGAGTTTGTGTAAGACCTCCACAAGGGAGGCAATAAACTATGAAACAAGAACGGAGGAATCCCACTCCTTTAGGTGTGGGAGAAGTCAAAACCAATAGATTACACCCTTTAGAACTTGAGGTGATGAAAGTGGTATGGAAACTAACGCATGCCACGGTCAATGATGTCCTTGATAACATTGATCGAAAACTCGCCTATACTACTATCGCCACCACTATGAAAAGTCTCGAAAAGAAAGGTTTTTTGTCGCATCAAGTGGCTGGTAGGACGTTCGTCTACCAGCCTTTGGTCAAAGAAGCAGAGATTACGCATACGATGCTCAGCGATTTGTTGGAACGTCTTTTTGACAACTCAGCCGAGAAACTGGTGAACACACTTCTCGAAGTGCGACACACCAGCGCAGATGAACACAACCGTTTACAAACGTTGATTAATAACTACCAACCCGAAGAGGAAAAAACCGATGACTAAGCAAATTTTGATTTCATTGCTCAACTGCTCGTGGCAGTGGGTGTTACTGGGTGGCTTGACCTGGCTCATCACGGGTTCCGTGTTCCGCAAAAGTCGCCGTTCCAACATCACTGTTCATTTGTTATGGTTGTTGTCTTTACTCAGTCTACCGATTCTGTTCGGGTTAAATCAGTTTGTACCGGCACTCTCAATAGGCAGCACGGTCCCAGAAGTAACGCAGGCAGCACCAATAAACATATCCGGTTTAGCTGCGCCGGTTACAGATCTACCAGAAATTTCATCCGTCAGCAGCCACACGCAAACCGAAAATCAACGCCTTACAAGCAGTAAGTCTTTTTCCAATTGGGAAACCAAGACCTATCTGCTGTTGTGTCTCTGGGCAATCGGTGCATTCGCTATGTTCATCCGTTTCCTGTTTGGTTTGTACCGAATCCGTCAACTCCGACGCGGTGCAGTAGTGGCTGATGATGCATATCAATCAATCTGTCAACGTTTGGCGCAACAACTGAACATAAAGCGTTCGGTCACCGTCTGTTTCTCAGATCGGATAGCATCGCCGATCTCATTCGGTTGGTTATCGCCCTACATCCTTGTGCCGCGAAAACTGAATTTGGAGCAGTTTGAATTGGTAGCCGCCCACGAATTGGCACATGTGCAACGCCTTGATTGGTTAACGAATCTCTTTTCGCACGTGGTCGGTGTTATCTTCTTTTTCCATCCAATTTACCATCTCCTCAATCGCGAACTCGTACGCGTGCGGGAACGCATCTGTGACGACTGGGTCATCCAATTGACAGGTGCAAGAAAAAACTACGCGCAGTGTCTATTGGACCTGGTGCGCCACGAAGAGCGGACGGTTCCACTTGCGTTATCACTCAATCAGCCATCGCAATTGGAATCTCGAATTAATTCTATCCTGAAAAGCAAGCGGCAGTTAGATGTGCAACTGACACCGCGTTTGCGACTGATAGCGGTAACCTTGCTCCTAACTTGCCTGCCCTTATTGGCAATGGCACAACTGGTGCCGCTGAAAACTTTCCAAGTCTCACTTTTCGCCCAAACCCCTCAAAACTCACCTCAGAAATCAGAAAAAGGGGTTGATAAGACTGCGAAAAAGCAGCGGATGGAGAAAGCGAAGGTTGGAAAGATGGAGGGGAAACAGTATAAAGATGAGTCCCATATCGAAGTAAAAGACCCAACGCTTTTTGGGCAGTCTGAAGAAAACAAGATATTCTCTGGACCGCAGCCCGGTGAAAAACTTCCAGCATTGACGGTGACTGGTATTGGTGGTAGAATTGATGGAACAACGTTTGATATTACCACTAAAGCAGATGGGAAACCGCTCATCCTATTCTTGCAAGATACCAATGGCGTCGGCGTAAAAGGGCTTGTTAACGTGTCCGAGTTGCTCTTTAAAATTGATGCTTTCCAAAAAAGGCACAGCAAGGCAACGGGTACCGAAACGTCTAATCAAGGGCTCCAGATAGGTGTTGTGTTCCTTGCAGATAATCTTGATACTTTACCGGAATGGGCGCGTAACATGTTAAAAGAAGAGATTCCAAACGCGGTATTAAAAGGGATATCTCCGGATGGGCGTGAAGGTCCAGGGAGTTATGGACTGAATCGGAATGTCGCACAGACCGTTCTTATCGCTAAAGATGGGAAAGTACTGCACAACTTTGCTTTCACACAACCGATGCTCTATACCGATCCACACCTCCTCGGTGCCATCGCACAGACAATTGGAGCGGATCCGTCAACAGTAGAGAAATGGTTGAACGAAGAGGGAGCATGGTTAACCGGCGATGAAAATACAAATCCAATGTCCGCAACAGTAGAGAAATGGTTGAACAAAGAGCCTGCCGAAGGGACACGTATGGAGCGAGGCGGAGAACAAATGGAACGTGAAGGTGCTCGCGATCGTGAACGCACGCTATCTCGCGAAGAACTTGTCAAACGGTTCGACAAAGATGGTGACGGCAAATTGAATGAAGAAGAAGTTCTCGCAGCTCGCCGCGCCTTAGCGAATCGGGAGAATCAAAACCGATACCGCAGAGAGAACGTTGAAGTGAAGAACCCGGCTGAATTCAAAAAAGCGGAAGAGACAGCAATTTTCTCTGGTCCACAACCCGGTGAAAAACTGCCACCATTGAAGGTCAAGGGTATCAACGGTGAAACTAAAGACAAAACGTTCGATGTCATCGCCAAAGCAGACGGACAACCACTCGTTCTCTTTCTGCAGGATGAAAGTGGTCTCGGCTTACGCGGGTTAGTTGGTATTTCTCGTCTGCTCGCGCAAATCCGCGAGAAGTCTGAACAGAAAATGCATATCAGTGCTGTGTTTTTAGGGGACACACCCGATACCGTCGAGAATCAAGTTAGTAAGTTAGTACCACATATTCCGCGTGGGGTCTTACTCGGTATTTCTCAGGACGGTCGGGAAGGTCCAGGCAGCTACGGGTTGAATCGTAATGTGGCGCAGACGGTTATCATCGCCAAAGATGGAAAGGTGCTTCACAACTTTGCTTTCACGCAACCGATGCTCCGTCCGGATCCATACGTGCTTGGGGCTGTCGGTGAGGCTATTGGCGTAAAACCTGCCACGCTGGAAAAATGGTTGAACCCAAAAAACCCTGTAATCGAAATTAAAAACCCTACTCAGAGTGAAAAAACTGGCAAAATGCTCCTCAACGGAAAAGTTGTACAGTTTGATAAATTGCGTCCTCTTCTCCTCAACTTACCTGAAGAACAAAAATCTATGCTTGTTATCCAAGCAGGACGAGATGTACTTCATGAACAAATCGTCAAAGTAATGGATACAGCAAAAGAGGCAGGTATTGATCAAATTGAATTCGCAATTGGTTCAGTTGAAGGTGAGCGGATGCAGCGTGAAGATACTTCCGAAGAAGCGCGAGCTTTTGGCAGACGACTTCGAGAGATGGTCGAGAAGGGCGAAATCACTGGTGAAGAAGCCCGCGAACGATACGAGAATGCCTTTCCACGGAGTCGAGAACCTCGTCGTAGCGCGGAAGATTAAAATTTAGGTTAACTTTTAAGGGCAGGTCTCTGTGCCTGCCCAATACCTATCTAAACTTTTATAGAACTTACGCAATTCCCTGGTAGGTTCGGTTGCAAACCGCACCATAGGTGTCAATTTAGTGATTTTCCACAGCATTTTAGCAACTGTAGATATAAACATGCCGCCCTTACAGGGCTTAGGTTTTTGCTCGAAAACGCTGCTATAAACATACCGTCCCTACGGGACTAAAGAGGTTTTTGGAGTCTTCAAGGTTTCCGCGGAGTATCCGGTTCGGTTGGGAAACCGAACCTACCGGGCCTGGGTCTGAGACGGTATTCAAGAGGTTTTTGAAGTCATCAAGGTTTCGGCGTCGTATCCGGTTCGGTTAGGAATGCAGATCGCATTTGGGCGTGTACGCCGCAAAACCGAACCTACCGGACCTGGGGAGCACAACGGTTATTTTTTCTAAAATTGACACTTATGGTTCGGTTGCAAACCGAACCTACCGGACCTGGGGACTGATAATAATACAACAAATTAGACAAAACATTTGGAGAAAATAGCATGACACGGACCAAACACACTTCCACCTTGTTCACACAGACTGAACTCTCCTCTATTGATGAATGTGCGTTGGTAGAGCGATTTCAGAGTGGCGACACGGAGGCTTTTAACCCGCTTGTTCTCAAATATCAACAAAAAATCTATAACCTACTCTATCTACGGATTGGAGATCGGGAAACAGCAAAAGACCTTTCCCAAGATGTTTTTCTAAAGGCGTTTCAGGCACTGCCTCACTTCAAGCAGGACTCTGCATTTTACAGTTGGCTTTACCGAATTGCCATTAACTGCAGCATCGACTTCATACGGAAACAGAAACGGAGAGAGACACTAATGCTTGGCGAATTACCGCCTGACGCGGATAATACACTCCAGATGATGTGTATGTATCCATCGCCTGCTGAACTGATCGAAAACGAGGAACTTGGGCGTATTATTCGTAAAGCAGTTCGGCAACTTTCCCCGGGGCAGCGACGCGTTTTTAAGATGCGCTACCGAAGGGAACTTCCCATTAAAGAGATTGCTATCCGTTTGAACAGATCGGAAGGCACTATTAAGGCACACTTGCATCATGCCCATCAAAAACTCCGAGGCATGCTGCTGCCTTATCTGAAAAACGAACCCCTGCACTGGAATGGAGGAGATTAAAATGAAAGCGACCCAACGATGTGACGGAATAAACCGCCGCGATTTCTTGCGTGTCGGTGGATTGGCAGCACTTGGACTCGGATTAGGCGACTTTTTCCACCTCCAACGCGCCTTTGCCGGTACGAATCCATTGACAGCAACAGCAAAATCCTGTATCCTGATATGGCTCGATGGAGGTCCCAGTCATCTGGAGACCTTTGACCCGAAACCGGACGCGCCGCAAGAGGTTCGCGGACCGCTGAAAACCATTCCTACAAATGTGACAGGCGTACGCATCAGTGAATGCTTGGAACGTACAGCGAGCATTATGGATAAAATCGCCGTCATTCGCTCGATGACCTCACCACTTGGGGAACACAACCTCGGCACCCAATACTTGATGACAGGATACAAACCCACACCTGCGTTGGAGTATCCAACCTTTGGGGCAACAGTCACATACATCAAATCTCAAGGTAGTAAAAACGCTTCAGGAGATACACTCACGGCTTTACCACCAAACATCGCAGTGCCGAACTTCACAAGTCAAGTATCGGGGAGCGGATATTTACCGAGTGCCACCCGTCCATTTGCTGTTGGGGGTGATCCTGAGAGAAGTGAGTTTAAGGTGCGTGACCTTGACTTCTATGAGGGGATTGATTTACAACGCGTTTCCCGGCGTAGACAGTTCGTCGATGCACTCAACGCATTCAGCAGCGCCAAAGACGCTGGCGCAACGACGGTATCGGACCCGGAGTTAGAACGTGCCTACAACCTGATTACATCGCCCGAAGCCAAAGCGGCGTTCACGCTTTCTGAGGAGCCGCAAGAGGTACGTCAGCGATATGGTCCCGGCGGTGTAAACGGAATCGGACAGAGCTGTTTACTGGCACGAAGGTTAGTTGAGCGTGGCGTGCCATTTGTGACTGTCAACCATACGGGATGGGATACACACCAAGACATCTTCACACTCAAAGAACGTTACCCTACCGATCGGAATGCACATCTTCCATCCCTTGATCGGGCACTGAGCGCGCTGATTCAAGACCTTACCGATCGTCGTATGTTGGATGAAACACTCGTGGTGGTTATGGGTGAATTCGGGCGCACACCGAAAATTAACTCGCAAGGTGGACGCGATCACTGGCCCAACGTGTTCAGTGTGATGTTGGCAGGTGGCGGCGTGCAAGGCGGCCAAATTATTGGCAGCAGTGATGCACTCGGTGAGTTTCCAAAAGAACGTCCCGTGACACCATCGGATCTGTCAGCCACAATCTATACGCTACTCGGCATCGACCCCAGCTTTGAGTTGCATACCAGTGATGGAAGACCCGTTCGCGTCGCGCCTGATGGTGCCAAGGTCGTTTCAGAATTAATTGCTTGAAAATAGTTTGTTAGAGGAGGAACTATGTTTTTGGCAAAACGGTATCTGAATTACATGCTCACTATAAGCACTATTATCGCGCTGAGTTTCGCGATGCTATTGACAAGTGATGCAAAGATTGATAAAAATACGATTCAAGGGATGTGGACATTTGAAGAAGGCAAAGGTGAAACCGTTACGGATCTTTCTGGCAACGGTAGCGATGGCATATTTGTCGGCGATGTCAAATGGGCAAAAGCCAAATTCGGCGGTGGTATAGAGTTCAGCGGCGTTGATGCACAAAACCATGTTCGTATCGGAACGAAAGGGGATGCCGATAGTTTGGCAGCCTTGAATTTCAAGGACTCCAAAGGTTTCTCGATCCATGCTTGGGTATATCCGACGGTACCCCCCAACGGAAAATGCGTTATATGGAAAGGGCAGGGCTGTTCAAGCTGGTCGCAGTATCTACTTGGAACCGGTGCCCATGAAAATGTCGGTGGGAGAATTAACCAGGCTTCGTTTCATTATCGTCTCAAGAGCGCGCCTGAAAGATTTGAAGCCCTCGGAGACCCACTTCCCGAAAAAGAGTGGGTTCACCTCGTCGGTGTATGGGATGGCACGAAAATCCATATCTACGTCAATGGTGAACTACAAAATAGTGCAGACGCAGTCGGACAACCTTGGGATTCTCCTGAAGCGGTTTACATCGGCGCAGATGAGGGTTGTAATGCGGGTAAGGGCAGGTGTCACTTCGGTGGCATCATTGATGAAATTGTCATCTTTAATGTACCCCTCTCCAAGGATGACATTAAGTCACTCGGCAGTGGCATTGAAGGTGTTTTTGCGGTCGATGCTGCAGGCAAAACCACTACCACTTGGGGTAAACTTAAATCAGCAAAATAGGCACTTCTTAGTACCGGTAGGACGTAGGTTGGGTTGAGCGGTAAAGCCACAAGCTGATTTTCGCTATACACAGTTCTGTTCTTCAATGAATCGTTCGGGCAGATAGGTGTAGCGAAACCCAACACCATAGGTGTCAATTTAGGGGTTTTTGATAGCGTTTTATAGACCCTCCATATAAACATGCCGCCCTTACAGGACTTGGGGTTTTGTTTGAAAACGCTGCTATAAACATTCCGTCCCTACGGGACTGAAGAGGTTTTTGAAGTCTTCAAGGTTCCCGCGTAGAATCCGGTTCGGTTAGGAAACCGAACCTACCGGATCTGGGACCGAGGCAGTTATTTTTTCTTAAATTGACGCTTATGGTGTAGCGAAACCCAACACCCCAAACGGTGTCGGTATCATAATGCGTTGGGTTTCACTCGGTTTGTGGTGATTTCAGGTTTCTCTGTTGCCTTGAAAACGCTGCGCTGTGTGCGATTTTTAGTAGGTCTCCCTTCAACCCAACCTACGGGACTACGGGACGCTAACCGAACCGAATTTATTATGGTAAATCATGAAAAACGTATTCATTACAAACCTAATCTTCATTTTTTTATGTGTTTTCGTCCTATCCGACACGTATGCAAAGGATAACTGGCATCAGTTCCGTGGTCCAAACGGAGACGGTAAGGCAACTGCGACTGATCTCCCTACCCAATTTAGCGAAACCGAAAACGTCCGTTGGAAAGTACCCATCCACGACAAGGGATACTCATCACCTGTTGTTTGGGGCAATCAGATTTGGGTAACAACCGCACGTGAAGATGGTAGCGAACTCTTTGCAATCTGTGTGGACTTAGAGAGTGGGAATATCTTATACGATATAAAAGTATTTGATGTGGCGGAACCGCAACTCGAACACGGGGACCTCAACAGCCATGCCTCGCCGACCCCAATTGTAGAGGATGGACGCATCTATGTTCACTACGGCACTTATGGCACTGCCTGTTTGGATACGAAAACCGGCGAGAAACTTTGGGAACGCCGAGACCTGAATTGTGATCATCGGGTACGTCCTGCGTCTTCCCCGATTATTGACGAAGAGACCCTATTTCTTACCTTCGATGGCGTTGATGTACAGTTTATTGCTGCGCTGAATAAAAACACCGGCGACACCTTGTGGTTGCAGCATCGAAAGGTTGACTCCAATTTTGAGGATGTGCTCAAAGCAAAGGGTGTTAAAGATATTGAAGAAACGAAAAAAGAGAAGCCAAACGATAATAGAAAATCTTACGCGACCCCTACAATTATTACGTTCCAAGGAAAGAAGCAGTTAATAAGTCCCGCGGCGGAAGTCACGATTTCTTACGACCCAAAAACAGGCGATGAACTCTGGCGTGTTCGACATGAAGGGTGGGGGTGGAACGTTGCATGTAGACCGATTTTTGCCCACAATCTCGTCTATTTTACAACTGGCGTAGAAAAGTTACTGTTAGCGGTTGATCCCTCTGGCAGCGGTGATGTTACCGATTCACACATTGTTTGGAGCCATCGCAAAGGTGCCCCTGAAATACCATCCCCACTCATCATCGGCGATTTGATATTCATGGTTAACGAGGGCGGTGTGGTCTCTTGTGTAGAAGCAAAGAATGGAAATCCGGTATGGAAGGGTCGTGTCGGTGGAAACCACTGGGCATCACCGCTATATGCAGGTGGAAATATCTACTTTTTCAGCATGGAGGGGCGCGTGTCCGTCATTTCTGCGGGACGAGAGTTCCAATTGCTTGCACGCAACGAGTTTGATGGAGAATTCATTGCATCGGGTGCTGTCGCAGGCAATGCACTAATCCTGCGTTCGCTCACGCATCTCTATTGCATTGAACGTTACTGATACATCATGTATAATACCGCTAAACCTAATACCTGTACACGCGGAGGTTTCAGATGAAAAGAACTAAACTTGTCGTGGGACACCTCATGAACGACGAACTGCTCGTCAAGTCTATTCCGACCTCAAAACATTTGGATTGGCTCAAGTGGTTGGAAGCTGAAGAGCTTGTTGAATTCTTCGCGGCGTTGTTGAAATTAATAACGCAGATCTCAGAAGGCAAAAAAGACGTTGGTACACTCACAATTTTTCTCTCCGGCTGGCGTGAAACCGCCTTGATTAATTCAGAACCCGATGTCTTGGCAGATATTGCTGAGGCGGAACGGGAATTGGATGCTGGTGGCGGAAAACCGTGGTCACAAATCAAAGAGGAGATTGGGCTGTGAATCGTCAGCCATACACCCTTGAGCCGCTGCCGAGAAAAGTCGAAAACTTCATCAAGCGACGAGATCGGGCAACACAGGAACGAATTAATAGTGCTTTTGAACACATTATCCACTCGCCATTTAGGCATGAAAATCCTACGACAATCAAGCCACTCTATGGAAGAAAAAGTGACCGCTATCGCTACCGGATAGGAGATATTCGTCTCATTTACCGAGTTGACAGAGATAACCGACTCATCCGCATCGTACAAATTGACAATCGCGGCGACATTTACTAACCAAGACCGACACAAATTTAACTGTTACATTTTGAAAGCACACCATAGGTGTCAATTTAAGAGAAAATAACCGCCTCGACCCCGGACCCGGTAGGTGCGGTTTCTAACCGCATCCATAGATGTCAATTTAGGAATTTTTGGTGGCGTTTTAGCAACCAAAAATATAAACACGCCACCCTTATAGGGAAACCGAAGAGTTGTAACCTGACGCTGTTATAAACATACAAAAGAAACACCGAAGCAAATAACCCAACGGAACTGAAGAGGTTTTGAAGACATCAAGGTTCCCGCGTAGTATTTCCGGTTCGGTTGGGAAACCGAACCTACCGGATCTGGGGCGAATTAGAATTACCGATTCTAAAAAATACATGCAGTGCGTTTCAAACAACTTTATTTTTGGAACCCACGTTAGATTAAACAGAGAAAAGACAAATGAAAACAACCCAATTCACCCTCATAGCATTGACAATATCAGCCGTGCTATTCTTGTGCGGTCACCTCCACGAGAACATATCCTTTGCAAACAACTTTGCTGCAGCACAATCGTCTGACCGTGTTGACTTTGAAAATGACTTGATACCGGTTTTCACCAAGTTTGGGTGTAACGCAGGAGCATGCCACGGTTCAGCCGCGGGCAGAGGTGAGTTCAAGCTGTCCCTTTTCGGCGGCAATCCACAAGCAGACTATAAGGCGATTGTTCGACAACTCGCGGGCAGGCGTATCAATCTGATGCACCCAGAAGAGAGCCTCGCCATTCTAAAACCGACAGCACAAACCAGCCATGGCGGTGGTCAGGTTCTCGACGATAATTCGGAAGGTGCGCGATTACTCCGCAACTGGATTCAACAAGGCGCATCCTATGAAACACTGCGGCGTTTGGAACGTGTTGAAATATCACCACAAAAACAGGTGATAACAAATCTTAAGAACCCCATTCAATTACAGGCAAAGGCATATTTTTCTGATGCCACAACGGAAGATGTAACGCGATGGACTGTTTTTACACCAGAGGATAGCTCAGCAGTTGAAATTGATGTCTCAACTGCAATTGCCAAAGTGCTTCGCCGCGGGCGGCATATCATTCTTGCGCGCTATCTCACGGAAGTCGTACCCATCGAATTTATCGCGCCTTTGAACGAGGCTCCTATACAAAACACCTATGAAAAAAGCGAAACACCCGCAGTTCCAGAATCGGTTGATACAAGTATTGATACAAAGATCGTTAAACTACTTTCAACGCTGCGATTACCAGTGTCCCCGGCTGCCGATGATGCGACCTTCTTACGTAGAGTGACGCTTGACCTCACTGGATACCTCCCGACACCAGACGCGGTAACCGCATTTCTCGCAGATTCGGATACAAAGAAACGGGAAACGTTGG
>MKWU01004565.1_pt1 | contig 16138 bp, 15 predicted proteins | sample 809101 | NCBI WGS metagenome assembly MKWU01 (sample SAMN05860141, study PRJNA318959) | sponge metagenome | host: Aplysina aerophoba | place: Slovenia: Piran, Adriatic Sea, Gulf of Piran | collected 2013-05-07 | reverse complement strand
CTCCACCGGGGGCCTCCACTTCGATTCGGAGTCGTTCAACCCCGATTCTGGAGGCCCCCAACCCACCACTCGCGGACCCCCGCCACCGCCACCGCGACACCGACTCCCCGCTCAAATCCGAAGAGCCGCATTATCCCACGTCAGAGAGGCATTCCCGCGGACGCGCACCCCCACCCCCGTGAACAATCAGGGCTAGCGCACGACGGCGTCGGGGCGGCGTGCTATGCGGCGGCGGTGAGTTGCGGGCACGTCACTCCGCAGCGAGCCGCAACTGAGCAGGCAAGACGGCGGAAGTCGGCGTAGCAGTCGCGAACGGCATTGACGTGGCCGCCAAGAGCGCCATCCGCAGCGGTGAGCTTGAACATCGGCTTACGAGCGTCTTGAGCGTACGGCATCAGGCTCCCGTAGTGCTTCAAGGTGCCCAAACAATGCTCATCGTCGTGTGATGGTCGATCTGCTGTCGGTGCTTCGTCGAGCACTGACTCGCGGTACTCGCCTGGAATAGCGTCCATCCAATGGGCGTAGGCCTTGACAGGGCGGTCAAGCCGCACCGCGCGCTGCAACACGATGTAGCCGATTGGTTCCATCGTCCCGCTCGGCATTGGCAGGTTCGCGAGTCCGCCAACCTCGGGTGCTTTCGCGAGGCGACTAGCCCATTCGGCTCGCCAGCGGCGAAGTGTCGGGCCGAGGTTGCGCAGGCCCTGCAGCGAGAACAGGTCGGGTGCGAGTGGAACGGCAACATAGTCAGCGGCAATCAGCGCAGCTCTGTTGATTGCACCGAGATTTGGTCCGACATCAACCAGAATGAGGTCAGCCTCCGCTTGTTCACGAGCATTCCGAAGAGTTCGGCTTAGGGCGGTAATGACGCGAAATGCGCGCGCGTTGCCGTCAAGACTCTGGGGCCACTGGCTCGAGAACTCGTCCTCCGCCTGCGATAGGGCGAGATCGCCGGGCACGAGTGCCAGTGCGGGTGCCGGAGAGCGAGTTGGTGCGTCCGCGATGTCACCAGTCCCTTCCAGCAGCGGGACGAGAGCGCCGTGGATCGTTGGGCGGGGAGGGGCAGGTGTCCAGAGGTCCTCCATCTCCCGCTCTTCCAGGAACATGCTGGTCAGGTTCGCCTGTGGGTCGAGGTCTGCCGCCACGACACTCACGCCAAGATCGGCGTACATCCACGCGAGATGGTAGACGACCGACGTCTTGCCGACGCCGCCCTTGTTGTTGAAGAACGCGACCGTTGTCATCGTGCTGACTCTACGGTCACGAGAACCCGGGCGTGGTCATGCACAAAGCCGAGTTCTGGATTCCCGTTCTCGCGGAGTGCGCGACGGGCGACCGCAAGACCGATCCCGAATCTCTGGGCATAGCCGAGGTTCCGCATGATCTCGGCGATCAACGGGTTGCGGTAGTCGGTGGCTCCTGACTCGATTGTCTCGACCGTTACCCTGCCGAAGAGTCCACCCGGACTTTCGATCTCGACTCGATGAGAGAACCAATAGACCCGCACCGGGGCGTTAGTCGCTGCATAGTTGCGGTGCATGACCGCGTTGTAGACGAGTTGGCGTAGCGCCTCTACGGGATAGTCGGGGAAGCGCTGCTCGCGCGGGGTGGAAGTAACGTCCAAGCGGGTTTCCACGTTGAGCTCGAGCAGCCGGCTGGCGCTACTAAGAACGTCGTCGAGTCGTCCCGTGAGTTCCCGTGAATTCCTTATCGGGTCGGTTACGTCGTCACCGTCGAACCGTACGAACTGTACGAACCCGCCGGGAATCCATCGCTGCGGATCTCTTCCAAATGCCAGGAGGGCTCCATTTGTCGGCACGTTTCCATTGAGTAAGCGAAGGGAGCGCATCTGTTCCTCAAGCGAGCGCTCATTGGCTTCAAGGACCTCAGCGGCGATGGCGCGGGGCAGGTATTCGCCGGCGATGTACCTCTGATCCAACTCGTCAAGGCTCGCGCCGTAGGCGTTCTCCAAGTCGAAGGAGAGTTCCGAACCACGCCGACGCTCAGCGAGGCGCTGCTCGTCTGCTGGCGACGCCTGTCGGACTGTTGGGCCAACCCGAACCCACACCCTTCCATCGAAGCGGACAGGCGCGCTCGGCGATGGCTGGACAATCACGACTGCGACTTCGCATCCGCCCACGTCGCGGCGTTGTACGTCGATCGACGGAAGCGGGAGTAGCCGACCGTCGTCTCGAAGATCAGCGAGACGCTTAAGCAGCCGGTCATCGATCGTTAGGCCGGCGCAATTGCCGTCATCTTCAACCCCGACAAGTACGACCCCCGGTCTGCCGTGGCCGGGCAAGTCGTTGGCGAAGGCGCAGATGCTTCTACTGATCTTCCCGGCGGCCGAGGCTGAGAGGGAACGCTTGCGTTCGACCAAGTCGGACTCAGCGTCGGTCATTAGGGCGGCCAGTTCGTCGTCGGAGTACTCGCCAGAATGCACGAGTGCACAGTACCGCAGCGCCAGCGGTAGCTAGATCAGATCGCGACCTCGGAGCAGGCCGCCCGCCTCGCCGACGAGGTCCGCGCGGTTGCCGCCGACCTCTAGCGCACGACGGCGTCGGGGCGGCGCGGCGTCTTGGCGTAGCTGGCGGCCACCAGCCGGCCGTTCTCGCTGGTGATGGTCCAGACGGACCCCTTGGCGTTGCCGCGCTCGCCACCGATGACCGTGCCCGTGATCCGCAGCATCCGGATCACCTCGGGGATGACGTCGCCGTGGCTGCAAAGCACCGCATCGGTGCCGGCCAGGTCCGTCATGAGGGCGTACGTGCGAAGTCCGTTGGCACCCTCGGCCAGGAGGGGCTCCGGTTCCACCTCCAGGCCCAGGCGGCGGGCCAGGGGCTCCACCGTCTCGACGCAGCGCGGGTAGGGGCTCGAGAGCACCCGGGTCACACCGGCGTCCCCGAGCCGGTCGGCGATACGCCGGGCCTGCCGCTGCCCGTCCTCGCTGAGCCCGCGCAGGTGGTCGCCGTGTGAGTAAGGATCACGCTTGCCGGCATCCGCATGCCGGATGAGGTACAGGGTCACTCCGCGAGGCTCCCGGAAGCAGACACAGCGAAGCGGAATTCTACGGCCGCCACCGGTTGATGCGAGGCCACCCGTCCCGTCCCTCGCCAGCCGGTGACCCCGTCGACAATACCGACCAGGGACGCCGGGGACGCCGGGGACGCCGGGGTCCGGCGCCGGATCGATTTCGCCGGACGATCCGACGACGGGTACCGGCGGCCCCGCCCGGCTGGCCGTCCCCGCCCGGCTGGCCGGCCCCGCCCGGACACGGCCGTTGATCGGACGGGAACCGGGGGTGCACCGCTAGCCTGCGGTCACCGGTGTCGACGGCGCCGGCGGCGACGTTGGAGGTTCCCCGTGCCCGCCACCAAGGTGCCCACGAACGAGCAGGTTCTCGAGGCCCTCGACGGCGTCGACGACCCCGAGCTGCACCGCAGCATCGTCGAGCTGGACATGGTCTCGAACATCCGCATCTCGCCCCGCGGCGTCGTGGAGGTGGAGGTCGCCCTCACCATCGAGGGCTGCCCGATGCGCTCGGAGATCACGAACCGGGTGTCGGCGGCGGTGACCGCTCTGAAGGGCGTCAAAGACGTCCGCGTGGAGTTGGGCGTGATGACCGACGCCCAGCGCGCCGCCCTGCGGGAGCGCCTCATCGGCGACCCGGCCTCCACGGCGGGCTCCAGCCCGGCCCAAGGCCACGCCGAGGGTCGTGCCATCCCGTTCGCCGACCCGGCCTGCCGCACGCGCTCCCTGCTGGTGGCCTCGGGCAAGGGCGGTGTCGGCAAGTCGTCGGTCACCACCAACCTGGCGATCGCCCTGGCGGCGCGGGGCCGCAGCGTGGCGGTCGTGGACGCCGACGTGTGGGGCTTCTCGATCCCCCGGATGTTGGGGATCGACCGCCGCCCGGTGGTCATCGACGAGATGCTCGTGCCGCCGGAGGCCTACGGGGTGCGCTGCATCTCCATGGGGTTCTTCGCCGCCGAGGACCAGCCGGTCATCTGGCGTGGCCCCATGCTGCACAAGGCGCTGGAGCAGTTCCTCACCGACGTGTGGTGGGACGACCCCGACTACCTGCTCGTGGATCTCCCGCCCGGCACCGGCGACATCTCGATCTCGTTGTCGCAGTACCTGCCGCGCAGCGAGGTCTACATCGTCACCACACCGCAGGCGGCTGCACTCAGCGTGGCGCAGCGGGCCGGCTTCATGGCCAAGAAGGTGCAGCTCACCGTGAAGGGCGTCATCGAGAACATGTCGTGGTTCACCGGTGACGACGGGAAGCGCTACGAACTGTTCGGATCGGGTGGCGGCGCCGAGCTGGCCCGCCGCCTCGAGGTGCCGCTGCTGGGGCAGGTGCCGCTGGTGACCGAGCTGCGGGCCGGCGGCGATTCGGGCCGGCCGGTCACCGCGCTCGACCCGGGTGGCGAGGCGGGACGGGCCTTCTCCGCCATCGCCGATGCCATCGACGTGGAACTGGCGCCGACGCGGCGCTACAACCCCGGACTGAAGCTGATCAGCTGAGAGTCGTCGACCGGGCCGTATCTGCCCCGGCGAGGGCTCAGGGCCGGCTGATGCGTCGCAGCCTGTGCCGTTCGTCCTCGGTCATGCCGTCCCACACCCCCGAGTCCTGCCGTGTGCGCATCGCGAAGTCCAGGCACGGCTCACGGGCCGGGCATGCGTCGCAGCTTGTGCCGTTCGTCCTCGGTCATGCCGCCCCACACCCCCGAGTCCTGCCGTGTGCGCATCGCGAAGTCCAGGCACGGCTCACGGGCCGGGCATGCGTCGCAGACGGCCTTGGCGCTCCGGATCTGTTCGATCGCCGGACCGGTCGTCCCGATGGGGAAGAACAATGCGGGGTCGGTGTTCCGGCAGGCGGCATGCGTTCGCCAGTCGGCGATGGTCTGCGGAGCAACGGGCAAGGTGAGTGCCAACACGCCCTCCCGGTTGGAGGCTGGTGGGTACGTTTGGCGCGAACGACGTCGGTCGCGCCGGCGGGTAGGCCGAAACGATACCGATTGCCTGTGGAAAGTTCAAGATCGACTGTGGGAAGCTTGGGCACAAGCTGTCGGCGGACGTGACAGGGCCGGCCGGAGGGAGGGCTGTGGCGCGCACCAGCAGGATTGACGAGCGGCCATACCGGACCGCCGCCGGGACGAGCCGATGACGCTGGTCGTGGGCCACCGCGGCGCCTCGGCAGGCGTCCGCCAGAACACCGCCGCGGCCTTCCGGTTGGCGCGCCGACTCGGCGCCGACTGGGTCGAGCTCGACGTGCGGCGCACCGTTGACCACGTCCTGGTGGCTCACCACGACGCCCACCTGCCCGACGGCCGCCTCATCGCCGAGACCCCCCTCGACGAGTTGCCGGACTGGGTTCCCTCGCTGGCGGAGGCACTGGAGGCCTGTGAGGGCATGGGCGTCCTCGTGGAGATCAAGAACGATCCCGGCGAGGCCGGCTATGACGGCGACAACACCATCGCGGTGGCGGTGGCCGGACTTGTCTCGGCCTACCGTCCCTACGACGAGGTCATGATCTCGTCGTTCAACACCGCCGCCGTCGAACGCATCCGCGAGGTCGACGAGCGCCTCGCCACGGCGCTGCTGATGTTCGACCCCGTGCGCGTGCTGCAGGGCCCCGACCGGGCCGCCGCCTCGGGCCACGCGGCGATCCATCCGTATCACGCCGTCGTGGATGCCGGGCTGCTTCGCCGGGCTCGCGAGGCGTCGGTCGCGGTGTGGGCCTGGACGGTCAACGAGGCAGCGGTCGCCGAGGAACTCGTGCGCCTCGGCGTCGACGCCATCATCACCGGCGACTGCCCGATGGTCCGGGCGATCGTCGAGCGGGTCGCCGCCGAGGGTGGCTCCCCGCAGCGGTCTCAGTAGCCGAAGGGCAGCACCAGCCGCAGCGCTTCGGGGTGCCAGCTCAGCCGCAGGTGCATGAGCCTCCCGGCGAAGTCGCCGTCCACCTGCACCGGCACCGGTCGGTGGCCGGTGACCTGCAACTCGGTTATGCCCTCGGCGTAATCCACCTCCCCGCCCGCGGCCACCCCGCCCTCGGTGCGCAGCGCCTGCAGCACCAGCCGGCTGAGTCCCGCGCCGGTGAAGTTGCGCACCGACAGCAGCGCCAGCGGCTCGCCGAGCGAGGCGCGCGGCGCCAGGTTCAGGGGCCGGCTGCCCAGGTAGGTGTAGGGGTTGGTGTTGAGGCACACCGCGAAGTAGCCGTCGGTGATCCTGCGCCCGTCGGGGAGTTCCAGCGCGAAGTACGGCTCGGTCCGGTCGACGTGCCGCAGCCAGGTGACGATCGTGGCGTACACGAACAGGGCGTGGTTCAGGGTGCGCTTGAGGTCGCTGCGCCGCTCGACGCGCTCGACGACGGCGGCATCGAAACCGAGGCCCACGTGGAACAGGAAATGGCGGTTGTTGACCGCCCCCAGGCCGACGCGCTCGATCGCTCCGCTGTCCAGGGCGCCCAGGAGCGCCTCGGCCGCATCGATCGGCTCGTCGGGGAGTCCCAGCGTGCGGGCGAACACGTTCGTCGAGCCACCGGGCAGCACCCCCAGCGCCGCATCGGTGCCCACGAGTCCGTTGGCGGCCTCGTTCAACGTGCCGTCCCCGCCGAGCACCACCACCGTCTCGGCGCCCCGCTCGACGCCGCGCCGGGCCAGTGCGGTGGCGTGGTGGCGCCTCGTCGTGATAGCCACCGACACGTCGTGGTTCCTCGACAGGATCCGGTTCACCACGACCCGGGTACGGGGCGACACCGAGGACGCGGAGGGGTTCACGATCAAGAGCAGCTTCAGGTTCGGCTCCTCTCCAGAGCCCGTGCCCGCTTCGCGACGCTAGCGCCGGGTTCCGGGCGCGTTGTAATCGGGTTGGGGCCCCAGCAGACTCTGACGGTGCGAATCGCAGTCTGTGTGAAGCAGATCCCCGACCCGGCCAACCCCGGCCGGCTGGATCCGGACACCAACGCCCTGGTCCGTGACGAGAAGCTAATCCTCGACGAGTCCGACTCCTACGGCGTCGAGATGGCGCTGCAGATGGCCGAGGCCACCGAGGGCGAGGTGGTCGTGGTCTCGATGGCGCCCAACGAGTCCTTCGGTGGGCTGCGCACCGCCCTGGCGATGGGCGCCGACCGGGCCATCCTCGTCAGCGACGAGGCTCTCGCCGGCAGCGACGCCCTCGGCACGGCGAAGGTTCTGGCCGCGGCGATGCGCCGGGCCGAGCCCGACCTGATCCTGACGGCGACCGAATCCACCGACGGCTACACCGGGACCGTGCCCGCCCAGATCGCCGAGTTGCTCGACCTGCCGGCGGTCACCTTCGCCAAGTCGGTCAGCCTCGGCGACGGCGAGGTGACCGTGCAGCGCCAGACCGAGACCGGCTACGACGAGGTGGTCTGCCCGCTGCCCGCCGTGCTCTCGGTCACCGCCGGCGTCGTCGAGCCCCGGTACCCCTCGTTCAAGGGGATCATGGCGGCCAAGAACAAGCCCGCCGACCGGCTCGGGATCGCCGAGTTGGGCATCGACGCCGGCGAGGTCGGCTGGGCCGGCGCCCGCCAGGAGATCGTCGAGGTGGCACCCGTGCCGGCCCGGGAGGCCGGCGAGATCGTCACCGACGACGGCAGCGGCCACGAACGCATCGTGGCGTTCCTGGAAGAACTCAAGATCCTCTAGGGAGGCCGCCATGGGTGTTGGAACCGTCTGGGTGCACGTCGAGCCCGCCCCCGGCGGTGTGGCGTCGATCTCGCTGGAACTGCTGGCGGCGGCGCGCCGCTTCGGCGAGCGGGTTGAGGCGGTCTGCGCCGGCGGCGACCGGGACGCGCTGAGCGCCGCGGTGGGTGAGCACGGCGCCTCGGCGTTGCGCTACCTCGAACTGCCCGACGAGGCGCTGGTGGGCCCCGCGCTGGCAGCCTCGCTGGCCGCCGCGGTGGGCGGCTCCGACGATCCTCCGGCGGCGATCCTTGCGGCGACCACCTATGACGGGCGCGACGTGGCGGGCCGCCTCTCGGCCCGGCTCGACGTCCCCGTCATCACCAACGTCACCGAGTTGGCGGTCAGTGACGGCGCGCTGGTCGGCATCGAACCCATCTTCGGCGGCACCACCAACGTGCACACCCGCTTCACCGCCGCCGGCGGGCCGCAGGTGTTCCTCATCCGCCCCAAGTCGTTCCAGGCCACCCCCACCGGCGGTCCGCCGGCGCAGGCGGCCGAACTTCCCGCCGCCGACTGCGGCGCCTCCGGTGCGGCCCGGGTTGTCGGTCGCCACGCCGAGGAGTCCACGGGGCCGAAGCTGGACGAGGCCGCCGTGGTGGTCTCGGGCGGCCGGGGCCTCGGCGAGGCCGGCAAGTACGAGATGATCGAGCAGGTTGCCGGCTTGCTGAGGGGCGCCGCCGGCGCCTCGCGCGCCATCGTCGACGCCGGCTGGGTCCCGTACTCCCAGCAGGTCGGCCAGACCGGCAAGGTCGTCAAGCCCGACGTCTACATCGCCTGCGGCATCTCCGGTGCGACCCAGCACCTCGTGGGAATGAAGAACTCCCGCAACATCGTGGCCGTCAACAAGGACCCGGAGGCCCCCATCTTCGGGGTCGCCGATCTGGGCATCGTGGGCGACGTCCACAAGGTGCTGCCCCGCCTCATCGAAGCCCTGCAGTCCCGCGACTGACCGGGCGGGGCCCGCCGGTGCCCGTCGGCGGCGCGTCTGGCGAAATCGCGCCGGCGCCGGCCGCCGGCGTCCCCCGCCCTCCCCGGTTGTCACACGCCCGGGAGGGGCTCGCTGGCGTCACAAGGAACAAGCAGAGACCGCGAGGCGACTGCTAACGTCCTCTGCCGATCCGCAGCCGCCACCCTTGCCGGCGCGGGATCGATTCGATCGGCTGCCAGCAGGGAGGGAGCGACGTGACCGACGTCTCAGCCCAATTCATCCTCAGCACATTTGCATTCTTGATCTGGGGTGTGCTGGTGATGTGGATGGCGGCCGGCTTCGCCATGCTCGAAGCCGGCTCGGTGCGCACCAAGAACGCCTCGATGATCTGCCTGAAGAACATCGGGGTGTTCTCCATCGCCGGCATCGCCTACTACCTCATCGGCTACAACATCATGTACGTCGACGTGGGCGACGCCGCCGGCTCCTTCCGGTTCCTGTACGAGTCCTCGGCGAGCGAGTTGGCGCTGCTCGGCGGTGACGAGGGGGCGCTCGCGGGGGTGGTCGAGAACGGCTACTCGGTGATGTCGGACTGGTACTTCCAGATGGTCTTCGTGGCCGCAGCGGCCTCGATCGTCTCGGGCGCCATCGCCGAGCGCATCAAGATGTGGTCGTTCTTCGCCTTCACGTTGATCCTCACCGCCTTCATCTACCCGATCGTCGGCTCCTGGACCTGGGGCGGCGGCTGGCTGGCCGAGAGGGGCTTCGTGGACTTCGCCGGCTCCACCATCGTCCACAGCACCGGCGGCTGGGCGGCGCTGGCGGGCGTCATGATCATCGGGCCGCGGCTCGGCAAGTTCCGCAAGGACGGCACCGCCCGGCCCACGCCACCCTCCAACGTGCTGATCGTCACCCTCGGTGTGTTCATCCTCTGGATGGGCTGGTTCGCCTTCAACGGCGGGTCGGTGCTCGCCCTGGGCAGCGCGGCCGACGCCGTGAGCATGAGCGTCGTGCTGGTCAACACCAATCTGGCGGCCGCCGCCGGTGTCGTGTCGGCGCTCGCCGTCTCGAAGAGGCTGCTGGGGCGCATGGACCTCATCGCCGGTCTGAACGGCGCCATCGCCGGGCTGGTGTCCATCACCGCCGGGCCCGACATCACCGAGCACTGGTGGGCGATCATCATCGGCGCCGTCGGCGGCATCCTCTGCACGGCCGGCATCAAGGTGCTCGAGATGCTCAAGCTGGACGACGTGGTCGGGGCGATTCCCGCCCACCTCATCTGCGGCATCTGGGGAACCATCGCCGTCTGCATCGCCGGCGGGGCCAGCATCGGCACGCAGCTCCTGGGCATCGTGGCCATCGGCGCCTTCTCGTTCGTCTCCTCCTTCGTCGTCTGGAAGCTGATCGACATGACGATCGGCCTGCGGGTCTCCAAGAAGGTGGAGGAACTCGGCCAGGACGTCGGCGAGTTGGGCATCGAGGCCTATCCCGAGTTCGTGGTCGTCCCCGACGAGATCCTGCACGACGACGAGTAGGAACAGCCGCTTCCCGCCACCGGCAGCACCGCCCGGGCCACTGCAGGGTGGGTTCCGGAGGAGCGGGCGCCGGGCGGAGTGCCGGTCGACAGGATGTGGGGTGCTAGGCGCCCAGTAGCCGCTTGGCGACCTCGCGGGCGCCGTCGAGATCCTCCACGATGTGGTCGGCGGGGATGTGCCGCAGCACGTTGAGCGACTGCAGGGTCACCGCCGGCGGACCACCCAGGGCCATCACGATGCACTCGGTGTCCTCGGCGCGGGCCACGTCGATCATCTGCTCCACGACCAGGGCGGCGCTGTCATCCATCGACTGGGTCTCGGAGAAGTCCAGGATCACCACCTCGTGCTCGCCGATGTCCTGGCTGAGGGCTCGGATCAGGCGCCGGGAGGAGGCCACGGTGAAGTTGCCCTTCAACCCCACCATGCCGGTGCGCGCCGCGAACATGTCCACGTCGTCGTCGAGGTCGAAGATGTCGGTGTCCGCGTAGAGGAAGGTCTGGTCCAGCAGGGGCACCGACACCACCCTGTCCATCTGGAACAACTCCACGCGGCGCGCCCCCACCAACCCCGCCACGATCAGACCGACCGCCACCGCGGTCAGGAGATCCACGAACACTGTCAGCGCCAGGGTGGCGGCCATGACGGCGAGGTGCTCGCGCTGGATCTTCCGGATGCGGGTCAGGAAGCGCCAGTCGATGATGTCCCAGCTGATCCGCATGAGGATTGCGGCGAGGGCGGCGTGGGGGATCACCTCCAGGAACCGGCCCAACCCCAAGAGGATGGCCAGCAGGATCCCGGCGCACAGCACCGCCGAGACCCGGGTCCGGGCGCCGGCCCGGATGTTCGCCCCGGTGAGCACCGTGATCCCTGCGCTCGGCATGCCGGCGATGAAGCCGGTGGCCACGTTGCCCATGCCCTGGCCGATGAGTTCGCGGTCCGAGTCGTGCTGGGTGCGGGTCATCGAGTCGGCCATCAGCGACGTGAGCAGCGTGTTGATGGAGCCCAGCAGCGCCAGGGTGATGGCCGGTTGGATGGCCCGCCCCAGCAGGTCCAGCGAGAACGCCGGCAGGGCGATCGGCGGGAAGCCCTGCGGCACCTCGCCGATGATCGGTGTGTCGCCTCCCCAGGCGACGCTCAGCAGCGTCCCGGCGATGAGCGCCGCCAGTGTCGCCGGGAGCCATTTCCGCAGTCGGGTCGGCCAGATGATGCTCACGGCCAGGGTCACCGCGCCGACGACGACGGCGTGCGCGTTGAGGCCGCCGAGCAGGTCGGGCCAGGCGCGGATCGTCCCCAGCGGCCCGCCCTTGACGACGGAACTCCCCCCGAAGGGCAGGGTCTGGCTCAGGATGATGATGATGCCGACCCCCGACATGAACCCCGAGATCACCGAGTACGGCGTGTAGGCAATGAACCGGCCGAGCCGCAAGGCGCCGAGCAGGATCTGCAGCACCCCCGCCATGATCGCAATGGCGAACACCTCGGTGATGCTGTCCACCTGGGTGGCCACGATCACCGAGACCGCCACGGTCATGGGCGCAGTCGGCCCCGAGACCAGCGTCTGGGTCCCCCCGAAGAGCGCCGCGAACAGCCCCATGGACACCGCCGCGTACAGGCCGGCGACCGCGCCCAGTCCCGACCCCTCGCCGAAGGCCAGCGCCAGCGGCAGCCCCACCACGCCGGCGGTGACACCGCCGAGGACGTCGCAGCGGAGATCGTCCTTGCTGTAGCGGATTCTGTCCTTCAGGTTCCGCATCGCGACGAGCCTCCGGGCCGGTCAGCGGCCGGTGCCGAAACTAGTCCCCAGCCAACCGGCGGACGTTCACCCCCCTTGTGGTAGCAGTGACTTCCCGCCGGCGTCGGCAAGAGGCACCGGCGGCTCGTTGCGTGGGTCGCCTGCCGGGAACGGCGTCGGACGCATTCCGGCGAAGAATCTGTCCCACACGGCGAGTTCCTCCGGTGTCGGCTCTGCATCGTCGTCGTAGAGCCACACGCCCTCGCCGTGGCCAGCCCCTGACCAGTCATCAACTCGCCAGATTAGGACCCACGTGCCGAGTCTCTCGCCGGTGTGCCAGTCGATGGCCGCTTGCGTGTGGCGGAATCCCTCCGCGACGTGGCGGAACACGACGGAGGTCTGCGGACCGCCGGAGATTTCCGCCGGGCGGTACCCCTCGAGCCCGATGAACTCACGTTCGGGGGTCTCGAAGTAGCGTCCCCAGTCGTAGTAGGTGACGCCAGGTCCGAGACCCCAGCCGTTCCAGTAGCCGCCCGCGGCATCGAGATGGCTGATGACTTCGATGGTGTGGGGTTTGATGACGGTGTCCCCGGCGCTGTCGGTGGCTTCGACGGTGATGGTCGTGGGTCCGAATGTCTCGAGTCCGACGAAATTCACTAATCGGTCGCGTTCGATGTTGGCGTGCGCCGCGCACGTCACGTCGATGGTGCCGGCGACCGAGCGTGTCTCGACATCCGCGACGCGCACGGTGTAGGGGGCCTCGCCGCCGCTGATGCGCCACTGCACCGGTACCGACTCGATGCCCTCGCGTGCCCAGTGGGGATCCTCGGGCGCCCCGTCGGAGCCGTGGCTCCCGGAGAGGCCGGAGACACGTTTTCCGGCGATGCAGTAGGTGGGAGCGCTGATTTCCAGGTTTAGGGCCGTGTCCGGCGCGGTCGGGGTGGTGAGGCCGACAGTGGCGGGTTTGCTCTGCCAGCCGCTCCCGGTGCGGGCCGTAACGCGGAACTCGTAGTCGACGCCGCCGGTGAGGCCGAATACGAGTTGTGTCCGTTCACCCACCCGCGACTCCAGGCGCCCCTGGAACGTGTCGGCGCCGCGTCGGCGCCATTGCGCCACATAATCCACCGGCGCCCACTCGGCCGGGGCATCCCAGGACAAGCGCACCGTGTCGTGGGTGACGGCGGCGACGGTGAGGTTGCGGACTGGCGGCGCCAGAGTCTCGAAGTGTCCCACGGTGGACTCGCCCTCGGCGCCGTCGGTACCCAGGGCGGTCAGGCGCAGCACGTACCGGGTCCCCGCGACCAGACCCCGAATCGTGTAAGTGCGCGCCCCGGCGTCGACGTTCGTGCCCCACCACTTGATCGCCACGTCCAAGAGGACCCGGTAGGGTCGCCAGCGCAGCACGAACCCGGACGCCTCGGGCGCGAAGCCCTCTGTCCAGCGCATCGTCAGCGAGTCCATCGAAGCCGACACCAGCGTCAGTATCCCGTCGCCGTTGCCTGAGGGGCCGTCCACTACCATCTCGGCGGCCGGCACGTCGCCTGCGACATATTGCATCTCGAGCGCGGGCTGCGGGTCGGCCCCGCCCGGCCTCTGCTCGACCAGTGACGGGCCCGGTGCCGTCGGCGTGCATCCCACGGCGAGCACCAGAAACACCCACCAGCCCAGCACCACCCGCCGTCCAGCCTCGCGACCGGCTCCGGTGCCTCTCACGATTGGTGCTCCCTCCGGTCTTGGGGGCTACACCACGGGCCAGGGCCAGCGCCTGCCCGTGGGGTCGGTGGGGAAGCGTCCGTCGCTCAGCAGCGTCTCCGCGCGCGCCACAATGGCGGCGAACTCCGCCGGGTCGAGCAACTCGGCGAGCGCCGCCGGCGGCCCGTCGCGGCACAGCTGACTCAGGCCGTCGCGCACGTCGTCGGGCAGCGGGTCCCCGGCGAAGTCCCACAGCACGGTGCGCAGCTTGAAGACGGCGTGGAAGCACAGGCCGTTGTCGATGGCCCAGACGTGGTCGTCGCCTTCCAGCAGCACGTGGCCGCCCTTGCGGTCCGTGGCGTTGACGACCACGTCGAAGGCGCAGAGACGGCGCAGGGCGGCATGCAGTTCGGCCCGCTCCCGCAGCGTGAAGTAGTGCTGCTCGAAGTCGGCGAGCACGAACAGTTGCAGCGAACCGGTTCCCAGCGGCCCGTCGCGCACCACCGTGGGGGGCACGAGGTCCCATCCCAGCGCGGCGGAGAGTTCGTAGGCGGCCGCCTCGCGCCGGTAGAGGCCCGCGGGGAAGTCGTGCAGGGGTCGTTCGCCGCGGGCGGGCTTGTAGACGGCCTGCAGGATCGGCTCGTCGGCGGGCTCGTCGCTCAGCCCGTCAGCGGGTCCGCCGTCCGGCCTGTCAGCGGGCTCCTCGCTCGGCTCGTCGGCGGGCTCGTCGCTCGGCCTGTCAGCGGGTCCCACGTCGACGAGGAACGTGGCGTTGGAACTCCACGGCAGGCGTCCGAGGACCCGCAATTCGCCGGTTTGCATCATCTCGACGGCGTCGGCGTCGGCGACGGGCTCCCTCGCCCGGATGGGGGATTCGGCCACGGCGCCGCCGGGTCAGTTCCAGCAGGGGCAGAAGCCGTCGTTGCTGTTGAGGGGTGCCCCGCAGTACGGGCAGGGTGGCCGGCCCGCGGCGACCAGGGCGCTCGCCTGCTCGATGAAGCCGGCGACCTGCCCGGGACGGAGGGCGATGCGCGCCGAGGCGGCTTCGTCCTCGTCGTTCTCGGTGAGTTCCTCGATCCACAGGATGATGCGCCGGTTCGTCTCCTCGTATGCCGCTCCGATGGTGCCGACGATCCAGTCGGGGCCGTCGGGCTCACGGAAGTCGGCCTCCTCGGGAGCGGCGTCGGGTGGCTCCGGCGCCGGGGCGGCCTCACTCTTGGTCCCGATGTCGCCGAGCATCTCTCCCAGGAACCTGGCCAGTGCGGCCACCTGCTGTTTCTCCATCTTCAGGGATGCCTCGATTTCGCCCTCGCGGACCTGCAGGAAGAAGACGCGCTGACCCTTGGGGCCGACGGTTCCGCATGCGAAGCCGTCCACGTCGGAGAACTCGTAGGAGGAGGGCATGGTGGTGAGGGGGTGACGCTCAGCTGGGCCGCAATGTGCGCAGGTCGTCGCCGGTGGAGTTTACGGTCAGCACAACAGGGCCGTGGCCGCTGTAGGAGATGACGGTGACCGAGCACGGCGAGATGACCAGGCGCTGGAACAGGTCCAGCGGCGTGCCGACGGCCTGAGCCACGGCCGCTTTGATGGGATCCGCGTGGGACACTGCCACGATGGCGCCGCCCCGGTGGCGGGCGGCGAGTTGGGCGAGGGCGCCGCAGATGCGGGTCTGCATCTCGGCGAACGACTCCCCGCCGGGGAAGCGGAAGCCGCTGGGGAGGTGCTGAACCTGCTGCCAGGCGGCGAGGCGCCGCAGGTCGGCCAGCTTCCGCCCCGTCCAGGAGCCGAAGTCGCACTCGTTGAGTCCCTCGACGGTGCGGACCCGCCGGCCGGTCGCCCGGGCGATGGGGGCGGCGGTCTCCTGCGCCCGCTCCAGCGGCGACGCGTACACGGCGCGCACGTCGGCGAGGGCACCGATGCGTGCCGCCGCGGCCTCTGCCTGCGCACGTCCCGCCTCTGCCAGGTGCAGTCCCGGCGCCCGTCCCGGCAGGACCACACCGGTGGTGGCGGTCGTGCCGTGGCGAACCAGCAGGACTGTGACAGGGCGGCGGGCAGCGGCCATCGCCCGCTCAACCTAGCGTTCGGCTGTTGTCTGCGATCCCCCCACAGCCAGCCCTCACGACGCAGTGCCCCGCAGCGAATCGATGTCGTTCGCCTCGAAGAGATCAGCGATCGGCTGTTCCAGAAGGCGGTCGCCCTTCACTTCGGAGTAGGCGTCCTGTACCTGTCGCCAGACACCGCCGACGTATCGCTGGTAGAGGAGGGCCGAGTACGGAACGCCGCGGGCATCCTCGGCCACGGTGCGCCATCCGTCTCGGGTATCCCGCTTGTCCAGCTTGGAGTGAAAATGTGCCCGGGCCGTCTCGGGGATCTTGAGGATGCTCCTGTCGACGATCGCCAACACGGCGGCGACGACTGTCCCGATCATCTCGGTCCGTGCATCTGACAGCTGTGGGGGGTTCCGCTCGAAGTTCTTGAGTGATCCGCCGGAGGTCTTCGATTCCGGCTGGACCTGCTTCATCGACCACGCCAGTTCGTTGTG